>Ga0214172_1000408_pt1 | contig 19188 bp, 15 predicted proteins | sample TroBogEpilimnion_29_FD_153010 | JGI IMG/M metagenome (GOLD analysis project Ga0214172, IMG submission 153010) | Freshwater microbial communities from Trout Bog Lake, WI - 12JUL2007 epilimnion | ecosystem: Environmental > Aquatic > Freshwater > Lake > Epilimnion/Euphotic zone | place: Trout Bog...
CCGCCATACCTGCTGGACCACCACCAACAACCGCTATTTTCTTACCAGTCTTAGTCTTAGGTGGTTGCGGCTTAACCCAGCCACTTTCCCAACCCTTATCAATAATGGCATGCTCAATCGATTTGATGCCAACCGCAGTACTGTTGATTCCTAAGGTACAAGCAGCTTCACAAGGCGCTGGGCAAATACGGCCAGTAAATTCTGGGAAGTTATTAGTTGATTGCAAAACATCTAATGCATTCTTCCAGTCATTCTGAAATACTAAATCATTGAAATCAGGAATGATGTTGTTAACTGGGCAGCCGTTGTTGCAAAATGGGATGCCACAATCCATACAACGAGCACTCTGCACTTTTGCTTCTTCATCAGTTAAAGCAGCCACAAACTCTTTGTAGTGATGGAGACGTTTAACCGGCACTTCGTACGTTTCACCAACACGCTCAAACTCCATAAATCCAGTGACCTTACCCATATCGAATCCTTAGTATCTTTTCTTAATGTCTATCTATATTGATTAAGTGATTTAAGCTGCAACCGTATTGTTTTGTGCTTTTTCCCACAACTCACCTAGAGCACGTTTGTACTCAGTTGGAAGAACCTTCACAAAACGTGCGCGGGCATTATCCCAATCAGCCAGGATTGCTTTAGCGCGCTCAGAGCCTGTATGACGGAAATGACGCTCAACCAAGCCCTTGAGTATTTGCTCGTCAGTTAAACGCTCGCCGCCGTCTTTCACATCAACCGGGGCATGCCATTCAGACTTCGGCATCTTGGCGATCTGCTCAGCAGAAGGCAGCACCTTCTCCAAAGTCGCCATGCTGGTATTACAACGTTTATCGAACAATCCATCTTCGTCGTAAACGTAAGCGATACCGCCGCTCATACCTGCAGCAAAGTTACGACCTGTAGCGCCCAAGACCACTACGGTTCCACCAGTCATGTACTCGCATCCATGATCACCAGTACCTTCAACAACAGTAGTGGCGCCAGAGTTACGTACTGCAAAACGCTCGCCAGCCACGCCATTAAAGAATGCTTCACCAGCAATCGCGCCATATAGAACGGTGTTACCCACAATGATGTTCTTAGCAGTGTCGCCGCGGAACTCATGCGGAGCACGAACAATCACGCGACCACCTGACAAACCTTTACCAACATAATCATTACCATCGCCGACTAAATCTAAAGTAATGCCACGTGCCAAGAAAGCAGCAAAACTTTGGCCAGCTGTGCCATTCAATTGAATATGAATCGTGTCATCTGGTAACCCTGCATGACCATAACGCTGAGCAACTTCGCCTGAAAGCATTGCGCCGACAGTGCGATTGACGTTCTTCACTGGAACAATGAAAGAAACCTTCTCGCCACGCTCTAATGCAGGCTCACTCTTCTCAATCAAGATATTGTCGAGTGCACTCCCTAAACCATGATCTTGTGTGAGCACTTGATAACGTGGAACTTCAGCAGCTACCTGTGGCTCAGCAAAGATCTTGCTGAAATCCAAACCGTGTACCTTCCAGTTTTCAACACCTTTGCGGGTATCCAATAAATCAACACGTCCAATGAGGTCATCAAACTTACGAATACCCAATTGCGCCATGATCTCGCGGGCTTCTTCAGCAATAAAGAAGAAGAAGTTCACAACATGCTCTGGCTTACCAGAGAATTTCTTACGCAATTCTGGGTCTTGAGTAGCAACGCCTACTGGGCAGGTATTTAAATGACACTTACGCATCATGATGCAACCCTCAACCACCAATGGAGCAGTCGCAAAACCAAATTCATCGGCACCTAATAAAGCACCGATCACTACGTCACGACCTGTTTTCATCTGGCCATCAGCTTGAACACGAATACGGCTACGTAAACCATTCAGAACTAATGTTTGTTGTGTTTCAGCCAAACCAAGCTCCCAAGGGGAACCAGCATGCTTAATGGAAGACAGTGGAGATGCGCCAGTACCGCCATCATGGCCAGCAATCACAACGTGATCTGCTTTTGCCTTTGCAACACCCGCAGCCACCGTACCAACACCGACTTCAGAAACCAATTTCACAGAAACATCTGCTTTCGGATTGACGTTCTTCAGGTCATGAATTAGTTGAGCGATATCTTCAATCGAATAAATATCGTGGTGTGGAGGAGGAGAAATCAAGCCTACACCTGGCACTGAGAAACGTAATTTACCAATGTAATCAGAAACCTTACCACCAGGTAATTGACCGCCTTCACCTGGTTTAGCACCTTGTGCCATCTTGATCTGAATCTGATCAGCGGAGCGCAAATACTCAGTAGTCACACCAAAGCGACCAGAAGCAACCTGTTTAATCTTGGAGCGCAATGAGTCACCATCTAATAATGGAATGTTGGCCTCAACCACATCGCTACCTAAAACACTGGCTAAACTCTCACCCTTCTTGATTGGAATGCCTTTAAGTTCATTCACATAACGGTTTGGATCTTCACCACCTTCACCAGTATTGGACTTACCGCCAATACGGTTCATTGCAATTGCTAAAGTAGCGTGCGCTTCGGTAGAGATCGAACCCAAAGACATCGCACCCGTTGCAAAACGTTTCACGATTTCTTTTGCAGACTCGACTTCATCTAGTGGAATCGCTTTTGCTGGATCGATCTTAAATTCAAATAAACCGCGCAAAGTCATTTGACGCTTAGTTTGATCATTAATGATGTTGGCGTACTCTTTATAAGTCTGATAGCCCTTCTCAGCACCAATACGTGTGGAGTGTTGTAACTTCGCAATCGTGTCAGGAGTCCACATATGGTCCTCACCACGAATACGGAAAGCATATTCACCACCGGCATCGAGCATATTGCTTAAGACTGGATCATTACTAAACGCCGCAGTATGCATACGCAGTGCTTCTTCTGCTACTTCAAACACACCAATCCCGCCAACGTTTGACGGAGTGCCCTTAAAGTATTGATCAATGATGTCGTGATTTAAACCAATTGCCTCAAAGATCTGTGAGCCGGTATAGGACATGTAAGTTGAAATGCCCATTTTGGACATCACTTTTTGCAAGCCCTTACCAACCGCTTTTACAAAGTTCTTCACTGCTTTTTCTGCAGACAAATCACCAGACAAGCCTTTAGCCATCTCTGCCAAAGTTTCCATGGCAAGGTACGGATGAACGGCCTCAGCGCCATAGCCAGCAAGAAGTGCAAAGTGATGGGTCTCACGTGCACTACCAGTTTCAACCACTAGGCCAACGCTAGTACGCAAGCCCTTTTGCACTAAATGCTGATGGATAGCAGAGGTTGCCAACAAAGCAGGAATTGCCACATGCTTTTCATCAACTTGACGATCACTGACAATTAAAATGTTGTAGCCAGAACGTACGGCATCTGCCGCCTCAGCACACAAGGATGCTAGACGGGCTTCAATACCAGCCTTACCCCATGAAGCTGGATAACAGATATCCAACTCATAAGAGCGGAACTTACCGTTGGTGTAGTGACCAATATGACGAATCTTAGTGATGTCATCAAAATCCAAAATAGGCTGGCTTACTTCTAAGCGCATTGGCGGATTGATGTTGTTGGTATCTAACAAATTCGGCTTTGGTCCGATGAATGACACCAACGACATCACCATATTCTCGCGAATCGGATCGATTGGAGGATTAGTAACCTGTGCAAATAATTGCTTGAAATAGTTATAGAGTGGTTTGTTCTTGTTGGACAGAACCGCCAATGGGCTGTCATTACCCATTGAACCGATTGCCTCTTCACCATTCATGGCCATTGGAGCCATCAAGAATTTAATATCTTCTTGGGTGTAACCAAAGGCTTGCTGGCGATCCAACAATTTGGCTGCTGGACGAATCGTCGTTTTCTCGTCGATCAAGTCTGCTTTGCTAGCGTCGACTTCATCCAACTTCACGCGCACTGCATCAATCCAGCTCTTATATGGCTTGGCTTTAGAAACGGCATTCTTGAGCTCAATGTCATCAATAATGCGGCCCTGCTCCATATCGATCATGAACATCTTGCCTGGCTGCAAACGCCATTTTTGAACAATCTTGCTCTCAGGGATTGGCAATACACCAGCCTCAGAGCCCATGATGACTAAGTCATCATCAGTGACGTAGTAACGCGCAGGACGCAAACCATTGCGATCCAAGGTTGCGCCAATTTGGCGGCCATCAGTAAACGCCATTGCTGCAGGACCATCCCATGGCTCCATCATTGCTGCATGGTATTCATAGAAAGCGCGGCGATTATCATCCATCAATGTATGCTGTTCCCAGGCCTCAGGAATCATCATCATCATGGCTTGAGCTAATGGATAGCCAGCCATCACCAACAACTCTAAGCAGTTATCAAAGCAAGCTGTATCTGATTGACCTGGATAAATTAAGGGCCATAATTTTTTTAAGTCATCGCCAAGTACTGGTGAGCTTACTGCACCCTCACGAGCATTAACCCAATTAACGTTTCCTTTAACAGTATTGATCTCACCATTGTGAGCAATCATGCGATACGGGTGCGCCAATTCCCATGCAGGGAAAGTATTGGTGGAGAAGCGCTGATGTACTAGAGCCAATGCTGAGACAGTACGCTTATCTTGTAAGTCTTGGTAGTACGCGCCCACTTGGTTTGCCAACAGCAAACCCTTATAAACAATGGTTCTAGCAGACATTGAAGCAACAAAATATTCTTTGCCGTGCTTTAAATGTAAATCTTGAATTGCATGACTTGCTGTTTTGCGAATGACATATAACTTGCGCTCAAGCGCATCGGTTGTCATGATGTCGCGGCCACGTCCAATAAAAATTTGACGGATAAATGGCTCTGTCATTTGAACGGTTGGTGACATCGGCAATTTCACATCCACCGGAACATCTCTCCAACCTAAAACCACTTGACCTTCTAAGCGCACAGTACGCTCTAATTCTTGTTCGCATGCCAAACGAGAAGCATGTTCTTTTGGCAGGAAAATCATGCCGACCCCATACTCACCTAATGGTGGCAAGGTCACGCCTTGCTTGGCCATTTCCTCGCGATATAAAGTATCGGGAATCTGAATCAAAATACCGGCGCCATCACCCATCAAAGGATCAGCACCAACTGCTCCTCGGTGATCTAAGTTTTCCAGGATTTGCAAACCCTGAGAAACGATCTCGTGGGATTTCTTACCTTTGATATGTGCAACGAATCCTACGCCGCAAGCGTCATGCTCATTACCAGGGTCATATAAACCCTGAGCGACTGGGCGAAGATCTGAATTTAATTGTGTAGTCATAGTATTTCCGAGGGGCGACAAAGGCCTGATTACTTTTGGAGGATCAAATATAGGTGAATACCCATAGTGATGCAATAGAAATAAAATGAGTCTGTCCCATTTATTTAGATATCACACCAATATGTATGCCCTATATGGGGACAGAGTCGACAGATTCAATGCCTCACTTTAACCTCAGAGAAGCTTAAATCGCTTTAAGTCATTGAATTTTATGTACTTATTTTTCTGGGGCGCCCGCGATGGCGAATTTGGACTAGCTCAGGAGCATCTTTAAAGAGCTTTTTGGCATAAATATCGCTGACCCAGGGCTTGGAACGTATGAGAGATTCTGTGATCTGGAGGTCCTCCCAGTGTGGAGCGCCCTCTTTTACAAAGTTAGCCCAGTTCATCTGCCTCTCAAAAGGGGTATTACCTAACTTCCAAAAGTGCTGGTGGTCTACCAACCAAGATTCCGCTTTGCCACCAATATGTGTTGCAAAACTAGTCCAAGCTGAGCTTTGGGGGCTGGATTCAAATCCGGCCCTAACTGGATTGAGCTCTATATACCGTTGGCAGCGCAGAAAATAGTCTGGATCAATCAGGGATGAGCGATATCGCCCTTCCCAAATAGTTCCAGAACGATTTTGCTTCTGATTAAAGTATTGGGCATAACGACGCCCCAAGGACTGCATCGTTTTAGAGAGTGAATCTTCATTTTGGGGTGTCAGCAGTAAATGCACATGATTGGGCATGAGCGCAAATGCGTGAACCGCACAAGCAAACTGCTTTGCTGCTTCACGCAACCAATCTAGATACATACGACGATCTTCGTCAGTAAAAAAAATAGTTTCGCGATTATTGCCGCGAACCATGACATGCATTGCTTGACCAGGTATTACAGTGCGAGCTTGCCGTGCCATCTTAGTAACGAACTATTGCAGTTCGCGCGCACCGCCATTATTTGAGAACTCCGGAATGAACCAGTCACCATCAACTTGAGTTACGCCACTTGGAACTTCACGTGAGATCTGTGGACTATCTTTTAATGCAGTCGACATATAAGAAATCCACATTGGCAAAGCAAGTCCACCACCAGTTTCACGATCGCCCAAGCTGGCAGGCTTATCAAAACCAATCCAGGCAATCGCAACTACTTTAGGGTTATATCCTGCAAACCAGGCATCATGGGAGTCATTCGTTGTGCCTGTTTTGCCAGCGATATCGCTGCGACCTAACTTTCCACGTGCCGAGGCAGCTGTACCAGTCTTGGTAACTTCTTGCAACATGCTGTCCATGACAAATGCAGTGCGAGCGTCCAATACACGAGAAGCGTCTTCTCCTGCATGAGTTGGCTTAGCTTCAAACACCACATTACCTTTAGAGTCCACCATCTTGTCAATTAAGAATGGGTCTACACGATATCCGCCATTTGCAAACACGCTATAGGCAGAAGCCATCTGCAGAGGGGTTACTGAGCCCGCGCCCAATGCCATTGTTAAGTAAGGAGGATGCTTTTCAGGTTCAAAGCCAAAACGCTGAATATATTCCTGTGCATAAGAAGGGCCAATAGCGCGAATAATACGAACTGAAACCAAGTTCTTTGATTTTGCTAAGGCAGTACGAAGGCGCATCATGCCGTCATATTTGCCATCGTAGTTTTTTGGCTCCCAAGCTTGGCTGCCAGTTTCCATGCTACCAATCGATAAAGGAGCATCGTTCACCATGGTATTTGGGGTAAAGCCTTTTTCAATCGCTGCTGCATAGATAAATGGCTTAAATGAGGAGCCTGGTTGGCGCAAAGCTTGTGTCACGTGATTAAATTGATTACGACGGAAATCAAAGCCGCCTACCAAGGAGAGAATCGCGCCAGTCTCTGCATTCATAGAGACAAAAGCAGCTTCCACTTGCGGTAGCTGCGCCAGCTTCCAAACACCTCCATCTGATAACAGACGTACTACCGCACCAGGACGTAGGCGCTTCTTAGGCTGAGTACTGTCGGTAATAGAGGCTGCCGCTAACTTCATACCCTCACCTTTAATGGTGATAGTGTCACCAGTCGAAATCATGACTTGCATTTCTTTTGGCTTGACATCGAGAACAACGCCGGACTGCAAATCATCTAGCTGTGGATATGCAAGTAATGCTTCATCAATTGCGCGCTGGCGTTTTACAGTGTCTTCAGGCAAATTGATAAAGCCTTCGGGGCCACGATAAGCATGACGCAAGTCATATTCAAAAATTCCCCGGCGAACGGCTTTATATGCAGCATCTTGATCTGCCTTCAGTATCGTGGTGTAAACCTCAATTCCTTGGGAGTAAATTGCTTCACCGTATTGAGCGAAAAGCAGTTGACGAACCATCTCCGCAGGAAAGTCTGCGCGTACCGCAAACTCATTGCCAAGACCACGAATATGCAACTCCTCAATCATGGCTTTTTGATACTCTTCAGAAGTTATGTAGCCCAGATCGCGCATCCTTTGAAGAATGTACTCTTGACGAATCTTGGCCCGGCGATAGTTTGTAACTGGGTTATAAGCCGATGGCGCCTTAGGTAGTCCAGCTAGCATTGCAGCTTGCGCAATGCTAATGTCTTTCAACTCGATGCCAAAGTAAATTTGTGCTGCACTTGAAAAACCGAATGCCCTCTGACCTAAGAAAATCTGATTCATATAGATTTCTAGAATCTTATCTTTAGTCAGCTGGGACTCAATTTCCCATGCCAGCAGTACTTCATAAATTTTGCGACTAAAAGTTTTCTCATTACTCAGGAAGAAATTTCGTGCCACTTGCATGGTGATGGTCGAAGCGCCTTGAGCCAAATGGCCGCGGAGATTGGCAACCCCCGCTCTAAGAACCCCGACGTAATCAACTCCGCCATGAGAATAGAAACGATCATCCTCAGTAGCAATAACAGCGTTTCGCATTGCCATCGGAATTTCATTTAACGGTATGACCTTGCGGCGCTCTTCGCCAAACTCACCGATCAACACCTTATCAGCGGTATAAATCCGCAATGGTGTTTTCGGGTTGTAATCAGTCAAAGCTGAAATTTTTGGCAAATTTGGCTTGGCAATGAGAAAAGCATAGCCCAGCAGTAGTGATAAGGCTATCGCGCCAACAGCAGCAATCATCAGTAAAGCCTTGATTAAAGGGCTGCCCGATGACCCCCCTGGCAAGCCAGGCTGAACTCGCGTCTGCCGAGGGCGTCTGTCAGAGGGACGAATGGGACGCTGATTGAGCGGCGGCTTGTCATTAGGAGGTAATGCCATATCTAAATTATAGGTTGCTTAGCAGCCTTCTTAAGCAATTTCCCTAAAAGCACTAAAACCCCTGTTTTGCAGTTAGTAGCAACACAATTTCTGACACAGGCTTCAATCCAGGCTGATGGATTTTTACCCCTCAAATCATAAGAATAGGGGCATGCCTACACGCCATATTTCTAGCCAATCCTTTGACGAAATTTTGAGTGACCTTGGCGATGATCCTGCCATCCCCGACCCTCATGGAATTCGTAAGCCCCCTCCCCAAAAAGGTCCTTCGCCTACGCCCTCAAGTCACCATCCAAGCAACCCTTTTAAAGAGCCTTTAAGTCATATTCAGATCAAAAATTCACTGCAAGGATTTACAACGCCGCTCATTCTTATTGGGGTCTGCATTAGCGCAGCCATTGCATTTTTCATTGCCTATAACACTCTGCTCAGTGAGTCTCATGCTGCTCTTGAGGCATCTCAAAAACAGATTGCGGAGATGAGAAAGGAAATAGCTGTAATGCGTGATGAAATTCATCAAGATCAAGATGATCTTTATTCAGCAATAGATGAAATAGAAGTAAGTATTCACTCTTTAAAAGACAGAAAGCCTGAAATCCGACTTTTGAATAAGCCCCAAGCCCCCAATCATGAAACTGAATTACGCCGCTGGCGCTATCTAGGGACATCCCAAATGGGGGCCTCTCACCAAGCCTATTTCCACTCCGGAAAAAACCATCTGGTCTTTGAAAAAGGAGCTCAAGTCTTGGGGGACTGGCGTCTAAGCAATATCGAAAAAGAATTCGCCACCTTCACCCATCTACATGGCAAGTCTCTAACCCTGAAGGCATCCAAAAGCGAATGAAGCTCATCAAAAATTACACCTGGGGGCACTTAAAAACTTTCTCGCTTTGCTTGGGAATTTTGATGTTTTTGTCGACCAGCAATGCAGCAGAAAATCCATCCTCACAAAATCATTTTCTACGGCCTATTAGCCTGCAATTTACTGATATTGAAATAACTGAACTTTTACAAGCAATGGCTAAATTGGGTAATACCAATTTTTTATTAAGCGAATCGATTAAAGGGAAGATATCTATAGATCTCAGAAATACTCCATGGGAAACAGCACTTCACTCCATCCTGGCAAGCCGTGGATTACGACTTGTTCGTAATGGTGAAATCTACTGGATTGGGCCACATGCAGAGATTTTGGCCTTTCAAAAATTCCGGCGCGAAGATGCTGCACTTCCATTTGGAGGGGATCACATCAATAGCCCCAGACAAATTCTCATTGAGGCACGAATAGTGGAAGCAGATGAACGTTTTGCACGTGAGCTTGGTGTCAAATTGGGCTATGAGGCCAATGGCATTGGAGGCAGCGCAGATCAAAAGCTGATCGGCAGTATGGATTTGGGTGGCGCTGGATTAAGTGGTTTTAATCCAGCCTCTATAGCTGCAACCCTGGTTTCTAAAAATGCTAGTCGCATTCTTCAGGCAGAACTCTCTGCTCTTGAGTCCGATGGACAGGGAAAGATCCTTTCAAACCCCCGCATCATGACCGGCGATCAAGTTAAGGCTACGATTGAGCAAGGCACTGAACTGCCCTATCAAACGTCTAATCAAAATGGCAGCAAATTGCAATTTAGGAAAGCAAATCTACGTCTGGAGGTTCTTCCAAAAATTCATCCCGATGGAAAGATTTCGATGCTGGTTGGAATTAATAAAGATACTGTAGGCATGAAGACAGAGCAAGGATACGCAATAGATACCAAAAGCCTAAGCTCAGAGGTTACTGTTGAAAATGGGGGAACAGTGATCATTGGCGGCATCTTTCAAACAACTGAACGGGAAGACGAAGTCAAAATCCCTTTATTGGGGGATATACCCATCATTGGTCATTTTTTTCGCCATAAATCCAAGCTGCAAGACAAAACTGAGCTATTGGTCTTCTTAACCCCGACTATTCTCGACAAACCCTAATAAAATCGAGGGGTGAACTCTTCGACAAACAATATCTTTCTAATCGGCCTCATGGGCGCCGGGAAGTCAACCGTCGGTAAAGTATTGGCAAAGAAATTAGGGCGTCGTTTTTTAGATGCTGACCATGTCATTGAAGAGCGTTGCGGCGTAAAGATTCCCGTCATCTTTGAAATGGAAGGTGAAGCAGGTTTTCGCAAAAGAGAGTCGCAAGTCATTCATGAAATTACTGCTGAGCAAGACATTATTCTGGCGACCGGCGGAGGAGCAGTTCTTTTGCCAGAAAATCGTCAGGCATTAAGTGAACGGGGTACCGTTATTTATTTGCATGCAAATCCCATTGAGCTTTGGCATCGCACTAAAGGCGGGGAAGGTCGCCCCCTATTAAAAAATGGTGATGCTAAGCAGATCCTAGAAAACTTGTATGCTATCCGCGATCCCCTCTATCGCGAAATCGCAGACTATGTGATTGAGACTGGAAAGCCCAGCGTCAATCAACTAGTCAATACCTTAATCATGCAGCTTGAACTTTCCGCTTAAATACACTGGCACTATGATGAAAACACTTGAAGTTGATCTTGGTAATCGCAGTTACCCAATTTACATTGGTACTGATCTGATTGATCAAGCAAGCCTATTTAGCGCCTGTGAAAAAGCGACCTCTATCTACATTGTTAGCAATACTACGGTTGCCCCACTGTACGCTGAGCGCCTAACAAAAACGCTCAATACCTTTGGCAAACCAGTGAGAACCATTGTTCTGCCTGATGGAGAGTCTTATAAGGACTGGAAAAATCTTCAATTAATTTTTGATGATCTTTTGAAGTTTGGTGCTGATCGCCAAACCATGTTAGTTGCCTTAGGTGGTGGAGTTATTGGCGACATGACTGGATTTGCTGCAGCTAGCTTTATGCGTGGCATTCGATTTATTCAAGTTCCCACCACATTGCTTGCTCAAGTGGATTCATCGGTTGGCGGTAAGACTGGCATCAATCACCCACTCGGTAAAAATATGATCGGCGCCTTTCATCAACCAGTTGCTGTCATTGCCGATCTGAGCACTTTAAAGACGCTGCCTCCAAGAGAACTTTCTGCTGGACTTGCAGAAGTAATCAAACATGGTGCTATTGCCGATGCTCAATTTTTAGACTGGATCGAAGCTAATGCAGGGGTCCTACTAGCTTGCGATACCGACGCCATGGGTCATGCTGTTCTTCGTTCATGCGAAATTAAATCTGCTGTAGTTTCTGCAGATGAAAGAGAAGGTGGTATTCGTGCAACCCTGAACTTTGGTCACACCTTTGGTCATGCTATTGAAGCTGGCATGGGCTATGGTGAATGGCTGCATGGCGAAGCGGTTGGTTGTGGCATGGTACTAGGTGCAGATCTTTCACGGCGCCTGAACTATATTAGTGATGCCGATGTTCAGCGTCTTACTAAAATCATCCATTCCATGAATTTGCCTATTACTCCACCAAAGTTTGGAGCTGACCGTTATATGGAGCTAATGCAGGTGGACAAAAAAACGGAGGGTGGGCAAATCCGCTACGTCGTTTTAGAAAAGATCGGCAAAGCTCTGATTCAAAGCGTGGCTGATACCCAAGTCATCGAAACTTTAAGCGCTACTGGTGCCGCTTAAATCAAGCCAATCTTGACTGCTTGACCAGCTTGAGCGCTCGCAAACTCAGTCAGGTCGCTTAATAGCTCTTTTCCGGTTTTGGTGTCGAGCCACAAGGGTTGTGCCATCGTGCCAGCCCATCGATAGTGATATCCGCCAGACTTGGCTGCAACCCAAATCTCATGCAAAGGTGGCTGGGTATTTACCACAATGACGCTTTTATCCTTAAAACGAATATTGATGACATTTCCGCCTTGGCGCTCGACATCCAAATCGAGATCAAGCTCATCATCGGCAGCCTCTAATGCGACTTCTATAGATTGCAATAAATTGCTTCCCAGTTGATAAAACTGCTTGTCATCAATGGTTTCTACGCCCGAGTTGTTTGGATTCATACTGGAGTCCTGCATGCTATATTCAATCATTCGTTTTAGAGATATTCATGATAGCGACTCTTAATAAAGCCCTCTACCTTAGCCTTCTAATATCCCTTGCAGGGTGTGGGGTAAGAGGCCCGCTATATATGCCAAATGTACCACCTGTTCCGCCGGCTCCTACAGAGCCAGAAACCAAAGGTAAGCTATACCCACCTCAAACTCCTGCTAGCCCAAGCAATTCTTCATCGACCAAGTAATGACAAGCAAAGCAATTCCCCTTCCTCAGTTATCTGGATTTACCGAACGTAATGGCAATTGGTATGCCGAAGATATCCCGCTCGCAGATTTAGCCAAAGAATTTGGTACCCCGCTGTATATCTACAGCAAAAAGGCGCTCACAGAGGCTTATCAGGCATATGACAAAGCTTGTGTTGATTCACAAGGGAAGCGTCGTGCACGTGTGCACTATGCAATGAAAGCCAATAGTAATTTAGCGGTGATTGATTGCTTTAAAAATCTCGGTGCTGGTTTTGATTTAGTCAGTGGCGGCGAATTAGCTCGTGCACTAGCAATCGGAGCTGATCCAAAAAGTTTAGTATTCGCTGGAGTAGGTAAATCTGCTACAGAGATCGCCACAGCCTTACAGGCCAGTGTTAAATGCATTAACGTTGAATCCATTGCCGAGTTACACCAGATCAATCGCGTTGCAACTAAGCTTAATTGCCGCGCCCCCATTTCTTTACGCGTTAACCCAGATGTGGATGCACAAACCCATCCGTATATTTCCACTGGCTTAAAAGGTAATAAATTTGGTATTGCCTATCATGAGGTTTTAAAAACGTATCGTGAAGCATCACAACTTTCTCAAATCGATGTTGTCGGTATTGATTGCCATATTGGTTCGCAAATCACCACAACTGCCCCTTATTTAGATGCCTTAGATAAAGTATTGGATCTTGTCGCACAGCTCAAAAAGGAAGGGATTGTGATTCACCACCTTGATCTGGGCGGTGGACTTGGAATCTCATACAGCGATGAAACACCTCCGGACATTACTGAGTTTACGAATACCCTCTTGAATCGAGTTGCTGAGCGCGGCTTTGGTCATTTAGATGTTGTGCTTGAGCCAGGCAGATCGCTGGTTGGCAACGCTGGCGTCTTGCTAACCACTATTGAATATTTAAAGCCAGGTCCCGAAAAGAACTTCTGCATCGTTGATGCTGCTATGACTGAACTGATGCGCCCAGCCCTATATGAGGCTCATCACGGCATAGTACCGGCCCAAAAGAAGACAGCAAAAGTACTCACCTATGACGTTGTTGGTCCCGTCTGTGAATCTGGTGACTGGTTGGGCAGAGATCGTGATCTAGCGGTTGAAGAGGGTGACCTGCTTGCCATTCTGTCAGCTGGTGCTTATGGTTTTGTAATGGCGTCTAACTACAATACGCGTCCGAAACCTGCAGAAATTATGGTTGATGGAAAAAATGCTTACGTAATTCGTGCACGTGAAAAAACTGCTGATTTATTTTCAAGCGAAAAGGTTTTGCCAAAATAAAACGCATTATTCAATTTACCCATTTAGAAATGACAAACAACAAAAACCCCGCTACAAGAGCGGGGTTTTTTATTCAAGACTTTGAATTTCTTTAATGCAAGCCAGCCATGTAATCAGAAACTGCTTTCATTTCGTTATCAGACAACTTTGTAGCGATCATATTCATCTGGAGATTTTTGCGAGTGCCTTCACGGAATGACATTAACTGATTATTGGAGTACTCAGCCCACTGGCCAGCCTGGCGAGGGAACTGCGCAGGAATTCCAGCGCCATTAGGGCTATGGCATGCAGCGCAAGCTGGCACGCCCTTGGCAGCAATACCGCCACGGTAAATACTTTGACCGAGCTCGATAGTCGCTTTATCTTGTGCAACACCCAACGAGGCAGGTTGCTTTGCCAAGTAAGCTGCAATGTTTTGCATATCTTGATCGGTCAAGGCAGCAGCCATACCCATCATGATGGCGTTAGCGCGAACCCCTTCTTTAAAGTTTTTTAACTGTCGGGCAATATAAGCTGGATGTTGCGCAGCTAACTTTGGCCATGTGCCAACTGCGCTTTGGCCTTTAGGGCCATGGCAAGTGATGCAAGCAACTACACCGCGAGTTGCATCCCCATTTGAATACAGTGCTTCACCTGCAGCAGCATCAACCTTAGGCTTACCTGGAGCTTCTGCTTTAGTTTCTGGAGCAGCAGCTTCAGTAGCAAATACTGTACCTGATACGCTGATCAGAGCGAAAATAGAGAAAGCCGCAAAACCAGCACATAAGCCAGTTAATTTGGAGATTTGGGAGGTTTGACGCATTATGTTTACCTTGGCAAAAATTCCTAAAAGTGTTTGGGCCCTGCATTTATAACTTTTTACCCAACACCATGAGATATTTCATGATTTTACAATAGCTTCTGGACATGTCTAAACTCTTTCAAGCCCGATTCGCCACCACAGTCAATGACACCCATTGCCTGCCTGCCGCCCCTCTGCGTGAGGTGGCCTTTGCCGGTCGCTCAAATGCTGGTAAATCCAGCGCGCTAAATGTCCTGTGTAACCAGAAAAGGCTGGCTTTTGCCAGTAAAACCCCTGGCCGCACCCAACATATCAACTATTTTGGGATTTTTGCAAAAGACGACCTTTTGGGCTATTTGGTGGATTTGCCCGGCTATGGCTACGCTGCCGTCAATCATGAGACCAAATATCATTGGAATGCCCTTCTAAGCGACTATCTTCAAGAGCGAGAACAGTTGGTGGGCATGATCCTCATTGTCGACTCTAGGCGCGGAATAACCGAGCTAGACGAGCAAATGATTCGGTGGTTTGTACCTACAGGCAAGCCTATTCATGTCTTGCTCAGTAAATGCGACAAACTCAATAAAAGTGAGTGCAAGCATGCTCTAGAGGCAGTGCGCAAGCAATTACAACAATATGACCCTGCTCTGCCAGATGGCAATGGCGAATCCAAACAACTTACGGCACAATTATTTTCAAGCACTAAACGTATAGGGCTTGAAGAAGCAGACAATATTGTTATTAAATGGTTATTTGAAACAGAGACTAAAAAAGATGAGCTCACCAACTAAATCATTGCTTAATTTTCCAGGACATCGCCCTCGTCGCATGCGTCGCGATGATTGGTCGCGTCGCCTCATGCAAGAAAACAGTGTCTCTGCGAGCGATTTAATCTACCCCGTCTTTTTACTTGAAGGCCAAGGTAAATCTGAGGCAGTCGCCTCTATGCCCGGCGTCAATCGCGTATCTTTAGATTTACTATTTCCGGTTGCGCAAGAGTGTGTGGATTTAGGCATTCCAGTTCTGGCTCTTTTCCCGGTGATTGATGCTGCATTAAAAACGCCAGATGGCAAAGAAGCCTTTAACCCAAATGGATTGGTTCCGACTGCGGTTCGTGAACTTAAGAAACGCTTCCCTAATTTAGGCATCATGACTGATGTTGCGCTTGACCCATATACCAGTCATGGACAAGATGGTGTTCTCGATGAACAAGGTCGTATTCTCAATGACGAGACAACTGCGATCTTGGTTCAGCAAGCTGTTGCGCAAGCTCAAGCTGGTGTTGATATCGTTGCGCCATCAGACATGATGGATGGACGGATTGGAAAAATTCGTGAAGCACTTGAGCAAAAGAAGCTGATTCACACTCGTATCATGGCTTATTCAGCCAAATACGCCTCTGCTTTCTATGGCCCATTTAGGGATGCAGTGGGCTCTGCCAAGAACTTAGGTAAGGCCGATAAAAAGACCTATCAAATGGATTGCGCCAATAGCAATGAGGCTTTGCGGGAGGTTGCTCTTGATATTAGCGAAGGCGCTGATATGGTGATGGTGAAACCTGGCATGCCCTATTTAGATATCGTTCGACGCGTACGCGAAGAGTTTGATTACCCAACCTACGCTTACCAAGTGAGCGGTGAATATGCCATGCTCAAAGCTGCCGCACAAAATGGTTGGTTAGATCACGATGCCATCATGATGGAATCGCTACTTGCATTTAAACGTGCAGGCGCAGATGGGATTCTGACTTACTTTGCTATTGATGCAGCACGCCTGATTAAAGCAGCGCACAAATAATTTGCACAGATAATTTAATAATCAGCCACTTCGTAGCTGCTTTAGTTTTTCAGTGCGCTCTTTATACGCTCAATAAAACGCTGAGGCGGCATATAACCAATGACGCGCTGATCTTTTAGCTCTTTGGAATTTTGATTGAAGATCAAGATGCCTGGTGGCCCAAATAAACCAAAGCGCTTGAGCAATGCCTGATTATCAGGGCTATTTGCAGTGACATCTGCTTGCAATAAAACCATTTGCTTTAGTTCGTTCGTGACCTCTGGACTGGCGAACGTATTGACTTCCATTTCTTTGCAACTGATACACCAATCTGCATAGAAATCAAGAAGTACTAATTTCTTTTCTTCTTTGGCTTTACTTAACTGCGCATCCAGTTCTGCAGGCGTATAAATCATCACAAAAGTAAGCTCACCTACTCGATGGATATTCTGACCATTCACTGTTTTTGTGATCGCGCTGGTGTCATTTTTTTGCAGCAATGGTGAGGCAATCCAAAGGGCTGTAGCAACCAAAAGAACCCCTAAAGTGCGCTGCAAATAAACCATCCAAATACCAGTAGTTGGAATCAAGATACGGGCTTCAATGGCAATAAATAGGAGTGGTAGACCCATTCCTAGGGCCATGACAAAGAGTAAGCCTGCGCCTAGACTCATAGACCCTGTCTGTGCAATAAAGGCTAGGACACCAGCTAAAGGGGCTGTAATACAAGGGCTAGCTACCAGAGTAGAAATACCCCCCAAAGCAAAGGCGCCCAATATGCTACCGCCCTTTTGACGCCCCGCCAGCTTATCTACATGGTGATGCCAGGATTGCGGCAAACGCAGATCATACAAGCCAAATAAGCTACCTGAAAGAGCGAAGAGTAATAAGGCAAAAGTTGCTAAGGCAAATGGACTTTGCAATACCCGCTGCACACTTCCACCAAGAGCTGCCATGAGGACCCCGGCTAAGGCGTATACCAAGGCCATACCCAAGACATAAGCGATCGCCAGGAGGCTGGCACGACCCTTAGATATGGCTTTGCCACCCTGAGTACCAAAGATTACGCTCGACAAGATTGGCAACATGGGAAGTACGCAAGGCGTGAATGCCAAGGCCAGACCCAAAACAAAGAAGGCTAAAAATAAGTAAGCAGTAGAAGTGTTTTCTAAAAAACGACCAATTGCATTGACGTCATCGCGCTGACGCCACAAATCGGAGAGGCTAAAGTCAGCTTTTTCTGTATTGCTGAGAGATGCTGGAGATTGGGTGCCGTCTAAAATGTCTGGTATTGGAGCTGACTTAACGCCAGGGCCTGCAAGTAGAAATTTCAGTGTCATTGGCGGGTAACAAATCCCAGCCTCAGCACATCCTTGCAAGGAAGCCTCTACATATATAGGCTTACCAGCACTAGGCTTAACATCTAGCAAGACCATAAATGGCTGCTTGTATACCTGTAATTTTTTCTGAAAGGTTTCATCAAACTTTTCCATGCCAGGAGGCAATGAGGGGCTTATATTGATTAGACTTCCAGCCTGTGTACCTGCTTGGAACTTTAGTGATTCTTGGTAGATGTAGTAGCCCTTGGAAGGCAAGAACTCTAATTCGATTTGATTAGAGTTTTCCAGCCAAGTAGCCTCAACCCGAAATGCTTTTTCTGGCGGCAAGAAATCCTGTGCAGCAAAAACTTGTGCAGATAAGAGTAAAAATAGCGTGAAGATTTTTACTGCGAATGAATACATTCTCATGACTTCGAATTTACCTCAGACTCTACCCACTTGCCGTACTGCTTTTCATATTGCTCTGGAGAAAAGGCTAATATTTCCGGTAAGTGATAAGGGTGAGCCTTTTGAATAAAAGTAGAAATATCAAGCCACCTTGATTCTGTTGTTTTTGCAGAGAGAAGTACTTCAAGCTCCTCACAAAGCTTACCCTCCCAGCGATAGATCGATTGAATCCCCTCTTGGATCTGCACACAAGCAGCCAAATTCTCCTTCACCAAGGAAAGTCCCAGAGCTTTAGCGGCTTCAAAATTCGGAAGGCTTGTGATAACCACAAGAAGCTTGCTGGAATTGACTGGAGAGTTTTCAGACATTCTGTATTTATAACCTGATAAATGTAAAAAGCCAGGCCGAAGCCTGGCTTTTTACCGTAACCGGCAGACTTAAGCCTCTTCAGTTACAGCCGTTTCTTCAACTTCTGGGCGATCCACCAACTCAACCAAAGCCATTGGCGCATTGTCGCCATGACGGAAGCCAAACTTCAAAATACGAAGGTAGCCACCTGGACGTGTTGCGTAACGTGGGCCGAGTTCTGTAAAGAGCTTGGCTACGATATCGCGATCACGTGTGCGATTGAATGCTAAGCGACGGTTTGCTAAGTTGTCTTTTTTACCCAAGGTAATCAAAGGCTCAACAACCATGCGCAATTCTTTTGCTTTTGGCAAAGTCGTTTTAATGACTTCGTGCTCCAAAAGTGAATTAGACATGTTGCGCAGCATCGCTAGGCGATGTGATGATGTTCTGTTTAGTTTGCGTAAGCCGTTTCCGTGACGCATGATGCTTCCTTTCTAATTATTTCTCGAGGTTAGCTGGAGGCCAGCTTT
>Ga0214172_1000412_pt1 | contig 19128 bp, 36 predicted proteins | sample TroBogEpilimnion_29_FD_153010 | JGI IMG/M metagenome (GOLD analysis project Ga0214172, IMG submission 153010) | Freshwater microbial communities from Trout Bog Lake, WI - 12JUL2007 epilimnion | ecosystem: Environmental > Aquatic > Freshwater > Lake > Epilimnion/Euphotic zone | place: Trout Bog...
CCGCTCACAACCGCCTCTGCGCCCGCTTGGAAGGCATCGGATCTCCTAGTGGGGAAGAAAACCCCTGCGGAGTTGATAGTGGAGAAGGCTCTCTATAACGCCGGCTTGATTCCTGCCGTAAATCAGAATTCAACCTTCACCAAGGCTGATCTTGATGCCGTGAAGTTATATCAAAAAAAGGTAGGGCTACCGGTTACTGGGATCATTGACCAAGTGACCTATACCCTGCTCGTAAAGGGGATCCAATGATTCGAGTACCGATGACCAACCCGAAGGCGATAATGCTGGGCGGGACAGGATTTATGGCGGCGTGGGCGGCTAGTGGCTATTCGACCGATTCCAAGCACTTGATCCTTGCCGTAGCCTCAGGACTTACTGGCAGTTCTGTGCCACACAACCCAACATCAAGCCCAAATGTTTTACCGGAATCGCACATCGTAACTCCGTATGTGAACAACATTCAGGGTTAAGTGGTGTAGGTTTTACCCAATGCCAACCGGCAGGACAATTACATAGTTTCACCCTGTAACCTTAGAGTGCTATCTAGTTACAAGAACGAGCCGCCTCGGATAACCCTAAAAATTATCTGCCGCGGCTCTTTTCTTTTCTGTTCGCTTCTCAGAAGATTTCTCGGTACGCTTCTCACAAGGAGGCAAAAATGGCACTAGCCGAGTCAATCGAAAAACATACATTTAAGTCCGAATCTAAATGCACCCTCGCAATCATCATCGAAATGCTTGATGAGAAAGATCGCAAGGATCTGCTGGCACACATTCTAAAAGGCACCCCGACTTCAACTCTTACTGCCGCACTTCGCTCTGAGGGTTATCAAATAGCAGAAGCAACTTTCTCTAATCACAGAAATGGAAAGTGCAAATGCCCCGTAATCGAGTAGAGGAAATCCTCGAAGAACGCTTAGATGAATACGGCGATGCGTTTATTGAGTTCACCGCTATTGGTCGTGTGTGGGCTGGATTCCTTAAACTTGAGGACGATATTCCTGCATATCAGGTTGCGCTAATGATGGATGCGCTTAAATCTGTTCGCCTTTTCTACAACCCTTACAAAGATGATTCGTGGCTCGATAAAGAGGGTTACACGAAACACGGCAAAGATATTATGGGCATCGAATGAGCCTTAGCAAACGCCTTAATGAAATCCCCGAACCGGAGTCACAAGATGTTGTCGAACTTCGTAAGGCACTTCTCCGTTCTCAAAAGACGATTGCTGATCTCAAGCGAAACAAAGAAGATTTCACACAAGCAGTAGTTAATGCCGCCCACGATGCGATGTTATCCGCTGGACCAATGCCAGCCGTACCTGCTCCTAAAAAAGATCCGCGTAATAAGCGTGGAGAGGTTGCGCTATTGCACTCTACGGATTGGCAGTTAGGCAAGCACACCCTTACTTACAATACTAAAGAGTGTGAACGCCTAGTCAAGCAATCTGTGGAGAAAACAATTCGGATCGCTAATATCCAAAGAGCAGATCACCCTGTAAAAGAGATCGTGTTAATGCTCGGCGGAGATATTGTAGAAAATACAACAATCTTTCCGGCTCAAGTTTACGAAGTCGATTCAGATGTAATGACTCAGTTCGTTGAGGCTTCTCGTATTCTCATAGATGTAGTTCGTATCCTTCTCGCTAACTTTGAGAAAGTCACAGTTATATGCGAGCCGGGTAATCACGGGCGTATTGGAAAGTTCGGTGAACTTCCAAAAGACATTAACTGGGACAAACTCACTTATATGTTCGCGGGTCAAGCATTGAAAGATGAGAAGCGTTTAACTTGGCAGATGACTAAAGAGGATATTCAGAGGGTTACCATTGGAAACTACAAAGCGTTACTCATTCACGGAGACGAAATTCGATGGGGTACTGCATCAACTATCGTCAGATTCGCTGATCGCTGGAAATCGGGTGCGTATAAGTTCTTCGATGAAGTCGATTCACTCACTAAAGGATTCGACTTTAGAGATCTCTATATCGGTCACTATCACCAGCACCAGTCTTGGAATATGGCCAACGGAGAAGGTTCCGTCTTTATGTCCGGAGCAGTAGAAACCGGTAACAGATACGCGCGTGATCTCCTTGCCAGTAATGGTGAACCTTCACAACGACTTCACTTCGTAGATCCTGAAAAGGGTCGAGTCACTTCCGAATACAGATTATGGTTGGACTAAGTGACTACGATCGTTGCCGTACAAAAGGAGAATGGAGTCGAGTTCGGGGCTGACTCCTTGGTTACGGCTGGGCGAAAATACAATCACCCTCGGATGGTGAAGATTTCTACAAGGGGTCAGTTCATCATCGCCGGTAGTGGGTTATCGAGTTACTGCGATGTGGCTCAGCATATTTGGACTCCGCCGAAGCCGACTGTTGAGGATCGTAAGGATCTTTACCATTTCATAATTGCCAAGGTAATCCCTTCCCTGAAACAGGCGTTTAAGGACAACGACCTCAAACTGGATTCCGAAAAAGATGATGAGCCTAGATTCGCCTTTTTGATTGCGGTCTGCGGAGAAGTTTTCGATATTGCAGACGATTTTGCGGTGAGTTTAAGTTCGTCAGGATTTTATGGGGTCGGAAGCGGTTCCAGCCTTGCCATAGGCGCGTTAGAGGCCGGGGCTAGTATTAGTGAGTCCTTAGAGATAGCAGGGCGGCACGACCCATATACGGCGGCTCCTTTTTTATACTTAGAGCAGAAAAAAGTCTAATCCTCGATTTCGCGGTCTTCATCTAGGTCAAAGAAACTAACCTGAGCAATATCAAGATCCTGATTCTTAGCCGCCATCAGCCCTGTCACGAATAACTGACTAGCCCGATTCACAATATCGTCAATCTGATCGGGGTACTTAGGCTCAGCCTCGACCATCACGGCAAGGCTCCATAGGCTTATCTGAACTCGGATCATAGGTCAATCCTCGCACAAGACTCGCCCAAAATCTTTTTTAATAGATTATGGACTTTCGGGGATTGTCGTAATAGATTATGCCTATCAGATCCGAGAGAACGGATCCCAACAGAAAGGCAAGAAAATGAAGTTTAAGTTAATCGCAAAATCAGAAAATTATCGCCTTTACACAGTCGATGGTATGCACGAATTGTGGTACGGAAATATCGCCGGCAAGTTTTCTTTCAAACTTGGATATGTTTCAGATCCTGAAAACTTTTTTGAAGCGGTCAGTAATGCTAGAGAAGAAATCGCCTCCCTAATGGTTGAGGCAGGTGCATAAAAATGGCTCGATATGTATTCAATCTAAAAAGAGGTCACGCTGGTTTTTACACAACCGCCGATGGAAATTATTATGTGATTAAGCAACAAAGTGATGACGGCAAACAAACTTATTGGACAGTTGGACAAGTTGTCAATGGACAATGTGAAGTCTTAGAAGATTTTGCAAAGTATGGTCAGGCTCGTATTTTCTTAATGAAGAAAGATCCAAATTTACCCGATTACTACAAACAGAAGGAAGGTGCATAAAAATGCCTAGATACCAAGTCATATTGGCAACTGAAAAAATGATCACCATAAATGCAATAGATGAAGAAGATGCACTTGAAAAAGCAGAAGCAAGGGTAAATAAAAACAACGACAAATGGACGGCAGAACAAGCCTACCCAGTAGCGAAAGGAAAATAAAATGGCAGGTCGTTTTAACCTAGAGGATTACGATACAGTCGAATCCCGTATTAAAAAGTTTTGGGAGCAGTTCCCAAACGGAAGAATCCTCACCGATATTATCTTTAATGATGAAACTCGGTTCGTAGTCAAGGCATATGTATATGTTGATCGTGAAGATGCTCGCGCAGTAACAAGTGGAATGGCTGAGGAAATTGTCGGCTCGTCTATGGTCACGAAGTCATCTGCTCTCGAAGTATGCGAAACCTCTGCGATTGGTAGAGCGTTAGCCAACTTCTTGTTCTCCGGAAACAAGCGACCTTCGCGTGAAGAGATGGAAAAGGTCGAACGCTATGAAAAGAATCCACGAAAGAATCTTTATGCGGTGCGTACCTTGACCCCTGAGGAATTGGCAAACCTCGAAAAGATTCTTGACGAGATTTACAAAACTAACGAAGTATCACGCCTTCGTGAAATATGGACCGAACAGAAGGATTTTTTAGATTACTCGATCAAAGGAACAACTCTAAAAGATGCGCTCAACAAGAGAGTGCAGGATCTATCGTGAAGGAAACTTCGATCGAAGCAAGGGCAAAGATCGAACCTAAGATTGGATCGCTTCGCAGAAAGGTTTATGAACTTTTCATAAATCGCGGTCTTACAGGATTGACTGATAACGAAATCGAGAAGTATCTTCACCTAGATGGAAATACAGTCCGACCTATTCGCGGATCACTTGTAACAGATGGGTTCGTAATAGATAGCGGAACAACTAGAGATAACGAAAAAGGCAACCGGTGCATCGTGTGGCGATATGCCGAGAATGGGATGATGTTATGAAACTGATCTGTAAACACAAGCAACATTGGGAGATCAATAGCGGCAAGTTAATTCTTGGAGCAGATACCGATGAGTATCTAGCAAATCAACTTGCCTTAATGACCGCTCGCCTCGAAGCCGAGATTCGCCTAGACATTTACGAACAGATCTGCGCCCTTGATCTAGTAAAGGATCGCAAAAAGATCGTAAAGTTAGGAATCGAAAATGTTGCGATGCTCGTTCAGGATGCTTGCGCTCAGATTGCGTTAGGTGAATACAAGTGAGCGTTGTAACTCCGGTACAGGTTGAGGCTCGCCTAAAGGATCTCAGCAAACTAATTGACGAAGCACATAACGACCTAGTGGATGCCGAAGCCGCTTATCACCAACATAAGGCTGACTACGAGATCGCTATGGCTAGTACGCGCCTATCGTTGGCAAACAAATCTTCTCCTACTGGAAAGAATTACACAGTCGGAGAGCGTGAGGATATGGCTCTTATTGAGAATAGAGAGGCGCACCGGATCGTTGCCGGAGATGAAGCAATCGTCAAGGCTAATCGTGCGAATGTGGCTCGCCTTCGAGTGCAGGTAGATATTGCCCGCTCGATCGGAACTTCGGTTCGTACTGGAATGGATGTTTCATAATGGAGATCAAAAAGATGCTGGTCGGGGCATTGTCGGGACACGATGCTCAGCGCGATAGATCCTTGCAGGTTGATATTGGACCATCAGCCGTAGGTGATTGCAAGCGACGAGTGTTTATGAATATCACCCAAGCCCCGAAGGTTAATCAAACTGAGAAACTTGCCGCGATTATGGGGACATTTATTCACGCCGGAATTGCCGATGCGATTAAGAGAGAAGATCCGTTCGGCGATAACTTTATGATCGAGCAGGAGTTTAAGGTCGAAGGGCTTAGGGGTCACGTGGATCTCTATATCAAGGACAAGGCGCAGATCGTGGATTGGAAAACTACTAAGGTCAAAAGCCTTCGTTACTTCCCTTCTCTCCAACAGCGGTTGCAGGTTCAGTTGTACGGCTACCTCGTAAGCGAGAATGGGTATCCGGTAGAAAATGTTTCGCTCGTAGCCATAGCGCGCGATGGTGGGGCAGAAGATATTAGAGAACACACAGAGCCATACGATCCTGAAATGGCTAAGCAAGGTTTAGATTGGATCGCCAACCTTCAAGAGATGGCGGCTAATGGCGAAATCCCTGAGCCGGAGAAGGATGTTTTTTTCTGCCGTTCTTATTGCGATTTCTATGATGAAACAGGGGTTAATGGGTGTCCATCAAAATCACGGTAGCCGCCGCTACTACGCGCTACGGAGTTACCCAAAGGACGATTTATCGGTGGGCTCAAAAGTACGACATTTTTCAGTTCCCCGATGGCACTTATGACCGCGACCAATTAGATGCTCTCACCGATAACTACGAGAACCCTGATTACACGGAAGTTGATTGGGAGCGAGCCGCGTGTAAGAATCTTCCAACTGATTTCTTTTACAAGATTGAGGATCGGGGCGTATCTAAGTTGATCGATGTTGATGTATTTCGATTTACCTGCGCGCCTTGCCCGATATGGCGACAATGCCTTGGATACGCAACTCATCACGAGAACTATGGCGTGTGGGGTGGAATGACTAGTGAAGAAAGGCAAGCCATTACTAGCCCTAAAAGGTCATCAGTAAAAGACAAAGTGTTCAGAGATTTTGGTCGGTACGGAATTACAAAAGAGATGATTCTTCTAGCGATTGGGAAAGAATGAGTTCGCTACCTTATATGCAACTTTATGTCAGCGATTACCTTGCTGATACCGCCCACCTAAATGCGGCTCAGAATGGGGCGTACTTACTGCTCCTTATGAACTACTGGCAGAGAGGCAAGCCGTTAGACAATACCGGTGATCGCTTGGCGTTCGTAGCCCGAATGAGTCCGGATGAATGGGAAGACAATCGCGAGATCCTTGCCGAGTTTTTTTGGATCGATGGGGATGTATGGACACACGCAAGAGTCGAAAATGATTTAGCAAAGGTTCGGGAGAAGTCCGAGCAGTCATCAAATGCTGGTCAGAAGTCTGCTCTTAAGCGTAAATCCAACGAGCGTTCAACGGAATCTGAGGATGAATCTAACGAGCGTTCAACGGATGTTCAACGACCGTTCAACCATAAAGATAAAGATAAAGATAAAGATAAAGATAACTATCAAGCGTTCGAGATATTTTGGGACACTTACCCGATAAAGGTCGGCAAGGCTACTGCGATGCGTTCTTGGATTAAGGCTCTCAAGAGAGGAACGGCAGAAGTCATTATCGAAGGGGCTGAGAGATACGCGAAAGATCCGAATCGAGATCCTGCCTTTACCGCTCATCCTTCCACTTGGTTAAATGGCGATAGGTGGCTGGATTCTCCTTTACCCCAAAAAAGGGCTCAGACAGGGTTCAGAGAGGTTAATACCACTCCCACAGTAGTTCCACCTAGATTCTCCCCCGATGATGTCTCAGAAGGCTCACCAATGCCCGATTCCGTTAAGGCTCTTTTAGGTCAAATCCGTCGCAATCCGTAAGTAATGTGTTAGCATTATCGTAAGCATTACGCAACCGAGAGGGGGTGATTATGACAACTGCTCAAGTAAGCCCAAGTTTTATTCAACTGGGCGATCAAGTGAAGTTCGGCGACTCGATTTACACAGTAAAATCCTTAGAATCTGATTACAACGGCGCATATGATTTTTACTTAGAGAACGCAAACGGACAGGCACATAAGGTCGTTACTGATTCCGTTACCCTTATCGGGTGATCTCTTTCAGTTGCGATGGCACCCCAGTACCGCAGGGGTCAATGAAGGTGATCAATGGGCATATCCTTCATTCGCAAGGCTCCGCCCTTGCCGTATGGCGATCGACTGTCGCACTTTCCGCTCGGTTCGCTGGGGCAAAGCCGGTAGATGGGGCAATCGGCATTGAGATCGTATTTCGGGTTCGCCGACCCAAGACAGTTAAGCGGGATTACCCGACTGTGGCTCCGGATCTCGACAAATACATTCGTGGGGTATTGGATGCCCTAACTGGGATCGCCTATCAGGACGATTCTCAGGTAATAGACATTAAGGCGGAAAAAGTCTATTCAGACACGGCTGGGGCGGACATAAAACTTTTCTCAAAATGACTAGTCAAAGATTCAAGAAACGCGGTCTAGGGCTTGTAATTTATCGGGGGTCACTTTAGATTTCTCTTATCAGGGCAGATAGCCCCCAAGAGAAAGGCAAGACAATGGCTAAGCAGATCGCAGTAAAAATTACTCTCAACAATGTTGAGCGTGAAGTGACTTTTACAGACACTCGTTCCGAAATTTCTAAGTGGTCACATTTTAATTCAGAAAAAATCTTCGCAGCAAAAATTGGTCGTGGAGATAAGTTCCACGCAACCGATCTTGGATTGGCCGCTTTTAATTCTGTCGAAGAGGCTCGCCGCGCCGGATACCGCGAAAAGGATTTCGTAGGTACTGATGATTTCGGTTGCATTCTAGTAATCAACTGGAACACTTCGATTCGCAATCGCAACGCTTATGTCGTTGATTGGGCTGATCTTCACGCTGATACAGAGCAAGCAACAAAACAAAAATACTACGGCTCGATTAAGGTAGGTGCATAAAAATGGAAACAACTTACATTTCAACAAACGATACTGCGAAAATGATCCGCAAGGAACTCAAGCACTATTTTCCAAATACAAAGTTTTCGGTTCGTGGTCATAAGTATTCCGGTGGATCTTCAATCAACATTTACTGGACAGATGGACCGACCACAAGAGAAGTCGATGCAATCACAGAGCGTTTCCAAGGTGCATCATTCGATGGAATGACCGACTGCAAGAATTATCACAACTCGTTCGTGATCCTCGATGGTGCTGAACTCCCTGTCGAAGTTCACTTCGGTGCTGATTATGTTTTCACTCGCCGCGAACTCTCCCCTGAGTTTAAGGCTGAACTTTCCAACATCGCTCAGTCGATCCTGAATATGAACACACACACGCTCGGTCAGGTTTTTGACCTTGGCGAGTATTACCGCGATCTTGCAACCGACTTCGACTTCTCCTTCGATCACGGATACGGCTCAAACCTCATTGAAAGAATCTCCTACCATATGAGCCAAAACCTTCTCCCTGCCGTTAAAAACGAATGGAAGGTGGCATAAATGGAAACAAAAATCTTCGAAGGACCGGATGGTCAGCAGTATCTAGTGACGATCTACCCAAGCGGAGTGGTCAATTTAGCGGTCAGGAGCCGGATATTCGACACTTGGAGCGCGCCCTTTAGAAAGGTGGCTCAGTAATGGAAACGACGATCATTCGGGATCTGACGGCGATTCTCTATAACAGTCCGGACACAATGACCGATGGTGAGGTACTGGATGCGATGGCGGACTACCTCAAGGAGCAGGCGGTCGAATTGGGCATTTCGCTGGATGATCTAGCCCAAGGGCGATGACTGGTCAAAGATTAAAAAAGTCGGGCGTTTCGCTTGTAATCTATCGAGCAACACTTTAGATTTCTCTTAACAGGGCAACAAGCCCCCAAACCGAAAGGCTCTAAAATGGCACTTACACAAAATGATTACAAGATGATCGCAAATGCAATCGGAATTATTAACCGCGCTGCAGAAGGTCATATCGCAGAACAAAATACTGCAGAAGAGCAAGCATTTTTTCAAGGCATTCTTCGTGGATGTGAACTGATTACAAATCAACTTCGATTTGATTTTATTTGCACTAGCAATGGCAAATTTGATGTTGAGAAGTTTATGGCAGTCGCCGGTTTCGAAACCGAAAAGGCAGGTGCATAATGAAGTACGAATGTTATAACTGCGGTAAAAAGTTTAAGCAACAGTACGAGTTACTCCTTCACTACGATTTCCACGCTGGCGAGCCAACAGTTCGACCACTCGGATGCCTTTGCGCCTCAACTTATGATGTGCGCGCTGGCAAGTGCCTCGATTGCGGTCGTGTCTATTCTGCCGGATGGGTGGTTAATGCATAATGAAAATTACAACGACAGACTTCGAAAATCTCACAATCAATTCTATGAACTGGAAAGAATACGCAACCGACTGGCAACTCCAAGAGGGTCGATTCGAAGATATTGCATACTCCGAAGCGTTTCAACCCGAAGTTGATTACGAGTTCGCTCGCGCTTACTGGTTGCAAGATTATTCCTCAGTAATGTTCGCTAAGGCATTTCTCGAAGCGTTCGATTTTACTTACCGCGTTTATTACGACAATGCCGATGATACTTATATGATCACAACTAATTATGGGTGGGTTCTCTAATGTGGGGGATACTGATTCTCGGATTCATAAGCATTCTAATAATTTTTTCAATCTGTTTATGGCTAGAGCAAGATCCGGATTGGGATGAGGATGTGGACTTATGATGTGTATATGGTGCGGATCTAAAGGCGGATTCGTAAATCGTTTAATCATAAACCTCGTAGGAGAGGATGCCGCTATTTACGAATGTGAATGGTGTGCGCTAAAGATAAGTGTTGATCTACTAAAACAAGGAGTTGATTTCGATGATTAAGAAAATGGATCGTAAATATGTAATTCGTAGGCGTGTAGTTTTCGGAACGCTTGCAATCGTTGGACTTGTTGGTGCATACCTTCTCGTTAATCACATATGGTGGACAGGCTCCGGATTCTGCTGGGGCGATATTTACAAGTGCGAAGGCGGACTCTAATGCGTTATGAAGATATGCTAAAAGTAGAAACTTGCGCTAATCAACGCGGTAAATTAACTAAATCAACTCCGGTGCTAGTTGCGGTTTATTGCGCTCAGTATGATTATGACGAAAAAGATGAGTTCAAATGCGGATGGTGTCCGAACAATGATTTATGGACAATCCCGGAAATGTTATTTAGCATCGAAGATAATTACTTCGTTACGCCGTGTTGCCATACGGAAGCGATTGCCGCTCTTGTACCTGAGAATCCGCAAGATGAATACGATCAGGGCAGAGAAGATTACGAATCTCTCGTATGGGCGGTAACAGGCCGATGAATTGGAATCTTTTCAGTTATGTCTGCTCTCGTTGCGATGCGCTATATGAGATCACCGCTAAAGTAGAAACAATGCAACATCCAATCTGTTGCGCTATCGAAACTACTTGGATCAGCAAGATCAATGCGGCGGTAAAACTTTAATGCCAGTTTATGAATACAAGTGCGAAGGATGCTTCCGGATCTATGAGGTAACCTCGTCAATCCACGTTACGCCCGAATTGCCCGAATGTTGCGGAAAGATGGAGCGTATCTTTTCATCCTTCGGCGTTTCTTTCAAGGGTGATGGGTGGGGCGGAAGCAAATAAAAGGCTAAACTAGATCAGTCCGCTATCTCCCGAAAGGATGTACGAAAATGGATGATTCACAGATAAACCGGTGCCGCGCTTGCGGTGTTCAATTATGGGTGGCAACAGTCTGCTCCTACTGCTCCGAACGGAGTAAGGTCGCCCGATAAAGGGCTGGGGGAAGATCCTTTCAGTAGCCTTTTTGGTGGGATCTTTTCATACAGTAAGTGCCGAAGCGGCAAATGCTCCGCGCCAAAGCCTTTCGTTCGTAATGCACCCAAAACTTTACGCGCATATGAAAGTGCCAAGCAAGGCTCAGTTCGCTTGCCTCGACAAATTATGGACTCAAGAAAGCCATTGGAACGCTAAAGCCCTGAATAAATCTTCGGGTGCGTTTGGCATCGCTCAATTCCTGCCGACTACTTGGGGGAATTACAACTTCGAATACAAGCCAACTAGCCCAATGAAACAAATCGACTATGGTCTGCACTATATTTCTCGCAGATACGGCTCACCTTGCGCCGCGTGGAGACACGAAATGAGATTTGGCTGGTACTAATTGGATCAAAAGATCGTTGAGATCGTAGAAGCGAGAGCCGGGTATTACTGCGAAACCTGCGGACTACCCGCTCTCGAATCTATGGCGTTGCATCACAGAAAGTTAAAATCTAGAGGCGGTAAGGATTCGGTGGCCAACTTGATCCGAGTTCACCATAGTTGCCACAACCTCGGTACTGATTCGATCCATAAGAATCCCTCAATGGCTACCGATAAGGGGTGGATGGTGAGCAGTTGGTCAGATCCGGAAACCGAGCCGTTCTTGCAACCCGATGGCAAATGGGTGATCCTGAAAAATGACGGAAGCACCGAATCGGTGTAATGTAAGCAATCCAATCACGAAAGGCATATAAATGAATCAGATCATTATCGAAGGCAACTTAGGCTCAGATCCCGAAGTAAAGATGCTCAAGGATGAAGTGTTAGCATCGTTTTCACTAGCGCACACGCCTCGCAAAAAAGTCAATGGGCAGTATGAAGATGGCGAAACAATATGGTTCCGAGTTGCATTTTGGAACGCTAAGTCAGATGCAGTTATTGAGAATCTAAAAAAGGGTGATCGTATTGCCGTAGTAGGCCGCCTCTCCCAATCTACTTACAAGACAAAAGATGGTGAAACTAAAACCTCATTAGAAATCTCCGGAACTGATTTTTATATCAAGCCTCGTAAGGTGACTACAAACTCATCACAATTCGTACAGGCTGAGGATGTTCCATCGTGGTAGAAGAACTCTGGAATTCGCAACAGGTCGTAAATCACTTACAGATTACGATCAACAATCTTCGCCAATTACAATTCCGTAAAACAATTAAATGGGTGAAGAAAGAGGGCAAGGCAGTTTTCTATCTTGCTGATGATGTAAGAGCCTACAAAGAAAAACGAGAGGCTCGTAAAGCAGTAAAATGATCCCTATGATCATCGACAAGGAAGTGATAACGCTCGCAGATATTGACGAAGCGATCGCTCACCTTGCCGTAATGCTTAAAGATCGATATGGCAACAGGCTCACCCATCAGCGTAAGGCGTTCCTAATGGGTGAGTTAGATTCACTTCTCGACGCTAGATTAGAGGCAATAAATGGAATTGGAAACAGTAGCAATCGAGAGTCTGAGCCTAGACCCGCAGAACGCTCGGAAACACTCGAATCGCAATCTTGATGCTATCAAGGCGAGCCTAAGTAAGTTCGGGCAACGCAAACCGATAGTCGTTCATAACAATGTAGTAATCGCTGGCAACGGAACGCTCGAAGCCGCTCGATCTATTGGCTGGAAAGAAATCGCCATTAGCCGTTGCCCTGACGATTGGGATTCAGATACCGCTAAGGCTTATGCGCTCGCCGATAACCGCTCATCCGAACTGGGTGAATGGGGCGAAGATATTTTGGCGGCTCAACTTGCTGAGTTAGACGAAAAGGGATGGGATACAACCGAACTAGGCTTCACCAGCAAAGAGTTCGAAGATATTCAGAAGGGCGAAGAAAACCCCTACACCAAGACAGTTAATCTGCCTCAGTACGATATTGTCGGGGACAAGCCAGTTATCTCTGATCTTTATGATGATGAGAAAGTGCAGGAACTATCTAAAGAGATTAAGGCCGCTGGACTTCCGGAAGATGTAGAAACTTTCTTACTCGTAGCCGCTAATAGGCATACAGTTTTTAATTACTCCAAGATCGCTGAGTATTACGCTTATATGGATCCGGAGATCCAAGAGTTAATGGAGAAATCCGCCCTAGTTATTATCGACCTTGATGATGCGATGAAGTATGGCTACGCCACCTTCGTAGAAACAATTACGGAACTTAGGGATCAAGAGGATGAATGACAAGTTCGCCGTATTTATCTTGACCCACGGCAGACCGGACAATATGAAAACAGTTCAGTCGCTCAAGAAGTCTAATTACACAGGCGATATCTATTTCATTATCGACGATGAAGATGAAACCGCCGACCAGTACCGAAATAACTTCGGGGCAGATAAGGTAATTCAGTTCAGCAAGAAAGAAGCCTCAAAGATTACGGACATTGGGGATTCGATGCAGACTCTTAGGGGAGTTACCTTCGCTCGTAATATCTCTCAGAGGATCGCTAAAGAGATGGGGCTTGACTATATGCTCCAACTTGATGATGACTACACAACTTTCTGCCATAGGTATATCCAAGATGGCGTAATCAAAAGCAAGACGATCCACAACTTTGATCTGATCGTAGAAGCAATAATCCAGTTTATGAAAGACTCCGGAGCCGCCACTATCGCTATGAGCCAAGGCGGGGATCACATAGGCGGGATAGATGGGTCAATCGACAAGGGAATCCTGCGTAAAGCGATGAACAGTTTTATGATGGATACCAACAAGCCAATTAACTTTCTAGGCCGAATCAACGAAGATGTGAACGCTTATGTTGTATCCGGTGCGCTGGGAGATTTATTCTTCACCGTAATGAATCTGCAACTGACTCAGGTTCAAACACAGAAGGCTAAGGGCGGACTTACTGAGATTTACCTAGACTCCGGCACATATGTAAAATCCTTTTACACAGTAATGATGGCTCCATCTTGCGTATCGGTAAGAACGATGGGGCAGACTAACCGGAGATTCCATCACTCGATCAAGTGGGATAACGCAGTACCTAAGATCATTAGCAGTAGGCATCGTAATCTTAAAGTGATATCGTAATGCGACTATGAGTGAAGACAATACGAATGTAATTAAACTTGATGCGGCTTTATTCGAGAAAGAAATGCAGGTTCTCAAGTATCGCAAGGGTGGATTGACCTTTGATGCTATCGCTGAAAAGTTAGGCTACGCCAACGAGTCGAGTGCTAGAGCCGCCTTTAAGAGAGCCGTAGAGCGAACTAAAGATAACGCCCTAGCCGCTGAGGGTAGAGAATTGCATAGGCTTAGGCTGGAAACTGCCTTAACTGCTATATGGGATAGAGTCCTCAAGGGTGATCTCAAGGCGATTGCGATGATGCTTAGAATCTTAGAACGAGATGCAAAACTCTATGGGCTAGATATGCCAGTCAAAACGGAAGTTGAGGTTACAAACTACGATGGAAACCTTCTACGACAAAGAACACGAGAGATTATCCAGACTATCCGAGAGGTTCGAGAATCGGAGAATCGCGTGGGAGATGGACTTGGCGAGACCGGAGCAGTTACCGGATAGCGATGAAGATTGGAGCATCTACCTTTATTTAGCAGGTCGTGGTGCTGGCAAGACTCGTACCGCCGCTGAGTGGCTAGCGTGGGAAGCAACGACTCGCCCTAATACTCGCTGGGCTATTGTGGCTCCAACCTTCGGCGATGTGAGAGATGTATGCGCTGAGGGCGAATCCGGAATCGTTAATATCCTGAACTCCTACGGCTCGATAGATGATTACAACCGCTCTCAAGGTTCGATCGTTCTTACTAATGGATCTAGGATCAAACTCTTTTCTGCCGATGAACCGGATCGCCTTCGTGGACCGCAACATCACGGAGCGTGGTGTGACGAGTTAGCCGCTTGGCGTTATGCCGATACTTGGGATCAATTACAGTTCGGGCTGAGATTAGGCGATCATCCTCGAACTATCGTTACGACTACGCCTCGCCCTGTCGCTCTGATCCGTAACCTTGCTAATCGAACCGATGGCACAGTCAAGATCGCTAGAGGCTCAACCTTTGATAACGCCGACAACCTTGCACCTCAAGCCTTAATCGAGTTACAGGCTCGCTATGCGGGTACGAGAATGGGTCGCCAAGAGTTATATGGCGAAATCCTAAACGAGTCAGATTCGGCTCTATGGACTCGACAGATGATTGAGGATGCTCGTATTAAGCCGGAAGATGCTCCGCCTTATTTCAGAGTCGTAGTCGCTATCGACCCTGCCGTTACAAGTGGCGAAGGATCTGACGAAACTGGAATCGTGGTCGCTGGGGCAACTCCGGATGGGCATTATTACATTCTCGAAGATGCCACTATGAGGGGAACGCCTGAAAACTGGGCGCGTAAAGCCGTCGAGATGTATCGAAAGCATAAATGTGATCGAGTGATCGGTGAGGCTAACAATGGCGGAGATATGATCGAGTCGCTCCTTCGTCAGGTTGATCCGACTATCCCTTATCGAAAGGTAACCGCTACTAGAGGTAAGAGAGTTCGAGCCGAACCTATCTCTGCGTTATCAGAGCAGTTGCGCCTTCATATGGTGGGGAACAACTTCTCCCAGTTAGAAGATCAACTCGTTACTTGGGAACCGGACTCCGATAAATCTCCCGATCGTATGGATGCGATGGTGTGGGCGGTGTCTGACTTAATGGGTGGATCTAATGCCCTGAGATCATTAGCGGCTCTCGCTGATTTCTGCCCTAGTTGCAGACTGCCTCTTATCAAAGGCACTAAGTTTTGCCCGCGTTGTAATACCGCTATCATTACACCAGCCTGATTTACAAGGGGCATAACTAAGGGGACATTATGGGTCTTATTGACCGTCTTGCAAAAGCAGTAGCACAACAAATTGAGAAGGCTCCAAGTAACCTTCCCGCTGGCGCGGTCGTAATGACCGAACAACAGATGAGGGATGCGAATCAAAACGCTACTTATGGCGCACAGACTCCACTCGCTAGAGATCCTCGTATGGCTGGAGTTCCATTCGGTCCGGGTTCTCCAATCCTGCCGGGTGCGATTAACCCACTTCGTGATGATGGTCGAGCCGATCCTCGCCGTTACGAATATCAGGTCGCTCAAAACATTAACATTGGAACTGCTCAAAAACTAGTTCCCTTTGACACACTACGCGGAGCCGCTGAGCAGATCGACATTGTTCGTCGTTGCATCGAAGTTCTTAAGTCTAAGATTTCCGGACTCGACTGGGATATCACTATCGCCGAAGATGCAAGCGAAAAGATTATTGCCGAGATCGGTGGAGATCACACTCGTGCTATGAGTCAGGCTCGCTCTAGGTTCTCAGATGAGATTTATCGCCTTCGTACTTTTTGGGAAAATCCGGATCGTGCTAATGGATTAACTTTCATCGACTGGATGATGATGTCGCTAGAAGAGATCCTCGTACTTGATGCGTGGGCAATATGGCCACAAAAGACGGTAGGCGGGGATCTCTACGGCTTCCAAATCCTAGATGGATCTACTATCAAGCCACTCCTTGATGATCGCGGTATGCGCCCAATGCCACCACAAGCCGCTTACCAACAGATTCTGTATGGCTTCCCTCGTTCAGAATTCCAAGCCAACTCGGATGATGCAAATGCCGATGGTGAGTTCACTTCGGACGATCTTTCTTACTTTATCCGTAACCGCCGAGCCAACTCCGTTTATGGATCTTCACCAGTTGAGCGTTGCTTACCAATAGCCGATCTTTACCTTCGCCGTCAGCAATGGCTTCGTGCTGAATATACCGATGGCGTTAGCCCTGAGATGATGCTTACCTCGGATGCAGACTTCGGTAACGATCCGTTGGTTATGAAGCAATACGAAAATATCATTAACGACAACCTCGCTGGTCAGACTGAGCAACGCAAGCGCGCTCTTATCTTGCCGGCTGGACTCAAGCCTCAATTCTATGAAGGTTATGGAGAGAAGTTTAAGTCGAACCTAGATGATTACTTAATCACTTCGATTACTGGTCACTTCGGCGTATTGCCAACCGAAATTGGATTTTCCGCCAAGGGCGGACTGGGTGCATCCGGACACCAAGAGGGAGAAGCGGAAGCGGCTCAATCTATCGGAGTCGCTCCGCTAGTTCAATGGATCGGCAAGATGCTGACCAATATCTCTTATACATACCTCGGTATGCCACGCGAACTTGAGTTTAAGTTTATGGTCGGAGAGATCCGCGACAACGAAGAGATGGCAAAGAAGTCTGATCTCGAACTTCGTGGTGGAACAAAGACAATGAACGAGCGCCGCTCCGAACTTGGACTTCCGCTCTTAGATACACCTGCCGCCGATCAGCCAATTCTCGTTGCCGGTAATGGTGTCTATCTCTTTACGCCTGAGGGCATTGTGAACGCCGCCGCTCCGGGTGCTGGATTAAATGAAGTCGATGCAGAAGTTGATCCAATGGCTCCGGCTGAGGTCGCTCCTGAGAAGCCAACCGCCCCAACTGAATCTGTACAGAATCCAAAAGAAAATGTACAGAACTACGAAGCCCCTGATTTTGAGAAGGCTGGCGTACCATCTAAGTCTGAGGTTAAGGATGCACTCTCTCGCTTGATGATCTTGCCTAATGAAGCCGCTGAGCATCCGGTATCTGATAGCCCCAAGGAATTATCCAACTCGGTTGAAAGTCCGTGGCCGATTGTGGAAACTGTCGAAGGCAACTACATTGTCGATCCCGATGTATGGACTAAAGCCAAACTCACCCTCGTCAATATCAAGGAACTGTACGGAACAAACACCGGACTGAACCGCGAGAATGTTGCCGATCATATTGAGTCTATGGGTCAAGCCTTAACTCCGTATCGTGGCTATCCGCTCGTCTATAACGATGGCGAGAAGAACATCATCATTGACGGACACCACCGCTTGATGGCGATGTGGCTACTAGGAATGGATCAAGCCCCTGTATGGCTTGGCACTCCGGATATGGCTAAGGAAGCGAGCGCAGAGGTCAAGGCGTTCCTCAAGTGGGCTAAAAAGGGTGGAGCAAATCGCAGAGATTTCACCTTTAAGTCACTAGATCCGATCGTGGCTGAGGCTCTGAATCGTTGCGCCTTTGATGGGGATATGGAAACCGCCCGATCTCTCGCCAAGGCGTATCTGACCTGATGCTCGGCGTTCATCAAGTCGATGGGCGCATCGCTCAAGGGGCGGCAGTAAAGATTCGAGCCGCCCTAAAACAGAGTGTCGATGCGAAGAAAGTAATCTTGGATTACCTTCACACACACCCCGAAGTATCTGAGTTTATCTCTCAGGATCGTGCTAGGGCTAGAGCGTGGGCAATACACAATGTAACCCTTGACCATACGGCCTTAGAAGCCGCTCTAAAGCAACACTATGCCGATATGTATGTAACCGGTATCGCTTCGACTTATGATGCCTACGGAAAGGCTCTGCGCTCGCGTAAGGCCGAAAAGAAACCTGTTCATAACTGGGATTCAGTATCGTGGGCAACTGCGGTGCTGGAAAATGCCGTGAACTGGGACACTTGGGTGCCGGGCAATAAAGCCGCCGAAGCACTCGCTCGCCCGCCGGGTGGATTAGAAAAGTTACTCAATGGCACAAAGATTCAGTCGCTAGATATGAAAAAAAGCAGTTACGACTTGCTCGGATCTAAGTTGGCAGATGGTTTCGCTATTGGTGCCAGCCCATCAAAACTTGCCTCGATGATTGAGGATTCCTTATCTACGCCTGAACGCTCCTTGATGATCGCCTTAACTGAGGGATCTCGTGCCGCTAATGCCGCCGCTAGAGATGCGTATGCCGCTCTAGGGATAGATCAGATCCAATGGGTAGCCTCAGATCCGGATGACGAAGAGTGCGATATCGATGGTGAGATTACGGAAGTCGATGGGGAGTTCAGTAATGGATTAACCGCTGAGGATATTCCGGTTCACCCAAACTGCCGATGCTCTACGATGGCGGTTCCACCTGAGCCTTCGCAAGAGTCGCTCGATGAAGTAAACGCCGAAGATCAAGCATCAGATTAAATTACCCATTACAATTAAACGATAATCCGAGAGAAGGAAAACAATGGCTCTTAATCACTCAAATATCACCGTCGGTACAACTCCAACTTTGCTAGTCACAATTCCAAATGGTGTTGGTTATGTAGCCGTTCAAGTTAATA
>Ga0214172_1000417_pt1 | contig 18942 bp, 12 predicted proteins | sample TroBogEpilimnion_29_FD_153010 | JGI IMG/M metagenome (GOLD analysis project Ga0214172, IMG submission 153010) | Freshwater microbial communities from Trout Bog Lake, WI - 12JUL2007 epilimnion | ecosystem: Environmental > Aquatic > Freshwater > Lake > Epilimnion/Euphotic zone | place: Trout Bog...
AACCTCAAGCCCAACGCCCTCCGCGAGAAACAGGCCACCGACGCCATGACCCCCGCGTGGCTCAGCGTGCTCAAGCCCATGTGGATTGTGAATCACCGCCTGCGCCGGATGGCGGCGGGCCATTTCACCCTCAAACCCACCCAGTACGCCCTCTATACCCGGGGCGCCCCGGATCGCCGGCTAACTTATTACGTCCCGCGCCCCACCGCCGTCTGGTGGAACCGCTTGTAACGCCCAAGTCCCTTCAACCAATTCGCAAAAACTAAGCCTCGGGGTTCGGCACCCGGGGGACCAGACCCAACACCGCGTCGGGATGGCTGCAAACCCGGGCTTGCGGCGGGCGGCCTGAAAACGTGACGGACCCAGCCAGGGTTGGGGGGCTGAGGTTCATGCGTCAGAAACACGGAACTGGAAAAGTCCGTCACCCGCAGGCTGGAAAGCCTGCGCGACAGGGGAGGGACTGCCGCCGCTCAGGGGTGCGGGGAGTAGGGCTGCAGGTGCAGGTTGAGGCGGTAGGAATTGGTGGGGGCGATGGCGTAGCGCGCCAGCACGCCGGGACCGCAACTGCTGTTGCCCAGACCACTCATGGCGGCATCCAGCGATAAGATGACTTCCGGTCGCACTGGCAGGTCGGTGTGGTGACGCGCCCCGGCCAGATCGGCCGCGGTGGTGTGGAGCGCAGAAAAGGAAAACGGATTTCCCCGGGTGCTGACTTTGAGTCCGACCCCGGTGGCATCGGTGAGGGTGAGCCAGCGGGTGTCTTCTTTGTTGCCGTTCTCCTGGGGACGAACGTAGGGGACGGCTTGCGCGGTGACGGTGCTGGCCCAGACGCCCAGGTCGGCGCTGTCCTTGCGGTCGGCATAATTTTCCCAGGGGCCGCGGCCCAGCCAGCGGAGGGTTTCCAAGCGGGGCGAGAGACTCAGGACGACCCCCAGGCGGGGCAGTAAGGGCAGGGGGCCGAAGGGGACAAGGTGTTGGTCCACATCCAGCGAGCCGTCGCCGTGGACGGTCCAGACCGTGCTTAAGGTGCACCCGCCGGTGAGGCCCCGGGTGGTGGTCACCGTGTGGATTTCCACGACGTCGGGAGTGGCGCGGGTGATCGCAAAAGAATCCACGCTGCGGGTGGCCGCGGCCAGGCCGGCTTCCCGCCAGTCGCGCGCGAGCCATTTGCCAAAGCCCTTGTCATTGTCGGTGGGGGCGCGGAACCATTGCAAGACCGGGCCGCCGGGCTGGTTGGTGGCCGTGAACAGGAGTTCGGTGCCCGCCCATTGGAGCGAGGTCAGGGTGCCGGCCGCGCGGCTGAAGGTGAGGGAGAAATTCGTGCCGGCAATCACCACGGCATCGCCGGTGGGCCGGGTTTGCAATGCCGGTAGGACGTGGGGCGTCGGGGCGGGGGGAGTCCTGACGCGCGGCACGGCGAGCGGCAGTTGTTGCCCGGCGAGTTCCCAGCCGGCCCGGGCAAAGAGGGCGTCGGTGCGGGTGTGGACGCTCAGGCGCAGCCAATATTCCGCGCCGGCTTTTGCCGCAATGGGGGCCACGGGCACCCGGATGAGGCTGGATTGGCCGGGGGCGCAATCGAGCGGGGGCAGGGTGCCGGCTTGCAGGGTCTGGCCCTCGCTATCGGTGACGGTCCAGCGCAGGTCGCAGGTGTTCAGATTGATAAACGCATGCCGGTTGGTGATTTTGACGGAGACTTTCCCGGGCTGGAGGTGGACCGCATCGATGGCCACGGGCTGATACACTTTTTTAACTTCCCAGTATTTGGGATAGACCGCGCGTTCGGCGCTGACGAGGCCCTTGATGCAAAAGCCGCCGTGGTTGGGCACATCGCCAAAGTCGCCGCCGAGCGCGGTCTCCGTGCGGCCGTCCGGAGTGGCATGATGCAGGCCCTGGTCGCACCATTCCCAGATGAACCCGCCGAGCAGGCGCGGGTGGGAGTAGATCTCATCCCAGTAGGCCTGCAGGTTGCCGAGGGCGTTGCCCATGGCGTGGGCATATTCAGTGGCCAGAACGGGACGGGTGTCGTTGGTGCGCTGCGCGATTTCCAGCAGCTTGTTCCAGCGGAGGTTCCAGGGGTCGTCGGCCCGGGCGTAGGTCTGGGTGGTGAGACGCGGATAAAACCGGCCGATGATATCCACGGTGCCGGGGGCGTCGGTATCGGTCTGCGCGCCTTCATAATGGACGGGGCGGGTGGGATCAAACTCGTGGAGCCAGCCGGACATGGCGGCGAAGTTGGGGCCGTAGCCGGATTCGTTGGCCAGAGACCAGATGATGACGCTGGGATGGTTTTTATCGCGTTCGGCCAGGCGCTGGGCCCGGTCGAGAAAGGCGGCGGTCCAGCGCGGATCGTTGGCCAGATAGCCGCGCGTGCCATGGGTGCAGAGGTTCGCCTCATCCAGGACGTAGAGGCCGTAGCGGTCGCAAAGCTCATACCAGCGCGGGTCATCGGGATAATGGCAGGTGCGGACGGCATTGATGTTGGCCTGCTTCATGAGCGTGATGTCCTGGAGCATGCGCTCGGTGGAGAGGGCGTGGCCGGTGTCCGGGTCAATCTCATGCCGGTTGACGCCGCGCAGGCGGATGGGCTGGCCATTGATCAAAAACCGGCCGGCGCGGAGTTCGATTTGGCGGAAGCCGATAGGGCAACTATCCGCCTCCACCACGGTGCCCTGTTCGTCGTTCAAGGTGAGGACGAGGGTGTAAAGCGCCGGCGTCTCAGCGGTCCATTTGGCGGGGTTGCTGACGGTGGCGGCGAGCCAGGCGAACTTGGGTTCACCGCGCTGGGCCATGCGGTCGTCCAGGATTTTGGCGCTGAACTCCGGATTTAAAATCTCCGCGGCATCCTGGCTGAGGGCGTTGGTGAAGACCGGCTGGCGGGCGGCGTCATAGAGCTGGGCGCGGACGGTCCAGTTGGACAGGCTTAAACCGGCGGACGCCAGCTCGGGTTTAATCTGGAGCGTGGCATCGCGGTAATCGCCCGCCAACGCGGTGCGCACGGTGACATCGCGGATGCGGGCGGCGGCGGTGGAATAGAGGTACACGCCGCGATAGATGCCGCTCAGGCGCCACATATCCTGATCTTCCAGATAGCTGCCATCCGACCAGCGATAGACTTCCACCGCAAGCTGGTTGGTGCCGGGCTGGACGAAAGCGGTGAGGTCAAATTCCGCGGGCGTGCGGCTGTCCTTGCTGAAGCCGACGCGCGCGCCGTTGACCCAGACATAAAAGGCGCTGTCCACGCCGTCGAAATGGAGGAACACGCGGCGGTGGTCCCACGCTGCCGGCAGGACGAACGACTGGCGATAGGAGCCGACGGGATCGCGCTGGACGTAGGCGGTCCAGTTGGTGGGCGGGGGGCTGGTGACCCGCGGCGGATCTATCTTGAACGGATAGCCGGAGCCGAGATAGATCGGCACGCCGTAGCCGGACATTTCCCAGTTGGAGGGCACGGGGAGATTCGTCCAGGCCGCATCCTGAAAATTGGTTTCAAAAAAACGGGTGGGCCGGAGCTCGGGACGGGGCGACCAGTGGAATTTCCAATCCCCGTTGAGGGACAGGTAAAACGGCGAGCGGGCGACCACCCCGTCCAAGGCCTCCGCGACGGTGGCGAAGGGGACCAAGGTGGCCCGCGGGGGTTCGGTGTTGAGGTGGAGCACCTGCTCATTTTCCCAATCCGGCGCGGCGGCGGCGGCGGGGGCCGCCGGCAGCACGGCCAGGGCCAAAGCGCCCAGCCAGGCCAGCCCGGCGACCCGATGACGAAAAGTGAACATGGCGTATGGGGAAAGTTTTACTGTTTTGCGGGCAACAAGCAACCGCGCGGAGGGGGTTGGCGAATTTTAAAAGTTATTCAGCAATTTTAGCATGACTGATCGGGGGCAAATCCGGCACCCTAGACGGAAGCCAAATGAACCCGTTCACCCCACGATGGTCCGCACTGCTGCTCGCCGGCTGGGCGCTCGCGTGCCCGTCGCTGCGGCTGGCTGCCGCGCCGGCGGTTCCGTCCGCCCCGGGGGCGGGGCGCTGGACGAACAGCCTGGGCATGGTGTTCACGCCGGTGCCGCACACGACGGTCTGGTTTTCCATCTGGGAAACGCGGGTGCTGGATTACGCGGCGTTTGCCGCGAGCGCGCCGCCGCTGGACGGCACGAATTGGAGTGAGGCGTTTTATCACGGCGTAACGCCGGTCTCGACCGGGCCGGAATATCCCGTGGTGAATGTGAGCTGGAACGATGCCCGGGCTTTTTGCGATTGGCTGACTCAGGCGGCGCGCGCGGCCGGGGAGATCACCACAAACCAGCGCTATCGCCTGCCCACGGACGCGGAATGGAGCCGGGCGGTGGGCCTGGGCGACCGCGAACACAGCGGGCTCCCGAAAGAAAAAAGCGCGGCACTGGCCAACGTCTATCCGTGGGGCACACAGTTCCCGCCGCCGCCGGGGGCGGGGAATTTTGCGGATCAGGCGGCGCTGAATTATTTTACAAACTGGCCGCACCTTGAACATTACAACGACGGCTATGTGACCACGTCGCCGGTGGGCCGGTTCACGCCGAATGCGCTGGGGATTTACGATCTGGCGGGCAACGCGCTGGAGTGGTGTGAGGATGACTATGATGCGACCCACCGGCAGCGCGTGCTGCGCGGCGGGGCGTGGAACAACTGCGGGCCCAGGAGCCTGCTGTCATCGTATCGCGAGCACGTGAGCCCGGAACGCTACAGTGTGGCGACGGGTTTTCGTTGTGTGCTGGAGAAAAATTAGTGACCTTTTAAAAAATGGAACGCCTATCCGCCACTTATTTGATTGAGACGCCGCAGTCCGTGGAAAAAGCCGCGGCCTCGCTCGCGGGCGAGCAGTCCTCCGGCACGTTCGTGGCCGTGCCCGGCGAGACGGAGGCCTTGAAGCAGCGCTTTGCGGCCCGCGTGGAAAAAATTACGCCGCTGGAAACGGTATCCGCGCCGAGCCTGCCCGGCCGCAGCGGGACCGGGAGCTATCAGCGCGCGGAAATTGTGGTGTCGTGGCCGGTGGAGAATTTCGGGGTCAACCTGCCCGCGCTGGTCTCGACCATACAGGGGAACCTGTACGAGCTGGCGCAATTCACCGGCCTGAAGCTGATGGACCTTCAGGTGCCCCCGGCGTATGCCGCGCAGTACCGGGGGCCGAAGTTCGGCATCGCGGGCTGCCGGGAATTGACCGGCGTCCAGCAGCGGCCGCTCATCGGCACCATCATCAAGCCGAGCATCGGGCTCACGCCGCAGCAGACGGCCGAGCTGGTGCAGACGCTGGTCGAAGCCGGGATTGATTTCATCAAGGACGATGAGCTGCTGGCCAATCCGGTGCATTCGCCCTTTGACGAGCGGGTGGACGTGGTGATGCGCTGCATCAACGAGCACGCGCAGCGCACGGGCAAGCAGGTGATGTATGCCTTCAACATCAGCGACGAGCTGGACGCGATGCAGCGGCACTACGACAAGGTGGTGGCAGCGGGCGGCACCTGCGCCATGATTTCGGTCAACAGCGTGGGGCTGGCGGGGACGAAGAAACTCTGCGACCAGGGCGCGCTGGCGATCCACGGCCACCGCAACGGCTGGGGCATGCTGAACCGGCATCCGCTCCTGGGGATTGAATTTGCCGCCTATCAAAAACTCTGGCGGCTGGCGGGCGTGGACCAACTGCACGTCAACGGCATCGCCAACAAATTCTGGGAGAGCGATGACTCAGTGGTGCGGTCCATTGAAGCATGTTTGCAACCGCAGCCGGGCGGCCAGGCCGTGTTGCCGGTGGTCTCCTCCGGCCAATGGGGCGGCCAGGCGCCGGAGACATACCGGCGGACCCGCACGGTGGATCTGCTGTACATGGCCGGCGGCGGCATCATGGCCCATCCCCGGGGCCCGGCGGCCGGCGTGCGGTCCCTGCGCCAATGGTGGGCGGCGGCGGTCGAAGGCCTGACGCTGGAACAGGCGGCGGCGGCGTATCCCGAACTGCAACTCTCAATTGAGAAATTTGGAAAGAAGGGCGGATGAGCACCCTGCGCCTGGCCTTTTACGGCGATGATTTCACCGGGTCCACGGACGCGCTGGAGCAGCTGGAGCAGCACGGCCTGCGCACGATGCTGTTTCTGGAGCCGCCCACCCCGGCGCAGCTGAAACGGTTTCCCCGCCTGCAGGCCGTGGGCGTGGCGGGGTTGACGCGGTCAATGGCGCCGGCGGCGATGGCGCGGGAATTGCGGCCGGCGTTCAAAAAGCTGAAAGCCCTGGGCGCCCCGCACGTGCACTATAAAATTTGTTCCACGTTCGATTCCTCGCCGGCCATCGGCAATCTGGGCTGCGTGCTGGACGTGGGGACGGCGGTGTTCCGGGCGCCCCTGGTGCCGTTGCTGGTGGCCGCGCCCGCGCTGGGCCGCCATTGTGTGTTTGGCACCCTCTTTGCGCGCTTTGGCATCGGCAGTGCGGGGGCGATTCACCGGCTGGACCGGCATCCCGCCATCAGCCGGCATCCGGTCACGCCCATGCAGGAGGCGGATCTGCGCCTGCATCTGGCGCAGCAGACAACCCGGAACATTGAGCTGTTTGATATTTTGAAACTGGCCCTGCCGCTGCCCGCGGCGCGCGCCGCGCTGGCCGAACTGGTGGCCGGAAAATCCACGGTGGTCTTATTCGACGCCCTGTACGAGGAGCAGATGGGGCGGCTGGGCGCCTTGCTGGACGGCTATGCCAGCGCGCAACGGCCGCTGTTCTCCATGGGGTCGTCGGGCATTGAAATGGCTTTGGGGGCGCATTGGAACCAGCGCCGGCGGGTGCCGCGGAGCGCCCGGCCGGTGAGTCAAATTCTCGTCGGCTCCGGCAGTTGCTCACCGGTGACGGAAAAACAAATGGCCTGGGGCCTGAAGCACGGTATGGCCGAAGTGGCGCTCGACGCGGCGCGGCTGGCGTCCGGAAAACGAGCGCCGGCCGAGCTGCAGCGGGCGACGGCGGCGGCGGTTGAATTTTTGCGCGCCGGGCGGAGCGTGCTGGTGCACACCACCCGGAGCGGTTCGGACCGGCGTCTGGCGGTGGCGTTGAAACAGCAGACGGCGCCCCTGCTGGGCACGGCGCTCGGCGTGGTTCTGCGCGGGGCGCTGGCGCAGGTGCCGGTGCCACGCCTCTGCATTGCGGGCGGCGACACCTCCAGTTTTGCGGCGCGGGCGATGGGCCTGAAAGCGCTGGCGCTGATCGCGCCGCTGACGCCGGGGGCGCCGCTGTGCCGGGCGTTCGCGCCGGGTTCGCCCGCCGACGGTTTGGAAGTGGTCTTCAAGGGCGGCCAGGTGGGCGCAGAACATTATTTTGACATGGTGAAACACGGCAGCATTTGATTATGAAACAAAAAACCCTGGGACTCATTCACACGTCGGCCACGCTGGTGCCGGTATTTTCGCAGTTGTGCAAAGACAAACTGCCCGGCGTGGCGGTGTTCAATATCGCGGATGACAGTCTGGTGAAAGGCATCATCGCCGCCGGCAGCCTGACGCCCACCATTGCGCGGCGCGTGGCCAATTATCTGGAATCCGCCGAGCTGGCGGGGGCGGATTACATAATGGTCACGTGCTCCTCCATTGGGCCGGCGGTGGAGGCGGGCGCGAAACTGATCGGGGTGCCGGTGTTGCGCGTGGACCAGCCGATGGCGGATCAGGCGGTGGCCACCGGCAAACGGATCGGCGTCATCGCCACGCTGCGGACCACGCTGGAGCCCACGGCGGATTTGATTACGCGGCGCGCGGTCCTGGCCGGCAAGTCGATTGAACTCACGGCGACGTTATGCGCGGGCGCGTTTGAGGCGTTGATGAGCGGTGATGCGGCCACGCACGACGCCACAGTGGCGGCGGCGCTGAAAGAATTGTCGCAGTCGGTGGACGTGATTGTGCTGGCGCAGGCTTCCATGGCGCGGGTGGTGGAGGGGTTGTCCGCCGCCGACAAGCGCGTGCCGATTCTGGCCAGCCCGGGCATTGCGGTGGATTATCTGGCGACGGTGCTGTGAGCCGCCCCTGCTGAATGAACGCCGTCTGGCAACCCCTGGCCGTCCTCCTCACCGTGGCGCTCGCCCTCGGCCTGCGGTGGTCCAAAGCGCTGCGAGGCTATCAGTTCACCGCCTGGATCATGGCCGTGGTGACGGCCGCCATGATTTATCCGGCGCACTTTTTACACATCGGGGATTTTGACCTGCGGAACAAATGGGTGATGCTCATTGCCATCCAACTGGTGATGTTCGGCATGGGCACGCAGATGAGCCTGCGGGATTTTGCCGGCGTGGCCAAGGCGCCGCGCGGCGTGGTGGTGGGGATCTTCTGCCACTTCACGGTCATGCCGCTGGTGGGGTTTTCGCTGGCGAAACTGTTTCAGTTTCCGCCGGAGATCGCCGCCGGCGTGATCCTGATCGGCTCCTGTTCCAGCGGGCTGGCGTCGAACGTGATGGCCTTCATGGCCAAGTCCAATCTGGCGCTGTCCGTCACGGTGACGGCGGTGACCACGATGATTGCGCCCATCATGACGCCGCTGTGGATGAAGCTGCTCGCGGGGACGATGGTGGAGGTGAGTTTTTTCAAGATGATGGTGGAGATCATCAAGATCGTGCTGGTGCCGATTGGGGCGGCGCTGGTGCATGATTATCTGAAGCACGCCGGGCCGCGCGGGCGGAACGTGGTGGGCGTCCTCGGCGTGGTGGCCGCGTCGTGGCTGGTGTTTCTGGTGGCCGGCGGCTGGTCCTTGCTGCAGGCCAATGTGGCCGGCGACGCGCTGACGGCCCTCGTGCTGGGGGGCTTTTTGCTGAGCGTGTTTGTGATCGGCCCGGTGTATCACGGCCTGGCCCGACGGCTGGTCTGGCTGGATGGCGTCATGCCCACGCTGGCCATTGTGGGCATCCTCTATGTCACGGCCATGACCACGGCCTCGGGGCGCGACAACCTGCTGAAGATCGGGGCGCTGCTGTTTCTGGCGTCCATGCTGCACAATCTGGCGGGATATTTCTTCGGGTACTGTCTGAGCCGCGGCGCGGGGCTGGACATCAACTCGGCGCGCAGTGTGGCGTTTGAGGTGGGGCTGCAGAACGGCGGGATGGCGTCGGGCCTGGCGAGCGCGATGGGCAAACTCGGCACGGTGGGTCTGGCGGCGGCGATTTTTATTCCGTGGATGAACATATCGGGTTCGGTGCTGGCGAACTACTGGAGCAAACGGCCGGCAAGGGGGGCAAAGCGGAAAGCGGAAACTGAACCGTCATGACGCCAAGGACGCCAGAAGACAAACCTGAAACCTGAATTGGAAAAAGGAACAACAAAGTAACCAAGGAACCAAGGGGCAAATAACTTAAGGTTCAAGACTTAAGCGGGGGCGGGGCGGTTTGAGCCTGATCCGGTTGACGTTGGAATGGAGACAGTATGACTAAAGCAGAAATCGAAGCGTGTTGGAAAGATCCGCGCAATCGCAAGTGGGGGATCTTCTATTATTGCAAGGCCGATCCCCGGGTGATCGTGCCGAAGCGTTGGAAGTGGATGGGCTGGACGGTCAATGCCGCCCGCCCGAGCGCGATTCCGGTCGTGTTGCTGTTGCTGGTCATTTTGGCGGTTCCCGTGGAGGTGCTATCGGCCCGGGGCGCGGGGATTGGCCTCCAGGTGATGGTTTTAACCGGAGCCATTGCCGTGGTCTGCGGGATCTGCGCCTATTTGTCATCCCGCACGGGGAGAGGAGGGCAAAGCGGAAAGCGGAAACAATCAATTAAACCGCCATGACGCCAAGGACGCCAGAAGGCAAGGCGTTGCGGTGAATTTCGCCATGGAATTCGACAACGTTGATACTTTGAAACGTGCGGTTGAGATTGATGCCGGTGTCTCAATCGTCCCGGAAGGAACCGTTGTGCAGGAAATGGCGAAACAGACTTTGGATGCCGTGCCTTTAGCCGATGGAGATTTCTTCCGCCTCATCGCCACGATTTCCAAGCAGAACAAGGTGCTGTCGCCGGCACTGAAGCAATTCCTGACGCTCTGGAAGGGCGCGGCTTGATGATTGAATTATCAACGCTCGCATAAAGCCTGCCTTCTTCAGAGTTTTTTGGGGTCGAGCAAGCCAAGGCTGACCAGAAATCCTTCCGCATCTTGCTTTGTCTTGTTCATCGCCGCCTTGCCGGCCTCGCCGAACTTGCTCGTGTAATAAGAGTGGCCAAGCCCCTCGAAAGTGACCAACTCACAACGGTTGCCCTTGGCCACTAGCTTATCCCTTAAGGCGGCAGATCTGGCGCACGGAACCGTCACATCCGCCGTCCCGTGAAAGATGATGGTCGGCGGCATCTTCGCGGGCATATGGTCGGGTACCGAGCAGGCTGCGGCCAGCACCGTATCGCCTCCGAACCTTTTGGCAGCATCGTTAGGATCCGCCTGGGTATCCGATTCGGGAAACATCAGGATCAAAGCCGCCGGCGGAATCGTAATCAGGGAGTCGTCTTTGGCGGGACCGGGTTGAGGCATGGCCGTCCATGCCGCGAGCAGCCCTCCCGCCGAGCCGCCCTGCGAAATAATCTTCTTGGGATCAATTCCCAATTCACGCGAGTGCGCTTGCACCCAACGGAAAGCCGCCCGGGCATCCGATATGCAATCCGCCGGGTTGCCGCCAAACCGCTTCCGCGTGCGATAATCAGGAGCGACCCCCACCATGCCCACGCTAGCACCCCATTTTGCCCAGCCGATGCTGGTGCCGGGAGTGCCGCTGCTCCATCCGCCGCCAAAGAAACATAGGATGCAGGGCCGCGGGTCATCCTTGCTCCACCCCGTCGGCTTTACCACATGCAGCAGCATATCGTTTGTGCCAGCCTTGCGAAAAACGAAAGGTTCGCTGCTGGGCAGGGAAACGGGTGTCACTTCCGCGATTTTATCGCCCGCAGTTGCTGGCGCGCCTTCGGCGGCGAAGGAACCGGGGCCATTGAATAACAAAGCGCCGGCGAGCGCGGAAATAATTTTGATTTTCAATTGTTGGAAATTTTTACGGTGCCACCAGCCGGTAAAAACGGCTCGGGAGGTTGGTCGGCGCGGTATCCATGAAAATATAATTACCATTGCTGCCGGTAAAGTTTGTGCTGACGGTCAACCAAACCGGATCGGTTAAATTAGTTTTGGCCTGCACCAGATAGTCCGCGAGCGGGGTGCCGGCGTAATTAATTTGAAACGTCCCGTTGCTCACCACCGCACTGGCGATGGCCGGTGGCAGCTTGAGTGTGAGGCGGGCCGCCGCGCTGGTCACGGCTCCGGAAAAATTGGTGACGATGACGGTGTAAGCACCGGCAACGGCGGGCTGGACCTGGGTCACGACCAGCGTGGAGGCGGTGGCGCCGGCGCGGTTAGTGCCATTCAATTGCCATTGATAGGCCAGCGTTGGATCGCCGGTGGCCTCCACCGTGAAAGTGACATTGCTGCCGGTCAGCGCAAACTGGCTCGCCGGCTGATGGGTGATGGTCGGCACCGTGGCGACGTATTCTGATGGCAGCAAAATCGAATAACCATTGGTCAGCAGATATTGCACAATTCGTTGAAATTCCAAGAGACTGTTCGTGCCGTTGGTGTTGACGAAATAGGGCGGATGAAATTGCAGCGCCACCGGTCCGGCCGGGCCGCCGGGATAGGCGGCGATGAAGTTGGTGAAGTCGGGCAGGCCGGTGCCATCGGACTCGCTGATGATTTTCACGGCGGCGACGCTGGAAGTCAAACCGTAGCTGCGTATCGTGGCCGGACTCGAAGCGAAGAGTAGTCGCAAAGCGGGGGTCATATTGATGACGGTAGCGGCATTGGTATCCACTTGATTGTAGGCGGGACCAAAGGCGCTGACCCCATGGCCCAAGGCATTGGCAAGCGCGGCTTGGGAATTGGTCATGAAATACTGCTCGGCGTCCAGACCGGCCCCGGAATACTCGTAAATGGTTTGCCCAGTCACGTTGGTCCAAGAAGCGTGGAGCCAAGCATGATTCCAAAACTCCACGTCGCCGGCGGCCTCCTGTGTGCGCATCCAGTTCGTGGTCGCCTGATAATTGACCGGTTGGGCTGCCGCATAAGCCGGGTCAATGTTGTTGGTGCAAATGACGCCGATGCCCACCTTCACGCCCAGGGCGCGCGAAGTTTGGAGAAATGAATTCCACGCCGTCTGGTAAGAAGAATTATTCGTGCCCCTGAAATCATCCGCTTTGATGATGACCACCTTCGCCGGATTCGCCGCCTGATTGACAGTGATGACATCCGTCGCCGTGGCGGGAGAACAGGCACCGCCTTGGGTCGTGAAAATCAAATTGACCGTCGTGCCAGCGTCGGCCGCCGAGGGCGTGTAGATTGTCGCAAGTGAATTCGTGCTGGAAAAAGTGCCGGTGCCGGTCGCCGTCCAGACGCCGCCGGTCGCCGAACCGCTCACGGTGGCGGTGACCGCCACGGACATCGTGCGATAGATGGATTGAGTCGAGACGCTCAACGCGACGCCCGGCGAGGCCACGGACAGCGTCGCCGCTGGCGAAGTGGAAGTGCCGTTGCCGCAGGCGGAGGTGACGTCGCAGGTGTATTGGTCTCCGTCAGTGGGCACGGATACCACGAGGTTGCTGCCGGTGCCGAGCATGGTGGCCGAACCGACTTTTTTCCAAGCGTAGGTGAACGGCGCCGTGCCAGCCGTGGGAATTTCCGTCAGCGTGATTGTCTGGCCGGGACAAATGGCGAAACCACCGGTGCCACTGCCATTGCCAATCGGCGTGGCCGCAGTCGCCGCCAAACAAGAGCTTGAGGAACTTATGGTGTAAGTCAAAATTACCCACCCGACACCGCCCGTGCCGCCGGTTTTCACGCCATTGGCAGATGAACCTTTGGCCCCGCCACCGCCGCCCCCGGGCGCAAAACCGTTGGTGCCATTGGCACCTGTGCCGGCCACTCCATCGCCGCCCGCGCCCCCGCCACTGAAAACACCCGCCCCAGGAAAACCCGCTGTGTTGGTGATGGAACTGGCATTGCCACCGGCACCACTATCCCCAGCCGCACCGCCGCCCCCCCCGCCCACATTGGTGGGGCTGGCAATTCCGCCGCCGCCATTTCCTCCTGTAAATATGACATCACCGAAACTGACCACATTGGTGGAAACGCCATTGGTGCCGACTCGGCCTGAGTTGGTGAGGTTAATGACCGTTTGCCCCCCGCCGCCGCCTTTGGCCAGAATTACTGAGGAAGGCGAATTGTTCGTGTTGAACCACGAATCCCCGCCGGCGACCGTGGCGAGGTCGGTGGTAGAACTGACTCCGCCCGCGCCGACGTTGATAAAATAATTGGTTCCCGGAATTACCACAAAGGCATTGTCCAGAGCATAAGCGCCGCCACCGCCACCGCCAGCAAAGGCGTTTCCGGTGCCGGTTCTTTGCGCGCTGCCGCCCGCCCCGCCGCCGCCCCAGCATTCCACCTGAACGGAAGTCACGCCAGTAGGACAAATCCAGTTCGTGCCGCCGGCATTGGTGACAGTGACGGTAAAAACGACGGCCAAATTCGCTACGGCGCTGGTCACCGAACCGAAATTATTTGTAATGACTACCGTGTAGTTGCCGGAATTTGTGACGGACACGTTGGTGAGGCTGAGGATCGCATTGGTCGCGCCGTTGAATTGGTTGGTGGCATTGAACCACCACTTGTAATTCAGCGGCGGCGCACCGCTGGCACCGACGGTGAAGGTGGCGTTGGTGCCCACACCCACCCGCAAACTGACCGGCTGATTGGTGATGGCCGGCGGTGCGCTGATGGACAAAGCGACAACCGCGCTGGTGATGGCGCCGTATTTGTTGTTGACCACGACGAAATAATTTCCCGCGTTGGTGGATTGGACGTTTGTGAGCGTGATGGTACTGCCTATGGACCAAGCCAGGCTGGTGTTGGTGTTGAACCACCAGTGGTTCGTCATCGGCGCGGTGCCGACTTCCCCGACGGAATAAGTGACATTGGTCCCGGCAATGACGCTCTGGCTGACCGGCTGACTCGTGAGGGCGGGTGGAAAATTGCTGCCGGTCAGGGTGGCCACCGAACTGGTCACGGAACTGAACCCCGGCGTACTGTCGCTGACGATCACGGAATAATTGCCGAGGTTGGTAGCCGAAAGATTGGTGAGCACCAGCGAGGGGTTGGTGGCCGTGCTCAAACCATTGGTAATCCCATTCAGCAGCCATTGGTAACTCAGGGTGCCATTGCCGACCGCGCCGACGCTGAAGCTGGCGCTCCCGCTCAATCCGCCCACCGAGTTGGTCGGCGGGTTGGTGATGGTTGCCGAGTGAAAAGCGGTCAGGCCATAAAAGGCTACCTGCGCGCCGTCATTGGAACAATTGCAGGTGTTTAAGGTCTGGTTGTAGTCGCCGGCCTTGAAATACATGGTGTTGCTTGAAGTCAGATCCCAGTTTGTGAAACCATGGCCCTGATAATTGGTGCCACTGAAAAGGTTCCAGGAATTCGTGACGTTGTTTACGCTGATGGCCAGCAAACCATTTACCACGGAAAAGGTGTAATTGATGGTGCTGTTCGTCTTGACGCTGGAGCCGGAGATAAAAGTCGTGCTGAAGGAAGAATTGGTGTCTCCGTCCGGATTAATGTTCGCATAAATACGCTGGTTACCGAGGTCGAACATGATCATCTGTTCATTGTTCGCACCGGGCGTGATGCCGTCCGGCAGATAGGTTGGCTCATGAATCTGGCCGATGCAGACCTTGCCCGTATCGGAAGGGACCTGTAATACTTTGCATTGGGCATTGAGGATGTGAGTGCCGTAAACCGTCCAGTTCAAACCGCTATTGCTGGGGTTAAGCAGCTCGCGCAATTCGCTGCGCGGATGCGACGATCCGCCGGTCATGGCACCGTTGTCCGGAACCCAAAACGTCATCGCGCCGTCACCGCCAGTATAAAAAAAATTATTGGTGGAACCGGTCACCAGCTGGGCGGTGGAAAAAGAATCCACCGAACCGGCAGTGGCGGTAAGGATGTTATTGCTGGTCGGAAGTTGAAGATACCAGTGGCTTAAATCGAAATTGCCGTTCGGCGGAAGCGCGGGATTGAGCGCGCGGCCGAAATTGACAAAAACCAGAGCAAACACAAAGGGCACCATCCAGAAAATGATGCGCTTAAGACTCGGATAGTGCCGCTGGAGGTCCCTGTTTTTCAATCGTAAAATGAGGCCCCGCATATGTTCAGTGTTCAACGGTTTTCCCAGAGTGTTTTGTTCCAAGTGGTGGTGGCGTTCTTATAGCTGATGGCGCGCGCGCTGGAGTCAGCATACAGAACAATCATCCCGTTGCCGGAATTATGCCGAAAATCAAGATAAGTCCGGCCGGCGGCCGCCGTGCTCTGCAAATCGGGGTAAGCCCCGCCACCGGCGGTCAACTGCCATTGGGTGCTGGTCTGGCAGGAATTATCTCCGGGTGTTTTCTGTTTGCCTTCGATGACAACGATGGTTTCGGTGGGCGAGTTGATAATGGGCGTCGCCTTACGAGGATTGGCCGAAGTCAGCCCGGTGCCGGTGGGGGATAGGCCGATCAGCGTGCCCGCGCCGGAGTAAGTCAGCTCGACGTTGGTGGAACCCATACTCAAAAAGGTAGCACTGGCGCTGGGGCAGGCAAACACGGCGTTGGCAATGCCGGTGATTTTGGTTCCATTTTGCGGCAGATATGTGCCGCATTCTTTTGGCCAAATGACCGAATTACCGGAGCTGTCGGTGGTGGAAGCGGTCGGATAAAGTCCGCTGTTGTCGTCCACATAGAGTGTCAGGGCGATGCCAATCTGTTTGAGGTTCGAGGTGCAGGACGCCTGCTTGGCTTTTTCTTTAGCTTTCGCCAAAGCCGGCAGCAGCATCGCCGCCAGTATGGCGATGATGGCGATGACCACCAACAGTTCAATCAGTGTGAACGCCCGACACGAACGCCCCATTGAAAACCTCGGTTTTGGCTGTGCCGGGTAAAGCATCATGGTAAATTTGTGAGGGGTTACGATCACGGATGGTGCATCCGGTAAAACACATTGGCCTGCGTTGGGTCAACCGCGATGCTGACTTGGTTGGTGCTCGTGGAATTGGGAACCAGAAACCATGAGTTGCTACTGGTCAAACTGGCGGAGTTGGATTGCAACTCCCAGCCGAGGTAACTAGCAGGCCAATTCAAGGTCAAAGCAGTTCCGGACACGTTAAATGTGATGTTCGTTCCGGTGGCCGGCAATGACGCCGCCACATGCAAATAGAGTTCTCCGCCGGTCACCGAAAGGGTGGCTGCAGCGGATGCCCCGCCACCACCGACAATCACCGCTGGCAGGGTGGCCGCCACCACGCCAGTTACGTCATTTGCCGCCTTGGAAATGAGCTTGTAATTGCCGGCCGGAAGTGACGAACCCGTGTTGGTGAGATTGAGGACCGTGGTGCTGGCCAGTGTCAATGTGCCGTTGGTCACATTGAACGCTGGCACGCCATTGGTATAGAACAACGTGGTCGTGCCAACGCTGGCGTTTAAGTTGCCATTGAGGGTTGCGGCGGTGGCATTGTTGGTGGTGTTGGCCAGACTCCGGGCGGAACCCAAAGTAAAGCCAGCAGCGGAAACATCCAAAGTTGCGCTACTGGCGACAATGATGTTTGTTGAATTGGCAATGGAACCGCCGGCGCCCAAAACCAACGCCCCGCCACTAACCGTGGTGTCCCCATTGTAACTGTTGGCGGCGTTGAGAATCGTCGTTCCCGTCCCCAGCACATGCAAACCACCCAGGTAAGTGCCACTAGTGTCCGTGTTGGTGATGGAAGCATTGAAGACAACTGTGCCCGCGTCCTGCACGTTTAAATTGCGATTGGTGGGGCTTTGAGTGCCGAACAAGTCCACATTGTTGTTGAAATAAATGACCACATTGGTGCCGGCATCCACCGTCTTGGTGCCGGTCCCGGTCAAAACACTGGCATTCGAGAAAGTCAACGTAGCCGACCCACTGAGGGACGCCACCCGGAGAATGCCGCCGAGTGACAAGTTGGAAACGCCATACGCGCCCGCCGTAGCCAGATTCAACAAGGTGCTGTCAGAGAGGCTAGCCCCACTTAAGAGGGTGCCGCCGCCCAACGCGCCGGGACCCGCCACCTGCAAGGTGCCGGCACTGATGGTCGTCGGGCCGGTGTAACTGTTCGTGCCATTGAGATAAACAATGCCCTGACCGGATTTGATCATACCGCTGTTGGTGCCCAGACTGCTCTTGTCCTGAACCGGGGCATTGATGGTCAACGTGCCGTCCACGCCCAAAACCAAAACACGGTTGTTGACGCCCTGCGTGCCCACCAGGTCGAACAACGATCCATTGACCACCACCGTGGTGTTGGTGTTCACATCCAGTTCCTTGCCGGTGGTGCCGGTGATGACCGCGCCGTTGGTGAACGTCAGTGTGGCCGCGCCGGAGCTGGCGTTGCTGATGGCAATAAAACCACCGTCGCTCAATTGGTTCATCGCATAGCCGCTGTCAGCACTGGCGAGCACCACGGAACCCTTTTGGCTGATGCTGCCACCGGTTTTCAAGGTCGAACTGCCGGACAGTGACGGCGCGCCGAACACTTGCACCGTGCCCAATACGGTTGTCGCGCCGCCGTAGGTATTCGTGCCCTTTAGGGTGGCCGTGCCACCGTTGACAGTGATGCCGCTGGAAGCACCGGCGATTGTGCCGGTGGTGCTTTCACTGAAAAGGGCGTTGGTAATGACCACCGTTGAACCATTAAGTGATCCTGTGAGATTCACGGTGCCGGCTGTCACCGCAGTCACGCCGGTATTAGCATTGGTTCCGCCCAGGGTCGTGACGCCAGTGCCGGTGTTGGTGATGGCTGAGGAGCCGGTAATGGCCGCATTGATCGTTAAAGTTGCCCCGCTGGAAACATTCAAGTTGCCGCCTTGGCGCACCACGAGCGTCATCGGGGTGCCGCCGCCGACATTGCCCGGATTGAGGGTCAGGGATGAGTTGTTCGTCAGAAAAATCAGGTCCTGTCCGGCACCGGAAAGCGGGTTGACAAAAGTCGTGTCGGTCGTTGAGTTATTATTACCAATTCGGATGTCGATTCCGGCAGCGGCGTTGGCTGAAAGCGTATAGGCACTGCCGTTGGTGACATTCAGCGACTCGGAGTAAATATGCACGGAGCTGTTGGTGAGAGCGGTTGCCGCAGGGTTGAAGATCAAATCGGTGTAGGAGCCGGGGTTGGCGCTCCCAACCGGTGCCGAGGCCAGCGACCAGTTGGCAGCCGAGCCAAACGAAGTGCCATTGGTCATGATATTAATGCTCGCCCCCGTGGCAACGAGCTGGCCGATCAACAGGAGCGTGGCCGTCACGCGCCAGCGGCAGGGGGATAGGCTTGACCAGTAATTAAACAGATATCCAAATGTGCTGCTGAGGCTTGATTTCATGACTGGTGGTTGGGTTGAGAGTACGTTCGTTTTGATTTGGTTCGGCTGAATTATTCGTCACGATCGCAGGTTTCTACCTGCACACAAGGCCGCGGATGGGTGGTTAGGATTCATCGTGACTGGCCAGTATCACCCCACTGCGAATTTTTGTCTTGTCGGATAAAGTGCGGACACACCGAAACGGGCTTGTATACTTAACAAACGCAGAAAGGTTGGGACACTTGGCGATACAATAGGCGCTTGCCTTCGATGCAGCCGACGAATTTTGCCAAGCGGGCGCCATCGGAGTCATGCCGTGTGTTCCAGCGGAACGCAAATTCGTTGGCATATTTGGCCAAGTGCTCCCGGGAGACATGATGCCAAGCACCGATGATGGCTCGCTTGAGCAAGGAAAAGAAGGATTCAGCGGTATTCCGGGATGCGGCGCACACAAGCTACAGGTGAACCCGCCGGTGCCGGGCGAATGCGGCGACCTGAGCGCGCCCGCGGAGCCGAGTGGACGTCGCCGCCGTCACGCCCCGGCAGCCACG
>Ga0214172_1000419_pt1 | contig 18896 bp, 12 predicted proteins | sample TroBogEpilimnion_29_FD_153010 | JGI IMG/M metagenome (GOLD analysis project Ga0214172, IMG submission 153010) | Freshwater microbial communities from Trout Bog Lake, WI - 12JUL2007 epilimnion | ecosystem: Environmental > Aquatic > Freshwater > Lake > Epilimnion/Euphotic zone | place: Trout Bog...
CACGGTAAACGGGGATTTGTTGAACTACACCTTGGCGACGGATGCGACACAGTTCTCCAGTGTGGGTGTGTCGAACATCACGGTGACGTTGGGCAGCAATCCAAACTACAGCGTCAGCGCGACGAACAGCACGTTGACGATCAATCAGGCTTCAATTTCTGTCGGGGCGAGCTCCACCAACAATCCTTGCGGCTTCAAAGACGCCGTCGCCTTCCTCGCCACGCTGCCTACTGACGCCACCGGCAGCGTGGTTTTCTTTTCTACCAACGGTGCGTTCAGCACCAATACGTTGAGCAGCGGCAGTGCCACCAGCCTTAGCCTCACCAACTTGCCGCGTGGGACGAATGTCATCACCGTGGCCTATCTTGGTGATGGCAACTACCTCGGCAGTTCGACCAACCTTGAACAAATTGTCACCAACCATCTGCCAGTGCTTTTGCCCTTGAACCTAACCCGCACCGCTGGCTTGGGACTGCACTTTACCTGGTCGGAACTCACGAACCAATGGAGCGACGCGGACGGCGACGCGGTGACCCTGACTAGCTTTAACTTAACGACCAGCAACAGCGTCACTTTATCCACGAATGACACGCTTGTTGGCTATCCATCCAGCGCGCCCAATGTTGCTGACCAAATCAGTTACACCGCGAGCGACGGCTACGGTGCAACCGTCAGCGGCGTCATCAACATTGCGGTCAACGCCTACGTCACCGGCACCAACTCCATCGTCAACATCACGACCGGTAATCCCACGACGCTCAAGGCTTATGGTGTCATTGGCTTCAGCTACATCACCGAGCGGTCCACAAACCTGATTGACTGGGTTTCCGTTGCCACCAACGCCGTCAGCACCAACGGCGTGATTTTCGTGAGCGACACGTTCAGCGATTTGGGCGGCACTCCGCCTAGTTCGGCTTATTACCGCATCAAGTGGCAGCCGTAATCAGCGCGTTAATCAAGGAATCACATTATGAAAATCATCCCTCTGACATTGGTTGCCTCACTGGCGGCGGTGGCCACGGTTCGGGCATCGCTCTATCCAATTGGCGCGATCCCGGACGGAAATCCGTCCGGCATCAGTTTCGTTGGAACCTATGATACCGCGCCGGTTGGCTCCACCGTGTCCAGCCTGACGGTGAGCTTGAATATCAGCGGCGGCTTCAACGGTGTCTTTATGCGTATCTGGTTTCGCCCAATGGCACGCTGGTGATGCTGATGAATCAGCCAGGCGTGAGTTTGAACGGCATTGGTGCCAGCGGCGCAGGCATGAACATCACGTTGACCGACAGCTTTACGGCTAACGGCTCGATTCAAAATGTGACGAGCGGCTCATTTTTGACCGGCAACTACAATGCGGCTGGCAGCCTGGTAACTTTCAACGGTTCGCAGGCGGACGGGAACTGGACGTTGTTTTTCGCAGATTTGGCGAATGGTGGCGGAACCAGCTTGGTGGAGGGTTGGAGTTTGAACATCACCGCAGTGCCGGAGCCGGCCAACATGGCAATGGTGATTTTTGGCGTTGGCTTCATAGGTGTCGGCGCTGTGCGCGTCTATCGCGGGTCAAGAAATGCGAAGTTTGGGTCTTCGCTGCCAACGACATGAATTGACAACGAACTTCGTGACGGGTTTGGGTTCCCGTCACAAGACCGGATCATGGGTTCCGGTTGGGGTTGGGTGGCGGCGCTTTTGGGTTGGCGCCACCACCCGAAAATTTCTGAACACGGGTGGCGGAGAAATGGACACGCAATGGGGCGCAAACATAAACGCTGGAAACGGATCCTGTCCTTTCACGAAAAGCGGATCCGGTTTTTGACAGTGTTGGTGGTTTTGAGCGCGCTGGCCGTATTTGCGTGGCTCTTGCTCTTGGTCAGTTTGTAGATACGAGAAAGAAGTTCGATGTTGTCGCAACAATGCAAACTCACGTTGGCCGAATCCAAATTCGGAAGAGTGATGCTGCATTTGCTTTGTCTTTTTCGCGGCGGCAAGTGGCATTTCCATTGCGCGTCTATTCGGCGCGAGTTATGTGAAAAACAAAAATAAGCAAGGGCACCAAAATGCCGGCACTAAATTTAATTCACAAACAAAGTCGAGCGGGTGGCAATCTGCTCAAAAACTAGGAACGACAGCACGAAACCAAGAAATCACGGCATCACGACATTTTATTTAGTCGGCAGAAAAATATGGAAAATACACTTCACAAACCGGTGAAAAAATTAATTGCGATTGCGGTCTTAGCTGGTCTGGCCAGTTCTTCGTTTGCCGGTGAATCGCCGGCTACCACCAATCTGGACCAGCGCGTGGAAGCGTTGCTCGCCCGCATGACGCTGGAGGAGAAAATCGGCCAGATGTGCCAATATGTCGGCCTTGAGCTTTTGAAAGAGAGCCAGAAGGAACATCGCAATACGCCAGTGGATGTCATTTATCCCAATTTAACCTTGAACGACTTGGAAGATCTGGTGCGTCAAGGTAAAATCGGCTCCTTTCTTCATGTCACCACGGTGGCCGAGGCCAACCGGCTGCAAGCGCTGGCGGCGCAAAGCCGGCTGAAAATTCCGTTGCTCTTCGGCATTGATGCCATTCACGGCGACGGTCTGGTTAGCGGTGCGACGATCTATCCGGCGTCGCTGGGGCTGGCCAGCACGTTTGATGAAGCGCTCGAAGAGCGCGTGGCCGGCGAAACCGCGCAGGAAACCCGGGCCAACGGATCCGCCTGGACGTTTGCGCCCAACGTGGATGTCGCCCGCGACGCGCGTTGGGGGCGCTGTGGTGAGACCTTCGGCGAGGATCCCTTTCTCGTCGGCCGGATGGGGGCGGCGGCCGTGCGCGGCCTTCAAGGTCGCGACGGTCCGGATGCAAATCACGTCCTCGCGTGTGTCAAACACGCCATCGCCGGCAGTGTGCCGGTCAACGGTTTGAACGGCGCGCCGACGGATATTTCCGAGCGCACCATCCGCAGCGTCTTTCTGCCGCCCTATCTGGAAGCCTTCAAGGCCGGGGCCGGCTCGTTGATGACCGCGCATCATGAGTTGAACGGCGTGCCGTGCCATGCCAACCGCTGGCTGGTTGAAGATTTGTTGCGGCGCGAAAGCGGCTTCAACGGCTTTGTGGTCAGCGACTGGATGGACATCGAAGGCTTGGTGACGATGCACCACACGGCGGCCAATCAAAAGGAAGCCATTTTTCAGGCCGTTATGGGCGGCGTGGACATGCACATGCACGGGCCGGATTTTTTTGAACCGCTGCTCTATATGGTTTACGACTGGCGCATTCCCGAAGCGCGCATTGATGATTCCGTGCGCCGGATTTTGCGCGCGAAATTCAAGCTGGGTTTATTTGAGCAGCCGCAGACTCCGCCGGAGCGCGCGGCGGAAGTCACTTTCTGCGCCGCTCACCAGCAGACCGCCCTGGAAGCCGCGCGCAAGGGCATCGTGTTGCTGAAGAATGAGCAATCGTTGCTACCGCTGGATGCCAAACGATACAAGCACGTTCTGGTGACCGGCCCGCTGGCCGATACACAGGCCACCCTCGGCGACTGGGTGTTGCCGCAGCCGGAACAGAACATCATCACGGTGCTGAAGGGAATGAAACAGATTGCCCCGCAAGGCTGCGAAGTCAGCTACTACGACTGCGGCTCAAAGGCCCGGGCCACCGAACCTGAGGCCATCAAAGAAGCGGCCCGGCAGGCGACCGCCGCCGATCTGACCGTGCTGGTGGTGGGTGAGAACTCAATTCGCAGTGACAATGCTGACAAGACCAGCGGCGAGGAAGTGGACCGGAGCGACATCGAGCTGCCGGGGAATCAATTGGCGTTGGTGCAGGCCGTGGTGGGGAGTGGCAAACCGGTGGTGGTGGTGCTGGTCAACAGCCGGCCCATCGGCTCGGAGTGGACGATGGATCATGTTCCGGCCGTCGTGGAAGCGTGGGAGCCGGGCTGCAAAGGCGGGCAGGCGGTTGCGGAAATTCTTTTCGGCCTGGTCAACCCCAGCGGCAAACTGCCGATCACCATTCCGCGCAGCGTGGGACAAATTCAAACCGTTTACAATTACCTGCCGTCGCAATATTCGCGGAAGTATGCGCTGGGCCAGACCGGCCCGTTGTTTTGGTTCGGGCAGGGCTTGAGCTACACCACATTCAAATACGAAAATTTGCGGTTGCCGGCCAAGGTTTCGCCGGGAGAAAACATCACGGTGACGGTGGACGTGACCAACACCGGCCAGCGCGCCGGCGATGAGGTGGTGCTGGCGTATGTGCATGACATGGTCAGCAGCACCACCACGCCGGTGAAGTCGCTGCAGGCTTTCAAGCGCATCTCGCTTGCGCCCGGGGAAAAACACACGGTTGAACTCACCATCGCCTACGATCAACTCGCTTTGGTCAACGCCGAAATGAAACGCGTCGTGGAGCCGGGCGAATTTGAAATTTATGTCGGTGATCTGAAGGGAACCTTTACTGCGTTATGAGACAATACCTGTTGCCGTCATCAGCCTTGTTTTTAACCTTGGCGATGCTGCCGGTCGCCCATGCCGAAGACTCCGCTTCCGCGCGCATGACCGGGGCGCCAAAGACGCATGATCCGTTCGCGTATGACACGACTTTGACGGCACGGGATCCGCTGCGCTGGGCGTTTTCCCAAGAGTCCATCTGGAATACGCCCATTGGCAGTGGGGCCAAATATGTTCCGGCGGATCTGGAAACGCCGGCTGGAGGCACACTGTCGGCGGATGAAATTCTAATCATCCTGACTCCTAACGAACCGCTCATGGAACTTTACGAAAATGACGCCGGCTGGGATAAGACCAAGGACCGCATGAAAATCACCGGCGGACTCTTCGGGCGCTATCCCATCCCCCGCAGCTTTGAAGTTTCGCCGGACACTTGGCAGGGGTTTACGCCCAATTCGACCACGGCCATCTTGATGCCTGACCGGAAAACACTTTTTCAAACCCAGCCGTTTGCCCACGGAAAAGATGCGCCGTATGCCACTTCGGGTTTCACGTTCCCAGATGCGGACATTATTGGGGATGGCTATTACGGCGCTCATGGCGGTTCGGGGCTTTCCGCCATGGGAGGAACCTTGCGAATCGATGAGTTGACGCCCACCTCCGGTCCGATCCGACACACCTTGAAAATTGAATTTGATATCACTCGGAATGTTTACCATGACGACCAGACCAAGGGTCTCCGCTGGCCGGACATCAAAGAGGATGGAGTCGGACACGTCGCCTGCGGCAAAAATCGGACCAAACTGAGCCCCATTCCCAAGGCATGCCGTATGGGCGCGCTATTTGCCATTCCGGCAGCGACGAACCTGGATGACTTCAAGTTTGAGACTCTCCCGGGTAAAATGCTCGCCAAGGCACTTCAAGACTATGGCGCTTACTATGTGGACGGTAACGATTTCAACGCCTTCGCCATCGCGACTGAATGGTCTCCCGCCGGCCGGTTCACGACCGCCTTCAAGAAGAACTGGGGCTTTGATTTTCGCAGCGTAAAAACGGACAACCCCTGGGCGCGGGATGTCGCCAAGATTTTTGCCGCCCTAAACATCGTGGACAATAACTCGCCGACTTCCATTGGCGGCGGCGGAACGCCGAGAGCACCATTGGCGCCGCCCTTTTCAAAGTAAACATGCTGCTGAACCAATCTGTGAACGATATGAAAAGGCTGCTTATCGCGCTTGTTGCCATCTCCCCGATGGCGGTAAAACCACAAATCGTGACAACTCCTTCGGTGCCGCCCGGGCTGTCGCAACGGTTTGAAAACGCGCTGAAGCAGGCGATGGCCTATCCCGTTCCCGGCTGGTGCAACACGGCGGAATTGAAACGGGATCGACAGATCGTCATTGAGAAATGCATCCGCACTCTCTACCACAACCATCTCGCGCCCAAGGCGGGGATTCATTTTGAAGGCGTCATGCCTTCCCCCAGCACTTTCAACGGATTATGGTCGTGGGACAGTTGGAAACATGCTTTTGCCCTGGCCGGTCTGGACAAGGATCTGGCCGAAAACTCCATTCGTGCCATGTATGATTACCAGGGGCCAGATGGGATGATTGCGGACTGTATTTTCCCCGACACGAACAATTGCACCGGGTCTCTTTGCGTCAAAACGCTGACCAAGCCGCCGCTTTCCGGGTGGGCAATATGGGGGATTTACGAGCAAACCGGGGACACCAATTTCATCAGGGAGATGTTGCCCAAGCTCATCAAATACCATGAGTGGCGATACACGCACCGGGACATCAACCACAACGGGCTGTGCGAGGTCGGTGCCAATGTGAACGATCTTCAAAGCGCCAAATACGAATGCTGGGACGATGCCATCCGGTTTGACGATGTGAAACTGTTGAAACAATCCGACGATTGCTATTCGATGAATACCGAGTCGGCGGATCTCAACGCCTACTTATTCCAGGAGAAAGGCCTCATCGTCAAAATGGCGCGCCTGCTCAAGGAGGAGGAAATCGCCCGGCGATTTGAACGGGAGCAGAAAGTCCTCGGGCAAAAGATTCAAACAACGTTTTTTGATGCGAAGACCGGATTTTTTTATGATGTGAGAATTGCCGACCGGTCGTTTGTCCTGAGCAAGGAAGCCGCCGGCTGGATTCCCCTGTTCGCGGGAGCCGCCACCCGGGAGCAGGCGAAGCGCATCAAAGACGCCATGGTGAGCGAAAAAATGTTCAACACGCTGCTGCCGCTGCCGACCGCATCCATTGACAATCCGAAATTCATCCCTCACGAAGGCTACTGGAGAGGTCCGGTATGGCTTGACCAGTTTTACTTCGGCTACGTGGGTTTGATTCAATATGGCTACAAGCCGGAAGCGGAAGCGCTGCTGTTGAAGCTGTTGAAAAACGGTCAGGGCATCACAGACCCCAATGCGGAGCTGATGGAGCATTACGATCCGCTGACCGGCGCCGGCGGTGGGGCCAAGGACTTCGGCTGGACGGCCGCACACCTGCTCATGCTGATGCTGGATAGATAGCCCGTCCGCGTTCCGATTTTTTCCAACTCTTTTTTTATTATGACAATGAACAAATCAATCCTATACGCCGGCATCGTCGGGATGCTGTTTCACTGTTGCCCAATCAAGGCCCAGTCGCCATCGGACAATTCACAATCCGGAAAAACGCCTTCAGCTGGTTCGACCATTCCCTTGCAGACGGGGGAAAAAATCTGGTCCGGCGTCATCAAGGATGGCGAGCGTTTGCCTTATGCATCCGGCAGTCATTTCGATTATTACGCCAACAACCGCGACAACCAGATTCAGCCGCTGCTGCTGGGCAGTCATGGCCTGTGGGTGTGGAGCGAAGAGCCCTTCGCGTTTGAGGTGCAAAATGACCAGATCATCATCACGAGCGCCAGGGGCGAAGTCAAAACCGGGCGCGCCGGTGACAGCCTGGCGGAAGCGCGCCGGTATGCTGCGGATAAATTTTTTCCGCCATCCGGAAAAACGCCGGATGAATTATTGCTGGCGAAACCCCAATACAACACGTGGATCGAACTGAATTACAACCAGAACCAGCAGGATGTCCTCAAATACGCCCACGCCATCGTCGCCAACGGCTTTTCGCCCGGCGTCTTGATGATTGATGACACTTGGCAGGAAGATTACGGCTTGTGGAATTTTCATCCCGGCCGGTTTCCGCAGCCCAGGCGGATGATGGACGAACTGCACCGCATGGGTTTCAAGGTGATGCTTTGGGTCTGCCCGTTTGTCAGCGCGGACCAGGCCCAACTGGTGCGGCCGCTGCTCAAGGACAAATGCTTCCTGATGCAAAAGACGGAAACCAAAACAACCTGGGAGGCCGCCACGGATCCCGCCATGATTCACTGGTGGAACGGCTATTCGGCGTTGCTGGACTTCAGCAATCCGTCGGCCGTGAACTGGTTCAACGCCCAGTTGGATCGCCTCGTGAACGATTATGGCGTGGACGGTTTCAAATTGGACGCCGGGGATTTGCATTTTTATCCAGCCGACGCGTTGAGCCGGCAGCCGATTTCACCCAACCGGCAATCCGAGTTATATGCGCAATTTGGCCTGCGCTTCCCGCTCAATGAATATCGCGCCTGCTGGAAAATGGGCGGCCAGCCGCTGGCGCAACGGCTGCACGACAAGAACCATGATTGGGAAGATGTCCAGAAACTTATCCCGCAAATGCTCACGGAGGGATTGGTCGGTTACACCTTCTGCTGTCCGGACATGATCGGCGGCGGCATGTTGGGCAGTTTCCAAGACCTGAAAGCCGTGGACCAGGATCTGGTCGTTCGTTCCGCGCAGATTCATGCCCTGATGCCGATGATGCAATTCTCCGTCGCGCCCTGGCGCATCCTGGACGCCGAACATATACGCGCGGTGAAACAGGCGGTAAAAATCCGCCAGCAATTCACGCCGGCCATTCTCCAGCTCGCGCGCCAAGCCGCCAAAACCGGTGCGCCGATTGTGCGTTCGCTGGAATATGCCTTCCCGCATCAGAGCCTTGAAGAAATCAAAGATGAATTCATGCTCGGCGACGACCTCCTGGTCGCTCCGCTTGACCGGAAAGGCAGCACGCGGAAAGTGGTGCTACCCCAGGGCAAGTGGATCGCCGACGACGGCAAAACCTTTGAAGGCGGCGCAACCTATGATTTGAATGTGCCACTCGACCGAATCCCGTATTTCCGTTTGCTCGAGAAATCACAGGGAAAATAATCGCAAAACGCCCCGACAAACTCAGTTTGCTTTATGAACATCAATTCAAATAGGATCGTCTTCTGGTTCTGGCTGCTATTCTCGACGGCCTTGCCGGCAGGCGCACAAAACCAGCTAGTAATCGAAGGGCTGGATCCGACTTCCCTGTTCCCGCGTGTTGCTGCTGACCAACCCTTTCGACAACGAGCGCTATTGCGCTTGGATAACCACGGTGCTCCAGTGGCCGTGGAGGCGTTAATCAAGGTCAGCGGCGATGCCCCGTATGCCCTGGATTTGGGGACGATCCCTTCTGGCAAGTCGGTCCAGCCGGTTGCGATCACCGATCTCACTGCGCCTTCCCAGTTGGTGCTGACCCTGGCTGCCAAACAAAATCACGAACGTCTAGCCCGGATGGAGGTGCCGTGGCATCCACAGAAGAAGTGGAAAATCTACTCCGTCTCTTACTCCCACCAGGACCTCGGTTGGGGAGACTATCCGCATCGCATCAGGACGGATATTCGGCATGGAAATATCGAGCGGCCCCTCCAATTTTGCAAGGCGACGGACTCTTGGGATAACGACAGCAAGTTCCGGTTTCAGATCGAAACCAGCGAGCCGATCACGAGCTTCATCAGCAGTCACACGGAAGCCGAGGTTGCTGAATTGGCGGATCGCATTCGGGAAGGCCGGATTCAGGTGGGCGCCTGCCACGTTACGGTGAACACCGAACAGTTGGGCCACGAGCTGCTGGCGCGGCTATTCTATCTGGCGGGCCGACATACACCCGACCTGCTCGGTGTGCAGCGCGGAAAGACCGGACTGATTGACGATGTGACCGGACTGACCTGGCCGCTGGCGACCGACCTCAAGGAGGCAGGCATACCTTACTTCTTCCATGGACACAACGTATGCTGGTCTGAGCTGCAGCCGGCGATATTCGAACCGGCATTCTACTGGCAGGCACCCGATGGCGACAGCAACAAAGTGCTGGTTCGATCAACATCCTACGGCTCCACTTTCTACCCCAAGAAAGACAAAAACGGAAGCACGATGGAAACTCAGGTTGAAGAGATGATCGCAACCATGGGTGTGGACTGTCCCTACGATGCCCTTCTGGCCGGGGACGGCACAGATTTTCAGTTGGTGACGATGGATCTGGCGAATAGATTCCATGAGTGGAACTCGAAGTATAGCTATCCGAGGTTGGTTTCCGCTACGATGGATATGTTTTTCGAAGATATCGCTTCTCAACTCAAGGCGGATCAGGTCAAGACTTTTGCCAAGGACGGCAACAACCACTGGGCCTATCACGATTCGAGTGATGCCGGGTTACTCGCCCTCGCCCGTCGGCAGGGCGAAGCGCTGCCCACTGCCGAGAAATTCTCCACCATCGCAACGGCTCTGACCGGCGGCGGTTATCCCTGGACTGACCTGTATCAGGCGTATCACCGCCTGCTCCAGTATCACGAGCACACCGACGCTATCAGAAAGCTCGAAAACACTCGCGAATCTGCGCAGCAATATGAGACCGAAATCGTGGAGAACCGTGAAATGGTTTCCGAGAGCAAGGAGTTTGGGGACCGCGCCTTCAATGGTGCAGTCGCGAAACTGGCGGACAAGATCACTACGCGGGCCGACCGGAACCTTCTGGTCTTTAATCCGCTGACCAGAAAGCGAACAGATGTGGTGGTCGTTTCGGGCAAACAGGTTGATGACAATGTTCGCATCGTTGACAGCACTTCGGGAGTGGAGGTTGCGCACCAGAAGCTGGCGGACGGCTCCGTCATGTTCATTGCTGCGGATGTCCCATCGCTCGGTTACAAGGCTTTCGATTTGTTGCCTGCGCTCGGGGCGGGGCCAACCCCTGCTGATCTGCCTTCCTCCGGGCCGGTTCTTGAAAACAAGTATTACCGGGTCGCCTTCGATCCTGCGACAGGTGTCATCACCAGCATCCGGGACAAGGAGCTTCAGCTCGAACTCGTGGACGCATCCGGCCCCCACAAGTTCAACGAGTATCTCTATGAACGATACGAAAGCACCTCGCTGGTCGAAGGTTCGAAGTGGCACAGGGTTGCCTCCGCGAAGCTCACGCCGAGCCGCGGACCCGTTGCCAGCCTGATGCGGGTCAGGGCGTCTGCGGTCGGAGTCGAAAGCATGGAGCAGACCGTCATGCTTTACAACGACCTCAAGCGGATTGATTTCGTTCTGGACATGGTTAAGTCTCCGTCGGGCCGCAATTACCAGAGCATCAATCTGGAAAACAAGGAAGCGGCGTATGTGGCGCTGCCATTTTCGATTCCGGATTTTCAGATCCATCACGAGCTACCTGGAGCTGTCATCGAGCCGATCCGGCAACAGTTCGTCGGTTCAGGCACCTCTTACTACGCGGTGCGACACTTCACCGATATCTCGAACTCGCGCTACGGTGTGACGGTTTCGAGCCCGGACGTCTCGCTAATCGAGTATGGACAGCCCCGGTCGCAACCAATCAACCGCTACTTTATCAACGGACGTGATGGTGAATTTTCGCAAGGCCTGTGGGATTTTGAGTCGATCCTCAAGCGCCCGACCAACAGCAGCATATACCTCTACTTGCTGAACAACATGTATGACTGCAATATTCTGCTGGACCAGCGTGGACCGCTGCACTTCGCCTGGTCGCTGCGCAGTCATGCCGGCGACTGGCAGACGGGGGAAGCTGACCAATTCGGTTGGGAAATTCACAACCCGCTCATCGCGGAGTTCGTCGCGGGCCGAAAATCCGGACCTCTGCCATCCGCGGCGAGTTTCATGACGGTCGATCAGCCCAACGTCGCCTGCACCACGATCAAGGCGGCCGAGGCTAACGGCTCCGGTCTCATCCTCCGTTTCCACGAGACCCGCGGCGTTCCCACTACCACCCGGGTTTCTCTCTCCTTCCTGACGAATATTGCGCGCGCCAGCGAAACCAGCCTGATCGAAGAGGATCGCCCCGCGCCGCTCGACATCCAACACGGCAATGAACTGACGCTTTCGTTAAAGCCTTTCGGCGTAAAGACCGTGCGCGTAGTGATGGAAGGCGGCGCTGCGTCACCCGTCGCCGGTGTGCAGGCGAAGGCTCTCTCCGATAGGGAGGTCGAGTTGTCGTGGTCGGCCGACCCAAGCCAAGCCGGAAGCGTTAGTCACTATAATGTTTACCGCAGCACAAAGCCTGACTTCCATCCGTCGCTCCTGAATCTAGTCGCAAGGCCGGCACAGCCAGTTTACACCGACCGGCCACAACTCAATTATGGCGGCTGGATCAACAACCGGTTTGAACCCGATACCGTGTATTACTACAAGATCGCCGCAGTGGACCGTTGGAGCAACGAAGGCCCGCTCTCGACGCCCGTGCGAGCGAAGACGCTCACCACGGCTGAAAAAAACGCAGTCCCCTTGCAGGTGCAGGCCTTACATGCAGTCCTCGTCAGCCCGTTGACCGACCACAACTATGTGAACCTCCTGTTTCGCACCGATTGCGAATCGGACGTGAAGAAATACGAGATCCACCGCTCGACTACGGCCGGGTTCGAGCCGAATGCATCCACGAGGCTCGGGACCGCAGACACGGATACGATCATCACTTCGAAGGTTGGTCCCGTTCACGGGGTTCCGGTCTCGGAGCGTCCAACCGTCCAACACCACGCCGGGCTATATGACCACATGATGTTCGCCGACGACAGCGTCCAGCCTTCGACCACATACTATTATCGGGTTTGCGCTATCAATACGGCTGGTCAGCGCGGTCCGTATTCGCGCGAGGCTTCCATCCACACCAAGGCTGCCGGGACATTGCCCTCCAAATGACGGTGGCAACGAAAAAGGGGGCCGAAATAGCAGGGAGAAAGGCACCAGCAATTACCCGGGCAATGTCCAATACACGGGCGTGCACAAAATACAAATTCCCGACCAAACGGGACAGTTCGATATCCTTGATAAGGCCGCGCCAGCCGAAAATGCCCCGCCTTTGGGATAGTAGGCAGAGAGCAAGGGGGTGGCTACATTTCTGCATACATTCAACGATGAAAAAAAACTAAATTTGCGCCGGTCGACGACAGCCCGAATGTTCGCCTGAAATCATTACTGTAAATTTTGCCATGAAAAAACTGATCGCTCATGACCCAAACGGCAGGCTGCCTCTCACCGCAGATCGGCCTTTGCTTTTATTGACGCGGTTTTTCTTGCACGCAACAGAACCGTTCGTTCACGAACTCGTCCGAGTTTTCACCGGTATTCACCGCCAGAGCAGTGAATGTCGAGAAAAGTGCGGAAGTGGTCGTTGGTCACCATGTTCAACCGCGGCCAGCGAAGCGAGAAGCCGATGGTCACGGCGGAAAAATTGTCCCAGGGAAATCCCCGGAGTTCGCACCGCTCGTGCGCGAAAGGCGCAACCACAATGCCTTCGATGCCGCGGGCGCGAAGTATGCCGGCCAGCCGATCCGTTCGGCTATCGCCTAGCCAGAATTGTTCGATCCGGTAGCCCAGCGCGGAGGCGCGCGCTTCGGCACCAGCGATATATCAGCATGGCCGGCAAAGCGCAGCAGGTTTTGCTGTTCTGCTGCCGGATGAGGGTGAACCCAAGCGAGCTCCGCGTGGAATTTTTCAGGGCGAAGCGCGGTGCGATAAGCCGACAAAGCCGTGAGCAGCGGATCCGGGACATAACCCATCCTCGCGGCCTGTCGCCTAACCCGTTCCCGGGTGGCGGCGGCGATGTGCGGATGTCCTTGGAGCGCCTTGGACACGGTGGTTATATGCAGGCAAAGCGCATCCGCGACAGATTGTAGGGTGACACGGCGCATTTATCAGGTTTCTAATGTTAGAATACAACAATCATTGCAGACCGCACAATCTGCAAGAACATTGGAAAATAATCATGCGATGAAAACGAATCACGAGATGGGGAAAAAATCTCGCCGGCCCGCTTTCACGGACATTGCGGCGTTGGCTGAACTGGTCAAAGACGGAGACACCGTCGGCATCGCTGGCATGCATTTTTGCCGGATTCCAGTGGTGCTGTTGCGCGCAGTGATTGCCCGCCAAACGCGGCATCTGCATTATGCCAGTTGGGGCGGCGGGCTGCCGCTGGAGATGCTGCTGGCAGGTGGCTGTCTGGACAAACTGACGTTCTGCTTTTCCAGTCTGGATGTGTTTGGCATGGCTCCGCTATTTCGCCGCGCGTGTGAACGGAAGGAAATTGAAGTGTGCGAATTGAACGCCCTGGCTTTCATTCAGGGGCTTCATGCCGCGCAGCAGCAGCTTCCTTCGATGCCGTGCCAGGCGCCGGCGGGATCGGATTTTGGCGGCGTGACGACGAGCGATCCTTTAACGAAAGAATCCGTCGGTGTGGCCGCGCCGTTGACCATTGATGTTTTGCTGCTGCACGCCACACGCGCGGACACCGCCGGCAATGTGGAAATCGCGGGAGCGCTGGGTTTGGACATCAGCATGGCTTGGGCGGCGCGGAAAATTCTGGTGACGGTTGAGGAGGTGGTGCCGGCTGGCAAGCTTTCATCCAAAGGCCGGGGCGTGTTGCCTCGGGACATCATCACCGCCATTGCCGTGGTGCCCGGCGGTGCTTGGCCGACGAGTTCGCCGACGCATTATGTGGCGGACTTTCGTGCCTTGGGGCGTGCGTTTAACTCGACACCATTGGAGATTCCGAACCCGAACCCGGAGCGCCAGGAATTCTTGAAAGCCGCCGCGCAGCTCCAACCGGCTCAACTTTCCACCGCCATTCTGCGCAAGCACAGCGTTTATCGTGTCGAGGACAATGCGCCGGCGACCGCCGCCGAAATCATGATTTACCGGCTGGCGCAGGAATACGGCAACGGGAGTTCTTGTTCCGCCGGCGCGGTTTCGCCGCTGGCGATTGTTTCTTATCTGCTGGCCAAACAGACCCATGCGCCGGACTTGAGCATCATGACTTGCAGCGGCGGGTATGTGGACATCGGAGCGCGTCCTATGCTCATGATTGGTGCTGACGTGATGGACAACCAGACGGCCTCCATCGTTTGTGGCGGTGAAGACACCTACCACTGGTATTACCAGCGCGGACTGGTCACCCACGAGGTGGTCAGCGCCGCGCAAATTGACCGGCACGGTCGCACCAATAATCAATGGCTGCTCAAACCGGATGGAAGCCCCGTGCGTCTGCCGGGTCAGGGCGGCATGGCGGACGTGGCCAATATGCACGCCAATTTCACACTTTATCTGACGCGCCATTCGCCGCAGTCCTTGGTGGAAAAAACTTATCGTTGCAGCGCGTCGCGAGGGGTCTTCGCTCCCGAAGAGCGCGCCGCGCATGGCTGGGCGAACGGCAAGGTTTCGCTGATCACCGACCTTTGCGTGTGTGAATTAAATTCCGCCACGCGCGAGTGGGAAGCGGTATCGCTTCATCCCGGCGTGACCCCGGAGCAATTGCGTCAGGCCACCGGATTTCCCATATCCGTGCCGGTTGGCATTCCCGTGACTCAAGTGCCGGATGCCGAACAACTCCGTCGCATCCGACAGGAAATCGATCCGCTTGGTTTCCGGCGCTTGGAATTCATTCCCAGCCGCCAGCGGCAGGAACTGATCAATGAACTGGTGGAAGCGGAAGAAGCGGCGCTGGCCGAGATGCTCACCGCTTCCGCCGATTTGAACAAAAAAAACTGTTTCAAGTATTCCGATACAGACACCGTAGCTATTTAACAAAAAATTCACGCGCAAATAAAAACACACTTATGGCACAAGCACTCGAAGGCGTCAAAATTCTCGACTTCACGCAGCTCCTTCAGGGACCTTATGCAACCCAAATGCTCGGGGACCTTGGCGCTGACGTAATTAAAATCGAAAAGCTGGGCAGCGGTGACATCTACCGCCAGCTGACATTTTTCAACTCCTGGATTGGCGACGGCGAATCCCCTTGCTTTCTGGCATGGAACCGTAACAAGCGTTCGATCGCGCTCGACATCAAGTCCGCAGCGGGCAAGGAAATCATTTTGAAACTCGCCCGCGAGGCGGACGTGCTAGTTGAAAATTTTCGCCCCGGCGTGCTGGCGCGGCTGGGTTTCGGCTACGAAGAGCTGCGCAAGATCAATCCACGCCTCATCTATTGCTCCGCCTCCGGCTGGGGCAAAGACGGCCCTTATGTGTCGCGACCGGGGCAGGATATGCTGGTGCAAGGCTTGAGCGGCGTGGCGTTCACCAGCGGTCGCGCGGAAGCAGGCCCGGTCATCGTGGGCACCGGCTTATGCGACCAGCTTGGCGCTTTGCATGTGGTCTATGGCGTTTTGTCGGCACTCTACCATCGGGAAAAATCAGGGCACGGCCAGGAAATCCAGGTCAATCTATTGGCCTCGGCGGTGGCTCTGCAAATGCAGGATTACATGACCATCCTGAATCTTGGCCGCAGTTTTGAGCGTCCGCATTCGGGCATCGGCCACGCAGGCAACGGCGCGCCATTTGGAGTTTACGCGACCCGGGACGGCCATATCAGCATCGCCATGAATCCCTGGCCGGTCGTGGTCGAGGCGTTGGGGGTGCCGGAACTGATGCGTTACAATAATCCGCAGGTGCTGTTTGAACAGCGCGACGCCATCTGGCAGGAGATGCAGAATATTATCTCCAAGAAAACCACCGCCGAATGGCTGGACATCATGCTCGAACTCGACCTGTGGGTGGGCGAGGTGAAAACCCAGCGTCAGGTGCCGGAAGACCCGCAGGTGCGGCATCTGAATTTATTCACAACGATGGATCATCCGAAAGCGGGACGCATCCAAACGGTGAACATGCCCTTGCAATTCAGTGAAACGCCTGGCTTGATCCGCCTACCGCCGCCGATGGTCGGCGAACACGGGTCAGAAATCCTGAAGGAGCTGGGTTACAACGATGAAGCAATTGCCCGGCTGCTCAAAGATGGCGTGATTTCGGTGGAAAAGCCGAAGTCGAAAGCCGGCTGAAAAAATTATTCCGCAACGAAATGAGCCATCAAAAAATAGAGTTGCGCGGCAGCACGTGGGATCATGTCCGCGGGTTTGATCCGGTGCAGGCCACCGCGCAGCAATTCATGCGGGAGCATCCCGACATCCATATCACCTGGGATCGGCGGACCTTGCAGGAGTTTGCCGAACTGTCGGTGCTGGACCTGGCTGAGCGTTATGATTTTGTGGTGCTCGATCATCCCTGGATTGGCGCCGCCGTGAAACGAAAATCCCTCCTGCCATTGGATCAGCATTTAGACGCCGGTTTCCTGGCGGACCAAGGCGCCAACAGTGTGGGACCGAGTCACGCCAGTTATCAGCGCGATGGCCACCAGTGGGCGCTGGCGATTGACACGGCCAGCCATGTCAGCGCTTATCGCCCGGATTTGTTGGCGGCGCGAAAGCTGGACGTGCCGCGCACCTGGTCTGAAGTCATTGCGCTGGGACGCCGATTGCAGGGCGGTAAAACGATGTTGGCAATGCCGCTCATGGTGGTTGACAGCAGTTGTGCGTTTCTCTCTCTGTGCGCCAATCTGGGCGAGCCGCCGATGCGCACGCACGAGCACATGATCAGCCGGAGCACCGGGCAAAGGGTTTTGGAGATGCTGCGGATGTTGCGGGATCTAAGCCATCCGGAGTCGTTGAATTGGAATCCGCCCCAACTTTTGGATCGCATGGCCGAAACTGATGAAATCGCCTACTGCCCGCTGCTGTTTGGGTATTCAAACTACGCCCGCAACGCTTTTCGCCGCCATCTAGTCTGCTTCACCAACATCCCGCTGGGCGCGGACGGAAAACCGTCTGGTGCGCTTTTGGGCGGCGCGGGTCTGGCCATTTCACGGCAAACCCGCTGGCCCAAAGAAGCCTGCGCGTATACAGCCTATGTGGCCGATTCCGCAGTGCAGCGCAGCCTCTATTTCAACTCTGGCGGCCAACCCGGCCACCGAAGCGCCTGGCTGGACGCATCCGTGAACGGCGCCTGCCACCAGTTCTTTCGCGACACCTTGCCAACACTTGATCACAGTTATTTGCGGCCGACGTTCAACGGTTACATCGAAGTTCAGGACGCCGTGGCTAGAATTGTTCATGATTTTCTTCGCGATAAAACCACAGCAGAACAAACTTTGAACCATTTGGCCGCCACTTATCGGGAAATCGCTTCTGGCCAGCATGACTAAACATCACTCGAAATGACTGTCCGCAACGCAAAAACCAGTGCTCATACGTCGACGAAACTTAATCAATTAATCAAACCAAATGACTATCATGTCGAAGCCGGATACCCAAGCGCCGCTGCAATCAGCGGGCGGCAATCAAAAACTTCTCCTGCTCAGTTCCGTTGTTGCGGCGCTGGGATCATTTCTGTTCGGGTTTGACACCGCCGTCATCTCCGGCACAACAGATGCGTTGCGCCACGCCTTCGGGCTGAATGAAAACCTCCTCGGCTTCACCGTTTCGAGCGCACTCATCGGGACGATGGTTGGCTCGTTGTTTGTGGGTCGTCCGGTGGACTGGTGGGGACGCCGCAAATTGCTCTGGCAGCTAGCGGTTTTGTTCATCATCGCGGCTATCGGATGTTCGTTGGCATGGAATTGGTATGTTTTGCTTTTTTCCCGCTGGCTCGGCGGCGTGGCGGTGGGCGCGGCCTCCGTGGTATGCCCCATGTATATCACGGAAATCGCGCCACCAAAGCAGCGCGGTTTTTTGGTAGCCATCAGCCAGTTTAACATCGTGGTCGGAATCCTCGCGGCCTATTTGTCCAACTACCTCGTCGCGCATTTTGTTGGTGCCGAAAGTTCGAGTGCCTGGCGCTGGATGTTTGGCGTGATGCTGCTCCCGTCGGTGGTGTTCCTTTTGACGGCTGCCTTTATCCCCGAAAGCCCTCGCTGGCTGGTGATCAAGAACCGGCCCGAAGAGGCGCGGCGGGTTCTTATCCTTTTCGGACATCCCTCGCCGGATGAGGAATTGGGCAGCATTGAAAGCTCGCTGCGGTTGGAAATGACCGGACAACACCAAAGTGTTTTTCAAAAAAAATACCTCCGCCCCCTGCTGCTGGTCTGCATGATCGGGGTGTTCAGCCAGTTGGATGGCATTAATGCGGTCATTTACTACACCGCCGATATTTTCCGGATGGCCGGTGCCGACAAAGCCAATGCCCTGATGCAATCGGTCATCGTTGGCGTCACCAATTTGGTGATGACGTTGGTGACGATGGCATTGATTGACCGGCTTGGGCGAAAGCCATTG
>Ga0214172_1000424_pt1 | contig 18671 bp, 18 predicted proteins | sample TroBogEpilimnion_29_FD_153010 | JGI IMG/M metagenome (GOLD analysis project Ga0214172, IMG submission 153010) | Freshwater microbial communities from Trout Bog Lake, WI - 12JUL2007 epilimnion | ecosystem: Environmental > Aquatic > Freshwater > Lake > Epilimnion/Euphotic zone | place: Trout Bog...
CCGATTACAATGAGAGGTATTGTTAATCATCAAAAGGATGGTAAAAAATGGGAATCTAAATATTCCAGTACACCACCTAACAGTATGTCTGACGTTTTAATGGTAGATGGTGTTTTCATTGCGATTCATAAGAGTGGATTAAAGAAACAATTCGATGAGGAAATGCCAGGTTTCCATTTTTATGATTTATCTTTTTCTTTTTCAAATCATTTAGCAGGTGCTAAAGTAGGTGTAATGTATAATGTGAGAATTACACATTTATCTTTGGGTGAAACCAACGACCAATGGGAAGAAAATAGAAAATTGTTTGTTGAAAAATATAAGGACAATTTAGGTGCTAAAATTCACGAGGATGGTGATATCACAACGTTTGTTATGTGTCATGATCAAGAAATCATAAAAGCTAATATTACATCAGGTAAATTTGACCAATTAGGTTTAGTTAAATTTATGTATGTTGGTAAAGGTGAATTCACAGATATTGAACAATATCCACAAGTCACAGTTGTGAGAGAATTAAAACATAATATTGAGCAATATCCTGCGTTCACCGCATTCACTGCTTGGTATGCAATTTGGAGACATAATTTATGTACAACCAAATACATCAATCTATTAGAATATGATGTTAATCTAAAAGAAGATTATGGGTTCTTCTTAAAGAATATAATAAAGAAGGGACCAAAGATTATTGGTTACTTCCCATTCTCAATGAGAAATTATCATTTCGTTCAGAATCCTGATTGGGTTACATCAATCTTTAAAGGTATTAAATTGGTTTATAAAACCGATATGATGTTTCAAGTGGCACAAATTATACAAAATTATATGCAAGCCAAACAAGAGCCTTATTGGCCTACTACAAACAATGTTTGTATGGACCGTTTGACTTTTGAAAAATATATGAAGTGGGTTGCACCATTGATTACCTATATGAAAGATGATCCATTCTCAGGTCATAATCAAGAAAGAGGGATTACATTTTTCTCAATATTGAATAAAGTACCAATTGCATATTTCCAAGGTTATATTGAACACGTACAAGCGGATTCGCATAAAACACAAGGACACGAGGTAACGAAAGAAATAGAAATGTAATGAAATATATAAGCTATAGTTTATGGGGTGATAATCCCATTTATAATGTAGGTATTATTGAAAATGCCAAACAGGCCAAAGAAATTTATCCTGATTGGAAAATGGTTGTTTATTATGATAACACAACACCATTAGAAACGATTATAGATTTAATTGATTTAGATGTCGAATGTGTTAAAATCACATCATTAGGAATCTATGGAATGTTTTGGAGATTTTTAGCAGCAGATAAACCTGATTGTGAATATGCAGTTTTTAGAGATGCTGATTCAAGATTATCTGTAAGAGAAAAATTAGCTGTTGATGAATGGATTGAGAGTGGTAAAACTTTGCACGTTATGCGAGACCACCCAAATCACGGGATTCCTTTTGGTAACGATAGATTAGGTATATTGGGTGGTATGTGGGGTATCAAGGGAAATGTTATTCCATTAGGACAAGCAATCAAAAATTTTAAAAAATCATCTGAAAATAATTATGGTAATGACCAAACATTTTTAAGAATGGTTTATTCTATTTTCGAAAATGATAGGTGTACACACGATGAATTTTTTGAGAAGAAACCTTTTCCAATAAAAAGAGAAAATGGTAGATTTATTGGCGAAAGAATGAACGTCAATAATGGACCATTAAACAACGATTATTTAGCTATACGATGAAATTCTTTAATGTAGATTTACATATTTCCATCATAGCAGATATGAGGAAAATATTTACCGATTTAGGTCATCAAGTGGATGACTGGTCTTTGTCTGACCATACTTGGGTTTTTAATAGGGAGAGAGCAAATATTCCGATGTTGGATGGTGGTAAATGGAGAACCCTTTCACCCAAAGATATGTCCGATAAGTTTTATGCTCAATATAAAGACGAATTAAGCGATTATGATGCTTTTATAGTAACTTATCCACCACCCTTCGCTTTGTTCTTTAAACACTTCAATAAGCCCATTATAATCAATAATCCTATTAGATACGAGTGGCCATTTTCATTCAGGAAAGATGATTGGGAATATTTTAATGAATTTTTAAGAGAGGGTGTGGATAGTGGTCAAATTATATTAGTTGCTAATAACATATATGACCAAAAGTATATGGAGGGATTTATTGAAAGAAATGTGCAACATATACCAAGTATTTGTGATTATTATGGTCAATACTATGAACCAACCACAAACGATTTTATTTATTATTCTAAAGGTAGAGTTAATGACATCACATTACCTAATATAAAACATAAAGACCAATTATTCCAAGGCTCACATAAACATAAGGATTTGACCCAATTCCAAGGGATTATACATTTCCCTTATCAAATATCATATATGTCGATATTCGAACAATATACGGCTAATATACCATTGTTTGTTCCAACTAAAGACTTCTTAATCAAACTATATAAAAAAGGGCAACCAGGTATTTTGAAAGAAATTTGTTGGAATGGGGAATTCAACTTGGGTGGTAAATCAATTATTCCATTTAATGGAAAATATGACCCAAATGACTATAAGAATTTTGATGCTGTTTATGAATGGTTACAATATGCTGACTTCTATGATACCAATTGGATGCCACATATATTACAATTCCAATCTATAGCACATTTACAACATTTGGTTGAAGAAACAAATATGACAGAGGTAAGTCAAAATATGAAAACATTTAATGAACATAGAAAAAACACAATTTATAATTTGTGGAAAAATTTAATAGAAAATAAGATATGAAAATATTAATCACAGGAGGTTTAGGTTTTATTGGTGTGAATGCTGCAAAGTATTTTTCCAAAAATAATGAAGTACACATTTTAGACAATGTGACAAGAAAAGGTAATATCAACAATTATGAAACACTTTCAAGTAATTCCAATATAAAATTACACGTAAAAGATATTCGCAATTTTTTTGATATTGAAAATTTATTCAAAACATTACAACCAGATGTTGTGATTCATTTAGCAGGGCAAGTGGCAGTTACATTTTCAGTATCCAACCCAAGAGAAGATTTTGAAATAAACGCATTGGGCACTTTCAATATCCTTGAGTGCATAAGACAACATTCTCCCAATTCTATTTTATTATTTGCATCAACTAATAAAGTATATGGTGATTATAAGAGTGAATTAACCGAGAGTGAAACAAGATATTCATACACTAATTCATTGGGAGTATCTGAAGATACTTTATTGGATTTTCATTCTCCTTATGGCTGTTCTAAAGGTGCTGCAGACCAATACGTTAGAGATTATAGTAGAATATATGGTATCAAGTCAGTAGTATTAAGACAATCTTGTATCTATGGTCAAAATCAATTTGGTATTGAGGACCAAGGTTGGGTTGCTTGGTTTACCATAGCGTCAACGTTTGGTAAGAAATTTTACATTTATGGTGATGGCAAACAAGTTAGAGATGTTTTACACGTTGAGGATTTGATTGCTCTTTATGATAAAATTATAAAAAATATTGACAAATGTGCAGGACAAATTTTTAATGTAGGGGGTGGTATTAACAATACATTGTCATTATTAGAATTATTATCGATATTGGGTAAGGAAAATGTTCTTCATTATGAATATAGCGATTGGAGACCAGGTGACCAAAAAATATATGTAAGTGATATTACAAAATTAAAAGAAGTTTTAGATTGGGAACCTGTAATAAACATTAATGATGGTTTAACTAAATTAATGGATTGGGTTAAAATAAACGGAGATACATTCAAAAAATTAGATTTGATATGAAAAAAGTATTGATTTTGGGTGGCGGTGGCTTCATTGGTGGTCACTTGGCTAAAAGATTAAAACAAGAAGGAAATTTTGTACGTTGCGTTGATATCAAAAAACACGAATATTTTGATGAGGAAGATTTTTGTCACGAATTTTTTCAAGGGGATTTGAGAGATTACAATTTTGTATCCAAAGTTATGTTTGCGTCATCTCAGAATTCATTGAAGTTAGGTGGATTTGATGAAGTATATCAATTGGCTGCAGATATGGGTGGTGCGGGATATATTTTCACTGGTGATAATGATGCTAATGTGATGCATAACTCTGCTCAGATTAATTTGAATGTTGCACATCACGCATCTGCTTCAGGTGTTAAAAAACTTTTTTATTCATCTTCAGCTTGTATGTATCCTGAACACAATCAATTAGACCCTGATAACCCAAATTGTGCAGAATCAAGTGCGTATCCTGCAAATCCTGATTCAGAATATGGTTGGGAAAAATTGTTCAGCGAAAGATTATTTTTAGCATATAACAGAAATTATAATTTAGATGTTAGAATAGCTAGATTTCACAATATATTTGGTCCGTATGGAACATATGATGGTGGTAAAGAAAAAGCTCCTGCTGCAATATGTAGGAAAGTATCGATAGCAACCGATTCAATTGATGTATGGGGAGACGGATTACAAACCAGATCCTTCTTATATATTGATGAATGTGTTGAAGGTATTTTACGATTGATGAATTCTGAATTTAGTGGGCCAGTCAATATTGGTAGTGATGAAATGGTTACAATCAACGAATTAGTGAATAAAGTAATAAAAATTAGTGGTAAAAATATCGCAATTAATCACATTGATGGTCCTACAGGAGTTAGAGGTAGAAACAGCGATAACACATTAATAAAAGAAAAATTAAGTTGGGCTCCAAGTCAATCATTGGAGTCAGGATTAATTAAAACATATGATTGGATTAAAAAACAAATGACGCCGTGGAAATAAGTTTTGTATTAGCAGTTTATAATAAATTAGAATTAACGAAAGAATGTTATAAACATCTTCGTAATGTTTATCCCAATGAACATTTGATTATTAGTAGTGGTGGCTCTAATGATGGAACAAAAGAATGGTTACAATCATTGGATGATGATAATTTAACTTATGTTCACGATGATGATCGTTTATCTTTTTCTGACACATATAACAATGGAATAACCCTTGTTGATACTGAAAAGTTAGTGTTGATTCATAATGATATGGTTATTGGTGAGGGTTTCTTAGAAGCCATCGATAGATTATTGACTGAAAATATGATATTATCTTATACAACAGTTGAGCCACCGATTTTTGCTGACCATAAAAGGCCAGGTAAAGTTATAATTGATTTAGGTAGGAACTTTGATGATTTTGACGAATTTAATTTTAAAAACTACGTTCAACAACATAAAGATTCTAATGATTTATATGAAGGTGCCGTATTCTTTATGAGTGGATATAAAAAAACATTTATTGATATCGGGGGGTTTGATGGTTTTAGTTTTAATCCTTGTTTTTGTGAGGATGATGATTTTTTAATTCGTGCTAAATTGAAAGGATATGAATTAAAAACTTGTAATTCTGCAATAACATATCATTTTGTTTCTTTAACATCAAGATTCAATGATGAGATTAAAAATAATAAAGAACAAATAGAAATAAATTCCAATAGAAACTTTATTAGAAAATGGGGATTAACAATTGGTACATTTAATGAAATGGATTATCAAAAAACAAATAATTTTGATTATGAGAAAATAAGGATAGGTTTAAGTACTAATGATGCAAATGCTTTATATGTACTTGAACCATTTTTCGATGAAATAGATTTTAATGGCGATCCAACGCGATATATCAAAAAAGAACAATTATATACCAACTATGATTTAAATCTTAAATTTACCCCGTCTGGGTTTGTTAGCGCTATGGTTTATCAAACTAAACCATTTACTAAAGAGGATATTAATGTTATATCTAAAATAAGGCTTTCAATACCTATTTTAGAAGATGGTGATTATGAAATAGGTGATAATAAAATAACAATAAAAAAGGGGAATTAAATCCCCTTTTTTTTATTTCAACATTTTTTCTATCGCTTCGATTACTGTTTGAGATGTAATTTGTTTTGAACATTCAAACTGTCTATCTGTTCCTTTATGTACAGGACACCAATTCCAATCTCCTGGATCGAATTCATAATTCGACCAACAACTATTACAAACATCTTTATTGATGACTCTTTCAACATTATTAGTCGGTTCCAAAAATTTATCGGTAAATCCTGATATGATAACAGTAGGAGTATTCACAGCCCAAGATAACCAACTTAAACCACTACTGATACCGATAAACAATTCAGACTCTTCTAAAGCTTTCATAACATCTTTCAATGGACCTGATGGATGTTTAACCACACCGGTTGGTATTTTATTACCCATATAACCATCTTCTTCTTTAGATAATAATCTTACCTCATATCCTTTTCCATTCAAATAATCAACCACTTCTTGCCATCCTGTAGGATTGTTCCAATATTTTGCTTGTGCAGTTGAATGAAAACCAATTGAAACTCGTTTTAGTTTCTTCTTACCATATTTCTTTAATTTAGGTCTTAACTCAACGTAATCCAAACCTAAAATATCAGATGCGATTTGTAATAAAGATATCTTCAATGGATCTGATGGATGATAAGCCATATTGACTTCTCTCTTACCGTTTTCAGTTTTAAAGAATAAACCTAATCTATACATTGCATATAATCCAGTTACATTTGTTCCTGGTTGTACGAATTCAATTTCAGGATATTGGTCTTTATATAAATCATTATTAAATGTAGAGCAAACCATTTTCACTTTTTTATCAATTCTAAATTTCTCCACATATGGCATAAATGCTAATGTGTCTCCTAATGATTTACTTTCAAAACATACAAATACTTTATTACCTTCTGGATTGAAATCGTGTTCATAATTGAACTCATTATCGATACCTGTAATTTTTATTTTCCAATTGATATAATATCTTGGTGCTGCTTTAGACCAATGATTACTTTTCAAATTTGTTGAATATACAATTTGATTTGTATCTCTGTTAATAAATTCAACTTTGTATAAATTATTGCCATCTTCAAGTACTTCAGCAAATGGACCATCAACAAAATTTACATTAACCCTTCTATTTTTACTTTCTTTCCAAGTTAACTTATTGATATTTCTGAAATCTTTAACGTCCTGTCCTAAAAATTCATTGAACACCTCACAACCTTGATAATAAACTTTTACTCTATCACCCTTTCTATACTCTCCAATTTTTTCAGTATGGAACTTATCTTTTTGTAAATTAAAAAACTTCTTATATGAACCATAAACAATTTCTAAAAGATAATCTTTCTCTGCAGGTCTTTCGTGAAATCCTGACATTAAATGTAGATATAAATCCCCTTGATTATCCACCGCAGGATAAACTTGGAACACACCTCCGTTTCTAAACATACCATCTCTATTCCAAACAGCTTGAGTATTCAATTCATTATAGTTTGCTCTATAAAGAGACATATGAATATTGTTGGTGACATTTCTTAAACAATTCAAAAACACTCTTTCTAATTGCCATCCCTTAGGTTTATTTGTAAAGTATTCGTGTTTCGATTTAATTTGTTCAATCGTTCCGATCGCTACATCTGTTTTGATTGAAAAAATAAATGTTGCGCAATATGCTGCGAAGTGAATATCTTTAGCCGAATTCTCGTGGTATTCATAAAGTACTGCATCGAATCCATCATTCATTCTTTCCAAGAATGCTTGTCTATATTGATATTCATCAGGTAAATTATCATACTCTAAAAAGTGTATTTTTTCTTTACCCAAATACTTACAAAAATTGAAAGCATTTCTCATAGTTTCCCATATCGCATAATCGTGATGGAATTCGTGTGCATTATCAACTCTATGATTACCCATATCTGTCCATCTACCACTACTTACTTGATGTGAATCAAATTCCTCGGATTTTAACAAAGGGTTGTTTTTATCATATAGATAATAATCAACCATTTTTTGTATTTCTACTTTGATTGGATAATGGCCAGTCAAAAGAATTGGAATGTTAAATGCTTTTAATATTTTAATTAAACCAATTAAATCATTTTCTTTAGACTCAGTATCCGGCCAACAATCGATAACAAATATATCATTTGGAAATTTATCTGAAGGATACTTTGGTTGATATGAATCAATTAGAAATTTTTCACCTCCTTTAATTCCATAGAAATATAAATCATCAGGATCAGGTCTTGAACCTCTACTAAATTTACCATCTATGAAATTATCTTTGAACCCATTGATTACCTCAATATCTTCCTTTTCTAAATTCTTATAATAGTCAGCCCATTCATCTGATACTCCACTTAATAATGGAGCAGAATGTAAATCAGTTCTTCTTGTTCCGTGTTCAGGTCTTCCTGTTGCTGCACAAGTAAAAACAAATAAACCACCAGGTTTTAACATTCTCATTACATTCTGAATCGTTTGAGGATAAAACATATCGTGCTCAAATACTTCAGTTGATATAATAGTATCAAAATAATTATCAGGACCATCATAGGTGTTACCCGCTGCAATGATGTCAACATTTTTTCCTTTACCTAAATCAATTCCTATGTAATTACAATCTTCGAATAAATCTCTATTACATCCATTAACATCTAATGAACCAATATCTAATACTTTTTTATTTTTGAAATACTGTGGGTATTTCGCTTTAACGCTTTCGCAAAATCTTCTTTGTTGTGGATGTGCCATTTTTATCTTTTAGTTATTATGATTATACCGTTTAAAAAATTCAGGGATTCGATACCAGTTCCAATGTAATCGTAACCTTTTCTTATAAATTGAGGAATTAAACCATCCTCTCTTCTCCAATGAATTCCAAACTCTTCGTTCTCTTGATATTCACCGAAAAAATTTACTTCATCGGCAAGACCTTTGAAATATTCAATAGTTGAACCAGGTTTATATCTTCCACCACCGTAATTATCCCAATACGATGTTCCGCAATCTTCAACAATGTAAGTGCCTTTTTCTTTAAGGGTTGGGAATAACTCTTTGAATGAAAAAATTACGTGTTCATTTATGTGTGAACCATCATCTATTATCAAATCAAATGGTCCGTGCTTCTCAACTACTCTTTTTAAAAATTCAGGATCGGTTTGGTCACCAATTTCAACATTAATACCATCTTGAGCATATTGAGCGCAATCGGGATTAATATCTATACCTGTTATTTGTGCTCTATAAAAATATTCTTTCCAAGTCTTTAATGAATCACCATCTAATACACCAATCTCTAAAAATTTGAATTCACTATATCTTTCGAATCCATTAATGTACTTTGCATATTTGTCACAATAATTATGTACTTCAGAACTCTTATCAGTTCCATATTTTTTTGCTATTTCGTTTAAATTACTCATCTTTTGAAATATAACATTTGTAATTCGTTATCATTACCTAAGTATAATGTGTATGGTTGGAAACCTAATTTAACTAATCTTTCAACGAATGAATTTCTTAAATCGTCATTCTTATTGAAATGACCATTATGATATTCCATACCAATGTTTCTAACCTTCATTAAGTTTTCGTCACTTATACCTGTAAATGCTGCGTGTTCCGCTCCTTCGATATCAACTTTTAAATAATCTATTTTAGTAATTAAACCTGTTTCAAATAGATAATTAAGAGTATAAGTTCTTACTGTGTAACTACCCCCACCAGTTCCCATAATAGTGGAACCGCCTAAGTGTGAGCTTTCATATAATTCAAGTTCACCTATTTCGTGTGCTGCAGCTGCATTAAATAATACTGAACGTGGATCGGCATTCAATGATAGTAGTTTAAAATATCTTCTATCAGGTTCAAAGGAAATAACTTTACTAGCGCCTTGACTATAGGCCCATCTATTAAAAATTCCAATATTACCACCCAAGTCAACAACAACATCACCTGGAAAGATTGCTCTTTCTCTATTTGGATGTTTATAATAATCTAATAGGTTATAAATTTCGTGATAGATTGCACGTGCCCATCCATATTGTCTAGCGATTTCAAGTGTTCCACCTTGTACACCTTTTATATCACCAAGGTTTTCTAATTTATAAACACTTGTATAAAATTGTTCTGATTGGTAGAATGATTTATCTCTTTTCATTTTAAGAAACTCCACCATTTTATCAGATATCTCAGCATTTTTGTTTCCGTGGAAATATATGATTTTTGATTTGTCTTTAGGGATATATTGATAACCATATACTCTATTAAAATTTTGTGGTCCTTCTTCATTCCAAAATCTATAAAATTCTTCTAATGTTCTATCCATAAATCCTTCGTCACCATCGAATGATGATGTATCAAAATTTGATAGTGGTAAATGTTTGTTATAACCATATTTCCATCTCATCGCATTATCAATACCTTCATCATTCCACCAATATAATCTTTGATATTCTTCTTCACCTTTGTTTGTTATGACATCAACATAATGTTTGATGATTTCTTCAAACCACCATCCACATTTTTTATTATATGCAAAAAAACAAATGTGCATATATGGATTAACTTTATTGATATTCCATTCATTAGCTAATTCGGCATTGAAGAGTTGAGATACACCATAGTCATTAATTCCAAAAAATTCATCTTGAACGTGTATATCGGATAATGGATAATTTTCAATTGAATCGAAGTATTCTCTTACTTTATCTATGTTATGATTAACAACCACATCTCCGTCGATCCAAATCAAGTTATCAAAATCTTCGTTAATTGATTCTAAACAAGCCATCTGTTTCCAATACCATTTATCATACTTCGAATACTTTACAGTATCTATTCTTCTTTTTAAAACATTTGGATAATCAAACGGAACATCACAATCTATACCATAAACTAATATTTTTTGATTGGAAAATTCTAATAATGATTGTACTAATTTTTCAATCACAGGCATATAACCAATATTACCAGTAGTAACAAACGCAAAAGGTTTGTTTTTTCTTTCTAATATTTCACAAGCGCCTCTTGCTATTTTATCCCAATTGAAATTATCGTGAATTTCTTTTGCTTCGGCCATCGCTAAAACTTTATAAGCTAAATGATGATTGGAAACGTGTAACATTTTTTGACTTAAGTCATCCCAATCAGGCTCACAATAATGGCCAGTAAAATCTTTATGCTCTTTATTTGCTGGAATTAGACCTTGTATTTCAACAGGTATACCTTTACCTGCTGCAAATTCTAATTGACCACTCCAATTTGAATATATGGATGGTGTACCACAAGACATTGCTTCAATTAATGGTAAATTCCATCCCTCACTACGAGCACAGGTAACAAATACATCACCTTCTTGAAGATACTTTATATAATCAGGGCCACTTGTATATTTGATAAACTTTATATTTGAATCGTCAATACCGTGGAATTTTACTCTTTCTTCAGTTGTTTTCATTCCATCAAATGGATAAGGATTTTCAACTGACGCAATCAATTCAACATCATCTCTTCCTTTGAAAGTCTCGCCAAATGTTTTAAGAATTTCTGTGGTACCTTTTCTGTAATCCCATCTACCAAAATGTAAAAACCTAAATTTCTTTTTCTTAGGTGTTTCTAAAATTGGTTTAAATCTTTCAACATCAACACCTTCAGGAACTAAAAATATTTTTTCAGCAGGATATCCTTGTTTAATTAAATTATCAACCTGCCATTGAGATGGTAACCATACTTCATCAAAGTAATATAATCTCTTCAAGAAATCATCAGGATAAATGTCTGTTTCCCAAACGTTATATGCGATATTATAACCAACGTAATCGTCATAGAAATAAACATTGTTCATCTCTGCGAGAACTATGTTAACGTCGGGTTTAAAACTACTATCATAACCATATATTGGATGGTCATTTCTACTACGATCAGCATTATATAAAGTTTGAAGGATTAACATATCCTTCATTTCATCTGTAATGTATGGTTCACCATCGTGTGGGGTATTATTCATACCTTTCCAACTGTCTCCAATAGTGAGATTCCTCACTTTAACTGTATGGTACTTATTGAGTGCGCAAAAGAAATCTTTGCAATGATTTGAATATCCTGTTTTACCAATAAACGGAACGTGTGCTAATATTTTCATTAGGTAAAATATAATGAAAACATTTCTAAATTACAACTCTTGGAACCCTAATTTTTTAAAAAGTTTTATAGATTTTTCATTCCATTCATCAACTTCACTATAAATCACTTTATCATATTCAAATCGATATATAATGTCTGAAACAAATTCTTGACCTGAATAATTTTTTACATTAACTTTATTTCTAACAAATAGATTAAATAAACTTCTACCATCATCCTTGTTGTCAAACCAAACGTAACCAAAAACACCTGCGTCTATCATACCAACATACATTGTCATTCCGTCCTTTATTCTTTGATAAGCAACGTCTAAAGTGAACATATCTTTCCAATCTAATTCTTGATTGAAATAATTTATAGAATCATCAATTAAACTATAAAAATATTTGAAATTTATAAAATTAATTGGTACGATTCTATATTGTTTTTCTAAATGATTAAAATTTTCAGGTAACAATTTAAAATTAATCATAATAATTTATTTACTTTTTTCAATTTATGTTTATCAACTATATTGTGCATATTATGAATACATCTATATTTTGTATTTATTTTAGATAACTCTTCTAAAAAATTATTAAATTCAGGATGATTTTCATTCCATATTTGTTTGATTGCAAATTCCGCACTTGAATATGTTCCCCAGTTAGTTATTTTATTAAAATAAACATCAACTTTATTATTGAATATTCCACTGATCAAATTGTAGAAATCCCCTATTTCCTTATAATTTGTGTCTTGAACAACAAATGAAACTCTTTTATCGTTGAGTTTCAAGGTAGATATGAATTTCAGTCTTTCAATAATTGTTTCCCATTTTCCACCTCTTCTCACTTTTTCATACGTTTCTTTAGTTGCCGCATCAACACTTATTTCAATTGTTTTTATTAAATCATGAATGTGTGATAAATCATTCCATATTTTATCTGTTAATAATAATCCATTTGTGTGTAAATGTATATGCGAAACTTTGGGGAATTTACTTCTATCAAAATTTAAAAGTAAATTACGAATAGATTTTGAAGCGAACGGATCAGCGGAACCTGATAGATATAACATAGTCATATTCTTACCATAAACATCTGTTATTTTATTGATAGTATCGTCGATGAATTCTAATTCAGTTCCATCAGCCATTATTGCGAAATTCCTACAAGTGGGACAAGAAAGGTTACAACTTCTATCGAATGCAAAATTGATATTAGTTGGACCTTCTTTGAATTGATTTTGATTAAATTTATTTTTTTCAGTGAAAACAATATGTTTTTTTCCATTCGTTAATAATTCGGCCAAATATGGACATTCTGTTTTAGAACAAAATTTATATGATCCGTCTAAAATCGTTTCTTGTACTTCTTTCAATTTATCACTATTCCATATACTTTCAATATTTTCAATGGTACCGACTTTATTTGGTAACCAAGATGGACAACAACTGAATACACCATGTTTATGTATTTCTAAATATGTAAATGGAGTTGTACAAATAAATTGTTTTAAAACCTCTTCATTATACATTATAATAATGTTTTTTTAAAGTTTTCGATTTTTTTTATTGCAATCCAATTGACTAAACTATAACGGACTCCATCTGTTACTGGTTTTACTCTATGTTTGATATCTGATAAAAAAACAAAAAGATTACCTATTCCTTTTTCAAATTGCACTATATTATCATCATTATCTTTCATTTCTAATTCTCCTCCTTGGTATTCATCATTCAATTGTATAACAACTGAACAATACCTTTGTCTAGCGAAGTCTAAATTTGCGGAATCTGTGTGCCAACCATAATGTTCTCCTGTTTTATATTCAGTAAATTGATATTCCTCACCATCATAAAATAAATCAAATCCTTTCAATCTTATTTCATTGTCTATGACCAATTTAATTCTATCTTTTATGAATGAAAATTCAATATCATAGTTGTTAAATGCTATACTGGATTTTCTGATTTTATCCACAATTTTACCACTTCCAATTTCTCCTGGTTCAAGTGTTAAATTATTTAATGAATATTTCAAAATTTTATCACATTCTTCTTGAGATAAAAAATTTTTTATAGTTAAATTATTGAACATATTAAATGATTGTTTTTTTATTTTTTTTAATCTTCCAATGCACAAAAAATTGTAAAACATATTCATCCTCATTACATTCTAAAAAATCTCGCCAATGGACTGTTTTGTTACCAGTCAATAATAATAAACCATCACCAATTTCAGTATTTTTACAAAAATCCTTACCATTTATTTCAGCACACAAAGGCCATTCTTTATTAATATTACTGTACAAACAAATGGATAAGGTTATTCCAATATCATCTCTATCTACGTGCTTACTTAAAAATGAACCTGTTTTATATTCTCTAATGAATGTATTTACGTTTTCAATATTATTATCATTATCTAATAAACAACTTGTTATCATTGGTTTTAACTTATCCATATATTCATTAAAAATATTAGAGGGTCTAAAACCATACGTATTAGTACCTAAACTTTGATAATCATTATCAACATTTAAATTTATTTTTTTTTCTATAAAAAATTGATCATGTAGAAATTTACATTCTTCTTTTGATAATAAATTTTTAAAAAAATGTATCATTATATTAAGGTTTTATTTATCTTTTGTTCTTTACGTAAAAAAGTATATAGACTAAATCTAGTCCCATATTTTATTTGTTTTACTTCATGTAATAGATCTTTTGTTATCTTTATAGTTAATCCTTTTTCAGGTATTACTATTATTGGTTTTTTATTCTCATAATAAACAAATTCTCCCCCTGAAAAATCATCATTTAGATAAGTTGCATAACTCAAATCAGATTCATCGGTATGTTTACTACTTTTTAATTGAGTGTTGACAGTAATTACATTTAACCCAGTTTCTCCAATTGTAAATTCACCATTATTTGTTATAATATTGAAATAAGATTTCAATCTGTTTTTATCAATAACCAATGAATCAAAATATTGTCTGGGATCATCATAACGAGTCCTATATTCCCATTTATTTTTATCGTTAATTAATTCATTTAAATATGAACATTCATCTTGATTTAAAAGATTATGTATTTTAACTATCACTATATTAATGTTTTAGTTGTTTTATCTTCACAATTAATGAATATGACAAATGAATATCTAGTACCTTTTATTACCGGTAAAACTCTATGACGTAATTGATCTGTCATTAATAATGCCATATTTTCTTTGGGGTTTATTTTGATTTTTTTATTTTTTTCGTCTAAATATTCAAACTCACCTCCATCGAAATTATCGTTTAAATAAATAACTATGGTAGCCCTGGAGGTATCCAAATGAAATTTATCTTTTTTGTTTGTTTCAGTTGTTACTCTATTAATCCACCATTCTCTAATTTCTTTAAATTTCAGTATCCCGATTTTATTTTCAATTATTGTAGAAATTCTATTTTTTAATGAATTTAATTTATCTGTATCATTTTCTAATATGTTCATTATTTGATAACTATTAGTCACTGAATCTGGTTCATGATGAATGACAAAATTAGTACATAACTCTTTTAGATAATTTAATTCATCTTCATTTAATAGATTGTATATTTTTTCAATTATCATATCAAAGATTTTTTTGTAATAATTTTGATATAATTTAATTCGAAATTATCCCATACCCATTTTTTAAAATCATTGTCCGCCACTATTTTACTTTTTCTATCGAAGCTCTCATTAATTTTTTCAATTTTTAATTTAACACCAAACCTATTTTCTATAAGTTGATTAAATAGATTCAATTCATTCATTTCGAATTCATAAGTACAAGTATTATTAGTTTTAAAAAAATTGGCGGATAATAATGTTGTTAAACATCTGAATACTGAATGATTTTCATCTGTATCGGATAATTCAGTTTCATTTATTAATTTGAATAATGATTCTTTCATTCTTTCGTCATCAATAGAATGAATATTGTTTATGAATTCAGTGTCAAATGTTTTGTATATGTAATCATTAGTATAATTTTCCCATTTAATTTTCGTTGTATAAACACCATTATGTTCAATTCTCATAATGACATATCTCAATGCACTCATCCATTTTTCGAACCAATTTCTTTTAATACAAATTGTATCTTTAATCCCAAATTCTTCAAATAATAATTGCACCTGTACATGAGGATGTACCATCTTATTGTAAGAAGAGTGTTTTTTAATATTCAAATCAGAATTAATTAGTGCAGATTCTATACTATGACTGGCAGATCTGGGAATTGATATCCATATCAATTCATCATTAATTAATAGACCCATAATATTAGGTTTAAATTATTGTTTTTTTGGTCTTTTTTTCAATTTGACTGAAGAATTCAGATTCAACTTCTTGCCATTTCCCTAAAGGACATGAGTTATTTCTTCTAGTGAATATTTTTCCTGATAACGGACAACCACATTCATTACATGTTTCTATGCCTAGTATTTTTACATTATGCTCACATTCATTACAAATGGAATATCTATTCTCAGCCAATTTTTTTTGAGCGTCAGTATGGATTAATTTTGTTGCCCACGCACCAACTATTTCACGAATATCCATATAAAAATATTAAGTATGTGTTATAATAATCAGTCTACCAATAGTAGTCATTATATTATTAATTGTTTGTGTTTGAGTTTGAGTTACTAATTTTGACATTTATTATAAATTTAAATTTTTAACATGAAGCATTACTACATTTATGTAAAGATGTCGGATTACAATAAGCCGATACTTTAGGACATTGAAAACATACAGTAGAACAACTACTACACCCAGTACATTGGATAGCATTATGTTCAATCGCCGCAAATAAATAATTACCAATTCCGTTTACCGAATTCTCAACTGCATTTGTTGGATCTGATATTGTTAAGAAAATGTGTTTATCCTGAACTGTGATTTCCCATCCACCAAAAAAACTTTTTTCAACCGCTACTGATTGCACCTCTTTTTCAATGAATTGAACTGGTTGCCCAGTTTCCGTTGATCCAGAAGTATTGACTAATATTATTTTATTTCCCGATACTAAATTACCAATTCCTACAAACTCAATATCCCCATTAACATCGGTTAAATAAGTAGATGCTTCAACATCGGACCAAGTAGTATTATCAGTAAAGGTTATTGTTGCAATTGGTCCTAATTTATTAACTCTATTTTTAGCAGTTACTGTATTAACAGAATATGTCGAACCTGATTGTAAAGTTGCAAAATCAATATTATAATTGGCTTGCTCATCCGCTATATTAGTGTTATCTGCATTTGGTACATCGATAGTTTTCACAATATCACCAATTTGAAGATCGGATCCTGATTTGAACGTACCATCAGCCATTTCAACTAAATCACCATCCAATAATTTGGGTATCCACATCGCATCATTGAATGATAGGTAACTTGTTTTAAAAGATGAATCTAATTCGAAAGTTGTTGGATTATATGTTGGAATTGTCGAAACAACATCATTCGGTGGAAACATCGTATATTCACCAATTGGTATTGATGTTAAGTTTGATCCTTCTAACAAATTAAGACTTCTGATAACCTGAATGTGATTCTGAAATAATTGATTAGGATTATAATAGAATGGCATTAAAAAGTAATTCGAATCAACATTTTGTAAAATAATATTCAAATCATTTTGATTTGTAACTTTATATAATTTTGGGTAAACATTTTTATCATAACTTGGATATCTTGATTTTAGTATAAAGTTTGGATGTACACCATTATCTAAAATATTTGTAATATTATTGATTAGATTATTATTAGAATCTAAATAAGCAAATTCTGAACCAAAAGATTGAGTTGCAATTAAATTCATAAAATTAACCTTATCAGCACAATACGTATCATCAACTAAAGCAGTTGTGTCATATGAACTTCTGATAATCAAAGTTGTGTCACTATCATTAACAATTGGAACTGTAATTGAAGATGCTGATACTATTTCTTCTTGATATGTGATATTCAATGTTTGACACATTCCACTAAAAGCAGTACTTAAAGTACGAATAGACCCAATATATATTAAATTAGTATAACCACCATCTTGTAGAAAACTACTCAAAAATGATAAGTCTAAAACTTCAGAATCGTCTTCCCATTTATCAGGACCAGACCAACCAACGTTGGTATTTATCTCAATCGGTATTAAATTACCGTTACTATCATACATCAAATCTGTACCCAATAATACTGTTCTCATTTTCTTGAATTAAGTTATTTATTATAAATATAACCATTATTATTTATTTTTTCAAGCCATATTTGATAAATTTATACCATATTCTCTCATGGATATAATATTGGATAGGTTTATATACCAATTCAGCTACCCCAAAAGCTGTACCTATTTTAATTGACCCACTTATCCACCACATTAATAAGAAACCAATTAAGGTACTTACAATACGATATGAAATGGTTTTTGCTATATGTCGTTTTCTTTGGACTATCATATTATAATACATTCTTCACTTTTATATTATAAACCCTCCTTAACATTTATATTATAATACATTCTCTACATTTATATTATAATACATTCTTTACATTTACATTATATAATACATTCTTCACATTTATATTATAAAA
>Ga0214172_1000430_pt1 | contig 18515 bp, 29 predicted proteins | sample TroBogEpilimnion_29_FD_153010 | JGI IMG/M metagenome (GOLD analysis project Ga0214172, IMG submission 153010) | Freshwater microbial communities from Trout Bog Lake, WI - 12JUL2007 epilimnion | ecosystem: Environmental > Aquatic > Freshwater > Lake > Epilimnion/Euphotic zone | place: Trout Bog...
GGCTGGTGTATAGACTGCGTATGTACGGTGTAGGCCTGACTTCAGACCTAGTTCATCGGCTTGGAACATGGGTTTATTTCCTTATAGTAGGTAAGAGATACACAGGATTACCTTTACGCAGGCACGCTACGACCTGTGTATCTCCCATCAACTACAAGTTCAGCGGGGAAAAATTGGGCGGGGACTTACCAATCACCAAACTCAATGACTAAAGCACCACGGTCACCAATAAAGAAGTAACCATTACCATCTGCCTTATCCAACCATTCATCTAGGGCAGAGTGAAGCAGAGCCCTATCAGCGGTAGGCAAATCGCTATTGACTGGCTCATCATCAGCGTTGATGTAGCGAATCTGTGCTGACACCTCAAGGTGGCTCTCAGTACAGCGAACCCCCATGAAGCAATCCTTACACTCCTGTGACTTAATCTTCTTAGCCATTGACTTCCTCCTGTCCATACCAGTATTCATCCTTAATAGCACGACCCAGCAAAGTGCTGTGTCGCTCACAGAGATACAACTTGTTCAGCCCCATAATCTCAATAGACCACTCGGCTTTGGCATCACATAGCAAGCACTTCATAGCCTCTCCTTTCTAAGAGGGTAAAAAAACGGCGGGGAATTTACTTCTCCCAACCTTTTTCTAGTGCGAATTCGTTGTAGCAACCCGCACAGACGAAATCTTTGGCTTTAATCTCGTACTGAACGTGCATCTTGCAACCACATAGGTAGCAAGGGTAGTCAACATTAGGCTTGACTAACATATAGCCATTAAAGCGGTTAGGTACATAGGCATTAGCCATAGTTTGCTCCTTTCTGAGCATTAGTCTTCGTATGGCCCGCACTCACAGGAGAAGGCGTTACGCTGACAATCAGCACACATCCAATCCCGAATCGAACAGGTACATACATCACCACAGTGATAACAGTTATCACCCATTTCTTACCTCCTCAGGTAGATAGTTGGTTCTTGTGAACTACCTGATAATAGAGAAGCCACCAGCCGTATAGCCTGGTCTTACGCCTACACAGCGAAAGGGCTATACGGCCAGTGGCCAATCGTTAGATAGAAGGGGCGAGGCTCTAGTCTCTGGGAGACAGCAGGGCTAGTGTCGCAGCACTAGATGTTCCACTCCCATCTATACCCATAGATACTGCTACCTATGAGCATAGAAAGGAGCCGGGGGCAATTACGCCCCCGACTTCTCTCGTATCTGACTAGGCAGACACCTTCACTTTAGAAGATGTCTTGCTAGCGATACTGCGGAGCGTCAGAAGGGCGGCGGCTCCCTCTACGCTGAGGCTATCTGAGTCAATAGAACCTAATGACTCGATAACCTTGAGAGCAGCCACAAGTGACTTGCTCTTATTAGGCTCAACGGCTGGATTAGCCTTGGCGGCATCATCAATAGCCTTGAGTTGGGCTTCCTCGGTTGTCTTAGCGGCAACCTTGGTATAGAGGCGTGTACCCTCTGCGTCAATAACTCGGTTGAGTTTAGACAGGCTAACCTTCTTAGGGTCAGTACCTGACTTGGCGCATAGGTACGCCCCAGCGACAACGACCTTGCCCTCACGCTTTTTGAACAGCGTGATGACCTCGGACATAGAAGCCTCTGGATACTTGATAAATAGAGGCTTGACCTCATTTATCTGCCAGACCTTCTTGTTGTTGAACTTTTCCGCAATTGCGGTAAAGTCGGCTAGGGCTTGGGTTGTTAATGTAGACATTGGTCTACCCTTCTGGCAAGGTACTGTGCTTCCCTTGCTCGCCTCTCCACTAGGTCGTGAACCTACGCTAACTAAATAGTGTGGAGAGAGCGAGAGAAGAACCTTCGCCCCTTCTGTGTCTGCGCCTTCTGGCTAACAAAATCTATGGAAACGACCCCCCACCCTTAAAGCCCTTCTGGTCCTTGTATTTGGCAGACCAGATTGACGGTTGGGACTATATATACAACCCAGTGGCCTAAACGGTGCAGGATTTCTACACTTCGTGATGCATGTCACATTTTGAGAAATTGGCGGGTGATTTCAAGCCTCCTATGATCATAGGTAGGCATATTGTGAGAAGTAATTTTGGGAATTCTCAGGAAACTATAATTTCAGACAGTGGCTGTGGTAGAGTTACACCATGGCAGATAACATTCCAGAAGGCTACTATCGTGGTAAGAACGGTAGGCTCTACAAAGCTAAGAACAAGTCTCTTATTGAGCGTGTTCAAGAGGCACAAGCTGCGGGTGGCTCTGCAGAGGATGTTCTAGATCCAGGTCAGAGCGGTGCTCAGCTACAAGGCTACAATGCCAACTACAGCCAATTCAGAGGTGTATTTGACTGGCCGGATAGCTTTGAGGTCATTGCTGCTCCTACAAGTGATAAGTCAGACAAAAAGGATAAGCGTGATAGAGCTATCGAGTGCGGATACCATCACGCTTCAGAGACGCTAGTAGTTATCTTTAGAGCACCTGTGGTAGCCGTTAAGGGCAGTCCGGGTACATACAAACAAAAAGTCAACTCTCAAGGTATGACTCTGCCTCCTCCAGTGATCAGATACAACGGAGTGACAGTGGATCAGTGGGATGATCTAAAGGTATCTGGTTCGACGGGACGCTACTTGCGTGAATCAGGTATTGACTTCATGGGATACGAAGAGACTACGATTCCTGCACTACATTCAGAATTTAATTGATTTATCGGATATACTATAAGCAGAGGAGCCAATCGGTCCTCAATTAACTTATATCGTCTAAGGAGATATAACCATGGCACACCCATATCAAAACCCACATGACCCATTCAAGGATCGTTACCCAGATCCATGGTCAAAGAATCAAGTAACAAATACAGTCAAGCCAGCAGAGATTACTATTCAGTCTCTATTCCCTCAGTTCAATCGCTGGGCTATCGGCTTTGATCCTCTTCTACAGACCCTGCAGCAAGTCTCAGCTACCGCAAGGCAATCTAGCTATCCTCCATACAACATCTACAAGGATGAGGACAAATATGTCCTAGAACTGGCTGTAGCCGGTTTTGGTAAGGAAGATATCACCATCACTGTAAAAGAGCTCCAGTTGACCGTAGAAGGCCAATTAGAGGCATCTGAGAAGGAAGCTATCCACAAGGGCATCGCTACCCGTGACTTCAAGCAGAACTTCGTATTAGCGGAGTATGTAGTAGTCAAGGGAGCAGAACTCAAGGATGGAATGCTCCGTATTACACTAGAGCAAGAGCTACCCGAAGAGTTGCAACCAAAGTTGATCAAAATCAAATAATTACGCTATACTATAAGCAGAGTCCCTAGTTTCTACGGCGAATACGTGGCTAGGGACTCCGACGCAGAGTGGAGAAGTTCGGCATCTCGCTTGGCTCATAACCAAGAGGTCACGGGTTCAAATCCCGTCTCTGCAACGAGGTAACACTTGTATTGCTTCTCATTTGGTTTGAAGTTTACGCAAGTATCTAGGCGGACGCTAGCACGACCTAGACGGTCTCATCAGGGGACTCGGTTACGAGACCTTACGGCGTGGTGAAAGATAAACCGACCTGATACTTTGACCTTTAGCTCAGCAGGCAGAGCACTCGACTGTTAATCGAGTTGTCCCTGGTTCGATCCCAGGAAGGTCAGCGACGGTACGAGTGTGATTCCGTATGAAAGATTGCGATCTGCGTGCCGCCCCTATTAAAGAAAGAAAGACGATGACAGAAGTAACACCCGAAGACCTAGACCGCTGGGCAGAAGAGAACCCAGATCGTGTAAGAGAGATAGCTAAGTCTCTAGATAAGCATGATGAGGTATTAAAACGCCTAGGATCTGATTATGACGAAAATGGTGTACCATACTGGGATCAACAGATTCACGATTAAGTACTGACACCCTACCCGCCGAAAACACTTGGAGTATATAGATGGCACTTATAACATTTAATTGTTCTGCATGCACTAACTCGTATGAAGTAGATCTCGATGAGAATAGAACCATTATTGATGGTTTGATCTGCTACGAGTGTGGAAATCCAATGGTTGAGGCAAATGCCTAATTACGACTACAAGTGCAACGTCTGTGGGGGCGTGCAGGAGATTTACCAACAATTTGGTGATAGCACTGTACCCGTATGCTGCCAGCAGTCTATGAGTAAGATTTTTCAAGCAACCCCCGCCGTTTTTAAGGGTGGAGGTTGGGGTGGAAAATAAATACACTGTTATTGACGATTTTCTTCCCAAAGAATACTTTGATAAGATTCAGTCAGTAATTATGGGAACAGACTTCCCGTGGTTCTATAACAACAACATTATTGTGGGTAGCTCAGCTAATGAGATGGGTGGTTTTCAGTTTGTTCATCCAGTTTACCGCTCTAATCAATTTGTACAGAGTCAGGCTGCTGAACTCTTCTTGCCAGTGCTAAAGCAACTAGATCCTAACTTGCTTATTCGTATGAAGCTCAATCTAGGTCCTAAGACTGCTGAACCTGAGCAAGGCGGTTGGCACATTGACCAAGATATCCCAGGATCTAAAACAGCCGTTCTCTATTTCAACACTAATAATGGCTATACCCTTTTTGAAGATGGATATAAGTCAGAGAGCGTAGATAACCGCTTGGTATCATTTGATCACTCCCTTAAGCACACAGGCGTTTCTCAAACCGATACGCAAGTACGTTGCGTTCTGAATATTAACTACATCGCATAATGTCTGACAAGTATCGTGCTAAGCACTTCATGCCAGTAGTTGATCCAGATAACTACGCCGCTGTTGCTGCTGCTCTTAAGTACGATAGAGAACGTTCCCGCCTTTGTGGCCCAGGATACGAAGAGATCTATGCCCCAACTAGTGGTGGCCCCCGCCCTCGTGCTCAGAAGTGCTGCTACAACGCCAACACCCAAACCCTAGTTATTGTAATGACAGACCCCGGCGCCGGTGGTAGGGCGCAGTACACCTGGATCCAATACGACGGTATTAGTGCTCAGGATTGGGATGACCTAAAGTTTGCTGATTCTACAAATGAATTTGTAAATGACGCTTTAGAGGGTCTGCCATGGCTTAGGACCTCTTTTGGCAAGCTTCCACGCACTAGGGCCGAAACCTTTGAGGTTGGCACTCAAGACTATATGTGATACCCTATGGGTACCAACCGGAGAGGGAAAAATGACAACAATCGCAGCAATTCAAGGTGACGGCTGGGTAGTTATGGGTGCAGACACTCAATCTACCGTCTCTGAATATAAGCGCCTTAAAATGTCCAATGATAAGATCATTGATAATAATGGAATTTTAATTGCCGGTTGCGGCATGGGCCGAGGCATGGATCTTATGCAAAAGGCTTGGATAGCACCAAAACCTCGCAAATCTCGAATGAGTGTTGATGAGCTTGATAAGTGGATGGCAAAAACCTTTATCCCACAAATGCGTCAGCTATTCATTGATGGTGGCTATGACATGAAGGATGACGGCGAATATGCACAGCACGAAGGTGCCTTTATTGTAGCCGTACAGGGTGTGGTTTTCTATATTGATGATGACTACTCGTTTGATCGTGAAGCTCGTGGAGTTACCTCCTCAGGTAGCGGTGGAGACTTTGCTGCAGGCTCTTTATATAAAAAAGACCTGAGTACTATTGAAAAAGCCAAAAAGCAGATGGAAATTGCTATTGATGCTGCCAGAGAATACGATGTTTACTCTGGTGGAGAAACACGAATTTACGTACAAGAAGCTTAAGCACTCTGTTACTATTCTCTAGTCCCAAGCGCATGGGACTTTAACCCTCTCTATAGAAAAAGGTAACACAATGGCAACAAGCCTCGAAGGTAACAACCTCGACTCAGCTGGTAACGTAGCAGTTGACTTTGTATGGGGTAACTTCCCTATTCAGCCAAATGACCAACGCTCAGCTGGTACCCCAACCGCAACTGTCACAGTAAGCCCTGCACAGAACAAGCAATGGACTACTACTTCAACAGTTAACTCAGCTTATCTTAACTATGCTTACGATAGCCACGCTATTGCAGAAGCTAACTATTCAGGTCACCCAAGCTTCATCGCTGCAGATCCTGTTCTTCGTGTAACTGCTGCTTCAGGCAACGGAACAACTGTAACCTATACAGCTCAGAACCCTAACTGGCTCTTTGCTGCTGGACAGAACGTAACAATCACAGGTTGCACAAACTCAGCATTCAACCTTTCAAATGTAACAATCGCTACAGCTAATGCATACAGCTTCACTGTAACTAACGCAGCTGGTTCAGGCGTATCAGTCACAGGTCAAACAGCTATTGCACAACTTGGTGCAGGCGCTGCTGATTCAGATGGTTCATATGTTGGTGGAGTTGCTTATGTAACTGTCCCATCAGTTATCGGACAAACAACTGCAAACGCTACAGCGATCCTTACAGATCTTGAGCTTGTCCCAACAACCGGTTCTGCAGTTACCCCAGCAATTTCTAACGTAGCTCGCACAGGTACATTGGTAACAATTACTACATCTGCTGCTCACGGATTTGCTGCTGGTGACTCAGCTACAATCGCTGCTGTAACTAACACAGCTGTAAACGGAACATTCACTCTCGTTTCAGCTTCAGGTTCAACCCTTACATACAACACTGTTGCATCTGGAACAATTGCTTCAGGCGCAGATACAGGTACTGTTAAGGTTGCAGCTCGTGCAGGTACAATCTACAGCCAATCAATCGCTGCAGGTACTGCTTCAGTTGCTGCTGGTGCTGCTATCACAATCGCACCATACGCTGCTTAATCTCAGTAGAAAAGAGCCGGGAGTTAACGCTCCCGGCTTTTTGCTTTACTGGGTAGAATACTCCTATGACTCAGACAGTTCTGGAAGAGATCGAAACCCCTTCTCAGGGGCGAATTCAGTGTGATGGCTGCTCTGCCAGGGCTCAGGTAGTGGTAACATTGCCGTATGGGGAACTAGCCTTCTGTCTGCACCACTATAATAAAAATGCTGATGTGCTTACAGAACAGGGCGGAGTTGCTAAACTTTTGTCCATATCGGAGAAGACAGGACCTGTAGATGAATCTTAATAACAGCCAGAACTTTGTACAGCCTGGCGGTAATGCCGGTGGCGGTGCTCTTGGCGCAATCGTAGGTGCTTTTGGTCAAGCCGCTGCATTTAAGCGTCAACTCCAATTTGCTACCTATCAGAATCATCTAGCACAGCAACGTGATCTTTTTAAGATTGTAGCTAAGAACCATGTTGAGACCCAAGGTGTTAAGGGTCGTCAAGATGCTGAAATGGAAAGCTACATTAACGCACATACAAAGGGCATTGATGCAGAAACAGATCCTGAGGGTCATGCAGCTGCTCGTAAGCGTGGAATTGATCTTTATCAAAAGCACTTAGCTGAATCAGGTATGAAGGGCGGCTCTCTTGCCTGGCAGCGTAAGCAAGTATCTCTCCAACGTGATTATCGTGCAGAAGATAAAGCAAACGATACTAAAGGTGAAGCAAACGATACTAAAGGTGAAGATACACCTACTCGTACAGAAAATCAATTTGATGAAGTAACTCCTGCACCATCTGGTTCACGTCAAGATAATCCTGAAAATGGAAACCCATTTGCTAATAAACTTAGTTCTGAGGATATTTTTGCCCAAACTGGTCGTGGAAAAGTAAATAAACCTGGAGGTGCCGGCTTAGATAATCTACGTGCTGGTGGAGCTATGCCATTTAATCGTGTTCAATCTAATGTTCCTGGAAGAGCTGCTTGGGATTCTAGTTGGAATACTAATCTTGCAAAAGACAAAGCCGATAAACTTTCTAATATTCAAGCTGAAAATTCAGCAATGGACTACCACTATGCTAAAGATCCAGATCCATTTGATGTAGCACAAGCACATATTGGCGGACATATTACTGACTCAGAAGCTAATAACCTTTCTGGTACCAACCGTTTTAATACTAATACTAGTGGGGATGATGATGGAAACTTCAACATGTCTACTGAAGATGTTCATGGATCTAACCGCAATAACGAATTTAACGCTGGAGGCAATAACTAATGGCCAATCAATTTTTAAAGTTTATGACTCAGAATTCTGAGCAAGCCCCAGCACAATTAGAGCTTCCTGAGGGTGCTGATAAAAGTCGTCAGGGAAATAACGGCGGTCCAGCAAACAGCTCATTGCCTGCAGTACATCCAGATTTAGCGTTTGCTGTAGAACAAAACAAGGTAGATGAGCGAGCAGACGAAGCTACTAGGTCTGCAGAAAAATCACGTCAAATTAGTGGTGCTATTAAGAATATTGAACGTCGTCGTGATGCAGGAAGCCGTCCTGAAGGAAAGCGTAGACTTCGTGCAGGAATGCCTCAACCAAAGGCCAACCCAACTACATTACTTAATGTTGATCTTAGCGATGTAGAACCACAAGCAGTTATTAGCAATGACGATAAAGGTGGGGCTCTTGCACCAATTAAGACTAAGAAGAAAAAAGGTCCGGCTCCAGTAACTGCTGCAGAAATTGAGGCTCGTTCTAAAGAAGGTCAAGAACGTGCAAAAAACATTAGTATGGGCAGTGAAGCTTCAGAAAATGTAAAGAATGCGGCTAATGATTTCTTTAAGCGTCGTAATTCTGTTGGTTATGACCTGGATGCAACCGGTATTGTTAATGAAACTCCAACTCAAGCTGGAGAACGTAGAGCAGCTGGTGGTAGTGGTCTTCTAGAAGGATACGATGATTATGAAAATCATCCAGAAAACACTACAAGCATGCGTTGGGATGAAGACGCTGAGTCTATTATTAATAAAGAAACCGGTAAGGTTAATTACGGCAATATTTCTGCAAAAGAGATGAAGCTTATTCACAACGGCAAGAGCAAGCAGTTTGAAAAGGTAAAGGGTGCTGCTGTTGAGGCAGGTCTTCCTACGCTTCCTAGTGAAAAAGCAAAGCGTGAAGCTATGGGTGCTTTTACTCCCGTCCCAGACACAGATGCTCTTCGTGCACCAGTAGTAAAAGTTTCTCCTCCAAAACCTCAAACAGCAACAGTTAATGGTAAAGAGGTTGACTTAGGTGAGCTAAATGCACAAAATGCAGCTGCTGGTTATCCTGGTGGTAAGAAGCCTGCTGAAGAAAAGCCAGTAGAGATGGAAGAAGTAGAGCGTCAACGCCCTGCTGCTCCAGCACCACTATTCCGCTCTGAAAAGCATGAAACAGCCTTTAACGCCCGTATGGCTCGCCTTAAGGAAGTACACGATCGTTTTAGCGGCAGGATCCTTGACCCATCATACGATACTTTAAATCGTCAACAACGTAAAGGTCTACATGCTAATTACCAGGCTGCTTTGAAAGAAGTAGATCGTACACATCCAGAGCCAGCAGAAGGATTCTTTGCCCCTGAGCAACCTGAGACTCCTGGTCCTATTGAAAAGGTAATGCGCCGTAAGAAGGCAGCACCAGCTCCAAAGCCTTCTACCTCATCTAAAAACAATATTGTTAATTGGCCTACTTCAAATGAGGCAGATGAGGGACGCTCTGAAGAAGATTTGGATGAGGAATATAAGAGTAATGCTGGGGATCGTTCATATCCTACAACTACTACTGAACTTCGTGGAAATGAGCTACCTAATAAGGGCTTGATCAAAAATGAAAATCAAATTGGACGCCATCAAGAAGATTTAGATGCGGCTGTTAAATCAGGTGCAGTTCCTCAAGGTGGAGCCATGGATGAGGATACAAAGTATCTTGCAGCACAACTTGCTGCTCACCGTGGTGATAGCGTGGCAAGCAATCTTGATACTATTGGTCAAAGCATCCACGGTACACATGCATATCTTTTAAAGAAGTCAAATGCTGAAAAAACAACTGCAGCAGAAAGTTCTAAGCATATTTATAAGTACACAGGTACTGGACCAGAAGCCGAGCTTCGTGCGAGAGCTGCATATTCGGTTATTAATAACCAAGATCGTTATGAGCGTGGTAAGCAAGTAACCTATGATGTTTCTGACGGTATGCATAATTCTGTTGATGCAGAAGGAAAGCCTACACGTAAGGAAGCTTACTTCCTTACATCTAAGGGCGAAAAAGTATCTTTAAAGAATACATCTCACCCAGAACATCCTGGAAGCCATCTAACTGGTGATGAAACCCCATTTATTGGATTTGATCAACACCCAGCCTATGGAAATGCAAAGCCACTTGTTGCACATGGAGACATGGCACGTGGTGATTTTATTCACAATGGTTGGCATCCATATAAAGATTCTGCCGGGGATACAGTATTTGAAAAACATCAAGTTCCAGAAGGTGCTGTTCATGCTGGAACAGTAATTAAGGGTCTTATTCACGAAGGTGTTGGACCAACAGCAGCTATCAAGAAGATTACTAGAGGAGAAAATCTAGATCTTGGTGAAGGAGTGGACGAAGAGGGCGGACAAACTTATTGGGGTGCACAACCTTCCCCTATTAAGGGTGCAAATCGTCGTCCTCAAAATCCTTATACCCATGAGTTCCACGTAACAAACAATATCATTAGTCCTTCATGCCCAGATTGCGGAAGAATTGCTTCGCAAGCTTCTAAAGACCGTGCTGCAGCAAAAGCTGCTGAATTTGATACTGTTGCTGAAAATCTTCAAGCCAAAGGTCGTGCACCACTAGGAGATCGTGGAGTTCGTGTTACTAATGCTGAAGGTAATACTGAAACTCGTGAATTAACTAAGAGTGAGCAAAAAGGTCCTACAAGTAATCGTAGTGAAGGCATGTTTATTGATATGAGCGGTGGATCTAGCGCTACAGAGGCTCGTAAGAGGCTTGGAAACATGGTTCCATCTGGAAAGCCTGCAGGAACCTCCGATATTGATGAGGCAAGAGCTGAAGGACATATCTCAAAGTCTGAAGCTTTAGAGCTTAAAGTAAGCTCTGGAATCCTGTCTTCTGATAAGTCTAAGTTTAAAGACGAGGAGTAATCCTTATGGCTAGCTTTATGCTTGCTGAGTTCTTTGACAGCATGGTCTCCTGTGAATCTTGCGGAAGAATGTCGCCTAACTTGCGCTACGGTGCTAGGGAAGCTAAAGACTACCTAACCAACCAAATGTATGAGCCAGATCCGAACAAAGAAACCTTTGTTGCACGTCCTGGCCGTGGTGCTAATGGTGAGTCGAGTAACTAATGCCTAAAAGAAAAGAAATCTATTACGGCAAGGTTGGCAACCGCATGTCGGTATCTAGCCGCACTTCTAAGGCTGCTAGGCCTTGGAATCACCCGGATGTTGTAAAAGCATCTGAGGCTTACGGAGTTTCTTTTGGAAGCTACAAACAAGTACATAAATACGAAAATACTATTCAAGACATGGGCTCTTTAGAGGATAATGAGCGTTTTACATGCCGAGAATGCGGTAAACTTAACTCTGAGCATGAGGAGCACTTCTAATGGCAACTACTAAGAAAAAAGAACACCATAAGTCAGCTGCATGGACTCGTAAAGAGGGTCAAAACCCCAATGGCGGATTAAATGCCAAGGGTCGTGCCTCTGCTGCAAAAGAAGGACATCATTTAAAGCCGCCTGTAAAGAAGGCAGAAGCTGCCAAGTCTAAGAAGTCTGCTGCTCGTCGTAAGTCTTTCTGTGCACGTATGGAAGGCATGAAGAAGCACAATACCTCTTCTAAGACAGCTAAAGATCCTAATTCACGTATTAACAAGTCATTGAGAGCGTGGGACTGCTAATGGCTGAGAAAAAAGTTTGGGATAAAAAAGATCCTGATGGTGGCAAGCATAAGAAGTTGTCATCAAAGAAGAAATCTGCCGCTAAAGCACGTGCTAAGGCTGCCGGTCGTCCCTACCCTAATTTAATTGACAATATGGCCGTAGCTAAGAAAAAGGGCAAGTAATGGCTACTAAGAAAAAAGAAGTAGCTGGCGGTAAAGAGTACAAAGGCTCTAAGCAAAACGGTGGCCGTAAGATAATCGTAGAGCACTTTAAAGATTCAGCCGGTAAATGGCACACTACATCTAAGAACGCTGCTCGTGCTAAATATGAAAAGAAGCACGGAAAGCTATCTAAGGGTACAGACGTGGATCACAAAGATAATAACCACGATAACGATTCTTCCAGCAACCTACGCCCACTCAAGCATGGCAAAAATACTGCCAAGGAGAATAAGCGTAGGGCCGGTAAGAAGTCTTAAGCTGCCAATATTTGAGGGCAGAGCTTAAGCCACATATTTACTAAGTAGTGGTCACGCTCACCAGGATTGGAATGCCAAGGAGACCAATCCTTACCCCCAGAACTCATTCTGTAGGCAATTTGAGCGTTTAAAACAGGATCGGTAAGGTCTTTAGGTGACTTCAGATTAAACTCGCTCAGACGGGCCTTTAAAGCCCCGTAAAGGTTAATCTGGAATACACCATAGGAGTCGTCTCCTGTTTTGCGACTAAAGTTGTGGGCAAGAGGGTTGCCGTGGGTTTCTTTCATCGCAACAGCCCAAGCCACCTTTAAAGAATGACCCTTAAACCCTACAAAGCTCAATACTTCGTAAAGTTGTTTTGGGGTTAATTTTTTGGCTAGGCTATCTTCCCCTATAGGAGTTAGGCATCTTTGGACCATTGGGGCCGCTGCTCTAACTGGGAAAGTCAACACATTTGTAATTGTTAAAAGGCCTACAAGGCCAAGGATTATAAATTTCCTTTTTCCATTAAAATTCACACTATCTCCTAGGCTAGAGAGCCAACCCGAATCTTTACCTACCTGTCACTTAGATAAAGATAGCCCGGCGTCGGTCTGCCAGGCTAGTTGCAACTCTTTTGTTTCGTTGTTAGTGTTGGAGGCTAACCTCCTGCTATTAGTATACCTGTAAATACAGTTACATTGCAAACCGTAATGTGGTGTAAGATATGAGAATATATATAGAGAAATGGGACAAAATATGGCAATTGAGAGAATTTATACCAAACAAGGGCATCCAATACCTCAATCATCTCAATCTGCTAAGGGACCGTTTCCACCTGAAATATTTATGAGACCTGAAGTGATTCACGATTATGCAAGACCTGGCGATGAAATATTAGAGGGCGCCACTGCTCAAAATCAATTTAGACCTCCTAAAGTATTTAAATGTCGTAATTGTGAAGAATTAGTTCTTGAGCACGAAATACCAGACCATGAATGCCCAGAAGAGGATGAAGATGGCGAAAACGCATGATGTAGGTAAAAATTACTTTTGGCACTTTATGGTATATCCATTAAAGCCTAAGGTAGTTTTTGAAAAATCTACTACGCAAGAAATCGAACACCCTTTTAGGTTTGGCAGTGGCTTAGTCTTTAGACTACCGTTTACTAGACTATCTATTGTCATAGGTAAGTGGTTGGCGCAATATGAAGAAAGCCAGGCGTTAACTAATGCAATTGCAGGTAGGCCTGTAAAACAAGACGAGTTTGATTGGGATAACATAAGGGGCGAAGAATATGATGTTTAAGAAAAAAGAAGTAAGAGAAAAGACTAAAATAGAGAAGCGTGTAGCAAAGCTATCTACGCCAGAGCTTCTTACATGGAGCGATCAAGTTATCTACTCAATTGGGCGCAATCTGTCCAGTTGGCAGAAAACAGATGAAACTTTTTATCTAGAAGAGGGAAAAGTGGCGGCAGAAGCTCTCCACGCTATTTTAGATACCCTATACGAAAGACACCCTAAGTGAGCGAAAACGATTTTGACGAAGTAGAGCTAGAAGAGGTAGAAGACGAATCCTATAGCCCGCTTCCAGAAGACGATGAAGCAGACGAGCTAGATGAGCTTTCTAAAGAGTTTGTAAAGGTTTTGATCAATAAGATCATGGACTTTATGGAAATGCTTGTAGGACATAGGCTTCACCCATATCAAGAGCCTTTGGCCCGCCGTGTTATTGAGTCCGTTCTTATTAACGATGGTGAAGAAATCACCGCCCTTGCTTCACGTCAGTCAGGAAAGTCAGAGACCATTGCTAACACAGTGGCCACACTGATGGTTATCCTTCCACGCCTAGCCCGCATGTATCCAGAGCTTCTAGGTAAGTTTGGTGATGGTATTTGGGTGGGTATGTTTGCCCCTACGCAGAACCAGGTCGAAACACTTTACTCCCGTACAGTGTCCCGACTTACATCTGAGAGAGCTATGGAAGTCTTTGGTGATCCCGAGATTGATGATATGCCTACTAAGACACCTGGTGTCGTACGAAACATCAAGCTTAAGAAGTCAGGCAGTAGCCTAATGATGATGACAGCTAACCCAAGAGCTAAGATTGAATCTAAGTCATTCCACCTTATTATTGTAGATGAGTGTCAAGAAGCTGATGACTTTGTAGTCTCTAAGTCTATTGCTCCTATGGGTGCGTACTACAACGCTACTATGGTTAAGACCGGTACGCCAACAACACATAAGAATGGCTTTTACCGCTCCATTACTCTTAATAAGCGTCGTCAAGCTGAAGGAAGAAAAGCCAAGCAGAACCACTTTCAGTGGGACTGGAAAGATGTGGCTAAGATCCAAGCTAACTATGAAAAGTTTATTAAGAAAGAGATGCTACGCATCGGTGAAGACTCTGACGAGTTCCAGATGTCGTATAACTGCAAGTGGCTTCTTGAGCGTGGTATGTTCGTAACATCCAACATTATGGATGATCTTGGAGATACTTCACAAGAAATTGTTAAGTCTTGGCACCGTTCACCTGTTGTGGTTGGAATTGATCCAGCTCGTAAGATGGACAGTACAGTGGTCACAGTGGTCTGGGTAGACTGGGATCGTCCAGATGAATATGGATACTACGATCATAGGGTGCTTAATTGGCTTGAGCTTCAGGGAGATGACTGGGAAGAGCAATACTTCCAGATTCAACAGTTCCTTGGAAACTACGATGTACTTGCTATCGGAGTAGATGCCAATGGTGTAGGTGATGCAGTGGCCGGTCGTTTAAAGGTATTGATGCCACGAGCTGAGGTAGTGCCTGTTACATCTAGCCCTACTGAGCAGTCCAAGCGCTGGAAGCACCTACAAGCTCTAATTCAGCGTCAAATGGTCTCTTGGCCTTCCCATGCTAAGACTCGTCGCCTACGTATCTGGAAGAAGTTTTATCAACAAATGACAGATGCAGAGGTACAATATAAAGGCCCTAACTTTTTAGTGGCTGCACCGGATGAAGCCCACGCTCACGACGATTTTGTGGACTCTTTAGCCCTAGCCTGCTCTCTAACGCAGGAAATGGTTATGCCTACAGTAGAAGTAAGCTCTTCGCCTTTCTTTTAATTTACTATGACAAATGGCCTCATACAAGACAGAATTAACCCTGAGGAACCTCAATCCCTTATCCTATAGGAGATAAACAATGGCAACACCAAATATCGCACCAACACCACAATACCCAGAGCGTCCAGGAAACGTATACGAGCGCAAGTTCTCTCCTGCAACTCCAGGTCTTCGTGGACCACTTCGTTTTGAAGAAGGCATCGCATCAGATACCGACGTCCCAAATGATTTCCAACTTGGTTTGGATCAGGGTTATGAGACACCAGCTGGTCGTCCTAACCACAACAATAACGTCTTTGAAAAGTATGCTGATGAGACAATGCGTGAGCGTGCTCACGTCGGTTCAGCTGCATGGGTCGAAGCTCCAACATTCCTTGGTGAGTTCTCACAAGGTAACTTCGGAGACCACTCAACAGTTGTTATCGAAGAAGTTGTTCGTAGCGGTTCACGCCAGGAGCGTATGAACCCTGCATCAGTAAACGACTAAAGTACGATAAAATAATCCAAGGTTTCCAGCCCCGTACCCTTTCTCCGGGGCTGGTAAATCTTTAACACTAGAGACTGGCATGCGGGGGCAAATCAAATGAATGGACTTAACCAATGAGTGGTGGTGTTGACTTTTCACCTCCGTCCTATAGGGCGGCGTCATCAGACCTAACCATTTCTATTTCACCTCTTGGTCTTGTTGAACTTGCTGATGAAGAATTTGAAGTACACGGTCCACGTCTAAACCGTTACTCACTTAACTGGGCAATGTATCTTGGACATCACTGGTCTTATCGCCGTGAAATTGGCGAATCACAGATGGTATATAACTACTATCGTGCTTTTACAGATTTTATTACTAACTTCACATTTAGTCGTGGAGTTTCATTTAGAAGTCCTCAAGCTACTGAGGCAATTGTTCCAGACATCTTAAAGCGTGCTTGGGAAATTGATAACAATAAACATGGCGTTCTTTGGGAGATGGGCCAACAAGGCGGAGTATCTGGTGACTGCTTTGTTAAAGTCGCTTATGAAGAAGGCTTTGAAGATTCTGTTGGTCGTTTTCACCCAGGACGAGTTCGTATCCTTCCCCTGAACTCATCTTTCTGTTTCCCAGAGTTTCACCCACACGACCGTTCACGTTTGATCCGTTTTAAGCTTAAGTACCGTTTCTGGGGAACATCTATTGAAGGTACTCGTCAGGTCTACACATATACTGAAATTCTTACTGATGACCGCATTGAGGAATACATTAATGACGAACTCATTGACTCTCGCCCTAATCCTGTTGGAGTCGTACCGATCATTCATATCCCGAATGTAATGGTATCTGGATCCCCATGGGGTCTGTCAGATTGTCACGATCTTATCGTTCTAAACCGTAACTATAATGAAGTGGCCACAGATATCGCTGATATCGTTAACTACCATGCGGCACCAGTTACAGTTATTACCGGTGCTAAGGCATCATCTCTTGAGAAGGGCCCTAAGAAAGTATGGGGCGGACTTCCAAAGGAAGCACAAGTATTTAACCTAGAAGGCGGAGGAGCCGGTTTACAAGGCGCCCTTGAGTACCTAAAGGTTGTTAAGGCTGCTATGCACGAAATGGTTGGTGTTCCAGAGACAGCTCTAGGACAAGTACAGCCTATCTCTAATACCTCTGGTGTTGCCCTTGCTATTCAGTACCAGCCTCTGATGAATCGCTACCACCAGAAGATGGTGCAGTATAGCGAGGGTATTCGCCGTATCAACGAATTAGTGCTTCTAACCCTTGCTTTTAAGGAGCCAGAGGCATTTATCTATAATCCAGATGTTAATGGACCTATCAAGGATCAACAGCTTCCAGTACTAAATCTAGAAGATCCACTTACCTATGAATCTGTTGTTCACTTCCCACCTCCACTACCTCTAGATAAACTCATTACTTTGCAGGAAATCCAAGCCAAGATGCAGATGAATCTTGAAAGCCGTGAGGGTGCTCTACGCCAGCTTGGCGAAGAGTTCCCAGATGAAAAGCTTGAGGAAATTCGTGCAGAGCTTATTGCTGATGCTAAGGCTGATGGTGCCCTAAACCTCATAAAGCAGCAGATCCAGTCAGCAATTACGTCATTAACTGGTATGATGCCTGATGGAAGTCTTCCTCCTGGAGCTGCTCCAGCAGATGGAATGGGCCCTGGTCCTCTAGGACAACCTGGAGTCATCACACCATTTGAAGAACAGACATTAGCCCAGATGCAAGCAGAGCTTGTAACTAAGGCTTATGGAACAAAACTTCCTGGACGAGGAATATCTAACGATCAAACAGATACTCCTAACTCAGAGGAAAATAAGTAATTTAGGCTGACAAACTAGTGATAGTTTGCGAGTCTATATACCACTAAACAAAACCCGCAGGTCATCGTGGCACTCATTCGGACAACGACCTCTCAAACCTAAGGAATAAGCATGTCAGAAAACTCAACAGCAGTAGACAGTGCAGTGGCTCAAGATGCATTTGCATCTGAAGTAAACCATACCGCACCTGTAGCCCAGCAGGCAGTGGCTGAAGATCAGTTCACTCAAGTTAAGGGATATACAGAGCAAGACTTGCAGCGTGTACGTGAGCAAGAAAAATCAAAACTTTATCCACAAATTGATTCACTTAAGGAAGAACTTAATCTTCTTAAGAAGGATCGTGAAGAACGTCTAGCAGAGGCTCGTGCAGCTCAAGAAGCCGCAGCAGAAGCAGAGCGTAAAAAGCTCGAAGCTGACATGGATGTCCGTACTCTCCTTGAGACAAAGGAAAAAGAGTGGGCTTCTAAGATCGAATCTGAGCGCCTAGAACGTGAACGTGCATTTGCTCTCCTAGAGCGTGAACGTGAGTATGCTGAACTAACACAGTATCTCAATCGCCGCATTAGCGAAGAGCAGGAAAACATTGCACCAGAACTCATTGATATGGTTACTGGAAACAATGTTGAAGAGATCGAACAGAGTATTACAAAGCTTAAGGATAAAACCTCAAAGCTTCTGGAATCGGCGCAGCAAGCCATTCAGGCTCAGCGTCGTGATATGACCGGTACAAGGACAACCTTGCCACCAACCTTGGAAAACAATTCGGACCAACAATCGTACACACCGGAGCAGATTGCTTCTATGTCGGTAGCTGACTACGCAAAAAACCGATCACGTCTGTTGGGAACAGCAGCAAATGATCGCAACAAGGGAATCTTCGGGTAAGTAATTACCCTCGTTTTACTAACCTAACCATATATGAACAAGGAGTAACACCGACATGGCATCAGCCGTAACAGGTACCGGCAATCTCGCCGCAGCACCTAC
>Ga0214172_1000435_pt1 | contig 18308 bp, 35 predicted proteins | sample TroBogEpilimnion_29_FD_153010 | JGI IMG/M metagenome (GOLD analysis project Ga0214172, IMG submission 153010) | Freshwater microbial communities from Trout Bog Lake, WI - 12JUL2007 epilimnion | ecosystem: Environmental > Aquatic > Freshwater > Lake > Epilimnion/Euphotic zone | place: Trout Bog...
AGGAGTGCCAGTCAATCAGCATCCGCATGTGTGTATTTACACATGGCGGCTAATTTTTAATCTTCTGCCCAGGTAGGATCAAATGTTACAGAACCATCGTAGCCAATGTCAAACCATTTGGTAGTCCAGGTATCGGCACGAGTTTCATAACCGTGATAACCACGCGGATTACATAGAACAGTAGTTTCACCTACTCGATACTTAAACTCATCGTGTGTATGTCCATGAGTCCAGATTTTAATTTCCGGATGATCCAACATAAAGTCTGACAGATCCGAACTGTATCCGCCGTTCATTAAATGGTCATTTTCGTATTGCGGCTTAATACTGAGCTTGCTAGGAGCATGGTGTGTGACCATAACAACCGGCAATGGTTTCTCACGTTCCTGATTATTACTGAGGACCTGCTCAATATACTGTTTAGTACGAATGTGTTCTTCTAATGTACGCTCTGGAGTCAGCTTATGATAGATTTCTCCTCGCTTCATAGTCACAGTACGATAGTCGTTCATACCTGATTTGAGATGATACATGGTCAGTGCATCACCACCGTTCATGTCGGTCCAGAGTGTAGCACCAATAAACAACACACCATCTATCTCGACCGTTTCTTTCTCTAAAAGCTGTACATGTGCTGGTAAGTTGCTTCTAATTTGATCATATGTGGTTTCGAAACGGCCACCGTAGTGTTCGTGATTTCCCATGATCAAAATAGTTTTACGATACTTGCTACATTCTTCTTCGAAGAATCTATAGAAACGACCGGTCTTTCTGCGTGGATCTTCAAACGCAAAATGCACAGTATCGGGACCGTAAGAACTTTTGTCTAAGTAACGTGCTTCGCAAGCATCTCCAGACACAATTAAGATATCGCCTCCGGGCAATTCTAAATCCCCAAACTCTAAATGGAGATCACTACATAGATCGACCTTCATTTTGATTCCTTTATATTAGTGAAAACCATTATATAATATTATTGCTCTGCAACATTGATGGTAAATATCTCAGTAGAAACTATTAGTATCTACAATTTTACTACAAGGAGACACACAATGTCAATATCAGTATTACTAGAACGTTTAGCAGAAATGTTCCCAAAACAAGATTACCAAAGCCGTTTAGAGCGTTATATCGCTGCTAAAAATCCAAACAATCCAGCCGACATCGAACAATTGATACACCGTTTCGAGCGTAATGAACAAACAGGAGTATTTTAATATGGTACGTACAATTAAATCATGGTTAGAAATCTGGCAAGAAGCAAGAGTAAAGTATTCACAAGCTCGTGCTCAGTATGGTTTTTGGATCTAAAATGAAACTATTTCTTGTAAAAGTTTATAGAGTATTAGAGCACATCGGGCGAGAAAGAGCTGCACGACACTTATCTATAATGGGCTATCCCCATTACGCTAAAAACTTGTTAGATAAAAATAGCTAACAAATAAGCAGGTAAAGTGCAGACTCTGGTCCGCACCAATGGTTACAAAGAACCAGTGCCGTTTGCCGTCTTTCCATAGCTGACTTGTCATGCGACTGGTCACATAATCAACTGCTGCATGTAATACAGCATTGGCTACGACCCAGATTATGCTAACAGGTATAATAAATCCTGCTAATAATAAAGGTAGGCTATAATAAAGAACATGTTCAAACAATGCTAGATTACTTTTGCTTTTGTTTATAGCATGGTAATCGCTTTGTAGGATAAAATCCCCGATAAAGTGAGCCCACAGTACTACTACAATTACTAGCAGGCTAATCATTATGGCTGCTCACCGTACCGGTTAGCGCCTGGATTTCCAGGAATAAAGAATAACGCAATCGAAAATGCAAAACCTACATATGGGATCAACAAAACAAATGCCCAACATCCCGAATGTCCAAAGTCACGGATTCGTTGTGCGGTAGCAGCCCAGCCGATTACTGCGGTCGGGATCAATGCAACAATCATAAACAATGCGCCAAGCCCTGCAGAAACAACTGACAAAATAGTACCAGCAACAATAATAGCCAATATGGTCCCAATTACACCTAAAGTAAACATAGCATAGCTTTTACGACCACGACGGCCTTCAAACTTTAGCATTTCTTTAATAAATGATGTTGACTGATTTTGAATTTCATTGATATCCATTCGGATCTCCTAAGTTTAATTGTTATTATTATAACTGTAGATTCAATAGATGTCTACCGGTAATTTACCGACCTCGACCGGCTGCTTTTCTAATTGGCTTCGAACCGCCGGCTGGACCTTTTGGTTTGGGAGTTTCTTTTGGATTGCCTGCTGAATCTCGAGCATCCGGATGATTGGCTGCATGCCTTTTGGCCATTGCCTGTTTAAGAGTTTCGGCATAACTGGGTTTTGATTCGCTCATAATCTACTTATTAATTAGTGCAAGGATTTCCTCTACACTCTCCATAACTTCCCAAGTACCATGAGGAGGTATATGCAAATAAGTTACACTTTCCTCACTTTCGTTACGAGTTATATTATCAGTATAGATAGATACAACCTTATCTATATCTATAACAATAGGACGACCTTTGTGTGTTGGTATAGCATTGGTAAGTTGAATAAACATAATATTCCTGTTAAAATGGTGCCCCGGGGGTGAATCGAACACCCGACTACGGATTACAAAACCGTTGTTTTACCACTAGAACTAACGGGGCATAAAACTATTTACTCTACTGCTTTGACGGCCACAATAAATTCTGGCAGTGAGTGTGGGATTTGAACCCACGGTCCCTGGGGTTACAGAGTCAAAAATGGCGGGTTGACGGGGACTTGAACCCCGAAGCCGGATTACGCCGGCCGATAGATTAGCAATCTACTCCGATACCATTACGGGACCAACCCTAATTCCTTTAATTCCGTTTTCTTCCATACAGTCAGTGGTTCTGTAAATTGAGACCATTTACATCTGTCTAATTCTGGTTCATATCCTTTGACCTCTAAATATCCATTTAATTCTTCAACCCAAAAATCAGGACCTGATTTTTGGGTTGGCCTACCATTTAAATGGCTCCGACTTCAGGATTCGAACCTGACTTCACGGATTAACAGTCCGCCGCCTTCACCTAGATTGCTCAGTCGGAATAAAAATTGGTTGCGGGAGAAGGACTCGAACCTCCGACCCCTGGATTATGAGCCCAGTGCGCTGCCAACTGCGCCACCCCGCGTCTGATCTTCTACTTATAACCGAATATTGCGTAGGCTAATTTGTCCCCAAATCCCCTACTTGAGTTTACGATATCCCTGTCAGACTGATAATTTTCCTGAACGTATCAGTAACGTACTACGATTTTTTCAGGCTCCCTCCATCGGGGCTTTAAGGTAGATCGTAAGCACCCCTGACTTTCTCGCAGAGTCAGTATCGCGCCCTATCTAACGATTAGGGACACCGGGATTCTTTATTCTGCTACTATACCTTTGGTTAATTCTTTCCATTTTTGTATCTTTTCGAGATACCATTTTGTATCAGTAGATTGATAAATTTTAAAATAATCTATCTGGTAAATCTCGTGTAACTTTTTATTGTTTATATTAGCATTATATAGAATATTTGTCAATTTTTTTACAAGGGTCGAATCCATAGTAGACGAGGCAACTATCAAAATATCAAATGACATTTTAGCAAACACAGGATCCGTTTCAGATACTAAACTGAAACTACCATTGTAACTGTCAGTACCAACAACGTTAAATAATCGAACTAAATTTTGTCCAGGTGGTGCAGCATTGGGAATATCAAATTCCAAATCAACTTCACCTGCTTCTACCGCTTTTAACGCTTCGGCTGGTCCTCGATAAGGAACCAAGATCACATTAGGATATTTTTGTTTCAATATTTCAGAAGCAATATGTCCCATTGATCCTACTCCATTGGTTCCTACTAAAATAGTCTTTTTACTAAAAATTTTGGCCCAGGTAGTATCGGCACGACCTAAAAATCCCACAGGTCCAGATCCTAACAACAATACCGGTCTAAAATCTTCAAAACTGTATGTTTGATCTGGATACAGATAAGGTCTTACAAAAAATGCAGGACTACTGGCTAACAACGAAGGCCTTGCTGAATTTTTAACTTCGTTAGCAGCAATATATCCGCCTGCACCTGTACGTTGAGTTAGTACAAATCGATATTCTTTTTGTGTTGTATTTGCCTGTTCAATGATTAATCTTAAATAATTGGCATGCGGATGAGCAATACTAAATGGCCATACAATTTCAACTATAGTTTCGCTATAGACCAAACCGGCAAATAAACAACCAAATAATACAGCAATTAATTTTTTCATATTTAGACAATGTTTGGCACACCGTATGGGTTACGATCCCATCTGATCAGATTGAAAGTCTGAGGACCTCACCAGAAGTCGAACGGTGCAATGTTATTTGGAGCGGCGTATCGGTCTCGAACCGATGGCCTCGAACTTGGAAGGATCGCGCTCTACCAACTGAGCTAACGCCGCTTAATTAAAAACTATTATAGCTGAACTAATATTGCCTGTCAACTATTTAATTACCATATTCAAGTACACTCTTATCAATATCCCAGCGGCCGGCTCGGTTTAACAGGACCCAACGTAAGAGGTCAGGTGAATGTACTTGAATATGCCCCCTGTCCCTAAACAGGCAGGCCTATTGTCTTGGACTAGGCAGACGAGCCTACGCACTAAAATAGGATAGTTCGAAGCCGCTTGACCTCCTCGATCTATTTTTCGCCAGTTTGAGGATAACAGAATAGGGATTGATCTGTCATAGCCTTGGCACCCACTATTATGGCATTGCTACCATATTTTTAACTACTACACAGGAATCGAACCTGTTTCAATGATCGCAAATCATTCCAATAGCCCTTCGCATCCATACTCACGATAGTCGCTTTGTGTATCGATCCACGCCACGTAGTTCCGTTTTCTTTAGGACTACCGCCTCCAAGGAGCAATAGTTAAAAATATGGTATCCACAGAGGGATACGAGCCCCCAACCTCTTGCTTCGTAGGCAAGTGCTCTATCCAGTTGAGCTACGCGGATATATCTGGTGCCTTACTCCTTGAGTCACTTCCGCTGCTGTTGCTAGCAGGGCGAGTTAGGCCAATCCATTACGGGCGAATTTGGTGGAGGAAGTAGGGATCGAACCTACCTGCCCAAAGACCACCGGGTTACAGCCGGCTAGAACACCATTGTTCCATTTCCTCCATTTACTCGTGTGCAAAATAATATTTTCGCCATTCATCGCCTATTTGTGTAGTCAATGAAACAAATTCTGTAATCTTTCCCTCGTGTGCTAAACGATGGACGAACCGAGCAAAACTTTGGCGACCAATATGGGTAACGATCCCATCGATATCCCGCGTGACAGGCGGGCGACCACACCATGCAGTCCCATTGGCCAAAAATCTTAAATAATCGAACTCTATCAGAGTTAGTTAAATTAGTAAACGATTATGATAATAGGGGTGACCACTGAGAAGTTTCACTCAGACTATAACTTCCACAGAGTTAGGTGCCTATTTTACACTATGGTCACCCCTATTATCACAGCCACCATTGCTATTAGTAGTACCATCTTGTTATGGACAACAATCGCCCTGATGTCGTTTGCTTTTATCGCTGAACGCTTATACCGGGGCAGTGGCCACTGCTAATCCAGCTTTCGTTTCAGTCAACAGTATATCCGATGCTAGCTAGACAGAGCGGACATTGACTGTGCATTGGCCTGGTGAACACAGGCATTTTCCAAAATGGCACTACTAATAACAAACACAATATTGAAATACACTGAAGGTCGCTATCGGGCCCTTGGATGGCAAATACCAACTGTGCGAGATAATTGTTTGCCCAACTATCTTGCTTGTCAATGTACTTCAATATTGCGTTGAATTTTTAAAGAACAGTTATTACTTACTATACAAGTATTATAGCAAAGGTACTATTTCTGGTCAACTGTTGTTTTGTGTCACTTGTTGTACGATTACAACACTATTTGGCAGGGGTTATCAGATTCGAACTGATGATGACGATTTCAAAGACCGTTGCCTTAGACCAACTAGGCGAAACCCCAACTGCACTATAAACTGGATCGAACCGAGTAATTTTTATATACTCGATAAATATTATACATATAATACTATGGTGAGCCCTGACGGTAACGCTCCGCCGTATCCCACTTGTAAGGAGGGTGTTCTACTTTTAAACTAAGGGCCCTTAAAAACTTTTGGTGCCCCAGGTCGGACTCGAACCGACACGTCTCTCGACACCTGCTCCTAAGGCAGGCGAATATACCAATTTCTCCACCGGGGCATTTCTTAACTAAAAAAACTATTATAGCGTATTACTTATTGCCGGTCTACCTCTACCTGCGTTTAGCCCAGACATAGTCATCGCCGTTAGGCAACTTTCCATCCTCGACACTATCCACGCCCATGCGACCCACTTGATTAGGATTGTCTCCTACCATAGCAACATAAGCACGGCCAATGTTGCGTAGATGATTTGCTTGTGTTAGTGCATCTACCATTTCTGCGTAGTCTTGACTACACGCTTGACCGTCTGATGCGGTCCAATATACTCGATACATGTTTCATCCTATTCATTGTTACGATTGGTGTCCCCTGCTGGTTCCGACCCAGCCTTTACAGATTTTCAGTCTGTCACTTTCACCAGATTAGTTTAAGGGACTTATTTGGCGGACAAGGTAGGATTCGAACCCACGGTACCTTTCGATACATCAGTTTTCAAGACTGCCACCTTCGGCCTCTCAGTCACTTGTCCATTGCTTGGTGGTGAAGGAGGGACTTGAACCCCCGACCTTGCGAATATGAGTCGCCTGTTCTACCAACTGAACTACATCACCATAAAACACACTTATAAATAACTTTATGATTCCCATGAAGTTAATTGCAATACTAGGTACCATCGGAGCCAGAGCAGACTTCGTCGCTGGTTGGCTCGGAACACTACCTAATTTTATTGACAATCATTGGCGTATAGATCCAGAGACAGGAAAAAGTTTTTCCTATTCTACTAGACTTAAACGTCTAGATTTTAACAATATAACATTGCCAATCTTATTAGCTGATTATAACTATCAACTTGATCAGCATGCAATTACTTATTTTGCCGGATCTCACCATCAACATCATTTATACCAAAAACTATCCGAAACCGAGAAGTCTGCTGTTACTACATTGAGTATTGATATTACAGATCAAGATCCTAATTTCATACATTGGGAATTTCTTGTTAAAACATTTATGTTAAAACAAAGATCAGATCAAACACCGCCTGGAATCGAATATGGAGTCGATGTTAATTTAACTAATTCTAATATACCAATCTCTGATCAATCTCGTTGCGACTATATTAATAATTTTTTAGCAACAAGAAAAACAGATATGCTATTTAAAAAATCTTCTAACTATATCAATTATAGCGAGATTTTTGTTCCGGGCGGCAGTAGAATCGTTGCTGATAAATTAAATATTGAAACTAGCGAAAGACATCATCGACTTTGGGATCAAATGATCCCGTTAGCTGATGCTCCAAAATCAATCACACGTTTTGGAAGAACATGGACTTTTGAATCATGCATGTTACAACTATCATATTGAAATACACTCTAAGAATGTACTTTAATATGGTAGGGGCACACGGTAACGATCCGTGGTCGACCGGGTAAAAGCCGGATGCTCTACCATTGAGCTATACCCCCGTTGTTTATCTTGCTTTCGCAAGGCCTTGTTGGTCTTGCGATGACTACCTGCCCCTGTCTTTTTTAGTACCAAACAAACGAAGGGGTTACGTTTGGGCACGGTCAGTTTAGACTTCATGTCTAACTCCTTAAAAAATATATTATAACCGAAATTGTATTTCTGGTCAACCGAGTATTAATTAGCGTATATCATCCCAATCTGCTTGGGATAAATCGACGTCGTCGGTATGGTTAATAGGCGGAAGAGCGTAATAATTATGATCTCTACGCTCCTGATTGTAATCGGCGACTAATCTATTAAGGTTATCGCCGGTAAAATATTCTTGATATTCTTTTCTGTATATTTCATTAATAGTTATATTATGTCGTATTTGATCAACTACACTATTGTCAATGGTTCTTCCGTTTGATCTTTCGTACAAATTGACTAGAAAATCTGTATCGAACATTTTAGGAAATGGAACTATTTCAGTAAACTTATCATCAAACGGTTTAAATTTAACTTCAAATCCGTAATGCCCTATTAGATATCCTACAAATCCTGCTGTTCTATAATCATATGATTTAGGATTTTCCTTATGTTTAATAGATTTCATATAGCTACTAAACAATGCATCCTGAAAATTATCAAAACTTATTCTTATAGCATTGTATTTCGATAGATCGTTTGCAGAATCTACACGGTCGTGTGCAGTGCCATAATAAACATCGCCGAAATTGTGCATTTTTATGCAACGCTGAGTCACATTAACCGGCCTTTTAATAGCTGATGTTTGATATGATTGATCGAGGTAGTCTCCCAATATTGATAGAAGAAAATCGCCACGCGATCCCATGTAGTAACAGGCTAGAATTTTTTTATCAGGATCAAACATAAAAATATTTATTCATGGCCGGTCTTGCAGGAATTGAACCCACATCTCCAGGTTCGAAGCCCGGCATCCTATCCGTTGAACGAAAGACCGTAATTTGGAGGTGAGAGTCAGATTCGAACTGACGGTTGTAGAGATTTGCAGTCACTTGCCTTGGTCCACTCGGCCATCTCACCGCATTATCAGTCTGGTAACTTAAGACGAGCAGCAAGATCACCGCCCATTATATTGACCATTTGACGTACTTCGTCATTATAAATCTTTTCATACTCGGGCAAGTGCTGCCACGGTCTCCAGGCTGCATCTAAACAAGGCGATAGATCAAACTGCATACGAAATGCTTTTCTGTGCTCATAGCCACCTATGCGCTTGTGCAATGTAACACTATTATCAAATAACAACAGATCTCGTCGCTGCTCATCATACCAGTGATTGTAAATCCAACGCTCGTCAAATACCAAACGGTCAAGTTCAGCAAATACCTTTTGTGCTTGTTCGTCGCTCATACCTTTAATATGTGCTCGTGAATTTACAGTATAACGCAGGCCACGACGACCATTTGGAGCCGTACATACCAAAGGAGTTTCTGAACCATCAACAGGGCAAAATGCCATGCGCATTGATAATTCCAAAGTCTTATCTGTATGTTCATTTTCGTTCATTCGACCTGGAATGTATTCATGTATAAGAATCATTTCGTCTAATTCACTACGAAAAGATTCGCTAACAGATTCATATAGGTCAATGGTCTGTACAAAACAAGTTGCGCTATTGCCCATGAGATCCCACCCAAGTAAGCTAACGCCTGGAGAAAAGTTTAATGCACTTGATTCATTGCTGTGCCAATGTACTTCGCCGTGACTGAAATATCCTTGGGCTACACCTTGTTCATTTTTACCACCGTAGATTCTAGTAAGAAATCTACCATCGCCAGTTTCTTCTAATTTACTGGCACGAGTTTCCAGCCATAGACGATCTTGATCGCTGACTCCTGCCCAGGTTTCGGGTCGAGTAGCATCGAAGTCGCCACCGTACTTTTTGTGAAACTGCATTCTAATATTGGCTTTTAGTGGTCCCCACTTAGGCATCCAGTCGGCATATTGCGTTTTGGATATTTTGATATTTCTAAATGCCACTACCAATTCTTTAACAAACAATCGGCCAAGCTCATACCATTGATCTTCAGTCATGTGATCCATGTCAACGTCATCGACATAAACTCCAAAACTACCAAAATTAGGAATACGGGAAATTTTCATCTATGATCTCTTAAAAAATTGGTGCTCCGTGTCTGATTCGAACAGACCACCTCTCGATTACTAGTCGAGTGCTCTACCAAATGAGCTAACGGAGCGATCCTTTATGCTGCTTTGTTTTGCATGTCTAATACTTCTTTTAGACGGTCGGCAGCGTAGCTGGCAGCAAATGCACGTGGTTTAACAAAAGGAACAATGTTGCACATTCCTTTTATATATCCAATCGCTTCATTCACCACACAAGAACTTCCATATAGTTCGTTAGGGTTGATGTCTAAGTGTACTTCAACCTTACGATCTTCCAAGACATCCTGTAGTTTTAAGTACAGATCTGCAATCTTATATACTTCGTTCATTAAACGCATACGTGGCTTATCTCGTTTTTGATCCCAATCACGTTCACGTTGTACTTCTCCGAATATCTTACAACCGTTATTACCATTGATGTGAACAACAATAGCCAATGTATAGTCAGCATACCAAGCATCACCTAAGGAAAATCTTTCTGAGTCCCCGCCGATATAAATTCTAGTTTCTGGGGTTTGTACTTCGATGAACTGCCGTACTTCATCAATGTCGATCTTACGCATTATAACCTCTCGTTTGTTAGCGTACTCTTTTTACTACTGAACTTGGCACCCCGATTCAGATTCGAACTGAAAATTGAAATTTTGGAGATTCCTGTGTTGCCGTTGACACTATCGGGATAAAACTCTCGGACAGGTTGACCACTGTCCTTCCCTTATCGACTGTGTTCAACTGTCATATAAGGAGTACTCTGGTGCGGGGTACAGGGTTCGAACCTGCGACATCCTGATTGGCAACCAGGTGCTCTACCAGCTGAGCTAACCACGCATTAAAATTGGTCTCGGGGACAGGTCTCGAACCTGCAACCACATGGTCCCAAACCACGCATTCTACCAATTGAACTACCCCGAGATAAAAACTTATTAAATTACATACTCTTCCGAATAAAACTTGGTGGACCGTGAGAGAATCGAACTCTCAATCTCGGCTTGCAAAGCCGATGTTATCCCATTTAACTAACAGCCCAAATTCTATACTCTGCTGATTATCTCAGCAAACTCAGGAAAAGTTCTAGCAAAACTTTCCCCTCTAATCTTATCTAATGCACCTGTAATTTCTAAAAACTGATTCCAATATTCAAGTTCAGCTGGCTGTGCAATAACTGAACGAATCTCTGCAAAGTCCTCGTCATCGGGCAAGCGATCTAATACTGCTACCTTAACTGAATCTGGCATATTTTTAATAAACAAATGATCTGGTTTTACTAACAAGTTCCAAAATGGTGTCAAAGGCAATATTTCTTTTACTGCCGTACGTAATTCTTCCAAATAAAATACATTTAATATTTCAACTGTGCTAATTGAATCTATTGAGTAAGGTACTGCATTTGCAGTAAAATATTGTTGCCAGCGACGAATATTTTCGATGACAGTTTCATACTTGATACCATGACGTATGTAATCAAACTGTTGCCCTACACCATCAATTGATACACCTATCTCAACACATTTGAATTCTTTAACGGCTGGCATACGTTCAGTAATATCAACACCACCATTGGTATTAATGTATAAAGTTATATTTTTACTGAGTCCTGCATCTGCTAATCTATCTAACAATACACTGACCTGTCGATTATAACTGGGTTCACCGCCAAAAAGTTCAAGCCTTTCTAAGTTACCGGCTATCATCACGATTTCATTTAACTGTTGATCATTCCAGTTCATTTCTACTTGATCTAAATTATAATAACGTTTTCCAGTAATGTCGTGTATCTTTTTAGCATCTGCTATCCAACGACTACTGTCATTGGGATGACATACTCGACATTTGGCATTACATATATTGCCATTCTTAATTGTCAGTACCAATGGACCATTCTTATAAGAACTTAGTCTTTCCTCAATCAAATCGGCACGCCCAAAAGTGAAATCACTGGTATTATTTTCTGGATCATACAGTCTTAGTCGTAAACTTCTTTTATTGTTGGCTTCTTCATGCCAACACCTATTGCACATAGCAGGTTGTTTGTTATTAAGGAACTGATTGCGTAATGCTTCTAGTTTGTCGCTAGTCCATTGTTCAAGTATTGAGCTGGAATCACCTGCCCAACTTGTGCCACCTAAATATGGACAAGGACTACAGGAACCCGACGGATGTGTTGTATGTTGGAAAAATGGAGCGATACAGAAGTTTTTTGGTAATTGCATACTACTATATATCTCTGGTGCCTAGCCCATCCCCCATAAACTGGTTCTCACGAGAAGAATCGAACTTCTGTCACACGATTATCAGTCGTGGGCTCTACCATTGAGCTACATGAGAATTAACTTTCAATTTGTTGAGCACACTAACAACTTTGCTTCGGATAACGTCTAGGACTACCGGCCGTAACTCTAATGCGCTCAACAAATTGTAGTGGTTGTCCCACTACTGTCCATCTTACTCTTGCTGTTACCGCCAGCAATTTCACATCCGGAACCCCGCCCATTCGAGCATGTTTAACGTGGGCTCAAGGTTCTCGTTACCTATTCCACGTACTGCTGAAAACAAAAAACCCAGGGTTTTTAATCCTGGGTCTGTGTAGTTTTGGATATTAGCTATGTAGCTTAACTATCCCTATCTCCACGGACCCTGCTTGTTCCCTCTGGTGTGCGATCACTATTAATATTCATGCCCGCAAACGCACACACTGACCAATAGGCCGCTGTGCCTAATTTGGGCTGTTGTGAGGATATCTGCGAGAGATGTTTATGTGTGTTCATTTTCATATTAAAGTAATTGTACTGCAAAGACCATTGCTGGTCAACCTGTATTTCTATTTAGCCTTTCCAAATATATTACTATATTTTCGCAGCTTTTCTTCCTTCTTTTCCTTTGCTGCCATCAATCCTTCTTCAGAAAGTATTCCTTCCAGGTATAATAGCTCAATCATACAAAGTACATCGCCTATTTCTTGTTCAAGCATCTCTTTATGTGTGATGCCTGACTTGTGCAAATTGTCAATGCCAAAACGTCGACACTTGCTGACTTCTTGTATTACTTCAGCACACTCCTCTTGAAGTATGCCCATAATTTCTAAAAGTCTTTCATTCATGCAATACGACCTAAGTTAGCGTAAATTAGCTCATCAAGCTCACGATCGAAGTTTTGTCCTGTACGGCGTTTGTCAAAGATTTGCTGTAGCAGAGACTTATTATCGCCAGAAGTTCTAAACCCTGTAATTGCGAGTCCGCGACGTTCAGCTTCTTCGATGATATCCTCATCTTCAAAATCGTCTATGTCAACTTCGATATCGACATACTTTTCAACAGATATATAACGTCCCACTATTTCACCTATAAATTGGTAGGGGTGGTCGGACTTGAACCGACAAGCCTCGCGGCGTTTGATCTTAAGTCAAGTGTGTTTGCCAATTTCACCACACCCCTAATATACTACATTGTAAAACAAATTCTATTAACTGTCAACCTACTTATCTGTTAAAAATTATAAAATAGATTTAGCCCAGTGGTAGTAATGACTTATCGCCCCAGGAAATCCCATCAATTTTAATGCCTTATTCATACTCTTAGTTTGGGCGTAAAACTTCTTAAATTCTTCTTCCCTCCCTATAAATGATTTATGTTTTCCAACATGCTCCTTGTGACACTTATTACTGCATGTTTTTTTATTAAACGAAGATCTGAATTCCTTTTTACAGACTTCGCAAATGAGATAAGGATTATTAAAATCATATACACGCCCTTTTTCCCATCCATCTTTTGCGTATTTTGTTAAGTCTGATGATTTTATTTTTTTATTTTCTTTAAGAGTTTGATTAAAAATCCATATAGAACCAAATTGGCTATTGCCATCACCGGACTGACTAGCACTCATCGCTACAGAATGTTTCCGTCGCAACCATCCATATAGTTTATTTGATGGTCTTGATGGAATCATCATAACGGCGGCTTTAACTAAACTATGATTTCCTGGATGTAATTTAACTAACAGTTGATGAGCTACGTAATGTTCTTCCGGAGTTAAATCAACAAGGTTAGATATATCCTCACTACCGCCTAAACATCTTGGAATAATATGATGCGTTTCGTAATAATCATTGGGATTTAATAATCTATTTTTACCTCTGCTTATTAATATTTGATATATTGTTTGATAATTCATTCTTCTACTTCCATAATTGTAATAGAAGTATTTATCAAAATGGTACCGCAAGTAGGATTCGAACCTACATTAAGACGCTTTAGAAGAGCGTTGCCTATCCCTTAGACTATTGCGGTATTTGGTGCTCCCGGAGGGACTTGAACCCCCAACCCACAGATTATGAGTCTGCTGCGCTAACCAATTGTGCCACAGGAGCGAAACTTTACTTATGGTCAGTCGTTGCGATCCATTCAGATCTGTTGTTTATTATCCATTGCTGGATTGCTTTAAGTTGCGCACAATGCGGTCTTGCTCAGTTTCGTACACTAATTTTAGGTATTTGATATAAGCGTAAATGGCATCGCACATGTTGATTATAATTCCGCCTACAATCAATAAGACCGGTACTGGCTGTGGACATCCGCCAAATACAGCAATAACACCTACTACTGATGTTAATGAGCCATACGTACAGGCTTGTTTATGTGCATCCTTGGTCATCCAACGTAAAAAACTCATCGACATATTTTTGTCCTTTTCCATTACTGTACAACTATTATAATTGAAGTTTCTTTATTGGTCAACCGTTAGAAGATCTACTAGTGTAGCGTATTGTGTTTCGGGTTCTGGCGCCATTCCGTAGCTGATCCAAACCCTGCGCTTGTACAGACTTTTTCGCCAAACCAACCGCCCTGCAATGGTCCTAACTGGAAACCACGCATAGCAAGCAGTCCAAGGATAACAGTCGGGCCCATCGGTTATTACTTCAACGGGTTCGGGACTGACATAAGGTGCCGATCTCACGACCACCTCAATGTAAAAAATACAGCGTCTACTTCGCTGCCAAAAAAGTAATCGATGTAGGAATTGTCGTAGGTTCTATATCCAATTTGATGTGAATCATTAGTAATGTAGCTGGCACAATGTTCTTTTGCCCATTCTAATGGAGTCCACAAAGGATCGTATGGTAAGGTTACTATAACCATTTTAACATAAAAAAGTTAGCATCCCGGCCGTCTTTAAAATAGAACGTCCAGGGATTATTAATCCCTGTACCCCATCTGATTCCGATCTTGCCCATATTTTCTTCCAGCCAGTAACGAGCGTCCCAAGGATCCAGGTCTTCATTTTTGTAGTCCATTACGACATCATACTGCCAATATCTACGTGATTTTCTTCTTTGTTTAGAATTCATGACCACCTCAATACAAACATCATTCTGGTATCCTCATCTACATGTTCGCTGAGTTCTACCCATAATACTGGATCAGCATCTCCTCTAATACCCACAACTGCGTTCCAACCTTCTCCGGCAATGGTTGGGCCACCCGAACCATAGGTCACTGGTCCAATTTCGTGAATCAACCACTGCACACACTCACGTCCTCGAATCATATCGGTAAATTTCAGCTTTGTTATCATAGCCATTTTAACATAAAAATCGTTGCCAAACAAGGATCTTCGAATTCTAAATATGGTGTGTATGTTGGTCTTGGTAAACCAATGATACCCTGCTCACCTAACCATTTGTGATATTCGGTGATGCTATCTCCGCGATTGTTGAGAAACCATAGTGCAGCATTTTCCCAATACGGTTCGATAGGAATACGTGTCGTCATATGTAACGATATCTCTTTTCTCGAGCACAATTACAGTTTACACAGACACTACGTAGTACCGCACTATAGGTATTACTTGAACGTGGCGGTAAGTCACTCCACTTACTCCATCGATGCCAACCGAATCTGCATAGCCAACTTTCTACTACTAATGGTTTATCGGCCAGTGCTCGAAATGTATTTTCTTTATTCATGTTTCTTACTGATCGTTTCGGAGTATGGACTTTCGTAACGTACAAGTCCGCAGTCAGCACAATGACACCGCATTCTATGCCCCATACGACCTTGATTCCAATCCTCCTCGATAATGCTCCAGGCTGTCCACCTATGCCACTTTAGCACTCGGCAACGAAAACTCTGTATAGGATCTTGACCCTTAAGGACTCTGCCTGTATTTTCTTTACTCATCCAAACCTCAACATAAACATCGTAGCTAACTGCTCGTCTGCAATGTCAACAAACCAGCTAATTTTTAAGTTGCCTTTGTCGTCGGCCTCAGAAAAAGCTCCAAATTCCCATCCAGAACCTATCTCACGGTCGGAGGTGATGCCAGATTCTCTGCCGTAATACTGTCCGACATTTTCTTCTAACCAAGTGCGTATAGCTAGTCGTGCAACTTTGCCGCCTGGTCGACGGTCAGTTGGCGGATCGCCTAGCATAACATGTGTTACATCAATTATCACGGCCCCACCTTAATGTAAACATTATAGCATCTTGTTCGGTTTCAAAAAAGAATTTTGAGCCACTTAAATTAGCAAAATGTTCTTTACCGAATTGTTCGGCGCACCAATCGTAGCACTCTTTATTCTTGGGTCTCACTTTAACTGAATAGTATCCTTGATCTTCTAATGTGCTATTCCAGTCAAGCGGCTCCAACGTTTCTTTTTCGTCACGTAGGCGTTGAACTAATCGAATAAATGACCCAATGCTAGTCATACTTTAAGTGCCACCATGTTTCATCTGCTGGAGTATCAAATACCAAGTCCCACCGACCGGCCACCTGCACAACTTCATAGTTACCTGGAAACCGTTCCTGCATATTGGCATTTATATAGTCTCTGCGATTTCGTAATGCTTCGCCTAAGTCATTTGCAAATTTTTCCAACCATTCTCTCCAAGTTTGTGGATCTGGATTAGGCATAGTAATCGGTATCCAGTTAGTACCATCATATGCTTCGAACATATTGATATTGGTGTTCATCCGCAGAGATCCCACTGCCGGTGTTGTGATAGAGGTACCGGTGCCGACAGGTATCGTCAAATGCGGAAGTCTAGTTGCCATTGCACCACCGCAACCTAAACATTGTAGCTGATTCTTCTCGGGCAAAGTGCCATACAGTACGACCGGCCCGCCAACTAAAGGTCCAGGGATATTCATCTGACACTTGATCGCGAAATTCAGCTTTTGGACCCAGCATCTCTCTACACCATTGTTCCAATGGTTCTTGGCTAATCAAGCCTGTATTGGGCCACTCTTGAAACGCAGAGGTCTCAACTTCTGCTGCTATCACGACCACCTCAATAAAAACATCAGATAGCCACTTTCGTTATCAAATCGGATACTACTCGAAGTATTCCTATGCTTGTACTTGCCACCGTAGGGTTTGAGTTCGTAGTTTAATACTGTATGCGGATGCCATACATCTTGATCGGCCAGCTGCTCGCAATAATCATAAAAATTCTTAAACCATTGAGGTTTACCCCGCCAATCGCCCCCAACATCTACCCAATATTTTTCGTCGTTCATATATTCAAATATCTCAAACTAAAAAACGTTTCCTGAGCATCATTATAAAAGTCCAAGTAGATACATTCTTCTCGTTCAAAGTATGCTTCGCCACGTTTGTCAATGCCGATACGACGCCAGTGGTCTCCGTTGCGTACAGTAAAGCCTAGTACTTCTTTCTGACGCCATCTGATTGCCCATACCGAAACAGGATATTCTTCTTTTATCCTGGTGTGTATATCTTCCCATTGTTGATGTGTTAGTTTAATCATGACCACCTCAAGGCAAATAACACAGCGTCCTGTTCTTGCTGGAAATAGAAACGAAATACACGATCTGTCTCGTCATAATGACCTTGCCACATTCGGCCAATAATACCACAATGTTCATTACACCAGACAACTATGGGCATAATATCACTGTCATGGGGTAGTCGTTCCTCTGGAATATCTATAATATTCATAGCCACCTCAAGGCAAATAACACAGCGTCCTGTTCGTGTTCAAATCTAAATTCACCAAGTCCTCCATAGTACCAACGATCTGGCCAAGCGCCACCAGTCGGGCTGACATGTGTTAAACACCAGTTTATTGCCATTTCGTTAAAAAATACCACCTGTGACATCTGTATTTTAATCCAGTCTTCAGTCTTGATTATCTCAGTCCAGTCGTTCATCATCCCCACCTCAGGGCAAATAATACAGCATCCTGTTCGTGATCAAATGAGAATTCGTATCCGGCTGAATGATAAGTGCTACTATCTAATCCTTTCCATAAACATTGCCACACACCGTCACGACCGAAATTTTCACGATCAGCAATACTAAATCTCTGACCAAACTGTTCATGGCACCAGGTACAGATTCTTTCAATCTCAACCGCGGATTTTTCGTTTATCGTAACCCGGTGTTCCAATCTGGGTTGTAGGTCAACTACAATCAT
>Ga0214172_1000436_pt1 | contig 18303 bp, 12 predicted proteins | sample TroBogEpilimnion_29_FD_153010 | JGI IMG/M metagenome (GOLD analysis project Ga0214172, IMG submission 153010) | Freshwater microbial communities from Trout Bog Lake, WI - 12JUL2007 epilimnion | ecosystem: Environmental > Aquatic > Freshwater > Lake > Epilimnion/Euphotic zone | place: Trout Bog...
TCGGCTGACGTTTTCGGGGGTGGGGAGAATGACTAATCTGGCTACCGCGCAGAAGCTTGCGCCGTCCAATCTACAACTGCCGGTTTCGGCATATTTTGATGCTGATTTATATCAGCGAGAAATTGAACTGCTTTTTAAGCAGGGGCCTGGCTATGTTGGCCACGAACTCATGGTGCCTGAAATTGGCTCCTATCAAACCCTTCGCGCAGAGAGTGAAGGTCGCATCCTCGTTCGTAACGAATCTGGCATAGAACTGCTTTCCAACGTTTGCCGTCATCGCCAAGCACTCATGCTCAATGGCAGTGGCAAAGCTGACAATATTGTTTGCCCATTACATCGCTGGACTTATGACTTGGGTGGCAATTTATTAGGCGCCCCACACTTTGAAGATAAGCCTTGTTTGAATCTCGGTAAATCTCCTTTACAAAATTGGCAGGGTCTATTGTTTGAAGGTCCGCGAGATGTTCGCACTGACCTCGCAAAACTCGGCGTTGCTGATGATCTGAAGTTTGACGGTTACGTACTAGATCATGTTGAAGTCCATGAATGCAATTACAACTGGAAAACATTCATTGAGGTTTACCTCGAGGACTATCACGTTGTACCTTTTCATCCAGGATTGGGGAAATTTGTTTCTTGCGAAGATCTCAACTGGGAATTTGGAGACTGGCATAGTGTACAAACCGTAGGCATTCATAAAGACTTACAAACCCCGGGATCACCAACCTATCGCAATTGGCACGAGGCAGTGTTGCGTCAATTCAATGGCAAAGCCCCACGCCATGGGGCTATCTGGCTTACTTACTACCCTAACGTAATGGTGGAGTGGTATCCAGGCGTTCTATGCGTATCAACACTGCATCCAATGGGGCCTGGTAAAACACGTAATATTGTAGAGTTCTACTACCCAGAAGAAATCGCCCTATTTGAGCGCGAGTTTGTTGAAGCAGAGCGCGCTGCTTATATGGAAACTTGTATTGAAGATGATGAAATAGCAGAGCGCATGGATCAAGGACGTGCAGCATTACTTGCTCGCGGCGTGAATGAAGTAGGTCCCTACCAAAGTCCAATGGAAGATGGCATGCAGCATTTTCATGAGTGGTATCGCCGCGTCATGAACTTTGAAGGCGCGTAATCAATTCAGTTTTATAAGTTCAGTTAGCAATCCTCACTACCAATAGGAAGCATCATGAGCCCTCTAATCTCCGCAAACCAGTTAGAAGAAATCATCAACAGTGGCGAGAATGTTTTGCTCTGTGATTGCCGCTTTGATTTAGTAGACCCGCTGATTGGTAAAAAATCTTACGAAGAAAGCCACATTCCAGGGGCGATTTATGTTGATTTAGATAAAGATCTATCAGGCCCCAAAACTGGGAGTAACGGTCGTCACCCCTTACCAAGTCCTGAAGCTTGGGCGCAAACCAAGACTCGCCTAGGAATTAGTCCAAATACTTTAGTAGTTGCTTATGACAAGCAAGGCTCTGTATATGCCAGCCGCTTATGGTGGATGCTCAAAGCCACAGGTCATGCCAATGTTCAAGTATTAGATGGCGGCCTGGATGCTTGGAATGGCACGATGGGCACCATTCCCAGAGCCCCTACCCCTTGCAGCCAGGTCATTAGGGTGATGCCTTATGCAGGGCTCGTTCTAGTGGATGAAGTTGTCAGCAATCTCCAAACCCAGAAAAACAAAGTTGTCGACGCTCGCACAGAAGATCGCTTTCATGGTCAGAACGAAACGCTCGACCCAATTGGCGGACACATACCCGGTGCGATGAATCGTTTCTTTAAAAACAACCTCAATGCGACGGCATTTAAAACGCCCGAGCAATTGTTCAAAGAATTTTCAGAATTCCTCGGACCAATTAAAGCTTCTGAAGTGATTCACCAATGTGGATCTGGCGTTACTGCATGCCACAATCTTTTGGCAATGGAACTTGCTGGATTTAAAGGTTCACGCCTGTATGCTGGCAGTTGGAGTGAGTGGTGCGCAGATCCCAAAAGACCTGTGGAGCTTTAGGCCCGAAAAACTTTAGGTTTATTTAATGCAGCTGGGATAGTAGGATCACAAATCCTACGCCACAAGCAATCAATACCGTCTGACGTAAAGACTCTACCCAGTGTGGACGACGATGCATTTGCGGAATGAGATCACTCACCGCAATATAAATAAAACTACTAGAAGCAATCACCAACAAGTACGGCATTGCTGCATGAGCACGCTCTAGGAAGAAATAAGCTAGTACGCCACCCAGCACTGCTGATAAGCCACAAATGAGGTTGTAAAGCAGAGCACGTGCGCGTGAGAAGCCGGCATTTAGCAACACAATAAAATCGCCGATCTCTTGCGGAATCTCATGCGCAATAATTGCGATGGCAGTAAAGATACCCACCTGGTAGTCAGCCATAAAGGCTGCTGCAATCAAAATGCCATCCACAAAATTATGGATGCCATCACCAACCAAAATCATCCAACCACTGCGCCCAGCATTTTCAGCATCGTGTCCATCGTGATGATGGTGACCATCGCCTTCATGATGATGATCATGGCGCAATAAAGCAATTTTTTCGAGCAAGAAGAATCCAAGCAAGCCAGCTAACAATGTAGCGAATAAGTACTGAGGATTAGTCCCTTGAATATTGAACGCCTCTGGAAGTGAGTGCAAAAACGCAGTAGCCAGCAAAATGCCAACGGAAAGGCTGACCATATTGTTGATCATGCGAGAAAGCAGAGTCACGGAGCAACTGGCGGCGATTAAGACACTAGTGACTCCTGCCGCCGCAGTAATTAATATGATGCTTTCTAAGACACTCACTATTTAGACCACTCCGTTTTTCTTAAACCAGGCGAGACACTTTTCCCAACCATCTTTGGCGGGACCCTCGCGATAAGAAGCGCGATAGTCTGCATGGAAAGCATGCGGTGCATCTGGATACACTTCAAACTGACTAGCTTTAGCAGCTGGGTTTTTAGGGGCTGCTTGCACCAAAACTGCACGCATTTGATCAACGCTCTCTAAAGAAATACCGGTATCTGCAGCTCCATACAAGCCAAGCACTGGCGCCTTTAAATCCATGGCAATATCCACTGGATGACGCGGATTGCCTTCTGTCTTTTCTCCGATGAGACGACCGTACCAGGCTACACCTGCACGTACTTGAGGCAAGGTTGCTGATAGCCAAGTAATGCGACCGCCCCAACAAAAACCGGTTACACCGACCCGCTTGAGGTCGCCACCATTTTTTCCAGCCCATACCAAGGCCGCCTGCAAATCATTTAAAACCTGCGAGTCCGGAGTTTTGGCAATAATGTTTTGCTGAATCTCTGCAATGGTTCCGTAGGCATTAGGGTCACCCGCACGCGTAAAGAATTCTGGAGCAATTGCAAGATAGCCTAACTTAGCAAAACGTCTTGTGACATCCGCAATATACTCATGCACGCCAAAGATTTCACTGACCACAATAACGATAGGCAAAGAACCTTTAGCCTTTTCGGGACGCGAGACATACGCTGGTAACTGAAAACTACCTACTGGGATGATCTGCTCACCAGCTTTGAGACCTTTGAAGTCGGTTTCAATAGCAGCAGCGATGACAGGCTCAGACGCAGCCACAAATCCAACGCCAATGGCAGCAGTCCCTAGTGCGGATGTCTTCATAAAATTGCGTCGACTATATTGAATAATGTTACTCACTGCCCTGCCTCCTTGAATGGATCGCAAATATCTAATTTTGCAATTAGTTAATGCGCCTCTTCCCAATTATCGCCAATTCCAATGCTCACTACCAAGGGTACCTTTAATTGGGCGACATTACACATCAAGCCAGGTAATGCTGTTTGCACCAGCTCAAGCTCATCGAAAGGCACATCTAAGACCAACTCATCATGAACCTGTAATAAAAGTTTGGTTTTGAGTTGCTCGCTTTCGAGCCAATCTTCAACGGCGATCATGGCCAGTTTGATTAGGTCAGCTGCGGTACCTTGCATCGGGGCATTAATTGCAGCGCGCTCAGCACCTTGTCGTCGCGGCCCATTAGAGCCCTTGATTTCTGGCAACCAAAGACGTCGTCCAAAGACCGTCTCTACATAGCCGTTTTCTCTCGCTTCAAGACGCGTACGCTCCATGTATTGAGCAACTCCTGGATAACGATCGAAGTATTTAGCAATGTAATTTTGTGCTGCAGAACGCTCAATACCTAAGTTGCCAGCCAAGCCAAAAGCACTCATACCGTAGATCAGGCCAAAGTTAATCACTTTGGCATAACGGCGTTGCTCAGAATTCACATCACCTAATGGGATACCAAAAATCTCTGCTGCCGTAGCCTGGTGAACATCTTTACCTTCTCTAAATGCGGTGAGTAGATTTTCATCCTCAGCAATATGCGCCATGATGCGCAACTCAATTTGTGAGTAATCTGCTGATAGCAATTTGCATCCGTCCGCCGGAATAAATGCCTCACGAATACGGCGACCCTCTTCAGTGCGCACCGGAATATTTTGCAAGTTCGGATCACTTGAAGCTAAGCGCCCTGTGACTGCGGTAGCTTGAGAGAAGTTGGTATGAACGCGTCCTGTCTTAGGATCAGCCATACGAGGGAGCTTCTCAATATAGGTTGACATCAATTTAGCTAAGCTGCGGTAATCCAGAATGCGCGCAGGCAATGGATAGTCTTCAGCCAACTTCTGCAACACTTCTTCATCAGTAGAAGGTGCGCCCGATGGGGTCTTTTTAATTACTGGAAGCTCAAGTTGCCCAAATAAAATTTCTGCAATTTGCTTAGGGGACTGAATATTAAAAGGTTGACCCGCCAGCTTATGGATCTCGCCCTCTAACTCTAAGAGACGCTTGCCTACTTGCTGACCCTGTTTTGCCAATAGCGCTGAATCAATTCGAATACCATTGCGCTCCATGATGCCGAGAACTCGCATCGCCGGCATCTCCACGTTTTCGTAGATATAGAGTAGCCCAGGACTTTCTTGAATCTGTGGCCATAACTCAAGATGCAGGCGCAAAGTAATATCAGCATCCTCTGCCGCATAGTCAGTTGCAATCTTCAGATCTACCTGGTCAAAGCCAATCTGATGAACCCCTTTGCCACATACCTCTTCGTAGCGAATGGTTTTCATGCCCAGATGGCGCTCAGCCAAGCTGTCCATATTGTGTGGCATGTGTGACTCGAGCACATATGATTCGAGCAAGGTATCAAATGCAACCCCGTTTAAGGTGATGCCGTAGTTTGCAAAAATATGAGCGTCATACTTTAAGTTTTGACCCACTTTTAAATGGGTTTTACTTTCTAACCACGGCTTAATCCGTTTAAGCACCAAGTCGCGATCAAGTTGCATCTCACCGTTGCGATGTGCTACGGGAATATAGCAAGCCTCACCAGGTTTTACTGATAATGAAATTCCAACCAACTCTGCAGCGAGCGCATCAAGACTAGTAGTTTCTGTATCAACCGCTGTTAGCGCTGAAGCTTCGATCTTACTTAACCACTTATCTAGGCCTGCCTCATCAACTACACATTCATAGTGACGCTCGATAGCATCTTGTGAATCTCGAGTTTCTTGTGATAAATCTTTAGTTGGCGCACTGGCAATTGCACGGGTCTTTTTTTCTTCGTCTACATTGCTCTCTGTTGTAGAAATCGGGCTACCTGCCAAATCAAATGTTGCCGTTTCGCCCTGATTTGCTGGGCTTGTAAGCTGTTTCTCAACATCTCGTAACCAAGTCTTAAATGCATAACGCTCGAACAACTCACGAAGTAATGGGGCGTCTTCAGGCTTTGCATGTAAATCATCTAAGCTTGGTAAATGGGGTGATAAATCGCAATCCGTTTTTACTGTAATGAGTTGACGAGCTTGCGGAAGCCAAGGAAGAGTAGCGCGCAAGTTTTCACCAACGACGCCTTTAACTTGGTCTGCATTGGCCATCAAGTTATCGAGGTTGCCAAATTCTGCCAACCATTTATTTGCCGTCTTTGGTCCTGCCTTAGGAACACCTGGTACGTTATCGACGGTATCGCCGATGATCGATAAATAATCTACGATTAATTCTGGAGGTACACCAAACTTTTCTTTTACGCCTTCGATGTCTAACTTTTCGTTTGTCATCGTATTAATCAAAGTAACAGAAGGGTTTACTAATTGCGCTAAATCTTTATCACCAGTAGAAATGATGGTTTCCCAGCCGGCTTGAGTTGCTTGGCAAGCCAAAGTTCCAATCACATCATCGGCCTCGACCCCTGAGACCATGAGTACTGGCCAACCTAAAGCCTTGACCATGGCGTGAATAGGTTCAATCTGCTTGACCAAATCCTCGGGCATTGGGGAACGATGCGCTTTGTACTCTGAGTACATTTCGTCGCGGAAGGTCTTACCTTTTGCATCAAAAACACAGGCAATATGGTCAGCCTTAAGCTCAGACCGAGCCCGACGCATCATATTGACCATGCCATAGATAGCTCCAGTGGGCTCCCCAGCCCCATTTCTGAGGTCTGGCATGGCGTGGAAGGCGCGATAGAGGTAGCTTGAGCCATCTACCAACAAGAGTCTATGTTTAGTCATACCGCAATCGTACAATCTAGTTATGAATTGCCTACCGGTCTGGTTAAGGAACCGTCCGAGAGTAGGCCTAAAAAGGTGAAAAAATGCATTATTTAACAAACTTCATTAGCTCTGCAATCAGCCAAAACCTAGCCCTTATGAGCATTTTGGTAGTTTTTGCTATGAATGCAGCCCAAGCTCAGAATAACAGCCAGGCACTAAGTCCCTCTGAATTGAATCGCATCAATAATCAACCGCTTGCTCCAGCGGTCAGCGCATCAGGTGCGATCAGTAGCCCAGAGCAACGCAAACCCAACTATCAGTACAAAGATAAAAATGGTACTACGGTTACCGAATATAAGGATGTGAACTCACCAACACAGGTTGATGTCAAAACACCTTACACCAGCTATGAAATGGCACCCCCAACATCAGTGCTGCCAGGACCTCCAAAAGAAACTGATCTGCTTAGCGTTCCTAGCATCAGCATCCCGTTTAGATAAAAAATCTTCACTCGATATAGTTCATGGCTGTATTTACTCCAATCAATCTTGAGGATATTTCTCAATGGATTACTCAAGACTTTGATATTGGTCAGGCTAGTGAAATTCGTGGCATTCATGGTGGGATTGAGAACTCTAACTTTTTCTTAGACACCATCAAAAATGGTATGAAGCAAGAGTATGTTTTAACTATCTTTGAAAGGTTATCTGCAGAGCAACTGCCTTACTATTTAGAATTAATGCGCCATCTAGCAAATAAAGGTGTGCCGGTACCCAAGCCTATTGAGAACAAGCAAGGGCAAATTTTATTTGCCCTCAAAGGCAAGCCCGCAGCTATTGTTACAAAGCTGCCTGGCCAGGCTAGACTACAACCAGAAGCCAATCATTGCGCCCTCGTTGGCGAGATGCTAGCCAAGATGCATTTGGCTGGAAAAGATTTTCCTAAGTCGCAAGAAAATCTTCGGAGTCTTGCATGGTGGCAAAAAACAATCCCTCAAGTGTTAGCGCATTTAAATACATCTCAGAAAGAACTCATTACTCATGAGCTAAAAACTCAAGAAGAGTTCTTTTCCTCTGGCGCATATGATGGGTTGCCACAAGGGGCAAGTCATTGCGATCTATTTCGTGACAATGTCTTGTTTGATCTGAATGGATCGAATACTTCTAATGATCAACTCGGTGGCTTCTTTGATTTCTACTTTGCTGGTACCGACAAATGGTTATTTGATATCGCCGTTACTGCGAATGACTGGTGTCTTGCAGAAAACAAACAAGATTTAGATCCCGTCAGGCTGGATGCTTTCCTGAAGGCCTATCAATCAGTGCGCTCACTCACTAAAGAAGAGCAAGCCAGTTGGCCTCTCATGCTTCGTGCCGCCGCACTTCGCTTCTGGGTTTCTAGGCTCTGGGATTTTTATCTGCCGCGGGATGCGCAGATGCTAACCCCGCATGACCCCACGCACTTTGAACGCATTCTTTTAAGCCGTCGCTCACTATGAAACTCAATTCCGTAGCACCAAAAGAAGGCTATACCTGGATCAGGCAAGGCATTTGGCTTTTTAAGCAAAATCCTTTGGGATTCTTAATGCTAGTGTTTTTATATGTCTTTGCTGCACAACTTGCAGTAATCATCCCAGTCATCGGTGTTTTTGTAGTCTTGCTACTCACACCAACTCTCTCAGTTGGCTTTATGACTGCTTGTCGGCAGGCGATTCAAAAAGAGCGTATTAGGCCAACAGTCTATTTAGTTGCTCTTCGATCTAGCCTTATCGTTCGCAAACGAATTTTGCAATTAGGCCTGGTGTATGCCAGCTTGATTTTATTGTTGAGTTTTATCCTAAGTCTTTTGGTTGACTTTGAATTGCTGCTGCCTTTATTGACCGGTGAAAAACTGATTACCCCCGAGGCATTGCGTCAGGTTTACTTGGTTCTTATCTTTGGCGCCATCTTGTACGTGCCAGTCGCTATGTTGATGTGGTTCTCACCAGTATTAGTGGCATGGACCAATATGTCGGTGCCTCAAGCACTCTTCTCCAGCTGCTTAGCCTGCTGGACTAATAAAGCCGCCTTCTTTTTCTATTTATCGGTATGGAGCGTCATTCTGATTGCTATTCCGTTAATGGTAGGAATGACTTTTGATGTACTCGGTCTTGGACAGGCGGCTTCCTTCATCATCGCCCCCATCTCGATGGCGGGCTTGACAATCATGCACTGCTCTTTTTATGCGACCTGGAAAGCCTGCTTTACTGAAGATGAAGTAATCTTTGCTGCATAGGCTATTTCAATCGCGATTTATCAATCAATCGCAGCAAGCTTTGCAATACTGAGTTGTAGCCACTTGACGCCATGGCGCTTAAAATTGACTTGCGCACGGGCATCGGCATCCACACCCTCTAGACCAGTCACACGCCCTTCGCCGAACTTGGTGTGAAAGACGTTCTGCCCAATCGTAAATGGATAATTTCCACGTGGAGGAGAGGCTAATCTCTTCACTTCCATTGAAGCCGAGCCGACTCGCCCAACTCGCTCAACTTGTTTAGATGGCTTTTGATACTCAGAACCTGAATCAAAGAAATCATTAGATTCATATTCGCGTTGACGGGTATAACCATCCTGCCAGTTTGAACCTGATCTTGAATTACTATTGCCACCACCCCAACGCGCATCCCTAGCTTTTGGCGTGAGCCACTTCAATGAATCTGATGGCAGCTCCTCCAGGAAACGGGAGGGCATGTTGTAGCGCACTTGGCCGTGCAACATGCGTGATTGAGTATGCGAAAGATACAAACGCTCTTTGGCGCGAGTAATCGCTACATACATCAGGCGACGCTCTTCTTCCAAACCATTTTGCTCATTCACGCTGTTCTCATGAGGAAATAAACCCTCTTCAAGGCCGGTAATGAATACAGAGGTGAACTCTAAGCCTTTGGCTGAGTGCACCGTCATAAGTTGAACCGCGTCTTGACCAGCTTGAGCCTGGTTATCCCCCGCCTCTAATGAGGCATGGGACAAGAAGGCAGCTAAAGGTGAAACCTCTACAACGCCGGGGGCATTCTCACCCGGTAGCATCGCAGCCGCAGCATCTTGCCCGTAACCCTCTTCGGCAATAAAGGCGGTTGCAGCGTTAATCAATTCTTGCAAGTTCTCTACGCGATCTTGACCTTCACGCTCTGAAAGATAGTGTTGAATCAAACCACTATGCTGAATCACAAACTCAACCGTTTCTGGCAGAGTGTTGTGACGAGTCGCCTCCCGCATATGATCTACTAAGCGCACAAATCCACCAAGTGCTGCGCCTGCTTTACCTTCCAAGGTAGAAGCCGCTAAATACAAAGAGCATTGCTGCGCTCTCGCTGCATCTTGCAATGCCTCAATCGATCTTGCACCAATTCCGCGAGTGGGGAAATTGACCACTCGAGAGAAGGAAGTATCGTCATTTGGGTTCTCGAGTAAACGTAAGTAAGCCAGTGCATGCTTAATCTCAGCGCGCTCGAAGAAGCGTAAGCCGCCATAAACACGATACGGTATGGCCGCAGAAAATAATGCATGCTCGATGATGCGTGACTGAGCGTTACTGCGATAGAGCAAAGCTACTTCAGTGCGTTTGATACCGCTATTAACTAAGGCTTTAATCTCGTCGACTAACCAGGCTGCTTCTGCGTGATCGCTAGGCGCTTCATAGATGCGGACTGGCTCACCATGACCAGCATCGGTCCGCAGGTTTTTGCCTAGACGCTCAGAGTTGTTTGCAATGAGATGATTAGCTGTATCGAGGATATGGCCATGAGAGCGATAGTTCTGCTCTAACTTCACCATCAGAGGATGATATTGTTTTTCATAAAGGCGCATGTTTTCAACATCGGCGCCACGGAATGCATAAATACTTTGATCGTCATCGCCCACTGCAAATACAGAGCTACTGCCCATGCCACTGACATTGATACGACTAGCATCGTGACCCGATAATAATTTGAGCCAGGCATACTGCAAAGCATTGGTATCTTGAAACTCGTCAATCAAGATATGGCGGAAACGCTCTTGGTAGTGTGTACGAATCGCTTCGCTGTGTTTGAGTAATTCATAGCTGCGTAATAAAAGCTCAGCAAAATCAACCACGCCTTCACGCTGACACTGCTCATCATAAGCACCGTAGAGTTGAGCCATCTTGGCCTGAAAATCATCGCCAACAGCTAAATCTTTTGCACGCTGTCCACGCTCTTTGGCATGAGCAATAAAGTATTGCAACTGCTTAGCAGGGTACTTTTCATCATCCACCTTTAAACCCTTCAAAAGGCGCTTAATGGCAGAGAGTTGATCTTGGGTATCCAAAATCTGAAAAGTAGACGGCAAGCCTGCTTCTTTATGGTGGGCACGTAATAAACGGTTGCATAGACCATGAAAGGTACCAATCCACATACCCCGGGTATTGATTGGCAACATCGCACTTAAGCGCAGCATCATCTCCTTGGCAGCCTTATTGGTAAAGGTCACCGCTAAGACACCAATAGGAGATACCTGGCCGGTCTGAATCAACCAGGCTATACGGGTGGTGAGGACGCGGGTCTTACCGCTCCCTGCCCCAGCCAAAATCAAGGCTGATTGGGCCTGGCCATTTTCATTTACGGGCGGGAGGGTCACTGCCTCGCGCTGTTCTGGATTGAGGTTCGCGAGCAAGTCTGAGTACATCAGCCCAATTATAATTTGCCTCTTATGCCAAATGCCTCAAATACCCCTAATTCACCAGCGGCCAGCTCAGCGGACGAGCTGGCCAAATCCTACGAACCCGCCCCGATAGAGGCCTACTGGGGTCCAGAGTGGGAGCGCAGAGGTATTGCCGACTCCACCATGGATGAGGGTAAGGGTGATTTTTCCATTCAACTACCGCCGCCGAATGTAACCGGCACCCTCCATATGGGTCATGCTTTCAATCAAACTATTATGGACGGTTTGGTGCGCCACGCCCGCATGTCAGGTAAAAATACCTTGTGGGTACCTGGCACTGATCACGCTGGTATCGCCACTCAAATTGTTGTTGAGCGCCAACTAGATGCACAAAAAATATCTCGCCACGACTTAGGTCGTGAAAAGTTTTTAGAAAAAGTATGGGAGTGGAAAGAAACTTCCGGCAATACCATTACCCGTCAGATTCGTCGTCTCGGTGCATCGATCGATTGGGGTAAAGAATATTTCACGATGGACAGCAAGATGTCCAAAGCCGTAGTAGAAGTTTTTGTTCGCTTACATGAGCAAGGCTTAATTTATCGCGGCAAGCGCTTGGTAAATTGGGACCCCGTTTTAGGTACTGCTGTTTCTGATTTAGAAGTCGTCAGCGAAGAAGAAGATGGCTCAATGTGGCACATCCGCTATCCATTAGCTGATGGCTCTGGTCATCTCACTGTTGCTACCACTCGCCCAGAGACCCTATTGGGTGACGTTGCCGTCATGGTGAACCCAGAAGACGAGCGCTACAAGCACCTGATTGGCAAGTCAGTCACTCTGCCTTTGTGCGACCGCCAGATCCCCATCATTGCAGATGATTATGTCGATCTAAACTTTGGCACTGGTGTTGTGAAGGTAACGCCTGCGCATGACTTTAATGACTACGCAGTAGGCCAACGCCATCAGCTACCAATGATCAACATCCTGACATTGGATGCCAAAATTAATGAGCATGCTCCAGCCGCTTATCAAGGCATGGAACGTTTTGCAGCTCGCAAACAAGTAGTTGCTGATCTCGATGCAGCAGGATTGCTAGAAAAAGTGCAGCCCCATAAATTAATGGTGCCACGCGGTGATCGCACTCAAACTATTATTGAGCCAATGCTCACAGACCAATGGTTTGTAGCGATGTCTAAACCAAGTCCAGATAACCAATATCAACCAGGCTCATCAATTGCTGGTGCAGCTTTAGACGCAGTCACTAAAGGTGATATCAAACTCGTGCCGGAAAACTGGATTAATACCTACACCCAGTGGTTAGCCAATATTCAGGACTGGTGTATTTCTCGTCAACTTTGGTGGGGCCATCAAATCCCTGCTTGGTATGGAGATGATGGGCAAATTTTTGTAGGGCGCTCTGAGGAAGAGGCTAAAGCGAAAGCAGCGGCAGCTGGCTATACAGGGTCGCTCAAGCGTGACCCTGACGTTCTAGATACCTGGTTCAGCTCCGCCCTCGTTCCATTTAGCTCATTAGGCTGGCCAGAAGAAACGCCCGCCTTAAATCACTTCCTACCTTCGTCTGTACTGGTGACAGGCTTTGACATCATCTTCTTCTGGGTAGCGCGCATGGTCATGATGACTTGCCACTTCACTGGAAAAGTGCCATTCCATACTGTTTATGTTCACGGCTTAGTACGTGATGCTGAAGGTCAGAAGATGAGTAAGTCCAAAGGCAACACCTTGGATCCAATTGATTTAATTGACGGTATTCAGATTGAAGAACTAGTAGGCAAGCGAACTACTGGTCTTATGAATCCTAAACAGGCTGAGAGCATTAGCAAGAAAACGAAGAAAGAGTTTCCGGATGGTATTCCAGCGTTTGGTACTGATGCTTTGCGCTTTACTTTTGCATCCCTAGCTTCGCTTGGACGTAATATCAACTTTGATCAAAAGCGCTGTGAGGGCTATCGTAATTTCTGTAACAAGCTCTGGAATGCAACTCGCTTTGTTCTCATGAATTGCTCTGGCAGTGACGAAGACAATGGCTTTGCTCCTTGTGATAACCAATGCGGTCCTAATGGTTACTTAGATTTTTCTCCGGCCGATCGCTGGATTGTTTCTCAACTCCAAAGAACTGAAGCCGAGGTAGCCAAAGGCTTTGAGAACTACCGCTTTGACAATATTGCTAGCAGCATTTACCAATTTGTTTGGGACGAGTATTGCGATTGGTATTTAGAGCTGGCCAAGGTTCAATTGCAAACGGGTACGCCAGCACAACAACGCGCTACTCGTCGGACTCTCTTGCGAGTTTTGGAAACGATCTTGCGTATGGCGCATCCATTGATTCCATTTATCACTGAGACACTTTGGCAAACTGTCGGACCGAAGTCTGGTAAAGAGCTAGCCAAGCAAACAAAGCAAACGATTGCACTTCAACCTTACCCAGTTGCTCAGCCTGGAAAAATTGATGAGTCAAGCGAAGCTTGGGTAGCACAGATTAAAGCGATTGTGGATGCCTGCCGAAACCTGCGCGGTGAGATGCAGGTTCCTCCCGGTCAAAAAGTGCCGCTCTGGATTTTTGGGCCACAAGCATTCTTGGAAAAAGCAACGCCATATTTAATGGCGCTGGCTAAGCTTGCGGAAGTCAAAATCTATGGCGATGAATCCGCTTTAGAAAAAGATGCGCCAGGCGCACCAATTGCTTTGGTGGGTGATATCAAGCTCCTGCTCAAGATTGAGGTAGATGTTGGCGCTGAACGCATACGCCTTAGTAAGGAAATAGAGCGCTTGGCCAATGAAATCAATAAAGCCAAGGGTAAATTGACCAATGAAAGCTTTGTGGCTCGGGCCCCAACGGAGGTTGTTACCCAAGAAAAACAACGTCTTGCTGGCTTTGAGCAAAATCATGAGAAGCTTGTTGCACAATTAGAGCGTCTCAAATAAAAAGACGATAAAAAACGGTAAGAACGGACAAACTATGTCAATCCATTTCGGCTCCAAAAAAGTAACTAAGGCTGTCTTTCCTGTTGCGGGATTTGGCACACGCTTTTTACCCGCCACCAAAGCCAGTCCAAAAGAAATGCTCAATGTTGTCGATAAGCCATTAATTCAATATGCAGTAGACGAAGCTATCGCAGCTGGTATTACGGAGTTGATTTTTGTCACTGGTCGTAGCAAGCGCGCAATTGAAGACCATTTTGATAAAGCCTATGAATTAGAGGCAGCGCTAGAGGCCAAAGACAAACTAGATCTTCTGCATTTGGTTCGGAGCGTGAAGCCAGATAATGTGGATTGCATTTACATCAGACAAGCTGAGCCGCTAGGCCTAGGTCATGCAGTTCTGTGCGCTGCACGCGTAGTGGGTGATGAACCGTTTGCTGTAATCTTGGCGGATGACCTTTTAGATGGCCAACCACCAGTTCTTTCCCAAATGCTTAAGGTATATGAAGAGCAAAAAGGTTCGGTATTGGCAGTAGAAAAGATTGATCCTGCTAAAAGTAGCTCTTATGGCGTCATCTCTGGGAATGAGACCAGTAAAGGTATTTATCGCTTAAATGGCATTGTTGAGAAACCAAAGCCAGCGGATGCTCCATCCGATCTAGCAGTAGTAGGCCGCTATGTACTCTCAGCCAAGATTTTTGATCACATTCGTAATGTAAAGCCTGGCGCCGGTGGAGAAATTCAACTTACCGATGCCATTGCTGCTTTACTAAAGGAAGAGCCCGTATTTGGCTATGAATATGATGGCATTCGATATGACTGCGGTAGCAAACTAGGCTACCTTAAAGCTTCAGTCGATTTCGCTTTACGTCACAAAGAGGTGGGCGAAGAATTTGCAGAGTACTTAAAAAGCTGGTCCCTGAAGTAGTCGCTCCTTGAACAAGAACCCTTCGAGGTAAATAAAAAAGCAGAGATTGTTCTCTGCTTTTTCTATTTATCACTTACTCAGTTTTTAGAGGTATGGGCGCTAGACTTTTTCTTATCTGCGTTTCATAAAGAAAACCAAGACATCACCTTCGGTGGTGCTGGCAAGTAACTCATTACCAGTTTGCTTAGCAAATGCAGGGAAGTCGTGCGCGGCGCCGGCATCCGTCGCCTTAATTTTTAAGACTTCGCCAGATTGCATGGTTGCCAAAGCCTTTTTAGTACGCAAGATCGGTAATGGACAATTCATCCCAATCGCATCCACCTCTGCGTTAAAGGCAATATTCACTGTCTCAATCATTTGCTAGCTATCCAGTCTTTAACACCATCTAAAGCCGCGCCCAATTTGCTAGGGTCAGTTCCGCCAGCCATCGCCATTTCTGGCTTACCGCCACCTTTGCCACCCACTTGCTGGGCAACAAAGTTCACGAGATCGCCCGCCTTTACTTTGCCAATCGAGTCCGCAGTGACGCCTGCAATCAAACTCACTTTGTCACCTTGAACTGAGGCCAGCACAATAGCAGCAGTCTTCAGTTTTGCTTTGAGGGCGTCCATGGTTTCACGCAGCACACCGGCATCAGCACCATCTAAGCGAGCAGCGAGTACCTTGATGCCATTTACATCAATGGCCTGGCCAGCCAACTCATCGCCTTGGCTAGCTGCCAATTTGGAGTTCACTTTTTCTAGCTCGCGTTCAGCTTGACGCAGACTGTCTTGAAGTTGAGCAACGCGAATGACTAAATCTCCAGGATGGGTTTTCAGAATCGCTGCAGCTTCATTGATCTTATCCTCTAAGCCTTGCAAGAAATGCAATGCATTGTTTCCGGTAACCGCCTCAACACGGCGGATGCCAGCAGCAACGCCGCCTTCAGAGACAATCTTCAAGCTTCCGATATCACCAGTACGCCCTACGTGAGTGCCGCCACACAGCTCTTTAGAGCTACCAATTTCCAGCACGCGCACTTCATCGCCATACTTCTCCCCAAAGAGCATCATGGCGCCCGTCTTTTGCGCATCATCTAAAGACATGACTTTGCCTGAAGTTGCCGTGTTTTCTAAAATCTCTTGGTTCACGATAGCTTCAATGCGGCGAATTTGCTCTGCCGTAATCGGTGCATTGTGCGTAAAGTCAAAACGGGTCTTGGCAGCATCTACCAAAGAACCTTTTTGCTGTACATGATCACCTAACACTTCACGCAAGGCTTTATGCAAGATGTGAGTTGCGCTGTGATTGCGCATGATGTCAGTTCTCTGCTGGCTATCTACTAAAGCATTAATAGAGTCGCCTACTTTGAGCTCGCCTTCAAGAACTTCGCCCTGGTGACCAAATACATCCGCCTGGATCTTGAAAGTATCCTCAACCGCAAAACGGATACTTTCATTACGGAGTTCACCTTTATCGCCAACTTGACCGCCAGATTCAGCATAGAAAGGGGTATTGTCCAAAACGATGACAGCTGCATCACCCGCCTTCACAGACGACACTGCTGAGCCATCTACATATAGGGCAGTGACTTTGGCACCCTCATGTTTTAAGGTGTCATAGCCATGAAACTGAGTTGGCTGACCTGTGTAATCTAAACCCTGAGCCACTTTGAACTTACCGGCAGCTCTGGCTTGATCGCGTTGCTTTTGCATCGCCACTTCAAAACCTTTGGCATCAACTGTTACACCACGCTCACGGCAAACGTCTGCAGTCAAATCCAATGGGAAGCCAAAAGTATCATGCAAGCGGAATGCGGTTTCGCCATCAACTACTTTTGCACCGCCAGCTAAAGCGCCATCTAAAATTTCCATACCATTAGCAATGGTTTGGAAGAAGCGCTCTTCTTCCTGCTTAAGGACTTCACTCACTTTATCTTGTGCAGCGCGAAGTTCTGGATAAGCCTCACCCATTTCTTTTACAAGAGCAGGCACCAGCTGATAGAAGAATGGTTTACGTGCGCCCAATTTATAACCATGGCGAATCGCACGACGTGCAATGCGACGTAATACATAGCCGCGGCCAGCGTTACCCGGAATAACACCATCCACCACAATAAAACTACAGGCGCGGATATGGTCAGCAATGACTTTTAGCGAAGGACTTTGTGCATCACAATTTTCGCCACCCGCTGCATCAACCACCTCCTTAGAAGCCTTAAGGAGATTGACGAAGAGGTCGATTTCATAATTAGAGTGAACGTGCTGTAAGACTGCGGCAATGCGCTCAAGACCCATACCAGTATCCACGCTAGGCTTAGGCAGGGGATGCATTACACCGGCTTCATCGCGGTTGTACTGCATAAATACGTTATTCCAAATCTCGATGAAACGATCACCATCTTCTTCTGGACTTCCAGGAGGACCACCAGGAATATGTTCGCCGTGATCGTAAAAAATTTCAGTGCAAGGACCGCAAGGACCTGTATCACCCATCATCCAAAAGTTATCGGATGCGTAGCGTGCGCCCTTGTTATCACCAATCCGAATGATGCGATCTGCAGGAACGCCAATTTGTTTATGCCAAATCTCAAAAGCCTCATCGTCTTCTGCATACACGGTCACCAAAAGCTTTTCTTTGGGTAGCTGAAATACCTGAGTTAATAAATCCCAAGCAAATTGAATGGCATCTTTCTTGAAATAATCCCCAAAAGAGAAATTTCCGAGCATTTCAAAAAAGGTGTGATGACGGGCGGTATAGCCTACGTTATCCAAATCATTGTGTTTTCCGCCGGCTCGGATACATTTTTGGGCAGTCGTGGCACGGTTATATGAGCGCTTATCAAAGCCTAAAAATACGTCCTTGAACTGGTTCATGCCTGCATTAGTAAAGAGCAGAGTTGGATCATCCCCTGGCACTACCGGGCTAGATGGAACAATTTGGTGGCCTTTTTGGGCAAAGAAATCCAGATATGCCTGGCGAATTTGGGAGACTTTCATATCAATAATTATCGCATTGGCACCTGTCTAGGGCAAACCCTAGACAAGATACCCCCCTCCTGCCTTACAATCCCACAACATCAATAAATCGACAAATAAGTCGGTATTTAAGGAGCGTCACTTGGAAATCCGCAATCAAAAAGATTTTGGGGCTGGCCTAATGTATATGGCGATTGGTCTCTTTTTTACTATCATGGCCACCCAATATCCAATGGGAACTGCCGCCAAAATGGGGCCTGGATACTTCCC
>Ga0214172_1000438_pt1 | contig 18273 bp, 17 predicted proteins | sample TroBogEpilimnion_29_FD_153010 | JGI IMG/M metagenome (GOLD analysis project Ga0214172, IMG submission 153010) | Freshwater microbial communities from Trout Bog Lake, WI - 12JUL2007 epilimnion | ecosystem: Environmental > Aquatic > Freshwater > Lake > Epilimnion/Euphotic zone | place: Trout Bog...
TACAGTAGATTATGGATTTATTGCCCAAGAAATTGAAGAATTATTACCTCATCTAATTAAAGAAACAATTTGTTATAAAACTATTAAATATGAAAAATTTGCTCCGTATTTAGTTAAAGCAATACAAGAATTGAGTAAAACTATTATCAGACTTGAAACTAAGATTGATGATTTAACAAGTGAAATTGAATATCTGAAAAATAAATAAAAAATGATTTAATATTTATCTTTATATTAATATTAAAAATGTCAGGAAGTATTTTAGATAAACCTTTTAGAATGAAATATGATTTTTATAAAGATAACATTAAAAAAGATTCAATACTTAAATATATTACATGTATTAATGATATGTGTTTAGTTGAAGATGTTGAAACTAAAAATAGGGCATGGGTTTCTAGAAGAGACATTACGCCAATTGATAAGTCTGAATTAAATAATACTAATTATTGGGGTTAAAATTAATAATTTAAGGATAAAAATAATTATTTATTTAAATGTTAAACGCAAATCTTATAAATATTACAAATAATAAAAAAGGTGTAGAAATCGGGGGTCCAAGTCAATATACTGGTAGTATTATTTATAACAATGCTTTATCATTAGATAATGTAGTATTTTCATATGATACTGTTTGGAAACAACATACAAATGATTATAAATTTAATTATAATAAAGAAGCTGGTAAAACATTTTTTAATGATACAGTAAATATTACAAGTATTGATGATAATACTTATGATTTTTGTTTTGCTTCACATACATTAGAACATATAGCAAATCCTTTAAAAGCCATTAAAGAATGGTTAAGAATTGTAAAAAAAGAAGGACATGTTATAATTATTGTTCCAGAAAAAAAGCGTTTGTTTTGATCATAAACGCAAATATAGCAAATTAAAGACTTTATTAGAACAATATGAGAAAAATGTTGGAGAAGATGATTTATCTACATTACCTGAAATATTACAAAATCATGATTTAAATTTAGATAAAACTGCTGGTAATTTCGAAGAATTTACAAAAAGATCTCTTAATAATTATAATAATAGATGCTTACATCATTATGTATATAATGATGATTTATTAATGGAAATATGTAATTATTTTAATTGTAAATTTATTTATAAAGAAACTAATGATATAAATCGATGGTTTATTATTCAAAAATAATTTTTTTTATATTCTTATAAATTTATTATTAATTAAAAGATTTCTCTTATATTTAACATCATCATAATAAACAGCAACACTTTCTTTTGTTTTCTTTATTGTAGATAATTTACCTTTTTTACTTAATGAAATAGCTTGTGTATTAAATCTTTATTGAAATAATTTGATAATATATCACGTTTCATTCTATCAATTATATATTCAATATTAATCATAAAAATACATCCGCGTATTCCAGCAAAAATATAATAATCTTGTAAGTTTTCTATTTTATCATACCAAATATAAAGCCTACCATTAAATATCTATTATAATCTTTAAGTAAAAATTATATATTTAAAGAACATCAAAAGAAAACAAATAATCATTTAAATTTTTTATAAAATAAAAAATGTCCGGAAGGTAAGATATTAAATCCTAAGACAGGTCGTTTTATTATTGATAGAAGTAAGTATAATGAACAAGAATGCCCAAAAGGTTCTCATTTAAAACCATCTGCGCAAAAATGTAATAAAATCGAAACTTCTATTAAAATACTTGTCAAAAAGAAAGAAGACCTGTTAATAATAAATGTGTTGGTGATTTCTAAATTAAATAAACAAAACTTTGAATGTTGTTATAAATATCTCTTCCAAATTTTTTTCTTGATTCCCGCTAAGAGACTAATTATAATATTCAGTTAAAATTTCATCTTCGACTAACATTGACATTAAAGCAATAGGATCGTCTTCATTAAATTCTCTAATTTTCTTATCAGAACTTTCTCGTTTTGGTTCAGATTTATTTAAAGGATTTCACTTTCCAACTGAGATATATCGATAACCATCCATGAATCCTCTTCTTTTATATAAAAACTTTGTTCTAATAATGATAATATATACATCTCAAATAAATTTCGGATTGATATCATAGTATCAAGAGTAAGTATAATAGGTTTACATGGATCTAAACGAATAGAAAAATAATTATCAAATTTTATTTGTCTAGGACTGCGGTTAAAAACAGCTAATTATTTGCGATAATATTTAATTTTTTTATTATCTTTAAATAGAAATAATGAGAGACGCGACATTTCACGGACTTTATTGTTGGCATAAGTATTTATTCGAGAAATTAGGATGGATGATCATAGCTAAAAGCGACGGTCATAAGATTCAAATTGATGCTTATAAAAATTCTGTAAATGAATTAATAAGCCATTTACAAAACAAAAAAAAATTATTAAAAGATGTTGATCGCAAAAAAGACATTCAGATACTTTTAGATAATTCTAAAATCCTTAAATCACATGTAGATCGCACATTATAATAAACAGCAACACGTTCTTTTGTTTTTATATAATTTCACTTTTAGAAGAAACTAAATCTATAATTAGAATTTGTTTCATCTAAAAATCCTAATCTATTTATTAAATAATATTTCAAGATCACTTGATTCAGTAGTATTTACAAAAAGCTTTAATTGTTGTTATCAAAATCTGGATTTGATACTAATACTGAAATTTTATGATGACGAAGAAAAATCTTTAAATATAATCTTTTAAAGAAACAGTATCAAATATTTTATATGGTTCTCGCTGATTAAAATCACTTGGTGTTTCTTCCATTAATAAATTTGTTTACAACTGTTAAATTATAACGATCATTATTTGTTTTTCTCTTAAAATTCTATTACTTCATATCAATATAACTAATAAGATCTTGTATTATTAAATAAGTTTTCTTGAAATATATTTAAAACAATATTATATTAGTTTTAGACAATTCAACATAATAAGTTGGCGATATTCTCTTATTCTATATTTAAAGGATTATAAAATTTATTAATACATTATGAATTTAAATAATACATCATTAATTGTCGATTTAACTAATGAAAAAAATTTAAACTTATTTCCATTTTGGCTAAATCATCATAAACAAATTTTTAATAATATTATTATAATTGTTAATGATATAAAGAATTTTAGATATAAAGAAAATTGTTCATCTTATAAGATTGTTAATAAAAAAGATAAACTTGATATATTTAAAAACAAATTTAATCTTAATGTAACTGAATTTTTAATTATTAATAATACTAATCAAAATTTTAATATTAATGAAATAGCAATAAGTTCTTTCAAACCATTTTCAAGTAATAAATATGTTTTCAATAATAATTTTGAATTATTTAATAATTTATTATCAAATACCATTAAATTTAATAAAATAGAAATTAAAAATAATGATAAAGAAGTTAATGATAATATTTTTATTATTGATTTTAATAACTTAATTAATGACGAAGACGATAATGAAGATAATGATCAAGAAAAAACAAAATATTTATATGATTATTTAAGATCAAAATATGAGAATAAATTTTTTATTGTTACTGGTGGATGTGGCTTTATAGGATCTCATTTAGTTGATAAACTTATATCTCTTGATTATAAAGTTATAGTTATTGATAATTTATTATCTGGAAATATTAAAAATCTAAATACAAATGATAATGTAATTTATGAAAATATTGATATAAATAATTTAGAATTACTTAAAACAACATTAGAAGATTATGATAATATTGATGGTATATTTCATTTAGCAGAATTATCAAATGAAGACATTTGTTTAAAAGATCCAATTTTATGTTATAATACAAATATATTAGGTTCCTTAAATATATTAGAAATTGCTAGAATAAAAAACATAAATAAAGTTATCATATCATCAACAAATATAGAAGAAGCAAATGATAATCCATATAAGACCTCTAAAAATACAATTGAAAGTTTAGCATTGTCATATATAAATATTTATAAAATGAATATTACAATTCTTAGATATCCTATTGTATTTGGCAAAAGACAAACTTTTAAAAACAATATTGAAAAATATAAATATTTAGGAAATAAAATAGATTTTTCAAATACAAATAAATCTTACAATCTATTATATATAGATGATGTAATAAATGCTAATATACTATCTTATTTTAATAATTATAAAGGAGTATTAGATTTATATCATTATGAAAAAACAACAATAAAAGAAATTACAAATTATTTCAATTCTGAATCAGATAATCAAACAAATTCTGAAATAGATAGTGAATCAAAATCTGATATTTATGATTATTTTGAAATTTGTTGGAAACCAATAATAAAAATTAAAGAAGGTATAAAACTTATAATAAACGATGATTTTATTACAAATTATGATTATGATGAAAACATTGAAAATATTGGATTCATTATTTTAAGACATGTAAATAATGAACAGACTAATTTATATTGGCAATTATGTTATAAATCAATTAGAAAATTTTATCCTAATAATAATATTGTTATTATAGATGATGATAGTAATAAAGATTATTTAACATCAAATATAAAATTATATAAAACTAAGATTATTCAAAGTGAATATCCTAGACGAGGTGAATTATTGCCATATTATTATTATTTAAAATATAAATTTTTTAATAATGCTGTTATTTTACACGATTCTATTGTAATTAATCAGTATATTAATTTTAATGTTACTAAATATGCTATGCTATGGGATATTGATCATGATTGTGACGATGATGAAAATGATAAAAGGATACTTGACGCTTTTAACTCATCTCATCTAACCAATTTCTATCTCAATAAACTTTGTTGGAAAGGCTGTTTCGGCTCTATGACCACTATCAATTTTGATTTTTTAAATAAAATTAACAAAAAATTTAATTTCTCTCTTCTATTAGATTATATTAAATGTAGAAGAGATAGAAGTTCATTTGAAAGAATATTAGGTTGTTTACTACAAATTGATGATAGATATTCATGTTTAATATCATCAATTACTAATTTCAGAATAGCATTTCAATTAAAATTCGATAAAATCAATGAATATAATTATATGCCAATAGTAAAATATTGGACTGGTAGATGAAAGAGCCAAAAACACAACACGTAATTGACCCATATATTACATTCATGAAATTTAAATCCATTTCTTCATACCATTCTTCCCAATCTCTTCAATTTCCTTCTTTATTTTTTCCTTCATGGTAATGGCTTTCCATTCCTTGTTGAACTTCTTCGTCAAAATTTTGCGTCCATCGTGATTCACGCCATGAAAGAAGCCACAATCCTTCTCAAAACAACGAAAACCATGCTTACAAGCGACCTTACGACGAGAATCGTTATCTTCAACCAGTTCAAATACCTCAGGAGATTCGTCGACAATAGTCTTCAAGACCTTACGCTGTTCGAAAGAATGATGATGTTGTTTGTTACAAGCCTTATCGATACAGCAGAAGTTGGAGCAAATATAAACGAGAGGCATAATCGGGATGATCTTACAGTAAAGTAGATGAAAGTAATTTTGAAAGTAAAGAATCAATTTTTTAAAAATTTGAAAAGAATTAATACAAAAATAAATTTGTATAAAAAATAAAAAAAAAAGAAAAAAAATGACAAAGATTAATAGTAAAAATATCATCCAAAAGTTCAAAGGATCCAAAACAAAATGAATACTGTTGAATTGAAGAACCGTGTGAATACCTATATCGATACTCAGACTGACATCCCATCAAAGAAAGAATTTGTGAAAATGATGGGAAAGATTTACTCAGACATCGAGAAGGGGAAAGACGCGAAGGCGAAGAAACAGCAAAAGGAAGGCGAGGAGAAGAAGAAACGCGAGCCGACACCTTACAACTACTTCATGCGGGAACAGATGGCAATCTTGAAGGAGAAGGAGACAGATGGCGAAGAGAAGATGACTGCGAAAGCAAAAATGGAACACATTGCCGCTTTGTGGAAACAGAAGAAGTCGGAAGATGGCGAAGATGAGAAGCCAAAGAAGGAGAAGAAAGACGATGAGAAGCCAAAGAAGGAGAAGAAGGAGGTAAAGAAGAAGAAGGATGGTGACGAGGAGTAAAAGAAAGAAAATGATATAAAAATGACAAAAGGGACGTTTTTGTCATTAAAAGATGTATATAAGGAAATTTAATAAGTTTCCTTAAATGCCAAAAAAATCTTATTAAATTGATCTTTTGACTTGTCTCTCAATCTTTCCCATTTACATCAAAATTTATTTGATTTCATTTATCTAGATTATCTTCTCATAACACATCCCCGCTAAAAATCAATACTAATTTAAAAAATCATTTTTTGTTTAAAAATAAAACAAATTAGTATAAAAGAATAATGACAAAAGATATAGCAAATTTCAATAATACGAATGACTACATATCAATATTAAGCGCAGTAATAATAACAGATTTGATAGTAATATTATTATTAAATATCAATCTAATAAAAACCAAAAGTTTGAAAAGTTGGTATAATACATTCAATCTATCAGCAGTAATAGCAGATGTCTTAGTAATAGTATTGGTATTAATACTAACACGTTATTTATATTATAAAATCTTCAAAGAATTTTCAATAATAAAATTTATAGTTTTAGCATTATCATTACAAATAACACATGATATATTATTTTATATAATGATAACATTAATACCCAAAGGATCGAATAGAATGATCGATTTATTTAAGGAATATGCTAATGAAGTCTCTTATTTGGCAATAATCGCCGACAGTTTAATGATGATATCAGCATCATTATTAGCATACTATTTCGTAAATTTGGATATGAATACAAATATAATAATATTAATAATAGCAATATATATAATACCTTATATGATATATAAATGACAAAAAACATCTTAATTTGTTATTTTTACATCACAGACATCATCAAGACCTCATTAGGCGACTTCTCACAACCCTCAACAACAGAAGAATCCTTTTCAACAATTTATAAGGGATTCTCTGTCCATATACAGATTTGATAGATTCCATTCTCAATTCGTGTAATACAAGCCCCCCCCCTATAAAATCAATTTATCGTTCTTGTTAGTAACTCTCGAACCATTATTATAGAAATGTTCCAAAAGCACAGAGAACTCATCGTGAAATTTGTCGTCGTTCCAAGTATAGACCGAATACCCATCCGGTGTCGAAAATTCAAACTCAATCTGATAGCGGATAGACTCATTTGGATGAACTGATGATAACAATATCAGAACCACCAATGCGAAAACCAACGAAAGAATTGAAAGTAGACATTTTTTGGGTGACCAGTAATCAAGATAATAAATGTTAGTATCATTTTTTTTATTATAGTTTAAATAAATGGCAGCAATACCTTCAACAGTAATATTAAAATTCAGTTTGATAAGTAATACATTTGGAAGAGCAAATGATATAATAAAACTGAGTGATTATTATGCGGATAATCCGAATTCATTTACGACGAATATATTAGGAATACCAAATAAAGGAACTAATATAAAAATAAGTTTTTTTTATAATAAAAGTAAATTAATAACAAATGGATTATACGCACAATATATCGGGGATGGACCATTTACATTATCAGGGACTAATATAATACAATGGAATGATATATCCGGAAATAACAGACATATAACATCATATAGAGGAACTCCATTACAAACGAATATATCACAAGGATTATATGGAACAGTGGGAAGTGGTAATTTTAATGTAGTAAGTGGAACATATAATGATGGTTTCAAAATGCCTTTTGCTTTACCTCAGAATGGAATAGCAACAACAAGTTCATATACACTAGCATATGTAGCGAGATATGTCGGAGATAGAAATACAACAACATATAATTGTCGTATATTCGATTCAACAGCAGCAGTTCCAAATTATTTATGGGGTTTTCAAGGAGGTTATGCTGGTCGAACATATGATCCAACAAATGGATGGAGAACAGAAACTTTTTACAAACAATCGGATCCTAACTATTTTATAATAGGTGTAGAAACTGAATTGAATTCACGATTTAATGGAATAGATTGGAGTATAAATTATGTAACAGCAACAAATAATTACACAGTACCATCAAAATCGACAACATCAACACCAACATTAAGTATAAATTACGGAAATTATACAGGCGATGGAACAAATACATCCGAGACAAGTAATTGGCAAATAGCAGAACTAATATTTTATAATCGCGAATTAACATTAACAGAAAGAATAAGTGTGGAACAATATTTGGCATTAAAATATAGACATTTTAGTTTTCAAAGTGTTATTTATTCATTACCAAAATATAAATTATTAACAAATAATACAGCAAATTATAATGGATGGTTTAATGTATGGAATGGTTTACAATATGCTTATTTAAATTCATCTTGGAATGGACCCGGAAAAGGAAATTTCATAATATTAGGCAATTTAGGATATTTTGGAATATTATATGAAAATAGTAATAAAAATAATACTATTGCTTATTCATCTAGAAATCAATATTTTATAACCTATAATAATTATCAATTAGTGACATCATCTAAAATACATATTATAACTTGTGGTGGTGGTGGAGGTGGTGGAGCTGCATTTAAAGGCGGTGGAGGTGGTGCTGCTGGTTTATGTTATATAGTAAATACAACTAATTTAAATAATTGTAATTTAAGATTAGTAGTAGGTAATAAAGGTAATAATGGAACTTATCTTAACACGCAATTAGCTGGAAGTGGTGGCGATTCATCTGTTAGTTGGTCTAGTAATAGTGTTAATTATTCTATGATCGCATATGGTGGTTATCAAGGACAAAATGATGGTAATAATAATGGTGCTGGTGGTCTATATAGTGTAACAAATGCTAATAGTGGTGGAACTACTGGCGGTGGTAATGGTGGTGTTGGTATTTATCAATCATTAATATCACAAGGTGGTGCTATTTATACACCAACAGGACAAACATTTACATATATAGCTGGATCAACCAATTTATGGTTAATAGCACAAGCGTATGGTGCTACATCATATAATAGTGGTAATTTTTATGGCGGAAATACTTTTGGTAATGGTGGAAGTGGTTGTGGTATTGATGGATCAGGTTATTCTAGAAATGCAAGTGAAGGAGGTTATGGATGGGTATTAATATTATATGATAATAATGTATAATATGATAGATAATCAGTCCGCATTCAGGAGAATAACTGTTTGTTATCTCTGGCGTTAAGAATATGATTACTTAATAGTAAATTCGAAGTGTAGAGAAGGCTACGATTCTGTATCAAATCATCAAACTATGTAAGAAGAGGGTAGAACCTCTAATAGTATGATGTAAAAAACCTGAATCGCTGTATATGAACTATGAGAAATTATTTTTTATTGTAATATATAGATATGAAAACATTAACTATAAAAAAAATAGAAAAATTAAAATCATATATACAAAAGAAAAAAGATGATGAATATTATATTAACGAAGAACATAAAAAATTATGTGAATATCGAGATAAATATCTAGAATTACAAAAAAAATTAGAATTAAGAGAAATTACATATGAAATAAAATATAAGAAAATAAATAGTAAAAAAAAACAAGATGATAAAATAATATTATATTATAACGATTACAATAAGAAATTTATAAATAAATTATATGATAATATTGAAATTGAAAATTTGAATAAGATAATAGAGAATAATGATATTTTTTTAGAATCATTGGATAAAGATGAAATAGATACAATAAGATATTATACATATTATGGAGATACACTAATAAATCAGTTTATAAAAGGATTATTTAGTATTGATTGGTTGAAAGATACTTATAATGATTATGAAGAGGAAACGCCATTTATATTAAAAGATGAAAATAACAATAAACTATTTATTTTTAATAAACAAATTTATGAATATTATAAAACAGATGATTGGAAATATGAGAATTTATTAAAAAAAACAAATGAAGAAATTTTTTTAAAATATTATTCAATAAATGATTATAATCGAATATTTATATCATATATAACGGATTTAATGAAAATTTTTAATAAAGCACCAAAATTAACATCAAAATTAATAGTATATCGAGGAATAAAAGATGATTATCATATATTAAATAAAAAAGAAGACGTATTTGTAAATAAATTATTTTCATCAACAACATTTTTATTTGACGTAGCATATAAATATCTTGATAAAAAAAAAGGAATTATACAAAGAATAACGATAGATAAAGGTATACCAATACTATTTTTAGAAGGAATAACATTAAATACAGGAGAATATGAAATATTATTACCAATAAATACATATTATATAATAGAAAATCCTGTAATAAAAACAATACCAATATATCCTTCATCATTAAAAAATATTAATAAACCAATTATAAATAATATAATATGTAAAACTGATAATGTAAGTGAAATAAAAGTTTCAGATTTACATTTAATTGGTTATACAAAATCATTAAAATATATAGAAAAAATAACATCATAATACAATTTGAAGATTTTAATTTTTATGGCAAATGAAATAATAAACGATGATTTATGTGTATTTAAGGAAAGTTCCTTAAATACAATTAATCTTAATGAAAACGATTACGAATACATTTATTTATTAAGAGATCATCAAGAAATTTATAAAGTTGGCAAAACTACACGAGAAAACTTATTTAATTTTCCAAATAAATATAGTGTATTATGTAAAGACTAAAGACTGTGATAATAAACAAAAAAGAATATTAAAAAAGTTTAGAAATAAATTTATTCATAGAAAAGATATTGGACTTGAATATTTCGAAGGTGATCATTATGATATGATATTAAAAATTAATAGAACAAAGTAATTAATATATTTTTTTCAATTGGAAAAAGTTTTAAAAAATTATTTTTTTGGACAGCTCTATCATTTTTGCTCACTTTTGTGCTTAAAACTCATATAAGATTTTAAATTATATACACCATATATAGATATGGAAAATGTCATTTTAAATTGTGAGTTTTGTAATTATACAACAAATCGTAAGTTTAATTTAAAACGACACCATAACGCTATTCATAATGATGAAATCTCAAATAATGATGATAAAGAAAATGTAGTCATTTTTTGAAAGAAAACCTATTCATTTAGAAAAAAAACATATGAAAACAGAATCATAGTGTCTTTTTTGTTCTAAATGTGCTAAAAACTAAAAAATCATTAATTTGACATGAAGAAAAATGTATAGGATTAAATATTTTGACTTGTCCTAAATGTATGAAAAAATTTAGTAATACAAGTAATAAATCAGCACATATAAAAAAAAATAATTGTAAAGCAAAAAGTATTATAAATGCTGTTAATCCAGATGTTAAATATAATTTATATATTAATAATAATAATAATACAACTATAAATAATATTGTTAATAATTTTGGTAGTGAAAGAACTGATTATATTACTTTTGATGATATGATGAGAATACTTTTACATAGTATTATTCAGAAATATATAGAATTCAAACATTTCAATAAGAAGTTTCCAGAAAATCATAATATGAAAACAATAATAGTTGTTTAATTAAAGCAGAAGGAAGATGGAAATTAACAAACATCGATTATTTATCCAACAATTTAATCAATAAAAATTCAAGTGAAATTTGTAAATATTATAATAACCAAAAGAGGGAAATTGAAGAAAAAATAAAGAACTTAGAATTGATTGAATTTATAAATAGAAGATTTAATTATTTAGATTTAAGTTTGAATAAAGATATATATAAAATCTGAAATTAAAAATATTATAAAAACAAAAATGTTAATTTAAATAATAATTATTGTATTTCATAAGCATAATCAAGATTTTCTTCATATGTATGATTCATCATTTCAGCTATTTCACGATGTTCAACTTCTTTCATTCGACCATTAATGACTTCATATTTTAGATAAGTAGCATATAATCGTCTAATTTCAACTGCTGATATTGATACTTTATAAATCTTTTTAAAAACTAACATAATATCACATGATAATTTAGAAGCATTTTTATAAGGTTTATTATCTTTATCCAATAATAAATATTTCTTATTCTCTTCATCTATATCATCTCTTAATTTAATTTCATTATTAATTAAAAGTTGTAATTCAAGAGGAACATTATATTTTTGAATTTCTTTATTTTTTGTAACATAGAAATAAAATACACCATTATAATAATAATTATTTCTATCTTTTATTTTCTTTCTATTTTCATATTTAGGTTTTTCATTCACTATTAGCATCCGATTATAATCAACCGGACGACGTGTATGAAAGAGAGTAAAGAGACCATATAATAATTTTTCGTTTGATGTTAATTCTAAATCATCATTATTTAATTTTTTCATAATATCTTCTTTTTTAAATGAAAGTGTGTTATATTTTTTCTTAATGGCTTGTGTAAATACTTTCTTACTTCTTTCTTCAACATATTTTCTTTGATTATAGTCAGTATAAGGTGTTAATTTTTTTATAAGATTAGTAAAACCTCTAATTTTAGATACAATACAATTAAGATTGCGAATATCGGCTTTATTAGGCGTCGTTTTAATAATATTATAAATGTCTTTATCAATAATATTAAATTCTTCTTTGATTAATTTAATATTATATTTTTGAACTGATAACAATTTCATTATTAAGTTCATCAGATATTTCTTTATGATAATAATTATTATAAATTCTTGATAAACTTTTAATATAAGCTTTTTTTGTTTCATCCTTAATAATTTTTTTATTAAGATTGGTTGGTCTTTTTTTAAGAGGTTTTAATAAAATAAATTCCTCTGTTTTTTGAGGTTCTTTAATTTCTTCTACTTCATTATCATTTTTAACATCATCTTCATCATCATCTTCATTAATATCATCTTTGTATTTTTTTCTTATATTGACTTTGTATATGTAAATATTCATTACGATTTAATAATAGTTGTTTTTCTCTATATTTTTTCTGTCGTTCAGCGTTTGTCATTGGCATTTTTTATTTTTATATTAATAATTAAATCAATTTTTATTTTAATGATTAAGATAAAAATAACTTGTAATCAAATATTAATATCTGCTTTTAAAATACGAAGATTATAGCACATATTTACAAAAAGAAGTTAAAGATGGTAACATCATATTATTTGTGAAATGAAGAAAATAAGAAATATGCTTATTAATCCGTCTGATGTTTATTACGTTTTTTTATGACTTTTTTATAATTTCCATATTCCATTGTTGATACACTATTCATTTTATTATATTTGATTTCTGCTATTTCATCTATATTATCCTGAATTAAATCTATATGTGATACTATTATTATATTATTATAATATGATAATAAACCCTTAATGAATGATGGAACTATTGACAAATTATCTTTATCAAAATTTATAAAACCCTCATCTATAAATAATTGATTACATAAAGATTCCTGTTTATTCATAAACAAACTCATTCGTAACGCTAATGATATTACGAAATGCTGAAATCCTGATGCATGTGTTATTGATATTAATTGTTTAGAATTTGTTTCTATATCATTTATTTTTTCATTATTTATTAACCAATTCAAATTAATATTTTCTTTTACTACTGTTAATAAATAATCTAATTTAAAAGGTTTTGTATCTTTATGACATAATGATTTTATTATTTTATTTACTTTATCCATTAATTTATTTAAAATGTATTTCTCATACATATCCATTCTAAAAACCTGAAAATTTGTTATTATTATTTCTAATGTATTTATTGTTTCATCTAAATCTGTTAATATATCTAATAATTTGTCATAACTATCTCTATTTTCTTTATTATATGCGTTTATTGTTGATGATTTTACTATAAGATTTTCAATTGATTTTATTTCATTTTCAATATCTTTTATTTCATCATATAATTTTAATTTATTTCTTATCAATGGTTTTATATTATTATTATTTGTATATTCTTTGTATTTTTCATAATCGTCTAACATTTCTTTTAATTCAAACAACTTATAGGCATTTATTATTTTTGATTTATTCTCATAATCTTCCCATTCCTTGTATTCTTTATTTAATATTTGTAATGATTCAATACGTGGTTTAATGTTTGTTAAATAATTAATGCTATCTTCTATTTTTGTTATATTTGTTTTAACATCTATAAATTCTTTATTAATGGATTCATATATTTCTAACCATTTCTTATATTTTTCATATAATTCTATTTTTTCAAATGTTTCATATAAATCATATGATATATTGTTGAAATATATTTTATTTATTTTAATTTCATTTAGTTCTTTATCTAAATCATCTATGATTTTATTTGTCTTATCTTTATCTGATACTATTAAATTTAATTCTTTTGTTATTTTATCATATAATTCTTTGCTTTTATAATATTCTAACCATTCATTTAATATTTCATATTCTTTTTTCATTTTATTATTATTTTCATTACGATCATAAATTAATAAATAATTATTATTTATTTCGTCTTTTTTATTTTTAATATCAGACTCTATTGTATTTATAATTATTTCTAATTCTTTTATACGACATACCCATGACCTTTTACAACATATTTCACAACACGGATTATATTTATAATCATCATTTGATGTAAATAATTCAAGTTCTTTTTTATAATTTGATAAGTCTGTTTCTAATTTACTTATAAAATCTTGTTTCTCATAATAAGTATTTAATATTTTATCATCTTCATTTATATTTTTTTCAACATTTTTTATATTAATATTCTTAATTCTTTTTGATATTGTTGTTGATGTTTTATATGAGATTGTTGTATCAGGTTTATTTTTTATTTTTAATGTTTGTTGTTTTGAAAAAGTTAATTTAAAATCATTCTCCAATTTTATTATTTTTTCTTTATTTAATTTATTAATATTTTCAATATCTTTTTCTCGTTCTAAAAGTTTTTTATAATCATTATAACATTTATCTATTTTATTTTTAATTTTGGACTTTTTAATATTTGTTGAAATATAATTATATAAATTATCAATCGTCTCATATATCTTATTAATTTCTTTTAAATGATCTTCTTTTGTTATTTTAGGATCTGTAATTTCTGTTGGTTTATTATTAATTATTTCTATATGTTTATCATTCAGATCTTTATATTTTTCATTTAATAGTTTTAAATCATCTTCTAAACATTTAATATCATTATTACAATCATTATTATCATGATTCATATATTGTTTTAATAAGTCTTCTTCTTTTTTTATAAAAGATAATTCACAAGGTTTTATTTTTTTATTACCATCTAATACAATCTTAGGATTATAAGATTTTTTTAATACATTTAATGTAACAACAGTTACATCTTTTAATAAATATTTCAATTCATTATATTTTTCTTTATAAAATGAATATTCTTCATCTGTTTTTATTTCTTTTTTTAAATCATCTATTTGTTTAATATAATCAATATCCAATATTAATAATGTTTTTGGATTTTTAATATCTATTTTAATATATTCTGATGAATTATATAAATCTTGTAATTCTGTTTTTTCTTTTAATAATATATCTAATTTTTCTTTATTCTTTATCATATCTTCATCATTAACTTCATTGACATTATTAGTTGATACAAGTTTTTCATAAACCTGTTTTTTACTTTCTACAATTCTTCTAAAATCTTTATATTTATTAATTGCCGTCTTAAATAAATTATATAAATTGTAAATATATTCAATATTAAATGATTTATCTATTGTCTCAAAACTTGTCTTATTATCCATTTTTAATATATCATAATCTATATTTTGTGTTAACATAGAAGACGATAAGAAATGACTAATAGTTCCAAATAATTGATTAACTAATACTTCACAAGCCGCGTCTTTTTTTATTAATTCCAAATCAGTTTCATTAATAAATTTATAAATATTTTTATGATGTTTTGCTAACGTATTAGATTCTTTATTTCTCGTAAAATATCTTTCGATTCTATATAACGTTCCATCTATTTCAATATCAATTATTGTATATCCATTTTTTTTATTATAATTTAAAATTCCAGAACTTAAATCGCCTTTTTTTTTTAATGTTGTTATTTCACCCCAAATAGCCAATGTTAATATATCATAAATAGCTGATTTTCCTGTTCCGTTTTTACCTTTTACTAAAAAAGTTTTTAAGTCTAAATCAGACATATTTAAATAATTTTTATTCTCATAACAGAACAATCCTTCCCATTCTAAATATCTTATAAAATATTTTGGTTTTATAACTTTAATATCGTCACTACTAACACATTTTAAAATATCTACTGATAAATCTTTATTTCTTTTTACACATTCTAAATGTAATTCATTTGGATATTTTGAAATATCTAATAATAATTGTTCTTTATTAAAAATAATATTATGTAATTTTTTCAACTTATCAGATGTTAAATATTTGCTAAAATAGTCTAAAATAAACGAATTGTCTACTATTTTAGTCATTTGTGTCTCATTATATATTTCAGTTTTAATATAATCACCATCATTATCATCTAAACAAATCTTATTATCTAATCTTGAAATAATATTAAACAATTTATTATAACTTTTTAATAAAGAATTTAAATTTTGGAAATTAATTTTTGAAAAAGTTTTAATTTCTAATTTTTCTGGAAAATATTTTAAATTTAAATTAATATAATCTTCTAATTTTATTTCATAATTTCCATTTATACGAATTAATATTTCTTCTGAATCGTTTTCTTTTACATTAATATAACCTATTTTATTATAAACATTTACATCCATTGTTTTTTTATTTTCTAAATCCCAAATTAAATAGCCATGTTCAATTATATTTTCTCCAAAATTTTGTTGAATTAAAGAACCTGAATAACCACATATTGTTTTCTTCTTATAATTAAAAACTTGTCGTTTATGAATATCTCCTAAAAGAACATAATCAAAATCTTTAACCCATTCGAGAGGATAAGGATTATTTTCATCTTTAATACAATCTCCATTAAAAAGTTTAGCAGATTGAAATGAACCATGAAACAATGCTATTTTATATTTAACATCATTTGTAAACATTGGAAAATCTGGCAAATCTTGAATTCTTCCAGAATTTCTATAAACATCTAATGTATCATCAATACTAACATATGAAAATCCTACATTATCAATTATAAAAGATGTTGTATTTGTTAAAATTGTTAAATTATTAATATTAAAAGTTGATGAAAAAACTAATGATGGTTGAGCTATTTCACTCTGATTTCTATCATGGTTTCCGTGAAAAATAATTACTCTTCCTAATTTAACTAAATTTTCTATAAAGTTTTTATACAATAATAAACCATAATTGCCAATATTATTTTTATTATGAAAAATATCACCAGTTATTACTATAATATAATCATTAATTTTCAATTCTAATTTTTGTATTTTATCAGCAATTGATATAATTGTATTATCAAATACATCATTATATTCATCGTATCTACTTGTTAGTTTATCACCGTTTCTAATATGTAAATCTGATAAATGAAATATATATTGTAATGACATTTTATTAATAAAAAAAAATGATTGTATTGTACTGTCATTTTTTTATTAATAAAAAAATGAAAGCAAAATATGAAAACTTAATACGCCTCAAAAAAACGAAAAAGAATAAATGAAATATAACAAAAAGAGGAAAACCATTATTTTTCTTTTTCGTTTTTTTGAGGCGCATTACATATTTATTATTTTTGCTTTCATTTTTGATAAGTATATAACAATAGAAAATATTGAAAGCAAAAAAAGAGAAAAAAGAAAATGAAAGGGATGAAATATATTATTTTGATTTTTGAGGCATTTTGAATATTTACTTTCTCTTATTTGTTCCTTCCATTGTATATTTTCTGTTTTTTGGCTTATCCTTTGCCTATTATTGCTTATTCTTGCTTATCCTTGTTTATGCTAATAAAAGGTTTCGTATGTTTCTTATAATCATTTACAATAGAAAGAAAGATAGAAAAATAGATAGAGAATAGATAATGAATAGATTTCAAAGGAACAAAAAGCAAATGAAGTATTTTATGTTTTGCTATATAATAAAAAATGAAATATTTAAGAATATAACAAAATAAAAATATAACATATAATAAAGATGGATTCTATATTATCAGCAGAATAAAGATCATTTTTAAAGAAGATAGAAGAACAAAAGCACAGCAAAAGGCTGAAACATTAGCAAAGAAACGGGAATATATGCGAAGATATAGAGAAGAACAAAAGGCAAAAGGGGG
>Ga0214172_1000442_pt1 | contig 18093 bp, 39 predicted proteins | sample TroBogEpilimnion_29_FD_153010 | JGI IMG/M metagenome (GOLD analysis project Ga0214172, IMG submission 153010) | Freshwater microbial communities from Trout Bog Lake, WI - 12JUL2007 epilimnion | ecosystem: Environmental > Aquatic > Freshwater > Lake > Epilimnion/Euphotic zone | place: Trout Bog...
GAATCTGTGGAACCTCTATGAAGTCATGCTGGAAAAGCGTATCAGTGAACCGGGTGGTTGCGATCAAGCTGCCAAAGAGATCGAAAGGATCATGAAGCTATGACAAAATGTCGACATGCCAAGTGTAATAAAGAACGCTTTTGGAGATTATGGGCAGTGGGCTACTGCTATGAACATGCTTTTGAACACAGTAAGAAATGTAAAGAACAAGGAGTCTACAGATGATTAAAGGATTTGAACACGTGGGCGATACCCATAAATGTAATGTATGCTCTTGTGAGTTTACAGATGATGAGGGTGGGGTACAGGGCTACTTTGGCATCTTGCCTGTAGCATTCTGCCCAACTTGCTACTCTAGCATGTACGACATGGTACAGCAAGACATGGCTCTAGACGAGGCCTGTGATGACTAGCATCAACATAGCTACCACACCCTGGGTGACCCTACGCAAGGGTGACGTGGGCTTTATGCTAGACAGTGACTATACTCTATGCAGTCGAGCAGGCTTGGAAATCTCAGCACAGTGTCCGCCAGGTATAGCCACAGTGATCGCTGATGCTATGGCTCGGGGGTGGCTGGAGCCTGTTGCACTGGTGCCCAAGACAGACCCTACCCTCATGTGGGACATCCTAAAATCATGAACAAGCAGGTTGAAAAGCTGGCCAACATATGGGCTAATCGTAGGGGTGTCGCTGATGACCTGGGCACGGTCTATACCTTTAGTGAGCAGGCTCTACAGGTCTTTGCCGAAGCTATAGTTAAAGAGTGTGCCCAAAAGCTGGACGTGTGCAAGATGATGAAACTGGACCCTAACTTTTACAGTGGCATGATTAGGGATCATTTTAAAGATAAAGGAACTAACAATGAATAAATTTAGACAATGGTATTTGACAAACCAAACAGAAATCACTTGGTTTCTAATTGGCTGGCTAGCACTGGCTGCTCTGCATGATTTTGGTCGCGGAGACTGGGCTGGGCTAGTTTTGGATTTGGTGTTGATTTGGATCAACTTTGCCCTGAATCGTAGATGAAACACCTAGGCGAATATTTCTTTACAGGCCCTGCAACTTTGATTTCCCACGAGGAAGAAGATCTGTTTGTGGCTCGGCTAGTCGGGGGTATATTTTCAGATCGAAGCGTAAAGAATAAAGCAATGATTGAATGGTGCAGTGATCTATTTGGACCGCCCGGTGTGCTCTTTCGAAGAGTACAGGGCTTGGCCAGATATGAGGGTAGATGGTATCACGATACGGGTGACTACTACTTTACCAATGAACTAGATAGGACGGTATTTTTACTAACATGGGCATAATGAACTATAGTCCAGAATGTGTGGCCAGTATGAAAAAATGGGTAGATGCACAGCAGACTCTATTAGAACAAGAAATGTTAGAAGCCAAAGCTAACGAGATGCAACAGGAAATAGATCGCGAAGTTCTATGGGGCATGCTTGAAGGGCTAGGCTGGACTAGGGTAATGCTGTCTAGATTTGTAGACAATATGCATGCGGTTGATATTGGCTACTGGCTCAAAGACAACTGCAAACATGCCTATGAGCGACACGGGCGTGATTTTATGTTTGAAAGCTCACAGGATGCTAATTGGTTTAAATTAAGGTGGCAGGCATGATTAAAGGACTTATGGGCTCTAATGGTATTATGGTATCTGCAGGCGATAACAGCTTGCCCTATATTAACCAAAACTCTAGTAACCCTATACAGGGCATGATACGTATCTGGGGAACAGACCTGCAGGTGTTTGACGGAACAGCTTGGATACAGATGGCCTCAAGTTATGCAACTGTCAGATTAGATCAAGATGCTCAAGCACTGCTTGAATGGGCTAGACTTGAACGTACTAAACAACGAGTCCGTGAGGATCGAGTACGAAACAATCCTGCACTTAAAATAGCGTTCGATAAGATTAAAAAGGCCGAAGAGAACTTTGATCTATTAGAAAAGTTTGTGCAATTTGACAATGAAGAGTATCCAAAAGGATAGTATGCCAATACCCGGAGAACGAACAGGTGATCTATGGCGCCCAGGTAATCCGCCAAAATGGAAACGCTACTGGACTATAATCCCACGTAGGATAAACGGTCGTTGGTATTGCGGAGACTATGTTTATCGCAAGTTTGTTCTTAGCCCAGGTGGTGGATTTTGGAAGTATGGTGATGAGTTTGATGTATTGAGAGATAGCAAATGATTAGAGTCAGCACCGCAGATCCAGTATTTCAACAAGCATATTTAAATGCTTTCCGTGCCTTGCCAGTTGTAACATTAGAAACACCCAGACAGTATGGTCAACGGTGGCGGGAAGCCTATCGTTGCAGAGTTACACAGGGCGGCCCCGGGTGGCCAATACAAGAATATATATTTGATCGTGATGAAGATTATACTTGGTTTATGTTGAGATGGTCATGAAAACAATTAAATTAACAGTGAGTCAATGGCAACGGATTCGTGAGCAACTGCACGAAGAGCATCCAAAGTCCATATTCATGATACGTAACAAGATGCGATCAGTATTGGGCTTTACCATACGGGAGCATAACCAATGGATTGATGTTAAACCTAAACTGGATGATGAAGATACCTATCGGAATCGCGGCTATTCACAGTTACAGATACATCTAGACTTTTATAGTGAAAACAAGCAGACAATGTTCTTAATGAAATTTAGTGAGATAATAAATGACAGAAGCGATGGAAGCCTGTAAGGTAGGCATGTTTCAATTACCCGGAATTAAATTCCCCAAGGGCTTCTTGCCCGAGGACCTATTGCTTGAAATGCAGATATGGTGCAAAGAAAATAAATGCGGTGGCAGCATGACAGATGATGGTAGTTTATGGAGTTTTCGTAACGAAGGACAGCGTGAATGGTTTATACTTCGCTGGGGTGATCTAATACCCAAACTGCCTACTAAAGAAGAAGAATGAAAAGAGTCAAGGCTAGTGATGGCACAGAAATTAGATCGAGCTCATGCACATGACGTTGTCTCAGAAAAGTTAGGTATGACTACTAAGACTAACTATCCGCATATGATTGAGAATGGCATAGTCTATCATCGGAGACAGGTGCATAGTTTCACTATGGGCGATGTTGAGGATCCAGAGATTTATGCCGCACAGCCAATATATGAGTGGCAGCAAACAGATCACGGCAAATGGGTAATGGAACACGGATTGGACCCAAACTATCTAATACGTCCAGATGAAACAATGTGGGGATTCAAAGTGTTAATCATCGCCCATATTAACGATCGTGACTGGACTGAATACTGTATAAGATTTATTGACAAACTAGAGAAATGAACTTACAATAACGTTATTAGGAGATAATCATGCAGATTAGAGCAAGTGAAGATGGCAAGAAATTTGGATCATGTGGCTGTGGCCGCAGTCCTACAGGCGACTGTATTGGTTGGCACGGACTCAACGAAGAGCAACTAAAGGCTGCTAAAGATAAATGGGATCTAGCCCAATATCAAAAGCAGGCCCAAGAGCTGTGGAACGATAGCTGTACAGCTCCAAGGAAATCCCAAGTATCTGGCGATGATATTGATGATTCAGATGGCGGACTATTAGAATAAGGACTATTATGAACTGGATACGTAAGAAAGTAATCGCTTGGGTACGTGCAGACTGGGACGAAGCCAACAGATTTAGTGGTAGGCAGCGTCCAGAGATAGTAACAGAAGACTGTGATACCATGGATGACCCTATTAGATTTGAACTACAGGGTGTTGTTGGTGGGCACTTGCTCAAGGTACGACACCCCTATAATCATAAGATTGATAAAACACCCAGTACCACATATATTATTCAAAGCGGTGAGGATGTTGGTGCTAGGATCGCCAAGATTGTCAGCTTAGAATTACTTAAATAAACTTATACAACAGGAGACCCATATGGACTTCATTATATACATAGTTATTGGCATTGTGGCATTTATAGCTGGTTGGCATAGTCGTGGAGTTGTTATGCTAGCTATGTTAGGATCTAATCCTGATAAGATTATCAAAATGCTCGAAGAAGTCAAAAGACTTAATGCAGAAGAAGCAGCCAATCCAACGTTTGATGCTGAGCTAGATGTTATGCACCTGAACGTTGAAAAGGAACCAAATGGACAACTGTATGCTTACAATATGAGCACCTTCGTGGCACAAGGTTCTACAATCGAAGAGATACATGAACGTGCCAAAAAGCGTTTCCCGGGCAAATACATTTCGGCAACACTGCTAGAGACTAATCCAGCCAAAGAGCTTGCACAGTAGTTTATTTTCTCATATAATAGATGTACGTTGATAGTATATCAACAAAATAACAGAGGAAACAAAATGAAATTCTTTAATCCAGAAACTAAGACTTACAAGTTGTTCAATGCTCTTTACAATGGCGAAACTGTAACTGCTAGCCAAGCTGAAAAGCGTTTTGGTATCAAAAACATTAGTGCTGAAGTATCACGTATCCGTCAATCAGGTTATGCTGTTTATGCAAACAGTCGTGTAGCTGGTAACGGTGTTAAAGTAACTGAGTATGTAATCGGTAAGCCATCACGTGCTATCGTTGCCGCTGGTTACAAAGCATTGGCAGCAGGTTTAGTTTAATCTTAAACTAGGCAAATCAAAAAGCTCGCTTAGGCGGGCTTTTCTTTTATAAGTACATCATGGACCAAATCACAAATAGCTTTATCGATATTTACAAATGGGCAAGGAGAGATTATGAAGAATGGCCATTTAGATTCTGCATTGAACTACTTGCTTGGGCTGTCTCTATCGGCTGTAGTATTACTATGGCTATTACCGTCCCTAGCCCTCCTCTTCCTACCCTTTATCCTATTTGGATATCTGGTTGTAGTATGTACGCTTGGGCTGCTTTTACCCGCGGTAGTTTTGGTATGTTGGCTAACTATCTACTTTTGGTTTCTATTGATACTATTGGTCTTATAAGGATGTACTCATAGTATTCCAGAGTGCTGTCTTACCATTTCTAACATATAACTTGCTTCGTCGCCTTCTAGCTCTTTCCAACTAGACTCGCCTTCTTTGGTGCCAACAAAGCAACGACCATTTTCCAAATCTAATAGCATATACTTTTCGGGTGCTTTGGTGTGAACTGTAAGTTCACGGGCTGTTTCTAATTGTTCGGCCCAATCTCCGGTTAACAATGATCTTGACATAATCTGTTCCTTAATGTATAATTACTATATATCACAAAGGAAGGACCATGGTAACATTAGTAACAGTCGGAGATGTCTATTTTAGTGCCGATAGCAGTCAGTTTGAAGTTGTAGATTTTTGGGTTGAACAAGGTGAGCCTTGGGTCAAATATATTAACACACAGACAGAAAAAGAATACACTTGCTTACACGAAGCATTTATAAATCGGTTTTTTCCATCGTCGGCATCTTATTAACCGGTTGCTCTGGCATACCTATGATGGCCTACTCTGTGGCTGATAAAGGCACTTTGGCCATTACAGATAAAGGGCTTACTGATCGAGCAGTGTCTGCCGTAGTACCATATTCTGATTGTAACGTAGCCAATATCTTCCAAGGCAAATACTATTGTGAAATACAAGATCCTTCCAAAACATATAATCGAAACGGCATATAGTGCGTAGCATAAATCCTCTAGATCCTTTAGACAGTTTAAAACGTGATTGGCAAGATCTCTGGCCGGCACAACGTATTCTCTATAGAATTTTGATAGCAGTGATAATAGTTATGGGGCTATTTTGGATAACCAAAGAGCCTAGTATGGATCGATTTTTAGTCAAAGATCGAGATAAAATGGCAGTACTTATGGATAGAGACTTTGATGATATTACCGACGATGCTGTTTCGATGGCTACTAATAATGATGCTAAGGTAATACCAAATAATCCAAAGTATTCTAGCTACATTAAGCATACCAAAAATCAAACCAATCGAAAGCATAAACACCGAACGCATAAGCAACATAAGACATAAATTGGTACTTTTTGTGTTGACATCTAAGCCAAATGACTGTATAATATAAACATATTAACAAAGAAAGGTAGCAAATGGCTTTTTCATTTACATATCGTGAAGTGATTAAAAAACCAAATCCGATGGTTACTATTAATCCGTTGGCTCGAGGTTCTAATAAAACTGTAGGCTTACAGGATCGTGTAGATACCTTGGGTAAAAGTGCAGCCTGGAAGAAGACTATCAAAGATTGGGTCAATCAAGGCTTAACATTTGATATGAGTCGCTTTCCAAAAGTAGCTATGCGCAAGTTGGGTGATTTGGATATTGATGAAGATATTCAACGTGCCTTAGATGAAAAACATTGTGCCAACAAGATTGCCAACCCAGCAGTTTTTGATCCTGCCTTATTATCTGTTTGCTATTGTATTTTAAATAGCAAGGGCAAATTTATTAGTATCGATACTCAACACACTGTAAGTACCGTAGCTGCCTTAATCGAAGCTGGACTTGTCCCAGGACATACTGATTGGCGTGAATTTGAATTTCCATTTCACTATATCGAAACAGACAACTTAGCATTTGCTCGCAAGGCATTTGGTATTCGTAACGGCAAAGGACAAAAACGTCAAAGCCAATATATGCAACTTCGTACTAGCGTGTATGTTGTGCGTATTGATAAAGATTTAACCGATGACGAAGACGTAGCTATGGAACGTAAGGTTGCTATTGCAGAAAGTCACGAGTGTTTTCCAATTGATGAAACTAGTAATCTATCCAAGTACCCAGGAACATTTACTAATATATCAACATTTAAAAGTTTGAATGATGACGAAATCGATCTAGCGTGTAGTTGGCATAATCAGTATTTCCATTATGAAAATGTGCATGTCAGCTTGTTCTTTATATTCCGTGAACTATGTAGACAGTTTAAGAGTGCCAAACTTAACATTACTCCTAAACTCCAAGAAGAATTAGCAGCCTTGGTCCAGAATTTATTTGGCAACTTATCGCAGTTCCAAGAGTCAGTAACTGCCGCACACCGCCAGTGGACAGAAAAGCGTTACGGCTATCAAGCCAATTGGGATGACGATGCCTATGCCTGTGCCCTCATACAACTGTATCAGCACTTTGGCGGCAAGGAGAAGGTAGCACCTAGCTTAACTGATCAGTTCGATGGATTGATTGAGTTCTTTGATGAAGATATTATGAGTTTGGCTGCCTAAATGAGTTATTATCTTTATCTAATTACTAGTGTAGGTGGGCGTGCCGGATTCGGCATTGCTGCCGACTATAAGGAACGTAACAAACAATATGCTAGCCATAGCGGCGATATTGTTAAGTTTAGTTTCATTTATCAAGGTCAGCGTAGTCATGCCAAAGCACTAGAACGTACAATTAAAACACAGTTTGCCGATAACATTTGGGTAGTGGATGATTGGAAAACTGAATGGCTTATCAGTGATGTGCCAATGTCTAAGTTACAATCATATGTAGAAGAACTCATTAACGAAAGACATTACAAATTAGAATTATTAACAACTGATTATGATTTCACACAGGGAGAAGTAGTAAATGGCTAAAGTAAATCGCACCAAGTGGTACCAATTTGTTGGCGATGTGTATGAACACTATGAACAGGATCGTTCGAGCAAGGAACGTACCCATTCCGATAACGGCTGGCGCTTGCGTAATAAAAAGTATGGTGCAACTGCTACCTTTGCTAAACTACCCTTAACAGAATCATTAGAGCAACGTCCTTGCCCGCTTAAAGAAGGCTTGCCTGGAATCTATATCTTGCGTGATAGTATTTTCCCACAGGGCTTTTATATTGGTAAAGGTAAAGACATTAGCGATCGCATTTGGAAGCACGGTGTTAAGTTAGATGGCACGGACAAATGGAACAAAGGTGTAGGTACTACAGAAAACTTTGCCAAATATCGTGAACTGCGTTTAGAAAAAGGACTCACTACATTTGATGATGTAGAAATTGCCTTTTGGTTCACTGACAAGTTTGATGAGTTAGAGGATCAGCTTATGGGTGCATATGAAGCCAAATATGGAATGATTCCATTTTGTAACAGCACTGAAGAAAGTCTATTCCAAGTTTGGGACATTTAAGATCAGTTTTGCCTTGCGTTATGTCACGAGGTCATATATAATAGTAACAAGGAGATAATCATGGCTGTTCAGGCACAAACACAAAAAATACTAATCACAAACAAAATAGGCAGACAGATGTGGGTATGGGATAGCGACAGCTTCTATACTCAACGACTCAAAGCAGGTCCATATCAAAAACAGAATCTCCTACACCTACGTGAGCTATGTCCTGCTCCTCGCAAGATACTAGATATCGGTATGAACATTGGTATGAACACTTGGGAGTATGCTACCTTTGCACAGGAGGTTCATAGCTTTGAGCCAGTACCAACAACTTATCAAGTAGCACTAGACAACATCAATCTAAATCTACAGCATCAAGATCCCACACAGGGTTGGTGGAAGCTACCTGATGGTACTTGGGCAAGCCTATTACCAAGCGGGAAAATACAAACTTATAATGTAGCACTAGGACCAGTGTCAGGCACTGTAGAAATGCACATTAAAAAGAATGACGGACACAATCGTGTGGCCAATGATGGCTATACAACTCCTACAGGTAGAACTGTTAAAACTAACACAGGCTATCAGCGTGTATCAGTTCCACAACTAACACTAGACTCCTACAACTTTACTGATGTGGATATTATTAAGATTGACGTAGAAGGCTATGAACTCAACGTGCTAGAAGGTGCAACTAATACTATTGCACAGAATCGTCCTATCGTACAAGTTGAGTGTGTAGAAACACAACCACGTGCTTTTGGAAAGACTATACAGGATCTAATGGATTACTTTAATAGTCGTAACTATGTAATTACAACAGCAGATGGTGTAGTTAGAGGACCTCAGTGGTGCTATGTTAAAAAGATGATGGATCGATTTATGATTCCAGCAGAGCGTACAGATTTGTATGATCCTACGAAAATAGCAACTAACACAGAATCAAACGTAATCGAATTAGACCCAGATCTGTTTGAACTAGAATAATGAAGATTTTGATTACCGGCCATGAGGGATTCATTGGCCGGAATATGCTCGCATGGATGTCTGCTGAAGAAGGCTGGACTGTTGATGGATGGGAATGGGATCCTAGCAACTATCCTGATGTTAGCACATATGATTGGGTAATACACCTAGGTGCTATTGCTGATATGTCCTGTGACGATGTTGATAGCATAATGAAGCAGAACTTAGAGTTTAGTCAGTGGTTGTTTACTGAGTGCAATCTACATGGTGTTAATTTACAATATGCTAGTTCTAGCTCAGTCTACGGTAACACTAAAGATTTTAGTGAGTTTGCATCATGCCATCCACAAACACCCTATGCCTGGAGCAAGTACCTATTCGATCGTTGGGTATTCCAACAGGATGTAAAAGTCTATGTCCAAGGTTTCCGTTATTTTAACGTATATGGTAAGTATATGCATCTGCGTGGCAAGCGGGCTAACATTATTCATAAATGGCGTACCCAAGCCCGCAAAGAAGGTAAAATAACTGTGTGGGAGAATGCAGAAAATGTTAAGCGTGATTGGACTTGGGTTGGTGATGTGTGTCGTCTTCATATTGATTTTATTAAAACAGTTAAAGGATCCGGAATCTGGAATTGCGGATCAGGACTAGCTCACTCATTTTTAGATATAGCAGAAGAGATAGCAGAACAAGAAAGTGCAGAGTTAGAACTTGTACCGGTTCCGGCAGAAGAACAAGCTCGTTTTAGGTATAAAACCTGTGCTGATCTAAAGCATTTAAAAGAAACTATAGGCAAACGTAAATGGCTCAATGTATTTGAGTTTCTAGCACAATAGAAACTATAAATACTTAACCATGAAAATTATTGAAATTTTAGCTGAAGCTCAACAACCTAAAGTGCCACAAAAGCCACGTCAAGGCCCATTGCGTACACAAACAGGCGGTGGATCTCATAAAGATAAAACTAAAACTATCCCACGTAAAGAAAAGCATAAAAAAACTGACATGGAAGTAGCAGAACACGGCAAAGCCAGTTATGCTCTATGTACTAGTTCAAAGCCTAACTCGGAGCTAGGTGCTAGCAATCTAGCATCATGCAAGTCACAAGGATTACGTGCCCGTGAAGGTAATAAGAGTCACTTGATGGGCAAAGGTCCTAAAAGTCGTATGACAATGGGCGGACATAAAGTTAAAGGTAAAAAATACGGCGGACCTATTCCGGATTGGAGTTAAGATGAGATTTAAAGAGTTTAACAAGATAATTAAAGAAGGCAGCGATAGTGGCGTTGAAGCTATGCAAAAAGAACTATTAGCAGCTGGCGCCGACTTAGGACCGTTTGGACCTAAGAATGATGGAATAGATGGTTTACTGGGCCCATACACCCGCCGAGCAGCTGAGAAGTTTCCTGAGATTGCTAAAAAATATGCAGATGTACTTGCCCAACCAGATGCTCCACAAGCAGGACAAATAGGTGCTGGCGGCCCAATCGTTGGTGCTCAAAGAAATAGCAAGTATTATGTAGATCCTAAAGAGATGATTAGCTATCTTAAGGATCAAGGACTAGATAAAAATAGCATAGCTGGGTTGCTGGCCAATGCTCGTGCTGAAAGCGGTTTCAATGCCGGTGTATACGTGGCCAACGATGTAAATGGCCCAGGCGGCGGACTGTTTGGTTTCCATGATACGTTTGATGGACGAGTGCATAACTTTACCGATATGGTTAACGCATGCGGCGGAGAAAACCGTTGGCAAGAAAACTGGAAAGGACAACTAGACTTTGCATTGAAAGCATCAGGTTATCCTAAGAGAGGATTTGGTAGTCCGGAAGAAGCTACAGCTTGGTTCGTTAAACACTATGAAAGACCTGCTAATCAAGCCTATCAAATTGCTGCCAGAAGTCGGGTGGCTAGTCAGTACGCATAAGTAAATATTTCCATGGACATTACTGGAAATTTACTCATAGCACCGCCTGCTGTAAAAGGCAACTTTTGGTATAAGACTGTTATACTAGTCACAGAACATCACGTTAATGGCAGCGTAGGCATAGTCTTAAACAAACGTAGTCAAATGAGTCTGCCTGAGTTCGGTGAGCAACTAGGCATAACACTTGACCTACCTGGATTTGTATATCTAGGCGGCCCTATTAATGTTAAGAATTTAACATTCCTACATTCAAACGATTGGGCTAGTAAAAACACAATGCGCATTAGCGATGACTTGTCTATAAGTTCAGCTGATGACATATTACCTAGACTAGCAATGGGCGATAAGCCTGCGCATTGGCGTATATTCTTAGGAATGGCTGGCTGGGGTCCTGGACAACTTGAAGGTGAACTTAAAGGTACACCGCCTTGGAATCATACTATGAGCTGGTGTACTGCTCATAGTGATATAGAAAGCGTGTTTGGATCTGATACTAATGACCAATGGTGTGCAGCCATTGATCGATCCGGGCAAGAATTCGCTCAAAATCTTTTTGCATAATTGTAATCTATAGTACAATAAATACTTCAAGTTGGGTCTGAAACACAACTAAAGGGTATTAGAATGTCGGCAACACTCTTGCTTAATGCAGATGGCTTACCTGTAAGCTACATGCCTTTAAGCACACTAATTTGGGAAGACTCAATCCGTTACATGGTTTTAGACAAAGCCGATGTATTGTCCTATCACCAAAACTGGACAGTGCGTTCGGCTAGTTGGTCTACACTAGTTCCTAGTGTTATGATGCTTCGTGAATACATGAAGCCAAAAACTACAGTAAGATTCAATCGTACTAATATCTACATACGAGATAATCACAAGTGCCAATACTGCGGTATTCATATCGAAGGTCGTGCGGCTACATTAGATCATGTTATACCCTATGCCAAAGGTGGTAAGTCGACATGGGAAAATGTTGTTACTGCCTGTGCTCCTTGTAACAGCTATAAAAGCGATCATACCCATTTCAAACCTAAAGTCAAACCCTACAAGCCCGACTACTATGAATTGGTAAGTAAACGCAAGCAGTTAGGTTTTGACCTACGCTATAAAGAATGGGAACAATATCTATGTTAAGAAAGTTATTATGGAACTGTCTAGGATTTGCTAGCCTTGGCATGGCCTATGTGGGTGTTGTTACTCCGGGTATACCTTTTAGCATATTCCTTGTAGGCGCTGCCTATTGCTTTGCTAAAGTTAATCCTAAGATGCACGCTTGGTTATACAATCACAAGTATTTTGGACCATTCCTGACTAACTGGAACGAAAAACGAGTATTTCCATTTAATGGAAAGATCCTTATGGTCTTAGTCATGGATTCAAGTCTAGTTATCATGTGGTTTACTACACACAATGTCAAAGCTATGATATACACAGCTATTACTATGTTCTTAGTGGCTGTATGGGCGTGGCGCTTTCCAAGCACTCCAGAAGAGTATGCTCGTAGAAAAGCTGCCGGAGAAAAAATAGGCTGGTTTAAATAGTAGTATAAATAGTAGTACTTAATTAGGAGTACTACTCAATGAAGAAGATCGTATTAGGCTTGCTCTTGGCCTTTATCAGTGTAACAAGTTTTGCTTGGACACAGAGAGCACCAGGTACAGTAGCACAATGTCAAGTACATGCACCATTTGGCGTTCCACAAGTACAGGGACAAGTACAACCAATTTGCCGTGAAGCATATCTAGTTGGTTATGATGCTCAAGCTAAACTACCACGTTTCGTTATGTGGACACTAACTCCACAACACGCACTAGGATGTGTAGCACGTTCAAATGCATTCGTAGCTGATCAATCTGTTCCTAACGGTGCAGTTCCAGGCGACTATGCTGGTACAGGCTACGACAAAGGACACATGGCTCCAGATGGAGATCAATCATGGGATCAACAGGTTGAGTATGAATCATTCTTGATGACCAACATGAGTCCACAAGCTGGTTCATTGAATCGCGGTATTTGGAAATTGCTAGAAACTTCAGTTCGTGGTTGGGCATTCCAAGGCAATCAAAACTTCAACATTATCTCGGGCGGTGTTTACTCTGCACAGGATAAAACAATTGGTAAAGGCGTAGTTGTTCCACACGCTTTCTACAAGATCGTAGTTGACGAAAACACAAAACAAGTAGCTGGCTGGTGGTTCCCACATGTTGCTCCATATCCTAACTTGGGCAATGACTTAACTAAGTTCCGTTTGCCAATCGCACAGATTGAACAGCAAGCAGGTGTTAAATTTGCTATGCCACAAGGCGCAGTTGAACTACAGCCAGGTAAAGAATGGCCAGTAGATTTCGGTGCTTTAACCAATGCTAAACGCAAATTGTGTGGTGCAAACGCATCTACGGATTAAGGAATAAATAATGGATAATGAGAATTCGAATGATTATCCAGTATATCCAGAGGACGATGGCACAGATCGTCCTCGCAATCCCTACAGCCCTGTTTGAAAGTGTAGCCCAGTTAGGCTGCGGTCTTGCAGGGTTGTGTTATGAAATAGAGACTAAAGATGCCATCAAAAAGTAAAGCACAACAGCGATTTATGGGTATGGTACACGCTGTACAAAAAGGTGCAATGAAAGCCCCTAGTAAAGCTATCGCTAAGGTAGCTAAAGGCATGAGTAAGAAAGCAGGGCATGACTTCGCTGCTACTAAACATGCTGGATTACCTGATCATGTTACAGAAACTATCGATAGTGAGTTGCTAGTAGACTTTAACAGCTATCTATCTAATCTGCTAGAATATGAGCATCGTCGTAGTCATAAAAAGGATCAACATAATACTAGTGATGATCTCGATAATACCTATGTAAAAAATATAATCAACAAGGCTCAAAGCGATTTTCCAGATATTAAAAACCCACAAATGGCTGTATTGGCTTACATAGGCAAGAAAGAAGAAGAAAATGAACGTAATAATGCTAGAACAGCACAGTGGATAAATCAAACACAACAAAAGATAGATCAACAACAGCAGTCGTTGGGGCAGCACTCTGCAGACCTACAAGATAAAGAAGCACGTTTTAAAGCACAGGATCAACAGTTCCAAGACTTCCGCGCTCAGGTAGCGGCTGCGGATCTTAATCCTCAACAGCAGGCTCAAGCAGAATTAGAATTCAAGAATAATCCAGAGCAAGATCCAAGACAAGTGATTGCAACAGTTAAAAATAGTAAACCAACTGTGGCACCAAAGACTAAGGCAGCAACTGTTGCTGCACCTGCTACAGCAGGACAAAGAGATAGTCTACCGCCTATCGATCCTACTCACTCGGATGTTGGTGCTGCTATGAATAACATGATTAAAACTAAGGTGGCAAAACCTAAGGCTCCTAGAAAAAAGTCTAGAGTGCCGACAACCGCTCAAGATGCCGCAGCTAGACAAAAGGCTTTAAGTAAAGCATTTGGGTATGATGCTTCTTCGGCATCACCCGTTACAGCACCAATGGCACTAGATCCGAGAGAACTAGTATCAGCCGGGGAAGCCGAACCTATACTAGAAGGTATAGTTGCTAATACTGCTAATACTATAGAGGCAGTAGCCAAGGCAAATCTTGAGAGGATTGGCCAGGCATACATGAGTTACAAAGATGCAAAATTAGATTTTTTAAACAGTACCTTACCTCTTACAGTACCAGCAGACAAAATTCACGGCATGGTTGAAATTTTTAAGAAAATGCCAGCTGGTCCAGATAAAGATGCGTTACTGACTAACCTGCTCAGTAACGAAAATTTCTTAATTCGCTGGTTATGGGAAAATGTTCCAGCAACAGCCAAGAAAGTAACAAAGCGAGCATCAAAGCCTAAGCAACTTCCACTAGCATCAGCAAAACCAAACACACCGGCACCTACACCAGAGCCTAGCCACATTATTGATCCTAATACAGGGCAACCATTTGCTATGCCCGAATCTAAAAATAAAATTGAAGATGACTTGCTATTAGAATATCTAGTTAGTCTAAACATAGTACTAGACAATGCGAGCAAGTGAATTCCAACCTAAGAAGCTGGTCATATTTGACATAGATGACACTCTAGTCCATACACAGACTAAGGTTCATGTAGTCAAGGATAGTCGAGTGATTAAAAGCCTTAACTCACACGAATTTACCAGTTACAAGTTACAACCAGGTGAGTCATTTGACTTTGGTGACTTCCGTGATGCACGTGAATTCTTTGCTAATGCTAAACCAATCATTCCAATGATCAATCAGCTCAAGCACGATATCGCTACAGGCAATAAGGTTGTTATGGTTACAGCACGTGCAGACTTTAATGATAGAGAACTGTTCTTAGATACATTCCGTAAGTATGGTATTGACATGAGCAAGGTGCATGTACACCGTGCAGGTAATATGGTAACCAAAGCTCCTACAGAAGAAAAGAAAGCAATTATTATACGTGACTTGCTAAACAAAGATCACTATACAAAAGCTATCATGTATGACGACAGTATTCCAAACTTAGAAGCATTTACAGCTCTTAAGAAAGAATACCCACATACTAAGTTTTATGCTTGGCACGTTAGCCTAGATGGTGAAACTAGCGAATATCATCGTACTAACGAAAGTATAGGTGATCATGACACAGATGATAGCAGCATCACTTTAGATCCTCATAGAAGAGATTATGAAATACGCAACTATCACAAGCTAGACAAATATCTAGCAGAACTATGCAAGTTAGTTGAGCGCGGACAAGAGTCAGGTAAAGACTTTGGCATGGTTGCTGCTGGTATACTAACACTAAAGCACCCATATATGGCTCGACTAAACCGCCCGGGCAAGCATGGACGTATACACGCAGAACATGCTGTAATCAAAGACTTCAAGGCCAAGTATGGAGAAGTACCAGAAGGCACTGTGATCATTACAACTCTAAGTCCTTGTAATAATCATATGGATGAACGTGATGGCCCAAGTTGCGCAGATATCATTAATGCCAACGGAATTGAAAAAGTATATTGCGGTTTGATTGATCCTTCACAAAATCATGGCAGCAAGGATCATAGACATTACAATCTAGTGGAAACACAGAACGAAGAACTGCGTACACGCTGTGAAGAGTTTGCCAGCACATTCTTAGATGAAGTAGAAGAAGATGCAGCAGGAGTGGGTACTATTACCAAACAGAATAGTACAGCAGATGTTAACAAGGGAACGCCCAGGAAAAACCTTAAAGCGTTTAGACTAATATGAAAAAACTTTTAGCAATAGCAATATGCATTATTGGCCTTAGTGGTTGTTCGTCTCTAGGCAATTTAATTCCTAGCAAATGGGATGATAACCAAGCTAAGGCAGTAATAGACATTAGACAGTCTGCTGCCAATTTTGATTGTGCAGGCGATCAAAAAGCACAATTAGTTGCACTAGGCAATCAGGTACAGTGGTTTAATCTTTATGCAGAAAGCAAAGGCACAGCTGACATGGCCAAACTAAACGATGTATTTGCCACCACGGTTAAAGAATATCAAGACAGAGTTAAAGCAGGACCAGTAAGTCCTTTGTACTGCGATCTAAAGAAAAAGATAATGGTACAACAGGCAGACATCATGGCTAAGGCCGTACTATGGAGATTTTAAAATGAGTGATACATTAAATCAAGTAGCAGCAAGCGGAGATAGTTGGGCAGCCGAGCGTGCTAACTATGCAATGCAGGTAAGTCAGGCAGTTGGTGCTGGACAGCTAGGAGCCAGTGAAGCTAAAGAAATACTACAAGATCTAATCAACACACAGCAATTACAAGAAGCGGCTCAAGCTGATGAAATCAAAGCTGCCTTGTTCTTTGGCATTACACAGTTGATCAGTATGTACGCTTAAAAACGTCTTGAAGGCCAGCGATAAGGTCTTCAATCATACCATCATCATGAAACGGAGTAGGTGCAAAACGTAACCGCTCCGTTCCCACATCAACAGTTGGCGAGTTTATAGGTTGTACATAAATGTTATGATCAGATAGCAGAGCATCACTCATAGCCTTGCACTTTTTAGCCTCTCCTACAAACACAGGAACTATATGACTTGTGCTTGATTCCATTACAGGAATGCCAGCTGCGAGTAGTCTATGTTTTAGTTTACGAGCACGTTCCTGATGCTTTTCACGCAGCTCATTATGATCCTTAAGATATTTGATAGCTGCTAATGCGCCGGCGCAGGTAACAGGACTCATTGATGTTGTAAAAATAAAACCCGCTGACATTAGACGTATTGCATCTAATACAATAGCATCGCCAGCTACATAGCCGCCCTGTACACCATAGGCTTTACCTAGAGTACCGTTGATAAAGTCTATACGTCCTTCTAAGCCCAGTTCTTCAACTTTACCTGCGCCTGTTGCTCCATAAAGTCCTACAGCATGCACTTCATCAATATAGGTCATTGCTGAGTATTTGTCTGCTAGATCACATATCTCTTTAATAAGTCCAACATCACCGTCCATTGAATATACTGATTCGAACACTATGCAAGGAACATTACCTGCGGCCTTACTAGCCTTTAATTTTGCTTCTAGATCAGTTAAGTCATTGTGCTTGAACACACTTTTGGCTGCACGGCTATGCAGTATACCTACTACTAGACTATTGTGGTTATTCTGATCGCTGACAAACTCTATGTTAGGAATAATTTTAGATAGTGCAATTAGAGTCCACTCATTAGCTACATAAGCTGATGAAAATAGCAGTGCTCGACTCTTGTTGTGAAGTTGTGCCAGCTCATGCTCTAGAGCCACATGATAATGGCTAGTACCTCCGATGTTACGAGTACCGCCCGAGCCCGCACCAGTCATATCCAGAGCTGTGTGCATGGCATCTAGTACAACTTTATGCTGCCCCATGCCCAGATAATCGTTTGAGCACCAGTTTACAATGTTTTTAATATTGTAAGGTCCGTACCAAATAGCTTTAGGAAAGTCACCACGCTCGCGAATAATATCGTTGAAAACACGATATTTGCCGTTGTCTTTAAGTGTTTTAATTAGGTTTACAAAGGGAGTTTTATCTATCATAGTAACTTACTTATCGCTAAATATAGATAGAGGACTGAATTCATGGCAAAGAACGGCATATCAACACTATCAACTAAGCAAGCAA
>Ga0214172_1000443_pt1 | contig 18058 bp, 19 predicted proteins | sample TroBogEpilimnion_29_FD_153010 | JGI IMG/M metagenome (GOLD analysis project Ga0214172, IMG submission 153010) | Freshwater microbial communities from Trout Bog Lake, WI - 12JUL2007 epilimnion | ecosystem: Environmental > Aquatic > Freshwater > Lake > Epilimnion/Euphotic zone | place: Trout Bog...
CAATTTAATATCGTATCCATCATAGGTTTTTACAAATTCAATACATCTTGCTTCATCCCAGTTCTCCTTTATTATTTTAAGGTATTCAGCATAACCGCTTGAAAAGTCCAATTCTTCGATTTGCTCCTCATTCAAATTGTCAACATAATTGATCGCATCGCTAAAAATCAAGGCCGGAGTAAATGACTTGAAATCTTCAACTGAATTAAATGTCCAAAGGTGAGCACCCCACGTATCGTGGTGGTAATTGTGAAGTTGGTATAAATAGAATGAATGTTCATTCGCCTCATTTCCGAGGGCATTTTCCCATATTGCACTAGGGTCGAGTATTTCATGTAAATCCTCGATACTCATTTTTTTGATGGAAGATTTTTTCTTGCTCATAATTACTGTTTATATTAAGTTATTGATTATCTCTCACCCCACCTTTTCCCAGCTCCCCTTCACCCTCGAGCCCTGGTCTCCATTCTGTTCTATCTGCAAATAAACATCCAGTTCTTGTTGCAGTTCTTCCACATGTGAAATCAGTCCAACAATCCTTCTTTCCTTTTGCAATGATTTTAAGGTGTCAAAAACCTCAGCCAAGCTTTCTTTGTCCAAGGTGCCAAATCCCTCGTCTAAGAAGAAGAACTGCTGATCCATCCCAGCCGACTGCTGAATATTTTCTGACAAGGCCAAGGCCAAGCTCAACGCAGCCTGAAAGGTCTGCCCCCCCGACAATGACTTCAGCAACCTCAGCTTGCCTCCATTGCAATTGTCCCTAACCATAAATGTACCTTCCTTGTCCAACTCCATCTTGAACTTCTGCCTGCTCATCTTAGCAAATCTTACATTAGCCAGATTAACCACGTTCTGCAAATAACGCATAGACGCAAAATTGACAAAGCCACTTCCGTTAAATAGACTCTTTAGGGTCGAAATATTGGTTTTTCTTATCGTTTTAGCAGCTAAAAGGGTTTCTAACGCTTGTTTTTTGACTAAACTAGCTTTTAAACCTTCTATTTCGTTTTTTATTGCTCCCACTGCTTTGGTAGTCTCCACTACCTGCTTGTCCAAGGCTAAGGTTACACGCTCTAATTCATCCAACTTCGCCTTGTCAAAAACTTTGTCCTTAATCTTTTCATTCAATGCAGCTAACTCAGCCTTTAAAGTAGCTAATTCCTCTCCCAATCGTTTGGCAATTTGTCTGACCTTTTCTGCATCTATCTCTTGAGCCAATATCTCTTTTACCTGTTCCAGTTGGTAGTCATTGTCCAATAACTGATCCTTCAATTCCTGACTAACCCGTTGCAACTGTTCTTGTGTATGGGCTAACTCTTGCTGTTGGCCCTTTGCCTTTTCTGTAAGCGTTGCCAAAGTAACCTCTGCTTCTTTTAAGGCTTGTTGGGCCTTTTCGTACTTAGCCGCATTGTTAACAATACTGTCTTTCAGTTTTTTCAAATCCTTTTCGAAAGCAACCCGGGTATAATTCGCATACGGCCCTTGGTCAAAACCAACTACCCTTGGATTTAACAGCTCCAATTGCCCTTTATTTGCTATTATTTCAGATTCAAGCGACTTGATTGTTTCTTCAGTAGTAGTTGCGTTTACTTTTAATTGTTCTAGTAACTCTCTTGATTGCTTCTGCGTAACCAATAAATCCTTCTGCTTTTTCTTTGCTCGGTTCAGTTCCTCCTTGGCAGCTTTAAAATCAGCTATTGTTGCAAGAACAAATTGACCTGCCGGAAACTCAGCCTCCTGCTTTTTAATTTGTTGTTCATAGTTCGATAATGTTGATACAACTTTTGCCAACCGCTCTTCATCTATTGCTAGTCCTGTAAAAAACTTGTTAATTGTTTTATCCAATTGATCAAGTTCTTTTTTCTTCGTTTCAATAGCCTGAATAGCCAGCTCAAGTTGCCCAAGTTCTGAACTATAATCCTTTTGCTCTAATGGAGCTGGGTGATGCTCAGAGCCACACAATGCACAAGCTTTACCGTCTGCCAAATCACTGGCATAGGCTTGCAAATGAAGCTTTACATCCATAATCTTTTTTTGTTGCTCTATTTGCGCTTGTTCATTTGATAATCCACGCTTTAGTTCGAGCAAGGTATTTTCGAATTGCGCATAGGTGAAGTTTTCAGTAAGGGTATTTAACTCCTGCTTCAATTTCTTTCCAATTTCTGTATTGATTAATTGTCGCTTAGCATGCAACCCTTCAGTCAAAGTATGGCTTTCCGCCATCAATTCTTGTTGCTTTTCTTTCAGTTGATCATAGCTCAAAACCCAAGCTTGTACCTTTTCTAAATATTCTTCTTGGTTCAATACCGGGTTCAAGTCTTCTAACTCCCTTTCTATAGATTGAATCTTTTGCTTACCAAACTCCATCCTTTGGGTAAACTCCACTGCATATTTTTTTTCTAGCCCTGCTTTCTTTTCTTCTGTTTCTTTAATCTTGGTTTTTACCTCAGTAATTTGCATCAAAGCCTCTAGTTGTCCAATTAACTGCTCGTAACTAGGCTTTTTGCTTACTTCATTTTCACTATTTTTCAGGCTGACTTTCGAAATTTCAACAGCTTCATTCGCTTTGGTTTGAAGCGTTGTCGTCTTTTCCAAATCCAATTTTCTTATTACACACTCTTTTTCAAGTTCTGCTGATTTTTTAATCAATGCATCAAACAAACGAAAGACCTTCTCATATTCATTGACAATTTTCTCCTGTTCGGCAATGTTCTTAACGGCTATTTGTTTGGCCTCAAATAAAGTTTTCTTATTTCCATAAGCAGTAATATCAGCTTCTAATTTTTTGTGCTCGGCCAGCTGTTCTTTGTTGGCTGCTAATTCCTTATTTTGTTTTGCTAAATCTTTCTCCTTCAAAAGCAATTCATGGTCTTTCTCAACAATCAATTGCTCACTCACATGCGCAACAGCATTCAATTCACCTGACAATTTATCTATGCTGCTATTGTTCTCCCTTTCCAAGGCACTCACCCTTGCCCCCAGGTCAAAACGTTCCAACGAGAAAAGCTCTTTCAGCATTGTTGTTCTATCCTTCTGACTCAATTCTAAAAACTCCTTAAACTGGCCTTGAGGAATAATGACAGTTCTTTTAAAGTTCTTATATGAAATTCCGACTACTTCATTGATATCACTTCCCTTAATAGGTGTAAAAGTTCCAGTCTCTTCCACCTTGTAATGTTTGATATCAAATGTAACATTCTCAAAATCTCTTGCCTTACGTTTCAATTCAGCAACAATTCTATACACCTGGTTCAGTTTACCCGCCTTAAAGGTGAAATCAATTCTTCCCTCATTGCTATTGAGGTTCAACATATTGTAATTGCGGTTATCACCGCGCGACAAAAACCTTTCAGTATCCTCATACAAGGCAAAGGCCATTGCCTCCAAGATTGTTGACTTTCCTGATCCCATTTTGCCAAAAATGCCAAAGAGACCAGCCTCCGACAAACGGTTGAAATCAATTTCTTGTTCCTCTACATACGAATAAAGGCCCTTAATTTTTAATTGAATAGGTATCATTTGTCCTCCTCTTTTAATATTTCTTTGAATAACTCCATAATAGCCTCAGTCGGTTCTTGTTGATTCTCCGACATAAAGTAAGCCTTAAACAATGTTGTCAAGTCTTGGCTCAGATCCACCTGATGAACAACAGCTGTTTTTCCTTCCTCGTCCTTTTGTATCAATTCTGGAATAATAGCCACCACTTTGTCGTGGGCGTCCTCTAGTTGTTTAATGGATTTGCCATCAATATAATCTTCCGTTCTAAGTGTTACCTCCACATACGCATCGGGGTTGTCCTTTACCCAAATTAAGGCATCCTCAATATGGTCAAATGTCTTGCGCAATAACCTAAATCCTTTGTTCAATTCATGCTTATGGTATTCCGCTGCTTTACCTGGGCTTAGTTCCACCACCACCACATACTTTTGTTGATCAGCCTCAGCAAAACTATAGGCTAAGGGAGAAGAGCTATACACCACCGGGCAAGGGATAGTGTCCACGGTATTGTACTTATGCAAATGTCCCAGGGCCACGTACTGAATACCTTTAGGTACGTTCTCTGAGTATATTTCCTGGGCTCCCCCAATATGTAAAATTGTTTTCTCTCCCTCTGGTTCTTCCTCTTTCTCCCCATCTTTCTTCATCACAAAAAGGTGCGCTGCTAACAAGTTAACGCCTTTGTCGTCGCAATATTTATCAGCAAGTTCATTCCATTTTTTAGCCAATAAATTACGCAGGTCGGCTCCTTCCTCATTCTGGCCCAAATAGGTCTTAAGTCTTAGTTCATTGGCATAGGGTGTCAATAAAATGCGCACCGGAAAATCCAATCCAGGCAATGAAAGTTCAATAAATCCACTTTCGCTCCTGGTAATTTCAATTCTAGCATCAGTCTTCATCGGGGTAAAGGCGCTGTTCGGAAACCCTGCTAAAAAGATACCGCAGTTGTTCGCCAAGGGTAGGGGAGCTTCAATCCGCTCAGGCATATCATGGTTCCCAGCTATAGCCACCACAGCCCTTTTACCATTGTTAGTCAAGCGGTGAATGGTTTTGTAAAACAGCTCTTGCGACTCAGCCGGAGGATTAAACGTGTCATACAAATCCCCAGCCACTATCACTAAGTCCACCTGTTGGGTATCCGCAATAGCGCAAAGCTCATCCATCACAGCAAGCTGTTCAGTATGCCTCGAAAACTGGTTCAGCCTCTTTCCCAGGTGCCAGTCAGCAGTGTGTAAAATCTTAATGGAGTTTATCTTTGTCATCGCTTCAATTATTTTCTGGTTAATTCATTAAGCTCTGTAACGACCACGGGCGATTAACGTTACATTAACTATAAAATTAACCTATAATCCGAAAAACATGAAGAAACTAATCCTACTTTTAACAGCCATTGCAATCCTCCGCGGAATTTATTCCTGTTCCCAATCGGGTAAGACTCCAAGTGCTTCAGTTTCATCAACTTCCACCAGTCTTCACAAACTATTTTCAAGCCCTTTACAAGGTAGGGCAGTTTGAACAGCTCTTGCATTTCACTGCCCATGAAAGCATCCAGCGGTATGGCACAAAAAGCCTTCTCGAAAAATACCATCAGATGCAATTTGCCTACCCCCTCAAACTCAAAAGCATGACCAAAGAAGGAGGCTACACCATCCTCAATTATGAAACCCAAAAGCTAGCCACCAAGCGCATGTTACGGCTCAAGGTGGTCATTGAAAATGACACAACTAAACTGGTGATAGACGAAAATTTCTTAAAGGAAATTGGCCGATAATTTGGTTGTATTTTTATCCATTTGAGCTTTATTGAGGCCAACCCTAACAACGACTAATAATTATGAAAACGTTCCAAACAAGTTTAAATTTGACCCCATAAATCCAATAAGATTCTAATTACTATTTTTAAGGTATTTGTTTCATAATTCGATCCTAAAAAAGATGACTCAATTTTCATCCAAATTAACTACACCACTGTTTTTTCTTTTCATTTGCTTCACCTTCCTTTCAGGCAAATTCCAGGCTCAGACAGTTTTCTCAGTAAAATATGCCAATCAAGCCGAAATTAAGGTTTATGTGGTGCAGTATGAAAACCAGGCAGACTTAAAGGTCTTTCGCGTCAAATACCTCAACCAAGCCGGCAACAATGACGGAAAATGGTATTTCACCGACTACGCCAACCAGTGTAAGAAGAAAATATATTTCGTAACCTATGCCAATCAAGCAGACCTAAAAATTTATTTTGTTCAATATGAAAATCAAGCAGGCTGGATAAATTCTGCAAAGAAGTATTTGATGTATTAAAACCTCTGAAATGAAAACAAATTTCCTAACCTTACTACTGATTTATTCTTTTGTTTTATGTACCGCACAAATAACAGAGGTAAAAAAGGATGGTAATTACGCAAAGATATATGATGACAAAGGAAAATATACCGGTCATTCTATTTACTTGGGATCTAACAACAATATAAGCGGCTACAATGCGCATTACGTTGTCATCACAGAAGGCAACTATGCCAAGATATATTTAGAAAATGGCAATTACAGCGGCAAATCAATCTATCTAGGTTCATCCAATTTTGTCAAAAACGTAAGTAATTCAGCAATTTTGGTAAAAGAAGGACATTACGTCAAGTATTACGATTTCAACGGTCATTACACCGGCGCCTCCACTTATGAGTGAAGCGTTTCCATTAAATAAACTCCTATTTTTTCTTCCAACTCACTTTCCAAACCAGCGTCCAACGACTTTTCTATTAGTACCTCTTGTGTGGATTCGATATATGGGTCAAACAAAGGTGCGCTAATTAAAATGGCGGCAGTATATTTATCCAAGTCATATTTATTCAAATCTAGCAGCTCCAATCCTTTGGTAGTAATAGCTAGGTCCCCAGTTAAAACAGAATAAGCTGTTCTAGCAATCTGAAACTTGAAGCAAGAAAAAATATTCAAGGCTATTTTGTTTTTAGAAAGCCCGATAAAATTTTCTGTCATTGTCATTAACTCACACGCCTTCTTAAACCCCTGTTCATTCTGGTCTTCAGAGGAAACAATTACTTTCAAACTATTCATTCTTGGTTCAATTTTGATTTTAATAGCGTTACAAATTTCACACCTTTCTCGGTTAGTAGGTATTTCTGTTGAGAACTGTTAGGTTTATCAGGCAAGCTCATTCTAATAACATGAAGCTCCAAAAGAGGATGGATGAATTTGGACCTGAATTTGCTTTTATCCTTCCAACCTAGGGTATTTAACAACTCAATTAAGGTAGATGATTTTGCAACTGTTGATAGTAGGATTTCGAGTTGATACCAACTTGGTGTCAACTTGGTGCCAACTTGGTGCCAACTTGGTGCCGACTTGGTGCTGACTTGGTGCCAGTTTAAACCAAAAATGGAGCCGATTTTAGATCCAAGTTCCTCTAAATCAATATTTTGATCCAAAGTTGGCTTGTAGTTCTTTTTAATGAATTGAACCTGGAATTGTAAGCCTCTTTCAAACCACTTTAATTCAATTTCTTGGTATGATTTTAATTCGTTGGCAATAATTTTTAATCCATTGCCCCATTGGTCAATCAATCCTAAATGTTTAAAGATTGGTGCTATTACCCTATTACGGATATCACTTTGTCTAGACTGCATTTCTGAAAAGTCAATCGAAGGGGGCAGATTACCAGGACTAGTTATTTCTATCATATCATCGTAAATAGCAACTTTAATATCCTTTCCTACTAGGTGTAAACACCTTCAATCACCTGACTTTTGTCTACATGCCTTTGAATGAACTTCAAGGCCTCACTCGCTTGGATTCCAATTTGGTCAGTAATTGATTTATCGTCAATCTTAGTATCTGTAGATGTGCCTTTAAAACGAGCGCATTCGATTTTTGAGTACGGAAACATAGATTTTCGACTTTCGTATTCAGCAAATAATACTAATGCATTTGTGGGCAATGAAACCCCGTTCTGTTCTTTTTCTAATCCAAGCTTTTTTGTAATATATTTATCTAGTTTTTCATGTGTTAGTTTTTCAAATTGAATTTTAAACGATGAAATATTGAAATCGTTGATAGATTTTCCATAGATAGGTTCACTATCAAAGGACACATTTCGCTTCCTTCTTTCTAATTCTTCTATTATAGATTGATCTGCAAGACGATTGGTAGATCCAATTCTGATATAGCAACCTGAATTTTTGCCTTTAGACTTAATAAAGTAAGGGAAATCACTTCCTCTATGAATCAGTACACGTATATAATGTAGATCATCTAAAGAGTGAAAAGTAATTTCAGGCACAATTACTGGGGCACAATTGTCATGAATAATAGATGCAATCTGCTCCTCTATTTTAATTAAATTTTTTTCTGGAACACCAATTAGTTTTCTTGGATTATTGCTGACCCCAATATATAAACACCCTCCAGCATCATTGGCAAATGCGACAATTGTTTTTGCTAAATCATTTGCAACAGGTAATGCTTGCTTGAACTCTATCCTTCTTCCTTCAGGTTGCTGAATTAAGGCCGAAATCTCCATTTGAAATCGTTTTATTCTATTTAAAGTTAGAAATTATCTTAGGTAATTAATCTTTCTAAATTAAATAATTTCTTTCCCCCTTTGTTACACAATTTCACCTTGTCCGTATTATAGATGCCACAGTGTAAGTAATACAAACCTAAAACCTTACTGATATGATGACATTTTTAATTACTGCCTATTGCCCAAAAATTGTTGAAAACACCCAATCTAATCCCCTAAGAAAAGAATTAGACAAGTTGATGCATAAAATCATGCTAATGACAGGCATATACAGCCTATTCAACAAAGCCGACTTAAATGAAATGGTCTATCGCCTATTTTGTACCCTTAACCATGAAGAAAACCAAGATTATTTTTTAAACGGAATTATTTACAATGGTTCTAAAAAAGGCATTCCAATTTCATTAACTGAGCAAGACCTGTTAAGCTATTTTGGAGCATACCTGTTTTTCAAAGAAGTCAATCTTACCCAAGAGCAATGGTATTTGCAAAACAAGTTCGAGTTGAGGTACAACAGAATGACAGGCAAAGACGACAACACAAAAACAGCCGGCTTAATTGCCAAATGTGTGACACAAAACATCTCCGGAAAAGCAGAAAAAGCAGTTCAAAAGGATGCCTTAGATCGCATTACCTATATAAATAAGGTACAGGCAGACAAAAAAACCTTTGCCCAGCTCATTGATCTATTAGGAGACCAAAACTTACTCAATATGCTAGCCATCGTTGCCCCAGGTCAGCAACAAGACTTTGACCTAGCCATAGAACTTATCCGTTTCCAATGGTTGTTTCACAAAGGATATATAATAATTGACGAAGACTCCACTGTTCCACCCAAGGTAGTCAGTGGATTCCGGTTTAACCTTAAAATCTTTGCTGATCAAAATGGTAAAATTGACCTAGATTATGTACAAAACAGGTACGACCTTAAAAAGCTAAACCACTTGTTCCCCTAATTTCAAAAGGCATTCCATTTCAGAATTTCTGCTGAAATTTTCTCAGCGCAGTTCTACTGCGTACACGCATCCTACTTTTGTTTCATCATTTCACTAAAACCCTGAAAAACATGAAAAATCCAAAAAAAAGTAACGGTTTGAATGGCGGAAAAAGCAATAGCGAAATTTATGCTGCCTATTGGCGCGATGCGTATGCAAAAATGGTGAAATTAAACAATACCCACCACCTACCTGCCAAAGCCAGGTTAGAGGAGGAACTTTTTAAGAGTTTTATGATTACTTTTTACAGATTACTTTACAAATCTTATGGTAAATATGCCCATATCGAGTACCGAGAGTTGTTGCATGAAGGGGTAGCACGTATTTTTGAAAAGTTTTACCTTTTTAAACCTACCGAAAACCCAAATGGTTTTTATGGTTGGGCCAGTAGGGTAGTGGAGAATAAAATATTGGATTTGGTTAATGCCAAATACCACAAGACCTACATACCAGTAAGTCGTTTAAAAATCAAAAACGCTGAAGATGCTGAGCCAAAAGAGGTAGAAGCGTATTATTTTAATGATCAAACTGCCGATTTAGGCCAAGAATTTGAAAAAGCAGATACCTTAGAACGCATTATCCTGATGGTGCAATCAGGAACCCGTTTTGGAGAAGAGGAAATTACCTTATTTAACGAAGTCATGTTAAAAGGCTTGAGCTATGAAGAATTTTCTGAACAATATGGTGTAAAAATGGGTACCTTAAGGGTGAACGTAAATAGGCTGCGTAGTAAAATCAGAAATTACATGGCAGCCTAAGGGGTGCTTATGTACACAACCATCACTATATATGGTAAGGGATGGTGGGTAATTTCCGACGCAATCGACCAACCCACCTTCGGGCGACTATTCGAAATGGCAAAGGCAGAGCGCATTTCTACCGAAGAAATGTTGCTCAATGCTGCCTTTTATTCAAAGGCAAACCTAGTCAACAGTGTCAACGAACCTGTTTTAAGTTTCAACGACTGGGCCCAACACCATTATTATTTCTCACTTGACGCCAGTTCTTATATTTCTTACGCACACAATTACAAACGATACAGGTATGCTACCGACAAGTTGGTTAACAGTGGATTGTTATTCCCCCTATTCAATACCGAAATCATAGAACCCCCACCATTGACCAGGTCCTTGGCACATCCCTTCTCTATCATACACGACCTAAAAGGTATGCTAGTCACCATCACTGTAGCCACTGCTGAACTCGTAAACCTCAATTGGCAGCTGACAAACCTCAGTAGTTCATTAGGTGCTGAGCACTTCGCCGGTCATTTAGTTGGAAAAGACGCCATGGGTGCTAAAAAGATGAGGTATGCCCCTAAAGATGTACTGGTGGTAGGCAGTATAGCAAGGTGGAGATAAAAGAGGTGTGTTAAAAATATAAGACTTTAAAAATAAATGCGCAGTCTAATTAAACTTAGGGCCTCCTTACAAAAAGCAAGGTAATAACGAGTAGTAAAAATGCTAGGGCATTAGCCACAAGAGAACTCAGTCCTAGGTAATAATAACCGGGGTTATTTGTTGGAGAATCAGTCTTAAAAAGGGCATAAGATAGAAATCCAAAAACGCCAATAAATATCAAGGAAGCCAAAAACCACCAAAAAACAGTCTTACCCCTTCTTTTGGCGCGCATAGCAAGAATAGCAAAAAGTAATCCTCCAAAAAATGATGAAAGTAAATACCCTATCAATATTTTGACAGAAGAATCCTGTAATTGTTGGGCTTCTGATTTTCTCATGGTTCTAAATTCCGAGTTTTCTTGTTTTGGTTAATTCAGATAATTCAATTATTTCCCAAATAGCGCATTTAAAATCATACGTCCAATTTTTCTTTCTGCCCCACCCCTAGTTGTAGGAATGCCTGTTTTCCGAGCGAAGCTGTTTCTCGCGCCCGAAATACCCAACAAACGTTTCCACGAAAAAGAAAACCCGAAGTTATTCTTAAATCCGAACATAGTTATTTCAATGATTTTTCTTTGAATGAATCTCTCAATTGAACCTTCATGGTATCCGTAAAATCATCAATGGCTTTTACTGGAATAGCCCCACCAGCAAATTCAAAAATAACATGATCCTTCTTCAACCTAATAAAAATTAAAGTGCGAGACCTTCCTTTCGGAAATTTACAAGCAACAGTCAAAAAGTTAGGGGTATAGTTAAATTGAATCAACCCATTATACTCTGCCTCGAAATAATCATGAATGATCTTTAATGTTGGGATAAACGGAACAATAGTTTTGTTTCCCTTAAGCATTTCCTCAAAACCAGCCCACCCATCAAACCTAACCTTTTCTCCCTTTTTAGTTTGCTTAGGCGAGTAGTCCAAGTTAACACTGGTCACTGCGCTATTGCCTAAAATTTTGGTAATCTCATCACTAAAGTCGAGGTTCTCTGGAATCAGTTCACTCAAGTAGTTCAGCAATTGTGAAATTTGAAAAGCCCTCGAAAGTAAGAATGGATCTTTTTGACAGATTCTGTACAAGACAGTTTCCCATTCTTCATCAAACTCAGCTACATCCTTAAAAGTTTGCAATTGAGCTTCAGTTAGCTCACCCAGGCTCATTTTTCTTGCCGTTTTCTCATTCCAACCTTTATAGTTAGGATCTTCAAGTAAAGCATGGTAAATCTTTGGATAAGCAATCTGGATGCAAACCAACCCAAAATTCATCACCAACTCATAAGGTTCCTTATCGCCGTTCTTTTTATGATGGTCAATAATATTTAAGAGAGACAAAGTATTGATCAATCGCTTCAACGAACGAGGGTTGGTGCCAACAGAAAGCATTGCAAAGTCGGTCAGTTTATCCTTCAAGGCATCGTTAGTTCCAATTTTTCCCGTCAAATAGCCAATATCTTCCAAAGACTGAAGTAAAAAATTGTTCACATCATACATGCCTAAAGGCATCGAAAAAGGCAATTGAATGATCTTATCAAAAAAGGACCTAAACTCACGTTCGTTCTTTTCAGTCAAAGGCCCAAATTTAGGAATCAACCCCTTCACCACCACTTCATAATCGATAGCCAACACAAAAACGCAGTGGTCAACTTCAAAAATATTTTTTATCAATTCTAGAATTTCAACTGCCACCGGAGGGTCAATGCGATCCAAGTCATCGATAAAGAAAATAAAACCCTTGTTATTATTGCCTTCTTTTCTATCAAGCTCCAAACATTTATTAATCGCCTCTTGCAATGCGTTTTTAAAATTCAACAAATCAACAGCTTCCTCGCTACCTTCAAGTAACTCGTCAATTACATCCCCTGCATTTTCAGAAACATGAGATGCCGCCATTTTAGCTCCTGCTTTAGCAATCTTACCCAAAAGTCCTGATACTTTGTTCAAGACAGCCTGAGATTGAGTTTCGTGCTTCCTTTTGATAATCTTAGAAATCTCATTGGTCAAACCACGGATGATAGCAACCATTGTTTGCTCCCTTGTTTTCATTAAGGAATGCTGCCAGGTGTTTACCCAAATGCCATAAAAAGGCAATTCTTTGTCTAGATTTTTATCTGCACCAGTCTCACATAATTTATGCCTGATTTGGTTGAGCATAGATGTCTTACCACTGCCCCATTCACCTTGAACAGCAATAGTAGTAGGCATATTACAGGTCTCGATAAATTTAATCAAGGCTGAAATATAATCATCAACACCTAATAAATCAGGCGCACCCGCTAGGCGAGGCTTATCAATAATGTTTGACTTAGACATAGCTTATTTTTTATTATTCTTTAGAGCGTCGAATTTATTGTCATCGCCTAAATATTTGTCGCCTAAATTGTTACCTTTTGTTCTCACAGCAGTAACCATTTCAGCTCCAATTTTTTCCAATGCCGCATTGGCTTCTCCTAAAGACAAACCTCCAAATTCAGTATTGCCTATAGCGGTCCATTTAAACTCTGTTCATTCACATCCCTCAGGTCTCTACAGATTTTTATTTGAATGTTCTTAACGTCTTGCTCTAATTCGAGGATCCTCGCGGCCGCAGAAAAGTGGTTTTTTAAAATCAAGTCATCTCTGAGTTCCGTTAATATTCTTTTTTCATTTTCCATTGCATGGTGGAATTGGACTAAGTCCAACGTGATTTTTTCTTTCATGATAATGTCAATTAAAGGGGTAATAACTAAAGGTTTATCAAACCAAAATTAAGCCCTCTTTACGACAAAACATGTCGGTTATTTTTTTGTATAATTTTTTAATGCAGCTTTAAGACTCTCTTTAACCTCCTTAACCAATGAAGCAGGCTGCAATACCTTTACCGCATCACCCATCATCAATATTTTCTGAAGCAGTTCGAAATTGGGCACCAATGTCAATGAAATGACAACCTCCTTTGAGTTTTCTTTGACCACCTTTTGCGAATGGTGCAGCGGCAATGATAAAACATATTTGGCCTGAAGGGTTGAAAGAGAAAGTAAAACTTCCTCCACCTTTCCTGTAGAATAATTTAAACCAATGATGTTTTTAAAAACTTCTTGAGGATGAATTGACTTATCCCTTATAAAGGTTTTCGACAATACCTTTAAAGCCTCAGCTCTGTCAATGCCAAGGGTGCGGAACTGTTTAATTTCATAAATATATCCAAAGAAATACCACCTGTTTTGGTATTCTTTAATTAAGTAGGGGTCCACTGTAAATTGATTCACCTTTCCTGAGATGTAGTTGTTGTGCCGAAGTGAAACCGTTCTTCTGTTGCGCACCGCAAACAACAATATTTGTAGGCTTTCTAAACCCTTCATATTGCCCTCTGCCTCAAAGCTGATGTATTTAAGGGCCTCCTTACCCTCGTTAAGGGTTTCGGTCAATAAGTTAGCAGTTGCCACAATACCCAATAAGCGCAGGAATGAATCCAGGTTGAAACTTTCAGCCTCAATAATGGTATAATAATTATTTTGCCTATTGTATTTGATTTCAATCCCAAATTCAATCCTGATCGCCTCAATATCTCTTTGCAAGGTCCTAGCCGAAATCTCAAAACCATGATCATGAAGGTAATTTTGAATTTCTGCAAAAGAAGCACAATGCCCATCTCTGGTTTTTTCTATAATAAGAGAATACCGGTGAATAGTTCCTTGTTTAGACATTCAAATGATTAAAAGGTGTGTTTAACAATTTTTAATTTGTCTCCTTCAGTCTTGAAGTACAATTGATGTAAAATCAACTTGTCATTTTCAATAATAAATTCTATCCCTTCAGAGAACATTTCTTGTTTGTCTCCATCCGGCATAGCTACAGCTACAATTAAATTTAGTTTTTGTGGCAAGGCTCCATTAAATCCAAATAACTTCCACCAAGTTTTACCACCATCACTTCTTAATAATTCCCTTATAAATGTGGCATAGGCTAATGCCTGCTGAATTGCTTTTGTTGCTGGCTCATTAGGTTTGTTTTCATCTTTCACTTCCATTATGCACAGAGTACTTTTACTGCCCTTTTTTATCCTGGCCAAAATGTCAATTCCTCCGCCTTTTTCAGCAAAATTGATTTTATTTTGTTTACTTGCACGCAGAGCAGTTGGCATTTGAAAATATGCAGTATCCGCCAATTTTACAGGTTGTATATTAGTAATTTGCTTGGTTGAAGCGCTTTTTTTTGCAAATTCCTTCAACAAAACGTTTTCGATTCTGTGTTCATTGTTTTTCTTTCCATGGTCCATTCTTTTTGGTTTTTTTTGGAACTTTTTTCTAAAGTTCGCGGCTTCCTTTGAACTCCATTCTACATTTTTAAGTACTGTATCAATGCCGAAATTTTTCTTATTTTGAAGAGTGGATTTTTCAGTTGAAATAAAAACTTCGTTATTCTTAACGTTTAGTGCTGCAATGTTCTGACCTAAATACCTCAAGCTAAAATTTGTTGAGCCTTTAGCTTGAGTGATATTCATATATAAGTTAATTGGCTCCCATTGATGAAATTGCTTTTTCTTCTTCTTAATCATTTCCAAGTTCAATGCAATATCCTTAGCATAATTCTCATACTTCCCCTTCCATTCATTGTTACGCAATTCCTCTTGTACCTTAGCAATAGTAGCTTCACAATTTTCAATAAAATTGTTACTTAGTTTTGTTGTTGCCATTTTTTTAGTTTTAAGAGGATTAATTTTTTAGTGTTATTATTTGTTCTTCATTTTTATACCGTATAATCAATATTATCCTCCCATAATTCAATGTGCTTAACCCCCGAGCTTTCCAACTTTGCCTTCATTAATTCTGGGTATTGGGTATGAATAGGTATCAGCAATTTTGGGTTTAATGCCTTCGCAAATTTTGTCAAATCATCTACTGTCGCATGCCCACTGGTATGAATTGTCAAAAAATCAACTTCTTCATCATGTTTTAACTGGTTCAGGTAATCGCTACAATAATTGCTATTCTCTTTCTTAAGGTAACCCTCCCATTGGCTGTAAATAATAGTTACCCTTCCTGTCTTCTTTAGTTTCTCAACTAGTTTTTCATTGGGGCACCTCACAAAATAAACATATTTTGATGGGTTGGCAAATTGTTCATTTCCAATCCTGTTTAATTTAATTTTTCTACTAAAATCATCAAATAAAGTAGCTGTAACTTTGTTCATCATGCCCGGATGCTCAAATACTTTTATTTCTTCCCAATCCATCCCAGGTATGCTTTTAGATACCTTCCTGACCATCTCTAAAACGTATGCAGCATAAGGATCAATTATAAGTTTCTTGTTAGAGTTTCTACAGGCCTTAAATACCGAAATAAAACGGTCAATATTTTGTGCTGAGCTGATCACAAAAGTGCTGCTAGTCTGTTTTCGGATAACAGCCTCCATCGCCGCCTCCACCTCAACTTCAGTCGAGTATTTGTGATTATCCCTTTCAACCATTGTTCCTTCCGTAAGCAATATATCTATATTATTCAGAGGATTTTGCAACATAGCATCAAACAGTTTAGCCTTTCTACCTGTAGCCCTAAAGTCTCCAGAATAGAAAACTCTTTTTCCATCTGCTTCAATTAAAAATGCAAATGATTCGGGTGTGCTATGGTCTGTTAAATAGGGGGTAACCTTAAATGTGTCTGAAATCGCGAAGGTTTTCCAAGCATAAATGAGCTCAAAATTTTGGTTCAGATTTGGCAATCCTCTAAATATCCTGGTTGCATTCAACAAATCCAATCCAACCTGTCCAATAAAAACCTGAACCTCACGCTTTATCTTTTCAATTAGTCCAGAATGATCTGCATGTGGGTGCGAAATAAGAATGGCGTCCACCTTGTTTTCAACATAATCAGTATTGGCATTTTCTTTACTCAGGGGAAGTCCAATGTCAATCCATAGAATTTTTCCGTTATCAGCTATAATTTGGACGCAAGTCCCGCCAATCTCCTGGGTTCCTCTATAGACTTTTATTTTCATTTTTTATTCAATGGATAGCCTAGTTTAGAAAAATCTTGCTGATATGTTCAAATATATGAATATTTAAGAACCAACCTAATGATATTCTAATTAACAATTGCCTGAATTTTTCGTTTGCAAGTGGATTTATAAACAGCTACGTCACATAATGTCGTTTGACTATTATAGTTTTGGGTCATGCAAGTAGAAGATCAATTCAATCAATTCAAACAAGACGGTTTGGTTCTTCTGCATGGACTGCCAGGTACTGGAAAATCAACCTATATTAGGCATTTAGTCAGTTTATTGAAAAAACGCGTTATTTTTCTTCCTTTATCTATTGCCAGCAGGTTAGACACGCCCCATGTTCTCCCCTTACTTATTCAAAATCCCAATTCTATTTTAGTAATTGAAGACGCTGAAGAATTACTTACAAGTCTTGTGCACATTTAATACCGACGTAAAAAACCTTCGTCCAATTAAAACAAATAAGCAATTCAAAAATTTAACCAGCTATTTATGCAGCCAGATCATTCAGAATCCTTAAAGTCTAAAATTGAAGAATTCAATTCCAAATTAATATTTCCAATTGATTTTTCCGTTTATCAAGTAAGTCGCACCAACATTTATTCTAAACCATGCAGCATCAGAAAATGGTCCAGCACACCCAATAGATTTTTAGAGCAATTTGAAGATGGAGTGTTGCCTGAATTCAACGTACGATTATGAATGTATTCATAGGAATAGTTATGATTTCCCTCATTTTCTAAATCCTTAATGATTTTTTAACAACTAAATCGAGTATTTATACTCATTTTTAAACTGAAATCGTGTTTAAAATCCATATATTTATTCCCTAATAAATAAACACCAATGGCAATTATTGATTTAGTAAAATGGAATCCTCAGGGAGGAGAAACGGTTTTTGCGTATAAGTTTCCAGAAACCAATTTAAGCACCTATACCCAATTAATAGTGCAAGAGTCACAAGAAGCACTCCTATTTTCAAAAGGGCAAATTGTTGGTAAATTCGGACCAGGTAAGCATACCCTAAGTACTGAAAATCTTCCAGTCTTGCGTAATTTATTTGGTTTGCCATTTGGTGGCAAAAATCCTTTTACAGCTGAAGTATGGTTTGTAAATAAATTGCAACCGTATAATTTAGGATGGGCAATAGATCGAATGGACATTCACGATGCTGATTACAATGCTGGTATCCCCTTAGTTGCGAATGGCAGTTACGGATTGAAAATCACAGATTCAGAAAAGTTCCTTTTAAAACTTGTAGGCACTAAAACTACCTTTACACAGTCCGACTTAACTGAACAATTCTATGGTGAGTTTGCCACCAAATCAAAGTCAACCATTCTGCAATTTATGATCAACAACAGAATAGGTTTAAAGCAAATTTCAGCCCACCTAGACAATATATCAGAACACCTTAAAACGGTCATGCTTCCTTTCTGGGAAAACTTAGGTTTTGAGTTAACTAAGTTTTATGTTACAAGCATCGAGGTTGACGGCTCTACTGAGGCCGGTAGGTTAGTGCTAAATGCAATAGCCAGTCAAAGTGCCCAATCAATTGGCGGTTATACTTGGCAACAACAACAAGCTTTTGGTGTCGCCAATAATGCAGTGGACGGTATGGCCGGTGGTAATTCTGGTTTGTTAGGAGCAATC
>Ga0214172_1000452_pt1 | contig 17831 bp, 25 predicted proteins | sample TroBogEpilimnion_29_FD_153010 | JGI IMG/M metagenome (GOLD analysis project Ga0214172, IMG submission 153010) | Freshwater microbial communities from Trout Bog Lake, WI - 12JUL2007 epilimnion | ecosystem: Environmental > Aquatic > Freshwater > Lake > Epilimnion/Euphotic zone | place: Trout Bog...
CCACGCTGTCGAGGGTTTTTCCATTAACTGTGAGGGTGGCGTTGGGAACGCTGGACACTGCACCGCTACGGGAGTTGAGCATCCCAGTATAGAAAGTGTGGATATTACTAATCCGAGCTTCGTAAGTTTGTTTGAGATTGTCATTGATTATTTCCTGTTCTTTCTGTTTTGCTGCGTTCTCTGCAATCTGTTTTTCTCCTGCAATCTGGACTTCCTGTCGGTATTCCACAAAACGCAAATGCTCAAGATAAAAGCCAGCACCAAACCCACCAAGTACGAGAACAAGATAAATGTAAATTTGTCCACTTAGACCGCCTATTAGTTTGAATATAAAGTTCATTGAGGTTCAGTATCTTTCTTAGCCCAAATCGCTGCTCCATGTGCGCCACTAATGATGCCTAGGGCTTGCGCTAACTCCATAATATTTACTTGTTTTTCCAAAATTTCGTACACCGAAACACAAAGTACGATACCAAGACCGACAATCCAAGAAACCCTACCAAGGTCGAGAGTAGCATTATCTTTTCCTGTCAGCAGTTGTTTTAGCCAGTTTTCCATTGCGCTTGTACTCCAAGTAATCTCTCCCCTCCTCTGGTGTCCAGAAAACCTTAATCATGTCTGGATTAGTGTCCTCTAATTCTGGGTCAATTACTGTGACAGCACAAGGACTAATCATCTGATCTCGGAAACCCTTTTCCTGGGCGTACCTGTCCATCATTTTATAACTTCCTACCTGAAGTGCGTGGCAGATCCTTCCAGAAATACTGTCTTTTATGACACCGTATCCTGAAATATGTTTATGTCCTGCAACAGAAATATGATCTCGGCTACCCATTTGAATGGCTTTCATTACTCCATGAGCGGTATTCCATTGCGAATGACCTGAAAAATCGTGCCTAGAATTAACAATCACTTCTCTGCCATTAGGGAAAACCAGAGCAAACCTCGCTTCACTAGCAGAATGAATGTAGGTTTGTCCTCTTGCTATCCAGTTAATAGGATCGCCAGAACCGCTCCAGAGATCATGATTTCCTCCGATGATGACTAACCAAGGGCAACGCTTAATAAACCATTCTGCGAGCATCCAAGCCTGTTTAGCAGTCGTTCCTTGGGTGGCATACAACCTGGCTAATCTGCCTACCCAGTTGTTTGTGGTATCACCCACATTGGCTGCAAACATAGCGGGGGTATCACGGCAAATATCGGTATGGGCTTTTAGGGATTCTAAGTCTGTTCCGTCATCATCAACATGGGGGTCGCCAAACCATAGAATACCGACTGGACCTTTCGTTTTGACCTTAACCTTGATGCAACGCCTAGCATCATTGGCTTCTTTTTTCTTAGTAAACTGCTTAATGCGGTGTTCTACCAGCTCATCTACATCAATATCCTCATCAGGAAGAATATCGGTTTCCAGCATGGGATGAATATTGATAGATTTTTCAGGCTTGTTTTTTCTATTTCTTTCTTCTGGGGTGAGTATCCCCGCCTCTACAGCTTTGCTTAAACGGTGGTGCAAAGTTTGCTGTGGTATTCCTAGAGATCTGGCTGCATCTTTCACAGTAGGGTATTGCCGAGCTGCCTCTATTGCTTGCTCCATTATTTCTGTGGTCAGTGGTTTTGTTGACATAGTTACCTTAGTTTTAGCGCCCAATAACAAGCAGCTTCGCTTTCACACCAGGGCTTTGAGGGAGTAATCATGCGAAAACCGCAAGCGATCAGATTGTTTGCTGATGCAGGGTTATCGTTGGTATCGGTAATCAGCCAGTTGTAACCGAGTTCTCTGGCTTTGCGTATGCGGGTTTTAATGAGTTTGCGTTGTAATCCATGCCCACGATAGGCTTCACGGATTCCAGCACGGCAAAAGTAGCCTGTATCTTGCCACTGCTTAGATGGAACTAAACCGCAGTATCCTGCTGGTTCGTAATCTACATAAAGAATCCACCAATGACCTTTGGTGACATCGTAAACCGTATCTGAGGGGAGCGTTTCCAACTGCATATCTTTGAGCAGTGAACGGATTGCTAATTTTGTGGTATTCGCTTTGCGGATACGACTTTCAAGCACGCTAATCCCCTTGTACGGTTATTATCCCCTTGAAATGTAAAGCTATTTTATGACAAAAGTGTGACTAGCGCTTACTTTTTCTTTTAGATTTTCTTGCTGTAGAAAGAGCAGCAGCAACAGCTTGCTTTTGTGGATAACCTTCCCGCACCATCTTGCTGATGTTACGGGATACGGTTTTCTTAGATGATCCTTTTGCCAGTGGCATTACAGACCTTCTCCTGGAGTAATGTACACAGAAGCGTTGGCTGCATCTCCAATTACTTTTGCATAAACACTGGTAGTTGAGCTAACTTGTGGACCAGTAAATACTTTGTAGGCATACGGAGGAATAGCAAGAACATAGGTTGGTCCAGTGTCGGGTAACGCTACATTAAAAGTGTTTGTAGGGTTAATCCAGACATAAACAGCGCTATTAACATCAGAATTAGAAATAAAATACTGATTTACAGGGCTATCTGATGTGATGGTATAAACATTGGACTGCGTGTTAGCAGCACCAGTAACGGCTACTTTTACCGTTTTCCCCATCGGTTGAAAAGCGATATTGTTTGCCATTAGAAAATACTCTTTTTACCAGCGTTGCCAGGTTTGGTAGTAGCGGAATCTTTAGTGTTGCGGTTGCCGTCAAAGTTCCAAACGGAAACATAGCCTGATGGCATCTTGCCAGCAAATGTGGTGTTTAATCCGTTGATAGATCCATCACGAGGCAACTGTGGGCGTGTAGATTTAGCAATTTGCTGGTTAATCTCACCTGGTCTTTTATACGGGCTGCTGTGACTGCTGCCCTCATTCTTGGGTTTTAAGCTCATTTTTAGTCCTTTCCTTCGTATTAACGACAAGATAACTGAATACGACAAATATTGCTAGTGTTACCACTCGCTCCCACATGGGATTCCACATTGTCCACCCGCACATCACGCTCGATGCTAAGAGCGCCAAGATGGTGATTGAACGGTCTGTGATGACCGCCAATGCTAGGCGTACCAAGGCTACTGCATCCATTTTTATCCCCTATAAAACGAAAAATCATAGTATAACCCTACTCATCATTATCGTCAGTATTGATGAACCCTGATCCCCATTCATCATCTGAGATCTTTTGTTTGAGTTTTTCAATGTTCACCATACGATCAATGACTTTGCACTTATCTGTCAAAGACGCTGTTTCATCAGCCATAACCTGTTTTAAAAGCAGCTCTACAGCGTTTTCTAATTCAGGATTAAGTCCTTTTTGCTTCTTACTCATTGTTCAAACGCCTTTGTAGCAACAGCACTACCAACAGTAGCAGCAGCGCCATATCCTAATGCTCTATACACAAACAGTTTAATCTTGTCTTTCATCTCGTTAGCATCACGAACAGTCAGGCGTACTTGCTCAATTTGACGCTGTAAATCACGATATTGTGCTTGGTTAATTTGACCGTGTTCTAACATCCGTTTAGCCAATTGATTGCTTACAGCTGTAATTCTGGCTGGATCATTGCCAGCCACAGCAAGATCGGATTCAAAAGTCTTGTAATCTTGTACAAGTTGTTTTTTCTGTTGTACGGTTTTTTCTTCAGTTTTTGCAACCTGTTGGGCAGATCCAGCACGCTTTTCAAGGGTACGCAAATTGTTAGCATATTTCTCAGCCTGATCCAAAGCGTTTGTTTCACGCAACATAGCACGATTTTGACGAATAAAGTTTTCCACTTCTTTAGATGTGGTTTTACTTTCTAATTGGCTTGCAAAGAAACGCTTTGCTTGAGCTTCAGCTAATTGTTTATTACCACCAAAAGCGTCAATTAAAGCTGAGTAGTTTTCCTTGGAAGAGAATACTTTTCCAGGAATATCTTGTGCGGACACGGTAGCAAAGTTTGTGCCTGTTCCTGGCAATTGTTCACCAGTAAGAGCTTTACCAATTCTAGATTGAAATACCCTTAATTGCTCAGAATCCTTGCGGTATTGCTCTAAAAATTTAGTTATTTTAGGAGAAAATTCTTTTTGAATTGCCTCAATACTATCGGCTAAGCGACCTGCCATCTGTTGACTAATAGCGTCATATCCTTCTGCTGGTACGCCAAAAGAACGATCTCTCAAAAACCGTCTGGCATCCTCCAAACCTTCAAAACTGGCTGGCGCTCTTGAAATAACTGTGCCATCTGTGTCAACAATTGTGCGGTCAAGAATATTTCTAATTTTTTTAAGCTGGCTTTCTATTTCTCCTACAGGTGCGTTAGATAACCCCGTTACAGGGTTTTTAATCATCGCATCAATTTCTTTTAAAGCATTACCGTAGGCTTTAGTTTGAGCAATGGTTTGACCAGCAGCTTCTTTTTGAAAAGCCTCGCCAAACGCTTCTTGTTTATTTAGCTTGGCATTAGCATCTCTTGTAGACTTTAATTTGTCCATGACCTTATTGGCAGCATCCTTAATGCGTGTGCCAATATCTTGAGTTGTTTGTGCAATAGGTTTAAATCTATTCGCTTCTTTCTCAGTAGTTACTCCTGGCAACTCGCCCAAAGCAGCCTCACCTTGTCTTTCAGCTTTTTCACCAGCTTTTCCAGCTATTGCAGCTCGTTGTTCGGCAGCGGTCATTTCTTCGCCTGTTTTTTTAGCAATTTGACCAGCTTTAGATTCGCCTAATGAACGCAGATTTTCAGCTAATTCTTTAGCAGTTTTCCCTAATTTAAGTTTTTCGGCAAAAGTTTTACCTGCACCGTAGAGGGCTTTGCCACCGCTATATAACGCTTTTCCTGTTGCAGCTACTGCAGGAGCAACTTCACCAGCTAATTGATAACCTTCTGTTCCAGGTACGGGTTGTGGCACACCCAGTTTTGTCAAACCAGATTGTATGTTCTTGGTTGTAGGAAAAACGGATTCGTAACCAGCCAAAGCGCCCTGACCTTTAGCACCAACTTCAGATCCACCAGGCAACATAGATTCAATATCACCTAATGTGCCAGGAATACTTGTTCCTAAACCATAAGCAAATGCTGCTCCTTTTTGAAGAACGCTAGGCTCTTTTCCATCAGCAAGCAAATCTACTGGTTTAGACTTTGTACTGTCATCGGCTAATAAATCTACTGGCATTATTGTTCACCTTCAATTTTCATGCCTTTTGCTCTTAAGCGCTTTTTAACTTCATCTACGGTTAAATTATTTACTTGTGCAGTATGTTCAATATCACTTAATTTAGCAACACTATCGCTAGATCCTGACGGTGCGGATTTACCGCCATAAGGCTCGTAAGGATGTTCAGCAGATAGCTTGTTAATTTCATCAATAGACAAACCTTGGTCTTGTAAATTGTTATACAAGGATCTTCTTCTGCTTTCTAACAATGCTCTGTAGGTTTCAGGCTTGTAGTTTGTAGGATCAAGCACTGGTCCAACCATTTTCATATCTTGCACTGTTAAACGCTGACCGTTTTTAGCAGCACGCTCAATAGCGTATGTTTCAAGCAAAGCATCTTTTAAGAAAAGAGTAGTTTTGTCTGTGCCTGTTAATGTTTCATTTACTGCAGTTTCAAAATCTTTTTTACTGTTTCCAGCAGACCCTAGTTTTTCAAAGAACGGTGCTACTTTTGCTCTCAAACCAATCTGAACTTCTGGATCATCTAATTGTCTTTCAAGGTTATTGATAGATCGCACACCCTGAACACCTGATACTGCTGCATCTCTACCTTTTCCAGTTAAACCAGTCAGACCAGTTTTAATTGATTTTTCAGTTATAGATTTAAGGATTTCAGTGTTTTTAGCAGCCATCTTTTGCACTACATCCGCTTTTCCTGCGTTGATGTTGGCAGCAACTACACCAGGGTTTTCAGCAGCAATTTGTTGACCTAGCAAGTAGGCAGCCTCTTTGTCAGTGGCACTTAACTGTAAATAACGATTGATTTTCTTTTCTAAATTGTCATTCGCAGCTTTAATTCGAGCTACTTCTTTTTCATAGATTTTTTGTTCTTTTTCAAAAACATCTTTTTTGCCTGATTGGTAACCTTTTAGCATACCGCCCATAGCGTTCAACGCATTTAAGCCTGACAGCTTTCCTGAACCGCCTAAGCCTACGCCAACAGTAGCAATCATGCTAAAAATAGCGCCTAATTCTAAAGCGTTCTCTTGTGAGGGTTTAAATTCAGGCATGGGTTGTTCTTGTTTTTCAAGATCACCCACATCCGTTTTTACTTTTTCCTGATACTTTTCTAGCTGTTCTCTTTTAGCTTTTGCTTGCTCTTTTGCAGCTAAAGATTCAGCTTGAACCTTTGCTTCAACAGCTTTTTCACCTGCTTGTTGCTCGGTTTTAAGAGCTTTAGACAAAACAGGATACTGCTTCATACTTAAGTCGAGCTGATTGGTAAGAGCGTCTGCGCTAGGAGCGAGAGTGCTTGCTGCACCAGGCATTTGAGTAGGATTGATAGCCATATTATTAACCTAACGGATTAGCAGAAGATTGAGCGCCAGCAGGAGCAGCATAAGGTTGCTGTACATTTCCACCAGCAACAAAATTAGCCAATTGTGAGTAGAAATTGGTGGTTGCTGTGTTGAGCTGTTGATCCAATTGCAGACCAGTCTTGATAGCGCCAAGGCTAATATTGTCACCAATTTGCATCAGGTTAACACCATAGGTGTACTGGTTATTTAATAAAGTCTGATAAATGTTGCTTAATTGATTAGCAGCTTGCTGTGCGCCTACGCCACCCCGATTAGATTGTTGTTGCGCTAATTGTGCTTTAGCAGCGTTATAGGCTTGTTGGCTTGCAGGAGATAAAGAACCAGATTGTGCTTGGTTAATTAACTGTTGACCTTGAGATTGATAAGGTTGGGCAATCGCTTGTTGTTGCCCTTGGGCTTGAGCGATTTGTGAAGCTGTTTTATTAGCTTGTGATGCGCCATACGCTCCTAAACCAGCGCCTAATCCTATGCGAGCTGCTTGATTTCCTGTTATTCCCAAACCTTTAAGTAGGTCAGACAATCCTGTGGTTGTACCTGCCCCTCCAGCGCCTGTTGTGGTTTTGTCAGTAGTATCTGTTGGTGTGGGAGGTGGTTCTAATTGGGTTGCAGCGCCAGGTTGGCTTGGATCTACATAAGCTGCACCGCCTGTTCCAAAAGAAGTTGCACCTGCTGCTGGCGCTGCATACGCTGGGGTTGGCAAACCTGGAGTACCTTGATAAGACTGTGCATCTGTGCCAAAAGCACCTCCATAGTTTAATGGGTTAAATGCAGCGGTTTGTGTGGTATCGGCAGGAGCTGTTTGTACCTGAGTTACATCTGTAGGTGCTGGCTGATCCGCAGGTGCTGGAGCTGGAATATCTTGTTGAACTGGCGCTTCTTGTACTGGTGCTGCAACATCGCCACCTTCGCCATCATCAAACTCTAACAATCCAGTGATAGGGTTTGTACTACCTCTACCGCCACGCTTCTTTAAAAGAGCAGCTTCTTTGGGCGTAATGTGGGCAAGGACCGTGTCTTTACCACGACCTTTTGAGCGCAATAATTGCGCTAATGCTGCCAAATCCGTTCCAAGAGTTTGATTGATAGTTGCCATTTATATTCCTAACGCATTGCGTAACGATTCTTGATTCCAAACATTTCTTTTTGGTCCTTCAGATCCTAACAGGTACGGCTCTCCACTGGTTGACACATCAGGTCTAGAGCTTAATCCACTTCCTAACAAAGCGCTAGATAGGGGGTTAGTTCCGCTTGTGGCAGATGTTGCGGTAGATGTGCTTGAGGGTTGATTTGCTTTACCACCTTTAGGGGTTAACCCTACCGACTGTGGAGAAGTTTGTTTTAGGGGCTGAAAAGTGGTTTTGTCCGTTTTGACATTAGTTGTGGCTACATTGGGCGTGGCAACATTGGTTGTTGCTGTCTTAATTGTGACATTACCCGTTGTGCCTGTTGGAGATGTACCTTTTCCACCTGCTGTACCTACAGTAGCATTTCCTGTGCCACCTACAGCGCCACCCGATTTTCCACCTGCTGTTCCTGTAGCGCTAGTACCTTTTGCTGCCAAACTCGATTGGGCTGTACCTACGGCAGATTGATATTGGCTGTAATTATTGTTGTAATCACTTACTAGAGTTTGCAATTGAGAGGTAGCCGTCTGGTAAGCCGACAAACTGCTGTTATAGGCGTTTTGTGAATCTGTTAAGGCTTGTTTTGCAGAGTTGATATTGTTTAAATCTTGATTGTATTTATTGATTAAACCTTGCGTATTTTGTGTTGCAACACTCCAGCTTTGACCCCAAGCATCGGCAGGGGATCTGCCAAACTGTTTAGCAACTGCCAGCATTTGACCAACTGTGTAAGGCTGACCATTACGCTTTACGCCACTTTGAGCATTTAACCAAGCGTTATAGTCATTAGTATAGGCAGATGATGCGTCATTTACCGCTTGGGCAGCAGCTTGATATTGCTGTGCAGCAGCATTAACCGATTGTTGTTGCTGAACGGCTTGGGACACAACATCTTGAATCTGGGTCTGTTGTTGCAATAAAGATTCTGAAAGGGATTGAATCTGCGAGCTAACATCAGCAGGTAACTGCGACTGTACTTGTGCAAGATTTTGCTCTACCGCTTGAATTTGAGGCGCTTGAGATGAAATTTCAGAAGTAATTGGCGCTTCTACATTCGTGCCTATGTCTGCGCTGATGGGCGCAACCGTGCCAGGAGAAGGTAAACCTAACTCCTCATCAGAAATACCTTGTACGGTAACTGATCCTATACCACCTGAATCTAGCGTTTCATCCATTGCTTACCTCGTTGTGCAACGCAAAAACCCGATTTTTTTTGGCGGGGAGAAACATTAGTTTAGCCCCAATGCTTGAGCAATTTGTGTATGGATAGTGTAGTGAGTGCCTAACCAGTCATAAAATGCTTCTTCTTGTTGAAAATCTACATCCAACATATTGAATGGATTAGATAAATTTAGGTATCCAGCAAGGGCTTGATGCTCACTTTGATGCGCTAAAAGCCAGTCATCTAGGTTCTTTGTATCGGCATCTATGATAGGGAATTTGTTGTATGTAAGCCCTTTTTGGGACAAAGTATTCCAAAATAGCTGATGTTGTAAGCCATTTTCAAATAAAAAGTCATCCAATGATTCAACATTGCCAAATTCAACTATTGAAAGGGTTTGCATATTCATGGTTTATCCACTTTCGTGTCTAGTTTATCCATGATGCGGTTAAACATCCCTTTTATCTCAGCAATATCAATTCGGTAGTCATCCTTGCGGACATAATTCTCAGAAACATCTCTTTCTAAGTCTTGTTGCATTTCTTGTACAAGTTTGATTTCAGACCAAACCACACGCAGTATCCAGCCACCAAAAGCGCCAGCTATACCAAAAGCAATATTAAGTATGGTTTGTGTTTCCATCAAAGAACTACCCATCTTTGACCAGAAGCAACGGTTACAGTAACATTATTAGCCAGGGTCATAGGACCTACTGATACAGCGTTGTAGCCAGTTGACACTGTTGTGTTGGCAGAAACATTGCTAGAGTTAAACATAAGCCCGTTGCTCACAGTAAGAGCAGAAGCCGTTAAATTTGATGCTACATTGACCGATCCGTTAGCGTTGATGGTTACGGCATCAGTTGCAGTATTGTTTGTTACAAAATGAATTGAGTTGTTGTTGATAGTACCTAAATATAGGTCTGTAGCACCAGAATAAAGGTAGGCTGCATTTGCAGAATAAAATTTACCTGTGCCTGTAAAATTGCTAGAAGTAATACCTAAGTCAATATAAGCAGCGCTAGTATCATTTACCAATGAAATATCGGTAGATGCAGCCGTACCATTGCTCAAGTTTTGCATGACCATCTGGACATAGCTATTTGCTGTGTTTGCAAAAGAAGCTACGATTCCAGTGTCAGAATAACCTAGTGTTCCGTAAGAAAACGCACCTGAACTGACATTTGCAGAAATATTGCTGGTAGCTATCTGATAAACAGCGTTGTCATAAGTAACAGATGTATTGCCACCTGTAATCGCTACGGAATTGGCGTTTTGGTACGCCATCGTTCCCAAGCCAGTGACTGCGCTATTGGGAATTGTACCGCTGGTAATAGTTACATTAGAGAGAGTAAGATTGCCGATAGTAGTAGCAGTACTACCAAGGGATACGCTAGTATTTCCAAGGGTAACAGCACTATTAGACAAATAATTATTGGGGAAAGTAGAAGCAACTGAGGTAATGTTTGCATTGGTAAATGTGTCACTATTTAATGTGGTTGAATTTATCGTACCGCCTGTAATAGCTACTGCATTAGCATTTTGAGTAGCCATCGTACCCAAACCAGTCACTTGACCAGATGGGATTGAAATAGTCACATTGGCTGCTGATGTAGCTCTACCTTTGGCATCAAGGGTTATTTGTGAAACAGTTGACGCATTACCGTAAATACCTGCTGTAACACCGCTAGTATTGAGGGTAGGATTAGGGTAAGTACCAGTAAGATCACCGCCAGCAACGCCCCCAGGAGAAGTACCACTAATGGTGACATTAGCAGCAGCAGTAAGCTGTCCTTGAGCATTAACTGCGAAAGTAGCGACTGTAGTTGCATTTCCGTAAGCTCCAGCAGTAACAGTCGTGTTAGCAATACTTAATGTGCCTGATCCTGTAATTGGACCACCTGTTAATCCTGTGCCAGATCCGACTGAAGTAACTGTTCCGTTATACGGATTGTTTATTGTTACATTCCCAGTAAGAGCGCCACCACCAGTAAGGTTAGTACCAGCGAGAACATAAGTTGTATTGGGAACTGCGCCAGTAACAGATGCAACAGGAATAGTTGTACTAGCAGTAACAGGGCTAGTATTGTTTGCATACATATACCCAGTAAGGCTTGTAACGGTAATACCATTAAACGCTTCATTAGCTGAACCATCTATTTTTTGCCAAACCGATCCATTAAATACTGCCCAATCGCCAATAGACCACAGACTGATACCATCAAGAGTAGTAGTACCAGCAACAGACACAACATAATAGCCACCTTTAGTTCCCACCCCAGAAACAAGGGTAGGTGTATTGGTAGATGCGTTCCAAGTGCCAAGATAATTTACCGCACCTGCTGTGCCACCACCCCCACCTGCGACCTTAAGAACCATGTTTTAAACTCCATCGCCAGGGGTTATGTAAATGACAGCAGAACTCGTGCTAACGCCAGTAAAGTAAGCATTAGGTATAAAAGTAAGAATTTCATCGGTGCTAGGAAGCAAGGGAAACGCTGTGCCAGTAGAGGTAATTGTGGTTGCAGCGTTGGTTGCATCAGAAGCCGTTGTGCCATACCCTAAAAATACTACGGTAGTACCGCTATTGATGATGCGATATTGATTACCACCAATAGTGCTGTTTACGACTTGTACAGGTGTAGGTGCGCTAGTATTAGCTGTAAAAGTTACGGTGTTACCAGTTTTAGTAAAGGCATTGATTCCCATTACGCACCTCTTATCATAATTGCTTGAAAATATGTATTTCCATTTCCACTATTAAATGTAGCGGTAGAACCGCTATTTTGATTTACATATACTTGAATGTAATCAGTAGATCCATTGCAATAAACTAATCCTGAACCATAAGCACCTAAATAATTAGATGAAGAAGTTGAATAAGCCATTTGTTCATAATTAGAACCATTTTTATAAAGTTTTAAAGCACAAAAAGCTGTAAATGTAGCAGTAGAACTTAAGCCAGCGGAAACTTGATAATATCCAGCAACAGTAGGAGTAAATCTATAAGTTGAATTGTTGTAATTTGAATTAGTATCAAAAATAACTGTATTCGCTGGGATTACAGTGTCGGTTGAACTTAATGCAGTAAAATTTGTGCTTGGAGTAGCGCTAAACGCTGGACCAGCCACCGCAGTAGCAGCAGATCCAGTTACGCTAGTTATACCCGCTGTACCGTCTAATGTAATAGTCATATTAAGCTCCTACCTTTGCTTGTAATGCTGCAATTTCTGTTGCTTGTGTATCTACAAGGGCTTTTAGTTCTTGAATGGCTTTAACCAATACTGGCAACATATCGCCCATCTTTAATGTTAAATATGGTGTGCCATCTTCAGCTTTATTGTCTTTTTCTTCTCCAACTAACTCAGGTAAAACAGGCTGAACATCTTGAGCAATAAAACCATAAGTAGGTGCTAATTCAGGATGAGCAATAAATTTAAAAGTTACAGGATTTAACTTTGTAACTTCATTCAAACCATACTGAATTGGCTCAATATTTTCTTTTGCTCTGCGATCTGAAAGAGAACTGATAGAAGTGAATTGTGCGTAAATTTGACCGTTATTTGCTACTGCAAACTCCTTGGTACTTCCATTTGTTCCAACAATTATGTCAGCAGAGGGACTGTTTACATAAAACGCTCCAGCAAAAGAAGTGCTTGTTGTGCCAATTGCAAACTGTCCACCTCCAGGTTGCCAATACACGCTTCCGACATTACCAGCGGAAGTTAACCCTTGAAATGCGGGAGCTGAATAGTTTGATTGTGACCACCAAACACCAGCTTGAGATCCGTTTACAAAGCCTAAATAAGCATCGCTACGACCACGAATAATTCCATTTACATCAAATTTATAGCTAGGACTAGTAGTACCAATACCCACGTTTTGTGAAGTATCAATAGTAACAGCCGTATTACCGTTATTGGTTTGTAGCGCTAAATTACCGCTGGTGTCACCAGTAATAACAACGCCAGAAGTGGTAGATGCGTTAATGATGGATGCCATTATTTAACTCCGTCTAATTGTTCTTGCGTAGGCTTAGCAAGGGTAGGATGATTCCATTCTTTGATGTAATCGCCTTTACCATCGCTATCGTTTTGAAGATGAATTGTGCCGTTGGGCGCAAAATCAAAGTCTGTCAAAGATGAATAAATTGCTTTAATTTGATCTATCAACATTATGATGTCCTTATCATTGAACCATTAAAAAATGTTGAAACGACACTTCCTTGTGTATTTGAAGTAGATTGAAAATATACATAAATTTCTAAATAATCTGTAGAACCATTGCAGTAAACTACAGAGCTTCCACCGCTTGAATAAACAACAGTAGCTGCTGCTGTAGTATCTTGACCCCTAGCATATTCGCTTCCGTTTTTCCATAAAGAAGCAAAAATTCTATTTTGAACTAAATTTGAGGCGACAGCCCACGAAATTTGATAATAACCAGCAATATTTGGTGTAAATCTACTTGATGAAACTAAATTGTTTGTATCAAAAACTTTGGTGTCAAAAGTAATTTTTGTTGTTGTGCCACCAGTAATTGATTGACCGCTTGCTTGCTGATAGCTAAACGCTGGCATACCACCACTGACCATAATTGTGCCAGTAGCATTTGGAAAGGTCGCAGTTACCGTTACTGCATCGGTAGGGGCAATAGTCGTGCTACCGCTAGTTGCTCCGTTAAGTACAAGAGTTCCCATATAAATCCTTTAAAGAATTACCCATCTGCAACCAGTCGTAACCGTAACTGTGTTTCCAGATGCTATTGTGATTGGTCCAACACTTTCACCGTTGTAGCCAGTTGGAAAAGTGTAATTAGTGCTGATATTTTGAGCATTGATGTAAATTGCGCCAGATGCTACTGCGCCAGTTCCCGTTGCTCCAGTTCCCGTCAATACCCATTTACTGCCGTTATAAATGATGCCGTAGATGCTTCCAACCACCAGAGTGCCAGAACTCAGCGCTGAACCTGATTCTAAAATCAAAGCTGTAGCAGCTAAAATTGTTGTGCCATTGACTTGGACAGTCACAGTAGTAGCGCCAGTGTTGGTCGCTGCCACCACAAATTGCAGTTGGCAACCTGTTGCAATCGTGCTAGTCGAAATGCCAGCAGGATAATTTAGAACGATAACATTGGCTGAACCAGTATCCGCTACATAGTTGCTGTAGTTGTTGAGGTCATTTAAGTCGGTTACTAATGCGCCAAAATCCGTATCGAGGTACGATAACGGAATAGTGCTAGTTTGACTAGCAAAGGAATAGGGTACGGATGATACGGGTTTAGTCACTAGAACCTCACTCTTAATTCGTGTTCAAACTCGAATCCATTTAGCACATAATTCGGGTTACTTGATGTTACTGTAATTCCAAGATATTTACCATACTGAGATGCGTCTGTCTTGTACAAACTGTAACCAACAGTACCCCAAGATATAGGTGTTCCAGCATTATTGCTCCACAGCTCTGTTTGCAAGTATTTGTTTTGCCAGTTCACTAAAGAAGTTAATGTGTATGGGGCGCTAGAACTGTTCTCATTGTCCACCGTTGTGTTCATCGTCAAACCAACGGTAGAAGTCGCTTCCACACCAATCTTAAGGGCTTGTTTTGTTCGGATAGGATCACCCATCGGCAACAGTGCGGTTTGTATGATCGTACTAATCGAACTATTGCTATCAGCATATAACTTATATAACTGATTGTTTTGTACGCCAAAAAGCGTTAACTTGCCGTTGATCGGCACATAAGTAATGTACGCAAGAGCGTTACCTTGGCTGGTGATAAACCATTTTTTCTCAAAGAACACCGCTTGGATATAGCGGTAGCTGTTTGTGAAAACGGCATCGTAATATCTGAAGTTAAAAGCAGCGCACAAAATATTGTTGATAAGGACTTGTCCAGCGTAAACAGGGCTAGAAAAATCAATATTAGGGAAAATACCATCTAAAGCATCAGACAGCTTGGTTGTGGTTGATCCCACTAGGGCGTACACGCCATAATCATTCATAAACAACACAGAACGGAAGTACGGGAAAATGGCGTACTGGCGCTTTGTTCCTACAGATGCGCTCACATTGGTGTTGGTAAACAAGGTGATACCAGCAGCGGTGACAATCACATCAGAGAACACATTGATGGAATCATCGCCAAAAATGTACAAAAAGTTGTTGGCAGACAGTAATTGGATGATGTTTCCGTGCAAAGTACTATCGGTAAGGGTCACTGATCCCGCAGAAACGCTTGTAAAGTCGCTGTATTCACCCGCAGCAGAGTAGGTGATGGTTCTGCCTTGCGCCACCCAAACACGCCCTGAAAAGCTCGCTATACCGCTGCTTGGCTGTGTGTTTACCACGCCTTGTAGCTTAGCAGCCGTAGTTGCACCGCCACCTGAAATGCTTACGACAAGGTTCGCTGTATTGGTGTAACCCGATCCAGGGTTAGTCATGACTACTTGAGTTACGGTATTACCGCTAATCACGGCTGTACCAGCAGCATTTGAGCCACCACCACCTGAAATTGACACAACCGTATTGGCAGCGTTTGTATATCCAGCGCCACCGTCAACCACATTGATTGTGACAGTGCCTGTAGCAAAAGTAAGCAATCCAGCTATTGCCGTTGCTCCTGATCCACCGCCACCAGTCAAAGTAACCGTTAAATTTGCTGCGTTGGTGTAGCCTGATCCACCTACGACAAGGTTAATTGAGCCTACCGTATTGCCACCAGCAACTAAGGCTGTAGTGGCATTGGCTTGTACACCCCCTACTTGGTCAGGTCCTGAAATAATGACAGTAGGCGCTGTGGTATATCCTGTACCTGGGTTGGTTATGGCAACAACGCCTACTGATCCGATTGTGACGGTATTATTGCCATCCCATGAAAACATACCCTTATATGGGTCAATAATCAGCATCCTGTCGTTGTACCACTGGGTACTGTTTACGCCAGAACTGCTAAATGTGCCAGCAGGAGCTACATTCCCAAAGGTGTTGTCTTGGACACGATAATACTGCGCTGAGCCATCTTGTTGAAATCCAACAACATAATCGCTTGTGCCAATATTGACAGATGTTAATTGCGTTACTGTGTTGGCAAAAGATACCGTAGTATTGCCAATCGTCACTGGACTACTGGTAGGTACGACTTTTAAGTTAGCGTATCCTACAGGTTGAGCATTTTCCACCCAAGAGAACTCAGTATCTTCAATAGCGGTGCGGTCAGCCTTAGTATTAAGCCCTTTAAATTGCTTAACAACTTGATACGATTTTTTCTGTTCCGCAGCAGCCATGTCTTAATATGGACTTGAGTAAACGCTAGGTATTCTACGAGTAAATACCGTGTTAAGTACTGATTGAGCGTGTTTTTGATATTCCTGCTTAAATATTTCAGCTTCACCAAAGCTCTGCTCGTAGTATTTAGCCAAATACGCAGCATAGAACTGTACGGGCGTGTAATATGGGTCTGCTATGACATCTGTTACGCCAGAATTAGCTAAAGTCAGAGCGTTAGGCAATACCACGCAGTCAATCTCTAGCTGGTACACCTGATCGGGTACTGGTCCTATGTAAATTTGCCCTTGACCGTAAATACTAAAGGCTAAAGGTCTGCCAATGTAGTTTTGCCAGAATCTGAGCCGTGCATTGAAGTCTGACCAAGGCAAGTAGTCCAAAGGCACACGAGTATTACCCCAATATAGGTTGATATTGATAATATCTAGGACTGTGTTGCCGTTGCTAGGAGATAATGGGCTTGTTCCCATCAAATTGGTCAGCGCTGCATACGAAATATTCTCCGCATTACCGACATATTGCAAGGTAGCTGTACCGTCTGCAAAGGGGGTGCTGGGAGGATAGTTGTTGTAATTGTTTTGTGTTGCTTGTGGGTACGGAGGAGCAGAAGATCCTGATGTACCACCTGTAACATATTGATAAGTATAAATATTACTAAAAACAAAAGTGTTTTGAGTAACTGTTGTATTTGCCACCCATTGAGTTGGGTATGCTGGTAATGCACTATTAACGGTTGCAGTAGGTGCGACCTGACAAGGTACTTGCGTAACGACTACTTCACGCAAAGCGCCTGTATCTCGTACTGTTCGCTCCCGTGCTTCGTTAATGTAATCTGTTAACTGTTGGTCAGTATAAAAGTTTCCATTAGCATCGTGGAGCAATCTACGAACTTGGGTGATGTAGCTCGATAAGGTTGCCATTTACGATCCATAATTCATGCTACCGCCTTAAGGACTTTTCCCCCTGCCTTTTTAGGAGGCAAGGGTACTCTTTCCACCAACGGGGATAACGATTGGTTCTTTGAGGGAGGTTCGGTGGAGATCTCCCATTGGGCGAGGATATCTAAACCCTTTTCCAAATCATTGCGAGAGATTATCCATCCTAACCGTGCCAAATAAGGTTCTTTGTTTTCATCTCCGTAACCAAAAATATGCCGAGCAACATTCTCTGGGATTTCTACAGTTTCGCCTTTTTTAAATTCATAAAAGACACCACCGTAACCGTCAGTTAGTTTTTTCTCAGAATTGTTGGTTACAAAGATATTAGACATTAGAAACTCACTACATCGCCATATACAGCAATAGTGGCAGTGTTAGCGACATTACCGCTAGCAGTGTTCACATTGACAAATAGGGCTTGGGTTGTAAAACCAGTAATAGCAGAACTGCTGTTATACGGACTAGCAATTGTAAGGTCTTGGTAAGTACCAGCGCCTGTCAAATTGGTTAGCGTTGTATTTGCTACTACAGCGTTAGAAATGTTGCCGTCAGAGCTAGTAGTTACAGAAATAACCACATTTGAGATATTCCCAATTGGATTATTTACAGTAATTCTACGAACAATAACGCCACCAGATCCAATGGTTGCATTAGCATTAGTTAAGCCACCACCTAACAACGGCAGGGTGATACCAGTAACGGTAGCGTTCCCTGCCGTGTTAAATGCTGTAGCTTGCTTAACAGCAATACGACCATTCCCGAATGAATCAAGGTAATACTGTGATACTGAATCAGGATTAGCCATTTATTGCTCCTTAGCTTG
>Ga0214172_1000457_pt1 | contig 17736 bp, 18 predicted proteins | sample TroBogEpilimnion_29_FD_153010 | JGI IMG/M metagenome (GOLD analysis project Ga0214172, IMG submission 153010) | Freshwater microbial communities from Trout Bog Lake, WI - 12JUL2007 epilimnion | ecosystem: Environmental > Aquatic > Freshwater > Lake > Epilimnion/Euphotic zone | place: Trout Bog...
AGACGGAAACTCAATTTTGTTTGGCAAAGAGAACCCGAAACATGATAGATATCACGGATTCCATTTGTATAAAGCTATTGCGAGATATTCCAAAAACGCAGTTCCAAAAACCGAAATTTTGTCTTTGAAATCTTTTTACGCGGTTGATTCGGTGCCTGTTGGGGAGGAAGTTGTCCCGGTTGACGTATAAAGTTGTCTCTGTTGTATTTTGGTTTTTCCATTATTTAGAAAGTTGGGCGGCCAATAAACATATCTTGCACTGCAGGTATTTCCATTGATTTCACTGTATCAGTAACAACATCTGTAGTGGTCGCAAATACCACTCCAGCTGCTATGATTCCACCAAATATTGTGATCTTTCCTGCGTCTGTCCATACAATAGGTTCGCTTTTAGAACGACGTTCTAAAGCATAAACGATAAAACATACCAACGCAACGGCGATAGAAGCAATAACGAGCATCATTTATTCGGATTTCACGCTAAATTTTACAAATTTAGAACGAGAGTATCTTCAGTGGCTTTTCCTTCAATTTCTTTCAATGGATCAACTTCTTCTACAACTTCGACCTTCTTAACTTCTTCTTTGGGCTTGTCCATATCTTCAAATTCAATGGTGGCTTCTTCATCTCCGATTTCTAAGAGACCTCGTCCATCATCGGTTCCATTGTCATCTTCTTCATCATCATCTTCTCCGTCTTCTTCTTTTGTTCCTTCTTCAAACATTACCTTAGGAGGTTCAGGAATAGAAATAGGTTCAGAAACTACACTTTCTGTTGTAACTGGTGTAGGTGTAGCATATTCGTCGTCAGCAAAGTATTTCTTGGCAATTGCTTCCCAAGGTAAGAAACTACGAATGACTTGTTCCATACATTCAGTAATGACTCGTTCAATATCTTGACGGTTGCGTGCTTGTTGTTCAGATGCGACTCCTACTGTCTTGAAATAGTATGCCATTTGCCACATTTTACGAGCAGATTGCTTATACATTTCGTGAATGAACTTAGAGATAGAAGGACGTTCAAATTCAATTTTGAGTTCAGACGAACTTCCACGGTAATGAAGGGACGCAAACGATTTCATGTATGAAATGAATACACCCATCAAGAGATCATCTAAGTAAGTGCATTTACTGACCTTTATTATGCGATCTACTTCGGTATTCAATGTTTCTTCTGTCCATTCGGGGATACGAGTTAACATATTTTGAAAGGTTCTTAATACTTGATCTAATTGTCCGTTTCGGTCGCATAACTCTTTAGCGGAATCATAGATGGACCAGAATCCGTCTGCTACAGGACTGACTAATAATCCAACTAAATGTTCGCGTAAATGTGCCTTGGCGAATTCAGTGCTAGACATTTGTAATTTTGATCAACTATAATATGAAGTGAAAAACGCAAATAAAAAACGAATTTGTTTTTGTTAAGATTTGGTAGTTCAATATGATTATAAAACAATACACACACTTGTCGTCTATAACAAACATAAGATTTAGTTATAGCCGACCTCGATTAAAGATAAAGTAGAATAAGAAACACACTATCCTAGGGAACGTTTATACTTTCCCCCCAATTGTCATCTATATCAAGCAAGACTTCGATATAGCTGACCTCGTATAATTCATCAAGCAAGATGAACCAAGATAATCAATCAAAACGCGGCGCCATAGTTAGATGGTGCGAAGACGGAAACGACTGTATATATGACAATTGTCCTTTCCGTCATGAAAAATGCAAATTCATCGACACGAAACATGGATGTGGCATTGAAAACCCGATGTTAAAACCGGGTGAAGGAGGTTGCTTAGGCGACCACCGAGACAGAACTACTCTTCACAAGTATGTTCGAAATGTTCCTATGGGACAAACTTCCGATATTATCAAATTGTTTGGTGATAAAGGAATAGTTAAACATCCATCCAAAGAGATATATTTCTTGAATGGTATGGAAAAAGTAAATAGAAAACTACTCACACGTAGTTTGAAAGACGGGAAATTCGACTTTGTTATTATCGAAGCTGTTGACGCAGAAACTAACGAAAATCCCGAAAAACACTTAATTATATATAGTGCACCAAACGAACCAAAAATCACAGCAGTTCAAATGAAACATTATACTGACGTATGTAGATTTCATCCAACTATGGAAAATGTAGGTAATGACGATAATGACTTCGATATTACTGATCTTTCTGATACAGAATTCAGAACATTGACTCGTAGTTTAATGGAAGGAGGATTTAGATTTGGATTTGACGATTACACCGGTTTATACGGTAAACGATTCATCGTTCATTTAACAGAAATTCCTGGCAGAAGAGCTTTCAGTAATGAAATTACAAGCCAACAGGAAATGATTAAATGTTGTGAAGATCACAAAACCACAACTGAACAACTTGAAGACGGTAGTATAAAAATTGTACGTATGCCTGAAAGTCATTTCTGTCATATGCGTGATCGATTGAAACACGGCGGATGTAAATTATTAGACTATTCTATTAACTATGTTAATGATAGTGAAGGACAATGGTACGCTAATGCAAAATTACTTATTAGATTCCCTAATTAAAAAACAAAATAAAAATTAGAAAAATTAAAAAAAGAAATAAAAAACTTTTTTGATTTTATAAAGCTTTTTGAATTTTATTAAAAACGGATTTATTTTTTATTAAGAACTGTAATTCATAGAACAATTAAAGCAAGCAAATTAAACAATCAATCAAAATGAGCACAACAATTACACAAACAATGAAAGACGATTTCAATAGCATAGTAGAACTTATTACTGAAATGAATTCTTTAGAAGGTAGAGAAGTATTCATACCTATAATTGAAAGAGCATTGTCTCTAGCTGTAGCTTACAAACAAAAATACTTTGGAAATGTTGAAACAACTACTAAGGAAATTCAGGTAACTGAAACTCCTAAGAAAACTAGAAAGCCACGTGCTAAGAAGGAAGAAACAACAGAAGGCATAGAACCTCCTGCTGCTCCTGTCAAGAAACCACGTGCTCCTAGAAAGAAGGCAGTTGAACCAGCAGTTGTAGAACCAGATGTTACTGAACCAGTAACTACTGAACCAATTGTAGTCGATATGACAACAACTACAACTGAAACACCAAAGAAGAAAACACGTGCAAAGAAGGAAACTCCAGTAGAAGGTGAAGAACCTCCTGCAGCTCCTAAGAAACCACGTGCTCCAAGAAAGAAGAAGTCAAGACTCGACATGAGCGATGACTGCTTCAGTGAAGAACTTCAATCATTTGATGTTCTCAGTGAGTTTGTAAAAGACAAGGAAGTAAGAGACGCAATTAAAACAAGTGAATTGAAGGAAGAATTCCGAGAATGGGTAGACGGATTACCCGATGAAGAATGGAACAAGAAAGCGTTTAATGAAGACTTTATGTATTATGTTAGACAGTTCCTGGAAAACAAGTATGGTCCCAGCAACTAATAAATTATAAAAATTTAAAAAAAAACAAAAAAAGAAATAAAAATTAGAAAAACAAAAAAAAGAAATAAAAATTTTTTACTTGCGAGAATGACGACGTTTTGTTTTGCGTGTCTTTTTTGATTTTTGTTTGCGTCCTCCTTTACGTGTCTTTTTGATTTGACGAGGAGGTGTAATTAAACCGCGACTTGCTAAAGATACTTTATCTTCGTATTTGGTGACTTCTCTGGCTATTTGTTTGGCTTCTGGAGTTGAAGGTAATTTCACTTCATAAGCAGGAGAATAAGGTGTTTCTGGATCAGAACGACGTGTTTGACGCGTAGGCGTAACGAAGGGAACTTCAGAGATATCGGTCGCTTCGTCAAGAGACATTTTAGAGGACGACATTTATTTTATCCGTAGATCAGTTTCCATACAAAAGTGAAAAAGGGAAGAATTAAAATAGGAAATAAACCACCTGTTGCTAATGTGAGCGCACCAAGAACATATTGACCTCCACTGAACAATCCTTTTCCGTAATCAAAAGCCACTCTTGTGCTAGCAAACCAGAATGTTAAGAAAATCATTGTGAAAATACGATTGAAGAACACACCTACGAATGAACCAAAAGATTGTGATGGGCTATCTGTTGCTACTGTATTCACTGCTGGAGCAGAAAGAGTGAAGTGCTTTCCGTCTTCTACTTTATAAGAACTGGGTTCTCCGTTGATTTCAACATCGACTTTCAAGAACTTTTGTTTGGTTGGGTTTGGATCGGGTATTCCTACAGTTGTGGGACTTACTTTCATATCAATTGACCCGTTATCCAAATACGTTCTTACAGCACTTGTGACGTCTGTATAATTTGTGTCGTAACCGTATTCTGCTTTTTTGATTTGTAATCCCGATGCTATTCTTGCCGGTGGAGCATCTATTGTGAATGTCTGATCGTCTGTGGCCGAAATAGTGTTATCCTTGCCGTTGTTGATAGTGTATACTGCGCTCAATGTTTTTACTTGACCCGGAGCAGGATCTTGTATATTCAAAGCAGCAGGACTTACTACAAATGAAATACGTCCATTTTGGAGGTAAGAAAGGACTTCCTTGCTTACGTCTACACTTGATGTCGCAATTCCGTATGTTGCGGACTTTATTCTGATACCTGTCGCCATTATTATTATACAGCAAACGACTTAAGAACTGAAAACAACGTTCGCTATTCCTCCTGTAACTCTCAAATAATTGTATGATTCCACAAAGGCTCTAACGTTATAAGTGTATTGATTTGTTTGAGCAGTTCCTTTGACTACTACTGTAACTACGTCGCTTGGACTATAAAGAGGATTTCCAAATGCGTCTTTTTGGTTTGGATTGACCACTGTAGGATTTGGTAAGTTTAATGATGATTTCAATACACATTGTGTTACCGTTCCAGTTGAAAGAGTTGGAGGAATGGCAGGAGGTTGGACATACGTGTTTCGTAATACTGGTTTGTTTACCATTGATCCGTTCAAGTGACCACTTGGTTGGCCTGTTGCGTGATCTAATGAAAATGAGTATGAATACACTCCGGGAATATCGTTGATTGTTCTGCCTGATTGATGTCTGTAGTTTTGGATTTGTGAGAAGAATGTAGCAGGTTTTACTGAAAATCGTTCTAATCCATCGAGCACGATGGTAGATTCAATCAAAATGTCTCGTTGAGATACGCTTGTTGGAAGAGCGTTTCCTGATACGTAAGGTTGCATTAAAAATGTGAAATTTGTGGTATCTATTGGCGGTTTATAAGGATCTGCCCAGTTTGTATAATTATCGTAATCGTTCTGTTGTAATCTGTCTATGCGTTGTGCTACCCAAACGACTTGAGTACATAAATTACGCATCAAAAGTAACATATCATTGCTTGGACCATATTGACCGTCAGCCGATGTTATATCTACTTGGTTAATGATGAACGAATGGTCTGTTTTCACAACGTGTGCTAATTCTGCGTCACTCAAGAATATGTAGTTTGCTTCAATGTATGGGTTCATATTCCAAGTAGTTAAGTTTGGAACTGTAGGAACTGGAGTCACAGAGTATGTGGGAGGAGACAAGAAATTACTAATACTGAAAGCAGGATCTGTTGGATCTGGTGCTACTCTTAAACCAAAATTAGGATTTGCGACTCCTGTGATTGTTTCACGAACATCTATAACTGTGAATAATTGATACATATTTTTCAATTCAACGACAATTTCAACTGCCGAGTATTGGAGAGCGGCAATAGGTAAGGCAGCTCCTACATTTTCACAAAACCAAAAATGGAGTGGAATGTTGAGTGTTGTTCCATAAATAGATGGTTCTGCTAGTTTTGTGGATGTGGAAATAGAGTTAGGATACTGGTTCATTCTATCGTAAGCGTTCGCAGGATCATACATTTCAGGAACATTTCCAACCATGCGATCAACTATCAATTTTTTGTTTGCGTCAAAGTTCATAGCAGCGTATAACTTCATCCATTCGCCTGTATGTCTGACTATTTCTTGACCGTTGATGACCAATGAAACGTAATTGATCATGTTGTAACCAATATTTCTTACCCATTGAAAGTCGTATCCTATGGCACCAGAGTTGTAGTTCAATGTGGCGTGTTGAGATGATACTTGAACTACAGGTGAAAAGATGCTTGGTAAAGTAAGAACTAAGTAACAATCATTTATTAACTGCGCAAACTGTTCCACTCTTGCCCTCATCGTTACCGTCCCAGACTGAGGAATTTGTAAATTCTTGCTTTGAAACACCAATTCAAAATGTTCCATTGCGAAATCTGTGTGGCGCTTGTAAACTGACCTAAAATGTGTGAATGATGGGTTCCCACATACTAGAATATCTTGTGCGCCTTTTGATACCAATTGCATTAAGCCTCCCATTTTACTTACTTATTATTGAATAGTTTTATGTGTGTAGACTGAACACTTGACACAACCTGCTAATTTAACTCCACTAATAGTAGTTGTTGTGCAATTACATAAACGAGTTTGTGTAAGAGTATTTGCGTTGATATTTGTTCCGTTGCTTGTTGCTTGAGTTCTCAAGATAAAGTCAGCAGTTTGTGATGCGACATAGTCTGTCCACATAGATGCTATTCTTACCGTCTTAGGATTACCTCCAGTTCTTGGTATCAAGAAGGCAGCATTGTAAGGTAATTGTGCTGGATCTTGACCAGCGATATCCACGTTGTTTGTCAAGTTAGCAGTAACATAAGTTCTTGCTTGACGTAATTTAAGTAATCTTGTCCAGTCACTCGCAGATAAACCGCGAGTTCCAGTTTGCACGTTAGCCATTGATGTTCCTGCTCCAGCGTTAGATACTGTTGCCATTTGTAAATCACCTATAAAAACAATTTAAAGAACTACGTCTGGTAAAAACTTCAGTATATTTGGTCCTGAACGAATACCTATTTTGAACAATCGCTTTTCATCTCCCCATGCTCCATAATCAAATATATCGTTCGTTTGCGGATCTAAAAGCATGACAATTCCTTTCACTCGAATAATTTGAAGTCTTCGTTTCTTCTTCGCAAGATTTCGAACATACAATTCATCTTTTTCGTCGTTCAGGTAAGATGGACGATACGCTAAATCTTCTCCTGTGACTCCCGTATCGAAACGCATACACTGAATAACTGGTTGTTCTTTCGTATGTAACTTACGATGAATTTCACAATCTACTGCTGCTTGTTTTAGTATACTTGTTATGTTCTTGATGATACGTCCTTTGCGGTAAGAAATTTCGTATAAGAATTCGTCTGAAGTCATGAATGCTTCTTTTGGTTCGTCTCCTTCGTATCGCTTCAATTCTGTATCGTTACGACGAATGGCTACGATGTTTGGACCTTTTTCTGAATCGGCAGTTGTGGATTGATCAGGTGTGAAAACAGACATATACATTTTTACAGTCACGTTTCGTTCTGATTCAGGTAAAGACGCATGAGAATTAATACGTATTGCACGACCTATGACTTGATCAATTAAAGCAGGATTCCAGTAAGGTTCTAAAATGTATACGTGTCTCACGTTTTTCAATGTAATACCTTCAGCTGAAGCTCTGCTTCCCAATAAGACACACAACTTCTTTTCCTTGATTGATTCTTTTAAGGTTTGTGGAAATGTATCTGAGTATTCATCATTAAAAATTTGACGAATAAGTTCACGTTCGTCCTTGTTTTTACCAGTATACAAGCCATAAGCAGGTTTACCTTTTTCCATCGATGGGTCTTCCTTCCATATTCCTGCGTCTTTCACCAACTTGTATTCTTGGAACCCGTTATTTTCCAATACTGCTCTGAAAACACCTAAACCTTCCAATGATTCGTATTGTGAATAAACGTATTGGTTGTTCCACTTACCGTCTTTTCCCATATTGGCCTTCACATCTTTCAGCAAGGTAGCCATCTTAGGAGAAAAGTTTGCTAATCCTGCGGGCGACAAGTAACGTTTTGGATCTGCTTTCAATCTTGTCAATATTTCTTCCTTATCTGCTACTGTTTCTTCGTCTTCATCATTGACATCTCCTACTTTCAGTTCAGGAGGAATAGCGTAATCACAAACTAAACGGGACGTCATACGAAAAGAACCCATACTGTCGTTCAACGAAGGCATACGTTTCTTTTTTGCTTCTCTCTTGATTTCATCTGAACGTGATTCCAAGTATCTCAAGTATTGTTCATCAGACATCGGAACTTTTACAAGTGTCTTATCTTCATCCAATCGTTTAGGTAACTTCTTTTCGTCTGCTCCTCTGTAATACGAAACTAAACCTTGGACGCGTCTTGAGAAAAGCATCGCATTTTTGACCTTCAATCCATCAATAAATGTTTTTGTGAATTCGTTGTCTGGAATATCTGTTGGAAGACATTGGAGTTCTTGGACTACCATCTTGTCTTCATTGACCAACTCAACTCCTGCAAATTTGGTTTCAAATGCTGTTTTCCAAGTGCCTACCCATTTCTTGATATCTTCCTCTTGCTTGAAATCCTTGTTGTATTTTACTGCTATACGTTCTCCTTTTTCGTTATACACACTTTCAAAGTAAGGAGGATTACGTGTTAATAAAAACGTTCTTTTTACCGAGTTGTATTCTATGGTGTCCACATCTTTCTGTTGACGGAAAAAGGCAGTCATAAGTGCCTCGTCCCATGTAACTGCGCTCTTTGTTGGAACAATCACTTGCTCTATTGGTCCATGTAACAAGTTCATTAGAAAGGCTATTTCTTGTGGGCTATTGATTGCCGGTGTTCCTGATAAAGCTACAACCTTACAGTTCTTTGCCTTGTAAATGTAGTCGTATATTCTGGTTCTGATGTCTCGTTGATTGACTACCGATGTAATGATGTTGTGTGCTTCATCAATAATTACCACTGCGTCATCGAACATATGTTCTGAAGGCAAAATACGGTCGATGTTATTACTGGAAATACCGTTGTATCTTATGAAATTGAATCGCGAACTTATAGTGTCTTCAATTTGCGCTTCAATACCTTTTTGCTTGTCTCGTGACAAGTTCTTGAAATTAGGTAGAGCATCTTTTACGGTTGTGAAGTATCTTCCGTTCTTGTCCAAATACTCGTCTGTAACTCCCAACAATTTTGCCGCTTCTCTATCCTCTTCACTTCGGACTGCCTTTTCTTCCCAGTGTTGTTCATAAGCATAAATTGGGTCTCCACAAGTTCGAATTTCTCCAATATAGTTTTCTTCCAAGGAGGCAGGTGTCAAGACATATACTTTCTTGTTTGACATCAATGATTCTGCTACGGCAATAGATGAACATGTTTTACCTGAACCAAGACCGTGATACAATAAAAGACCTCGGTATGGTGTTTCAATCATCAAGTAATCACGAACCAGTTTTTGGTATGGGAAAAGTTCTTTAGGTCGTCCGTCGGTGCCTTCTACATCTTTCTGACGATACTTAAGGAATACACGGGTTATTGCGTCGGCAAATGCTTTACGATTGGGTAGGACATACGCCATTCTCTCACTTATTTTTGGGAACGAAATGATAATGGAAGAAGTTGTGCGAAGAAATCCTAAATTATGGATGATTGCTATTTACCTGTTTTTTGTTGCTGGGTTTCTCTACCTAAAACCTGCTATTGCCTTTGGTAAAGATGGAAATGTCCGACCCTTCGGTGTTGGAAAACGTGAATCCACTGTGTTCCCTGTTTGGACTTGGATCATAGGTCTTGCCATCGTGTCGTATCTTGTGGTAGTGTATATTTTGGATTTTGATCTATAGTTATGCTGTTTTTACAGGCGCTGTTGCTTTTGCGTCTGCTTGTTGTTTGTCGTGTAATTGAGACAACAACTTCGTCTTGAAGTCTGTTATTTCGTCAGCAGTTGTTACACAAGCTGCGGTTTCACCTTTTATGATTCCCCAAATTGTGGCTGGCCAAATAAAAAGCATCATAAAGTATCCCATACCTAATTTGAGCGCTGTTTCGTGTTCTATACCAAACTCTTCAAAGAAGTGGACAAAGGGGTTTCTCACAAATTCAAAAAACGAGGCAACAGCGAACGCTATGCTTGGAAACGCGGATATAATGGCCCCATTCTTGAATGCGTCCGATACATTGTATTTGGAACATTTCGTATATGTGGCCGCCATGATAATACACGCTCCAGATACGGTAAATCCTCCGAACATGATTGCAGTTTTAACAGCGATATCCATCCTTGCTTATTTACTCACACTTTGATATGTGGCAATCATACGTTCAAGGTCATTCAGAAGTTTCAGTCTTTCAACGTAGTGAGGTCTTATAATACTTCTACATTCGGACAACGATTTCCATCCAACTTCCGATATTTCCTTGCTCTGCATATACGTCAGTTTCTGCTTTGTGTTGATTGTCTTTGACGAGTCCAAGAGTGCTACAAAGTATATGTGACGATACTGGATATTATTGGTTCCCTTGAAGTTCTCTACAAAGACCATATCTTCTTTTATGGTGTATGCTTCCTTAGCTATGTTCGTTTCTTCCCAAAACTCTCTAGTAGCACACTCCAAATCAGATTCACCGCGATTTCTTCTTCCTTTTGGAAAACCCCATTCAGGTTCCGGATACCTTGATCTATTTGTTGTTGTTATCGCCCTCCTATCCAGTTGGTAATACTTCATCTTCGATATCTCGTATTCTGTAGAGTGTGTATCTCTACCTTGCCCCCATAATTGTGTCCACAACGTATCAAACTCTTCCTCAACGATCTTCTTCTGCTCGGGGATAGTCATATTTCCAATCAGATTATTGACGTAATCCAAATCCCCTAGATCGTATTTTCCTCTTATGAATTCCATGTAGGACATAGAATCCTTGCGTTTCACCATCAATACACCAATCGTTCTTGGATCTACTGGCAACTTAAGAGGTTCGTATGCTCCTCTTACCAACAAAATACCGCAAGATATTATTGGGTCTTTACATGACCTAAATACATGCCCTTTCCCTCCGCAATTGTTACAATACATTTCCTTGACGTTCATTTCACTGTTATATGGTCCGTTTTTTACTTCGGTCTTTTTAACAAATGGGAGGATCTCAAACGAAACAAGTTCAGGCACCTACCTTTGTTGCTCCAGATATATCAAAAGCACAGGGTGCCACTTTTTCAGGAGAATATTTAACATCTCTTGCTCAACAAAACGCAGCGGCAGCTCAACAAGCAATTGAAGAAGCAAACAGAGTAGCAGCCGAGGCAGTATCTTCTTTATGGAGGACGAGATTGTATTTAGGATTAGGAATAGTGGGTATTGTTATTCTTATCATTTTAGGTCTCATCTTTTACGATTTATATGCTCGTAACAATGGACTTAGAACTTACATTCTCCCCGGTGTAGCTCAACATTTCACAAACCCTGATGGAACTACATCTACGTCTAACACACAGGACTTAACGGACACTTTGAATAAGGCAACTCAATCTATTTCTGACCAAGCAAATGCTGTTACATCTTCAGATGCTTATAAATCTGCCTCAGACCAAGCAAGCTCTCTCTACAATCAAGCATCGACTACTGCCTCAGATACAACAAATTCACTCTACAACCAAGCAGCCTCTGATATTGCGACACCTGCTATTCCTAAGGGACAACAACCTCCTCCTCCCTATTTATGGAGTTGGGTGTTTGGTGAAGGCATGTTACCAGGTCCTCAAGATACAACAACTGGAACTTATGTTACTGCTACAGCTGCTCCTCTTTCAGCAGTAAGCACTGGATCTTACGGAATGCAATGGTGGATGTACGTGAAAGACTGGAACTACGGATACGGAAAAGAAAAACCAGTAGTCGTTCGATCAGATCCAATGGTCGCAATGATTCAAAATCCTCGTGTAGTTTTACATCCAACAGATAACACTCTCAGAATTTCCATATCTGTCTTCCCCGCCGATAACTCCTCTGCCTCAAATGAACCTGCCGCTTACGGAGATTCCAATTCTAACGGAGACGTATTCATCTGTGAAGTTCCTAACATTCCTCTCCAATCTTGGTTCTCTGTATCCTTGACTGTCTTCGATCGTAACCTCGACGTATACATTGATGGCAAATTAGTCAAATCATGCTTCATTTCTGGAGTCCCTAAACCTGCTACTGGAAACATCCAAATTTCTCCAAATGGAGGATATTCTGGCTTACTCTGTAACTTCCAATACTCTAACTCAAGTTTGAGCCCTACAGATGCCGCAACGTTCTTCTCTAAAGACACTGCTTGTCGTTCACAAACTGCGAATGTAACATCTCTTGCCGCAGATACTACAGGATACGCTGTTAAATTTGGAGTGTATGACACATTAGGAAAAACAATCAAGGAATTCAGTTTCTAATGAGTCAATAAATTGGTTATTCAAGTATATAATAAATATAATAAGAATGTCGACGTATAAATACACACCTGGCTCAGGATTGTGTTCACTAGGTGTTCAAATTAAAAACCCAGGTCCACCTGGTCCACAAGGTAATCCAGGACCAACTGGTCTTCAAGGTCCTACTGGCCCTACCGGTTCAATAAATGTTACTCATTATGTTTCATCTGGAGGAACAGGATATCTCATGGTAAATGGCGGAACAAACGGATTTGCTGGAAATCATTATTCGGAAGCTCTTATTCTTGGACCATCTATAGTAACAGATTTTGGTAAAGGTTTGACTTCTAGTTCAGATCCTGTAATTTACGTAAATGCAGACATAATTCCAACTCAACATAATACATTCAACATTGGTACAACAGGTCGACAATTCAAGTCTTTGAACGTAGCTGCTAAAACAATTTTTGTAGGTTCATCATTTATGTCCACAGATTCAGCTGGAAATATCCTTCTTACTTCGGCAGACGGAACATCTGCAGTTCCTTCTACCAACGAAAACTTTATGGTTGCAGTTGGTTTAGATAACACATGTCCGATAAAGTATTCTACTAACGGAACAACATGGGTAAACGCTGTTTCGGGTCCATCTGGACCTACAGGCTCTGCTCCACTTTTCTTACAAGGAAACACAGTTGTATGGACAGGTAGTATTTGGGTAGCAGGAGGACAGGCATCTTCTATGACAGGTTCATCATCTATTTTAAAGAGCAACAACGGTAAAGAGTGGTTTGTTCCTGCAATTACAACAGACCCTTTTTCTCAATTAGGACAAGGTGTAGGACAATGTTTAAGTATAGCGTATAATGCCTCGCAAGCTATTTTGGTCGCAGTAGGGTCCCAAGGTAATGACCTTTACACTAACAATTTTAATCACATGTTCTATAGTTTGGATGACGGCAATACTTGGACAGCTGTGAATGTTAACTACAGTTATATAACAACTTCTATTTTAGCCACAACAGTCGCAACAGATGGTGCGAATAGATGGTTCATTGTTGATGTACTTGATAACTATAACGATACAGCAGTGTATACAAGCACTGATGGTATGAACTTTAGTTTAACTGCAAGTATTGGAATATACATTGTGACAGCATTAAGATACAACGGTCATTATTGGTTAGCATGTGGTGGTGGATTTAACGGATACATTTACTCTATTACGAAATCTACTGATGGAGGCAATACTTGGAACGGTGTTTTACCAAATAATCCAAACGGTATCCAATTCTTTGCAAGAGATATCGCATGGAACGGTATTTATTGGGTATGTGTAGGTCAAGGAACTGGTTCAAATTTATGGACAAGTCAAGACGGAGACAACTGGACGAATATAGCAGGATTTGATAATATACAATTCAATACAGTTTCTTGGAACGGAGAAGTATGGGTGGCAGGAGGAACTTTTCCAATTACTTATGACGTAAACGGAAACCCTATTGATTCAACAGTATCGTTTATTGTAAGTTACGATACCATTAACTGGTATTCTGTATCAGGAGCAGCTTTTACGACTTATCCTATAGGTAGTGCGTCGCGTCGCGTTCTTCCATTCGGAGGACCACCTCCAGGAACAGCCGGATCTGCTGGATCAACAGGATCTACTGGACCACAAGGACCTGCCTTCACTAATTGGACACCAAGTTCAGGAGATATTAAAGTTGTTGGACCAACAACGTTTACTATGACAGGAGGAGCAACTGCGTCAAGTGTATCGTCTGTTCAATCGTTTCCTACTCCTACTCAAGGATCATACTTAGAAATTGTGGCACCTACGTTAGCAGAATCAGGAGCAGAAATACAAGAAATATTAAACATAAATAAAAATACTTACTATATTGATTTAACATACCCAAATGTATTGAATGTTTATGATCAGAACGGAAACACTGCTTATACAGGAACATTTACTGCGGGAGATATTTTAGCAGATTACATGGATGGAGTAAATTTCAACGCAATTCAGAACGGATCTACAATAGCAACTTTTCCTATTGGTAATACTGGACCAGTTTCAGCAGAAATTCTCATGGTAGCACCAACTCAAACCTTAACCGTTAATAATGTATTGTTCTACCCAACAGGATCTTCAGCACCTCGTGGAACAGTAATTTTCTATGGATACGGTGGACCTACAGGATCAACCGCTTATATTCCTCCTGGTCCTACTGGGTTTGGTCCTACTGGATACACTACATTATCACGTGATTTTTACTTTGATCGTAATAGTCAAACTCTATACTTCTATGGCGATCTTCTTGGTATGTAAAATACCTATGTGTTTTAAATAATGGACACTTATACAATCGCAATTGCCGTAGGAGTTACTATTCTAGTAGTAGCCATCATCTACTATTCCTTGACTAGTAAGGCGGTAGCATCAACAACTTACCCAATCACCACCGTGATTTCCGATGGACGAACACCGTTCTCTAGTAAATTGTATTTACCTCCTTCGGATGATCAAGATCCAGGTATGTCGTTCTCTTACGCCTGCTGGGTCAAGATAGACGATTTCTCTTACAAGTATGGAGAACCTAAAGTCATCTTCAGTAAAGGACCCACAGATTTATCGTCTATGTGTCCCGCTCTCTTTCTTGATTCCAACAGCAATTCGTTGATTGTGAAATTAGACACCTTTGGAGGAACAGAAGTTATACCTATCAGTAACATTCCCGCAAAGAAGTGGATTCATGTTGCGATTGCCGTTTCTCAATCTGCTGTTGATATTTACGTTAATGGAACTCTGTATCTCCACCATACATTGATGAACGTTCCTCGACAAAACGATGATGTCGCACACGTTGGTTTGAATGGAGGATTTAACGGACAAATTGCCTCGCTTCAGTATTTCCGTTACTTGTTGAACGCCTCTTCTATAAATGATTTAATGCAATCAACTCCACAAGCAGATACAAGTGTAAGTGGTTCATTACCTCCTTATTCTGGAATATCATTCTGGACGTCTCATTGAACAGTTTGAAGTTTGCGTTTAGCTTCTTCAGCGTCCGCAGCTTGTGATTGAGACTTTGTTATTAAATCGTTCAAGTTCTTTTCCAGCCGGTCTATTCTTGGTCGCATTCCCGCTGGAGAATCCATAAAGTTTTTGATTGCCGTTGTCTTCAAAGGTTCCGGCAATTGTAAAATATCGTCTGGGACATCTGGATAATTTGGATCGCTCAAATGTTCAACGATCACTCTTTCTTTGTTTGCGATCATGTATGCTATAACAGAAACCAGGAACACAAACACAATAATAAGCAGTATATACTTCTTCCGCATTTACTTGTTTTAAATTAACGGTAATATTTACGCTGTAGAAGATTCAAGTTCTTTTATGACACTGTCCATTGTTTGCAAAGTTGTTTTTAATTTATTGTATCCACTGCTGTCAAGGCTTTTCAAGTCTTCGTAATCTCTTCTTAATTGGAGAACGTTTTCTTTAACTTGGTCTTTCACTAAGTTAGGATCTAATGTTCCAGGAGCAGCTGTTGATGGAGGTGTTGGTGTAGAAGAAGATGCGAGATTTGTTCCACTACTTGATGGAGATGGAGATGGAGCTGGAGGTGGTGGAATAGACATTGTAGCACCTTGTCCTGCTTGGGGACCTTGACCTGGTAAGGGGTTTGCGACTGGAGGGTTAGACGTCAATTTCTCTGTTGTTGGTCTTGTCAAAAAATACAAAACTCCAACAACAACGATGGCAAGTAGGATAAGTTTCCAATGTTTGAACATCCTTTATATTAGTAATTATAAATGAGTGCGCAAGGCCCTGCAGGATTAACCGGTTATGTCCCACAATATACTCGCGACGCACAAGATTGGACACGTGCGCTTAAAGAACGTTTGACTTACATTAGTTTGAACTCCTCTTACAGCGCAGGAGATAGAAACCCTTCGCCTATTTTCGTTAAATACGGCAACGGAATCCGTTTGACTTACGATTTCGGACGTTTCAATTTTACTGGTGCTGCTGGATGTTCTGGATGTACTGGTGTCGCATTCGACGGAGCACTTGAAGGTATTCCATTCCCTTAATGCTTCAGTGTCTTTCTTAATGATGTTCTTACTTTTTGACGTTGTGTTTTGGTCAAGTCCGTTGGAGTATAAGTGAAAAACAGTTCTAAAAATTCACGAGAGTTCTTGTCTTTCGATAACTTTTCATACATCTCTGAACGTTCTACTCGCATATCAACTAATGAAGGTTGTTTACCTAAACAGGTTATTGGAGTTAATATCTTGTATCTTCGTTTGACGTTCTCGTTTGCTAAGTTAACCAAATGTTCGGCAGTGCAAAGAAATCGTTGTTCTGGAAAAGGGTCTCTGAATTCGTTAGAGGCATACAACGCAGCCAAGAAGAATTGTAGTAATGTTGGAACACTCGCAATAAGTAATCCTGATGGACTTTCGTTGTAACTGTGACACGCTGTTGTTTCGTAAATGCGAACCAACAATGTTTTGGTTTCTGAATCGTATATGTCCGTGTGTGGTGGAAGTAATTCACCGTAAGCAGGAAAGTCTTTTACTTTGACTCGTTCGTGTTGAGCGAAGAACAACGCAAATGATTTAACGACTTCAGGTCTGCGTTCAGGTGTAGCAAGTAAGTCTAAAGGAAACATCCATCTGCGTTGGTGTTTCGCAGTTTGGATCATTGAGGCATTGAATCCAAGTAAAACTACTTTTTCTTTCTTTAAGAGTTCCTTGATTTGGTCACGTGTGTCTTCGTCCAAGAACATTTCGCTGACTTCCATTTCTTCTTTTGGACAGGTCATAGGATAAGCGTTGTTTAATTTTTGTAATCTACCATATACCTTCTTCCATCGCGATACATCACCCTTAGGTCTGGAAAGTTCTAAGTATACGGCCATTCTCAAGTAATTTGGTGGAACGTAATGGATTCCTTCTTTTTCAATACTTTCTGCCCATAACTTACGAAAAATGGGTTTATCTAGATGTGAAATGTCAGCTACTCCAATATAGTCGCAAAATACTTTGAATGTTCCTAAATGGACTCCTGGTTTGACTTCGACGCTTTCGAAACCGGCACTTGCTAATCTGTCTGCCAATTTAGCAGCATGGACTTGTGGAGTTTCTGAAAAGAAGTCGTAGTCGGGTATATCAATTGTAAAGTCGTAGAACTGTTCTGATGGAGGAAGCAAGTTGTTGATCGCAGTTCCTCCGTAGCACATCACACGGTGTTGATGAATGAAGTCCCTCACTATCTTCATCATGTTCTTGACATTTGGGTTGTTAGCCGCTTCCTTGTCGATTTGCTCCTGCGCGATTTTTGCGACTTCTTCTACGTCCATTACTTTCAAAGTGGTAGAATTTCCTGATTTTCTTTTAACGTCTTAACAAATGACCAAGAGGTCTTCTCGTGAATGCGCGCGAGATCGTAAAT
>Ga0214172_1000458_pt1 | contig 17702 bp, 15 predicted proteins | sample TroBogEpilimnion_29_FD_153010 | JGI IMG/M metagenome (GOLD analysis project Ga0214172, IMG submission 153010) | Freshwater microbial communities from Trout Bog Lake, WI - 12JUL2007 epilimnion | ecosystem: Environmental > Aquatic > Freshwater > Lake > Epilimnion/Euphotic zone | place: Trout Bog...
CCCGCCGTTCGCAATCGGGCGCAGTGCTCGCCGCCTTGCGCTGGCTGTCCCTGGCTACCTTGATCGTCGCCCTCGCCCAACCCCGCCTGCAGAAAAGCCAGACCGAGGTCAAAGCCAGCGGCGTGGACATCGTCGTGGCCTTTGACATGTCGGGCAGTATGATCTCCGAGGATTTCGTCGTGCGCGGCGAACGGGTGAACCGGTTCAACATGGCGCGGTCGGTGTTGAAGCAGTTTATTGATCAGCGTCCGAACGATCGCATCGGACTGGTCCTCTTTGCGTCGCAGGCGTTCATCGGCACGCCGCTGACGCTCGATCACGATTTCCTGCAGGCGAATCTGGACCGACTCGAGATTGGCGCCATTGACCAGAATGCCACCGCCATCGGCGACGGCCTCAGCACGGCCGTCAACCGCCTGCGCGACCTCAAGTCCAAAAGCAAAATCATCATCCTGATGACCGATGGCCAAAACAATTCCGGCAAGCTTGACCCCCTCCTCGCGGCGACGGCGGCGGCGGCCCTGCGGGTGAAAGTCTACACCGTGGGCATCGGTGAACGCGGCACCGCCCCCATGCCGGTGTTCATGAATGGCCAGAAAGTCGGCTACCAAAACGTCGCGGTGGATGTGGATGAGGACACGCTCCAGAAAATCGCGGACAAGACGGGCGGTAAATATTATCGCGCCGACAACGCGGAAAAGTTTCAGCAGATTTACAAAGAAATTGACCAACTGGAAAAAACCGAGGCCAGCATTAAAAAATACACCCAGTTTACCGAGCTACTTGCGTGGTTCGTCGCGGCCGGCCTGGCGCTGCTGCTGCTGGAACTGGCCCTGAGCCAAACCCTCTTCCGGAGGCTCCCATGATAGAATTGCCAATTGCCTAATGACCTTTGCCCATCCTCATCTCTTATGGCTGCTGCTGGTCCTTCCGCCGGGGCTGGCCTTGTTTTTCGCGTGGAGCGAACGCACCCGCCGCAAACTGCTCACGCAATTTGTCGAGGCGCGCCTCGTGTCGGCCTTAACGGCCGGTCTTTCACCCGCCCGCCGCCAGCTCCGCTTCATCCTGTTCATCGCCGCCGCCACGCTGCTGCTCCTCGCGCTGGCCCGGCCCCAATACGGCTACGATAAGGAGGAGGTCCGCCAAAGCGGCCTGGATATCGTCGTGGCGGTGGACACCTCCAAATCCATGCTTGCCACGGACATTGCGCCGAACCGGCTCGCCCGCGCCAAGCTCGCCGCCCTCGAACTCATGCAGACCGCCAAGGCGGACCGTCTGGGCCTGGTCGCCTTCGCCGGGGATGCCTTTCTTTCCTGCCCGCTGACCATTGATGACACCGCTTTCCAGCAAAGCGTGCAGGCGCTGGATGTGAACTCCATTCCGCAGGGTGGCACCGCCCTGGCCGCCGCCATCCATACCACCCTCGAGGCCTTCAAGGAAAAAGGCCATCACCGCGCCCTGGTCCTTTTTACCGATGGCGAGGACAATGACGAAGGGGCCGTCGCCGCGGCCCAGGCGGCGGCCAAGGCGGGGTTGAAAATCTTCACCATCGGCATCGGCTCAGCCGAGGGCACGCTTGTGCAGATCCCGGATGCCAATGGCGGCTCCGACTATATCCGCGATGAAAAGGGTCAGGTGGTGAAAACCAAATTGAACGAGACCCTGCTGCAGCAGATCGCGGCGACGACCGGCGGCTTCTACCTGCCCCTGCGCGGCGCCAACACCATGGACACCCTCTACGAGCGCGGGCTGGCCCCGCTGCCCAAATCCGAGGGCACCGAGAAACTCGTCCGCCGCTATCACGAACAGTTCCACTGGCCGCTCGCCGCCGCGCTCATCCTATTGCTGGTGGAATGCCTGTTGCCCGAACGCCGCCCCCCGTCTCGGCCGGTCCCGGAGCCCTCCAGGAAAAGTGCCGGCCCGGCCCTCGCGTTGCTCCTGTTAACCGTCACCGGGATTGCCTCCAGCCCGGCGCTGGCCTCCCCCTCCGGCGCCCTGCGCGATTACCGCGCCGGCAACTTCACCAACGCACTTGCGGAATACACCCAACTGGCCGTCGGGCAGACCAACGATCTGCGGCTGGTCTTCAATGCGGGCGACGCCGCCTATCGCGCCACTAACTTCGACCTCGCCCAAACCCTGTTTCAGCAGGTCACTCTCGCGCCGGATTTGAAATTACAGCAGCAGGCGTTTTACAACCTCGGTAACGTCCAGTTCCAAAGGGCCAAACAATCCAAGGATCTGGACGGGCTGGAGCTGGGCTTCGACGCCGCTGCGAAGATTTACGAACGCGCCGTGATGATGAACACCAACGACGCGGATGCCCTGTTCAACTGGCGGTTTGCCCACGGAGCGGCCGAACAAGTCCGCGCCATCAAGGCCGCCCTGCTCCGCGCCAAAGGCAGTGCCGACGCGGCCGTCCAGCGTGCGGAGTTCCACCGGGCGCTGGAAATCATGCAGGGCCTGTCACAAAATTATAAGATCGCGGAAAAACAATTTGAAGAGTACACCAAAAAACTGAAGGACATCGATGACATTGCGACTCCTCATCAGCCTTAGCCTCGTGCTGCTCGCGTGGCAGCCGGTTCACGCCCAACTTGCCCCGCCCGATGATTTTTTTAACACCGGCGCGCAATGCTATATCTCCAACAACATCCCGGCCGCGCTGGACCGCGTCGAGCTGGGCTTAAAAACTTATCCCGACGACGAGAAGCTGAAAAAGCTGGAGCAGTTGCTCAAACAAAAACAGCAACAACAGCAACAGCAGCAGAATCAACAGAACCAGCAAAACCAGCAATCGCAGAACGACCAGCAGAAAAAGTCGGACGAACAGAAAAAGCAGGATCAACAGCAGCAACCAAAAACCGATCAGCCGAAGCCGGACCAACCCAAGCCCGAAGAGCCGAAGCCTTCAGACCAAAAACAGGACGAACAACAAAAGCAGCAAGACCAACCGAAAGATTCCGGCGACAAGCCGAAAGATGAAAAGCCGGAATCGCAATCAGGCCAGCCGGTCAAACCGGGCGAGATGACGCCGGCAGAAGCCAAGCGGTTGCTCGACGCGCAAAAGGGCAACGAACAATTATTGCAATTGAAGCCTGACACCAAACCGCGGGACCCCTCGCGCCCCGTCAAAGACTGGTAGTCACCTGCTTCACATTCCCCCCCATCCTCAATCCCAATCGGTCATTCAAAAAGTGGTGGAGGCGGCTGGAATTGAATCCGATACGGGGGGTCTCGAAAAACCCTTGTAAACAAAGGTTGTTATTCAATTTCAACCACTTAAGTCCGATTTCAAAATTCCTTCTAGATGCAAGAAAAGGCAGCGAATTCCTTTTCGGGCGATAGAAAAAGATAGAAAAAAAACCGGCGAAGGCCGGATTTTTGTCTGCCAACGTCCCTGGATTTTATCCGGCATGTTTCAAAAATTCCTGCACCAGTTCGTACGCGCGTCGGGCCTGTCGTTCCTGCTCTTCGACGTTGGCTGAATTGTAAAATTCCACCACCTGACCTGGGCCATACGCATCCACCGCCGCGAATTTTTCCTTCAATACGCCGATGGCCTTGATGACATCCTTCATAGCTGCCCGCTTTTTCCAGTTTGCCGCCAGTTCTTTCAGGCCGCCCGGATAATGATCCAGACAGAAGCACAGGTCATAAGCGTCCTTGGGCTTGTCCCGGTTGGCCAGCGCATAGGATTTCATGATCAGAAAATCAGCAATGGAAGCCACGCGCAGTTGAACCCGGTTGGTCTGGCCTTTGATCATCTTGCCGGTGATGACCACCACTTCCGGATGTTCAAAGGCAGCACTGCATCCGCTGGCATCCAGCGGCCGGAAATTCTCCGTGAATTTGGGTTTGTTTTTCTTCGTCTTCGCGTCCGGTGACTTTAAAAAATCCACATCCACGCGGACCGGTGGGTGGCCGTCTTTTAGATCAACCTCGGCATAAAGCTTGAACGCCTCGTCGGCTTGTTGGTAACGGCGGGTGTCGAGCAGGGCTTTGAGCAGCTCGGCATACCGACCATCGGCCAACTTTTCAGCGTCGAGTGCCAGATCCACGTCAATGCTGCCGATATGCGGCTCTTCGGCTTTTTCCATCAACAGGTCTGGCACCCCAGCCGCCAATCACCACGAGGCAATCCTCGAATGATTTCAGCACCTGCCCCAAATCCACCAGCACTCGGTGGGCGGCGGCAATTTGCCGGTCGCTGTAATCTTCTCGCTGGCGAGGTTCGAGCGTCATAATTTAAGTCCCTTCGCTTTCCATTCCGGTTTCAACCGTTGTTCCAGCAACGCTTCCGCCGCCTCCTGGCCGCGTCCGCCAGAATGCCATAAATCCACGTAGGTTTGCACCAGATTCGTGCAAGCCAGCCGATTCTCGCCCATCATGCCGCCATCGCCCAGATAAAAAACGCCCTCGTCTTCGGGGATCATTACCACCATGTTTTCGCCCGAATCCACTGGCTTGGCTTCCACCAATTCCTCGAACTTGGCCAGATCCTGCTGACGGACATACAGCCAGGTCTTCGGCTGGCGGACGTGCGGGGCTTGAAACTCCGCCGCCGAGAACGAGGCGTAGACCGCCAACCCGCCGTTTTGCGAATCAAGACCCGCCAGCGCCTTCTGCAATTTTTTCCCCTGCAACAGCGTGAAATAACCGCGTCGCTCGTGCCGGTCAAAACGATACACGTCGCGCCAGGCCAACAGCAGCTTGAGCGGATCGCTTAGGTGAAAACCGTCCTCCGACTCTTCGATGAAGGCCTCATCCCGCAGGTGACGCACCACTTTGTTCACCAGGCCGAGACTCACGTTAGGCCGGCAGTGGTTCAGTATCTCGCGTTGCGTCCAACGCATTCCGGCGTTGTCCGGCAGGAGTAAGGCGCGCACGACCCGTCCGGCTTCCGGGGTGCTCAAGTTGGCGGTGGGTCTGGGAGATTTGTGTACCGGGGCTTTGCCCGCACGTTGGAGACGCAACCACCCAGGGACATCCAATCGGTGATTGCCGGCAAGATCAAACCAACTCCAGCCATGCTCGGTGCACAGGTCGGCGATGCGTGGCGAGACCCACGGCAACGCCAGCACCCGCACGACCACCTTGAACTTGCCCGCCGGCGAAAAATTTCGACCCGCCAGCGGGCCGAACAAACTCGGGCGCAATTCACTTTTGCATTCCACGCACAAGGCCGCCCGACTGCCGTCGACCAGCGGCAAGCTGGCCAGCAGATCAAAACCGGCCGGTGGTGCCACCGGGGTCACTTCCGCTCCCTTCAGCCACGCCACCTGCCCGAGCAATTCCCGCAGCGCGGCCGCGAGCGCCTGCTCCAGTTGCAAGGGCGACAGCGGTCTGTTCATGGATGTGGCATCGTTCACGGTTTCGTGAACATTGCTTATTTCGTGAACATGAGCAAGTCCAATCTTGGGTTGCCAGTGGCGGCTCGGGAACTATGAAGGGCCGGCGGTTCAAGATTCCCACAGGTGCCCTGCAAGCCGCCAACCCCGGTGTGAACCCGTTGCACTTGACCATTGGCCAAACTGAATCTGCTGGTTGGCCGCGTCTTGGAGCAACCCACCCAGTTGGATGAACTCCATGAAAAAGATGTCGACCAGACCAATACCAAAATCGCCGCCGCCCGCGCTGGGTGCCGTGGGTGACTTCGCGCGCCTGGCGGCGATCCGCGTGGTGTTGGTTCGTTCGGCGACCAAGCGCTTGTCCATGACGGTGCCGATTTCCTTGCGCCTCACCCCGGATTTTCCACTGGTGACGCAATGCAGTTTAAATGCCTCGGTGGCGTCCGCCACCGTCTTTGGGGGTATTTCGATCTCGTGTCGGGTGGCCCATTCCCGGCAGGCTTCCAGTACGGAGGCTTTGCCTTTCAACAACTCGTAGGCTTCGACGTATTCCAAGAGCACGCCATCGATGCCACTTTCTATCTTTTCTATCTTTTTCAAGGCGTCACGGGCACGAATGTAGGCATAGGCATCGCCGGACTTGAGATGGAGGACCTCGGACTGGCCTTCGGCGATTTTATCCACCGCGTCTTTGGCACTGGCGCGGGCCTCGGCCAGGGTGGAACGCCAGACCAGCTTGCGCTGCGATAATCCAGCACAAAGCGGGTTTTACCATCTTTGAGCGTGGGCCGGATGAGGACCGTGATGCCCTTTGATTTGAACTCCTCAGAAGCAGACTCCTTCTTGGGGGGCGGAGGAATCACCCCAACCGAAACGTCGATTAAATCATCTGGTTTCATCTACCGAGATGACAGAATACGGACAGATTTTTGTCAATATCACCAAATCGCCCAATAAAGTGGTGGAGGCGGCGGGAATTGAACCCGCGTCCCAAGCCAACCTACCAGCCGCGACTACATGCTTATCCCAAGTAATATTTTCTGCTATGCGATGGCGCTTGAGCTCGAGTCGCACTGCCTAGTCCGCATGATAAGATCTCGGCTGACAACGCGCGGTCTCCGCTGTCAACCATGCCTGCTGTTGCGTTCATCCACCGTAGCAGGTGTCCAATGACGAACGTCGGGGCCTTAGGCCGCGAGGGCTAGTTCTTCGTTAGCTTTTTAGTTTTGATGCGGATGATTTACGAGGCCAACGCATCTTCCTCGGCATGCCGCCTCTGGAGTGTTCACCTGGTCGAAACCAGTACGCCCCCAACCGATTTGGCATTCCTATCTTCCGCCATTAAACCGGTCCGGTCAAATTAAGAATGGGAGCGAAAATGACAGAAGGCGGAAATTTTTAACCACAGATGAACACAGTCTATTGCATTGATCCAGACAAGGGGAAATTAGCAGATTGCGGGGGAAACGGAAGAGTATTTCGGTCAATCCGCTAGAATTTACGGCTATTGACGGCAATTTTCACTGGCGGTTTGACTGACACCGACCGGATCAACCCGGCAGGAATTTGCGCAGCTGGACAGTTATTACGATCCGAACGAGCGCAAATACTATATCACGCCACAGAGCGTGGAGGCGGTGATTCAGGAGGAAATTCAGCGGGCGAACAAATCAAGTGAGGTTTTGCCTATTTGGCATGGATTGACCAGGTGTTCATGCTTATGAGAAGGCAGGGGGTTCTAAAAGTTTGACGGGCATTTTGAATTTTATTTAATGGCTTTCAATACAATTTCCAGATCATTGATACCGCGAAAACCGCTGAAGCCGACAGCGAGTTTGCTCCCATCCTTCAAGGTGACCGGCTGCCCGCCTTCCCACCCGATCAGGTCAGGCTTGGTGATGCCATACTTCTCTTCGTCAAACTCGCCATTGAACAAACGCTTCTCATATTCTCCCGTCTTTATCCCGGTAATCCAAACCTGGGTGGCCTTTGTCCAGGCCAGCCGGGCGAAAGTCCGGCCTTGCACCTTGTCGTCGCCCCAAATTTTACCATACAGATTTCCCTCTTCGTCAAGGATACAGACCGCTACGTTGCCGTGGGCGAATGCGTCGGCCGGGTTTGCCGAATAAGCTGGAATCAGTTGTTCGAGCCGGCCGATGATTTTATCAATCTCCGGCTGCAGACGGCTTTTGGTTGTGCTCATGATGTGTGGATGGTAAACCTACGTTCAGGAAACATGACTGGCTTTTTGTTCGGGATCGGGTGAGAGAATTTCCTCAATAAGGCGCAGTTCCTCGGCGTCAAAACCCGGTCGTTTCAACGCCTCGACATTTTCCTCGATTTGCGAAACGCGTGATGCGCCGATGAGGGTGCTGGTGATTTCAGGAAACCGGAGCGTCCAGACCAGGGCCATCTGCGCCAGCGTCTGCCCGCGCTCTGCAGCCAGCGAGTTGAGTCTGCGCAACTTCTCCGGCAGCCCGGCGGCTTTCAATCCATCCCTTACTTTTTCGCCAGACCAGTAATCCGTCGCCGCCCGCGAATTCTTCGGGATGCCATCGAGGTATTTTGATGTCAGCAGCCCGTTTGCTAGGGGAGAGAACACAATCACGCCGAACCCGCATTCGCAGGCCACCGGCAACAGATCGTTCTCGATCCCACGATCCAGCATATTGTAGCGCGGCTGGTGGATAGTGATGGGAGACCAGTTCTTCCGCCCCACCAATTCGCAAGTCGCCCGCGAAAGCATACCGGGGTAACTGCTGACGCCGGCATAAAGCGCCTTGCCGCTGCGGACGATTTGCTCCAGCGCGCCGATGGTCTCTTCCAGCGGCGTGTCGGGGTCAGGTCGGTGCGAATAGAAAATGTCCAGATAGTCCAATCCCAGCCGTTTCAGTGACTGGTCGGCGGAGGCGATGAGATATTTTCGTGATCCCCATTCGCCATACGGTCCCGGCCACATCAGATAGCCGGCCTTCGAAGAAATAATCAGCTCGTCGCGCGGCATCTGCTTCAAAAATTTGCCCACGACCACCTCGGCGTTTCCCGGTGGCCGACCGTAGTTGTTGGCCAGATCGAAGTGCGTGATGCCCAGGTCGAAGGCCCGGAACAGGCAATCTCTGGCTGTTTCTTCGCCGGAATAGCCGCCAAATGTCTCCCAGGCCCCCAGCGAGATGGCGGGCAGTTTCAGACCCCACTTCCCGCATTTGCGGTAAAAGCCGGGCCGGTCGTAGCGAGTTTGATCTGGTGTGTAGTTCATAAATTAATCTCGTGGTTAACCGCAATTTCAAGGCCTGCAAGGCTTGGATTAGTGACATACCTGGCCGAAGATTCCGGCGGAGCCTTGAAATTAAACAGCGCGCGGTTGCCGTCCCTCGTCCACGAGGCTGCCACCACTCCGTGACGGGTCAGGGTTTTGCCTTTGACCCAGCCACACCGGCAAATCAAACTCTGCAACGCCTCAATGCCCGGGCTGCGGACCTGACCGCATTTCGAAGCAGATCCGCCATTTTGATGGCTAGCGGTGGCGGAAGATTCCAATCGGAGTTTCATGTTATTTGGGGGCAACCGGTTCCGAAGCTGCAATCGCATCACGAAGTCCGGCGAGCATTTGCGACAGGGCCACGAAGGAATCATAGCCTTTTCGGCCCATCGAAAGCGTCTCGATGGGAAGATAGCCGCGGTAGCCGGACCGACGGATGATGGCCACCGTTTTTTTAAGGTCGGTGCGGGGCGAGTCAAGCCGGCTGTGCAGCATCTCTTTAATCTGCCAGTTCACGGCGTAGGGGGCCATGAAGGCGATGTCGGCATAAGGATCCTCCGTCATGTATTTGCCCGTGTCCACAATCGCGGCGCACCATTCGTGATCCACGCGTTCGATCAGGCTCAAATGGTCCCTGCCCGTTTTGAGAAAATCACCGTGGTTCTGGACGGCAATGATGACACCAAATTTCTGCGCGTGCTCGGCGCATTCCCGCAACGCTTCCGCAATCCACGTTTCCACTGCGGCGCGCGGTGCGTTGCCGGAAGCCTCCTGCCAGCTCTTAAAAGGCGACTGGCAATCCGCAAACACACGAAGCGTGGTCGCCCCAAGCTTCGCCGCCACTTCGGTCCAATCTTTTATATGTTGCACGCCCGCCGCCCGGACTGATTTGTCGGCAGTGGTGAACTCGTTGCGCACCCCAGTGCCGCTGATGCCGAGCCCAAGGTCGAAGGCGTAACGCTTGAAGCGGTAAATGTCGCCATCTTGCGGAACCCGGGGATAGCCCCGGAAGAAATAACCGGTGGCATCAATCCCGTCGAAATCTTGCCGGGCGCAATAATCACACAACTGAAACAAGTCCAGGCCCTGGCTGGCGTCCTGTGCGTTGGCCGTCAACTGTTGGTTGAATGAATAGGCGTTGAGCGAAGTCTTCAGGTGCGAGCCACCGGCGCGTTTGACGGGCGAAATGGCTGCGCTGGCGGTGGCGACGGGACCAACCACCGAAGCCATGACCGGAAATAACGCGGCTCGTTTGAGAAAGGCGCGCCGACTGGAATGATTTTGCCTAGATTTCATAGGGGTTTCCCGTTTGTTTGCTGCACCGAGCCTATGACCACGGAACCTGCGGCCAAAGTGGTGAGCTGTAAAAAGCGGCGGCAGTTCATGGAAATCATAATTTTTTCAACGGAGCAGAACCGTCCGCCGCGACGAGTTCGGCGCAGGTGGCGTTGAAGAACTTCACGCACTCGGCGATTTCCGGCTGGGAAGTTTCCCAGTGATATTCATATTCCACGCAAAACGCGCCGTGAAAATTTTGGCGTTTCAATTCCTGCATCATGCCTTTGACGTTGCTCTCGCCGGTGCCCCACGGCACGTCGTGCATTTTTCGCGATCCATTGGCGGGCGGCGGGCCGGCTTTGGGATCGTCCGACATCAGGTCTTTGAAATGGAGACAGATGACGCGGCCTTCCAGTTTCTTCAAACACTCCACCGGATCCAGACCGGAGCGCTTCCAGTGGCCCACGTCGGCACACGCGCCCATGAGCGGCGTGCGGCCTTTGACGGCGGCGAGCACGACATCAGGGTTCCAATAATGGTTGGGCCGCGGATGATCGTGGATCGCCACCTTAATATTGTATTCCTTGCACAGTTTTTCCACCGTGTCGAGCGCTTCCGGTGTCGGCTCGGCGACGAGCGTGTCAATGCCGAATTTCTTGGCGAACTCAAAAACCTTCCGGCTCTTGGCCTCGTCCGGCGGCAGTTGCACCACGCCCATGTTCACAAATTTGGGATGAATGCCGGCGGCTTTCAATTTGTCCAGCAGCGCCTGCTGGTCGGCTTCGGAAAGGCTGGTGGTGGGAACGCTGTTGGTGCCGACGAAATTCACCGAGCCGGAAATGCTCATGTAATGCACGCCCATCGCTGCGGTCTTGGCGATGGCGTCGTCAATGGAGAATTTCCGGAACGTGTAGGAATGCACGGCGAGCTGCCAGCCGAGCTGGTCGGCGGCACTCGTGGCGGGCGTTTGGGCCGGGCTGCTGATGGTTAGACAACTTACAGCAGCCAGAAGGAATATTATTTTCATGGCGGACTTTATGGATATGGATTTTGAGATTAAGTGGTGACGATTCATAAGCGTGATGTGTGAATTTAATTCACCGGCAGTTCGCGAATCTTCACGTTGCGAAACGAAGCCTCACTGCCATGTTCTTGCAATAGAATATGGCCTTCCGCCCATTCGCCGAAACCGGGGATATCCTTGAATTTGCTTTTGGCCTCCGCGTCGCGGAATTCCGGCGAGCCGCGCTCAAAAGCCACGGTCTTTTCACCGTTCAGCCAGAACTCAACGTGCTTGCCCTGCGACAAAATACGCGCGTGGTTCCATTCGCCGACGGGCAGAACTTTTTTGTCCTTCGGCGCGGGAATCAAATCGTAGAGCGAGCCGAGCGTGCGGTCGCCGTCGCGGCCCCGTTTGGCGTCGGGATGATGCGCGTCGTCGAGAATTTGAAACTCCATGCCGATGGCCGAACCTTTGCCAGTCGGCTTGCCGGTGACTTTGTCAATCGGCGAGATGTCCGGCTCCACGAAAATCTTGATGCCGCTGTTGCAGCCGTAGCTGCACTTGAAATCGGCGACCAGCTCAAAATTCGCGTAGCGTTTGCGCGTGATGATGTCGCCGCCGGATTGCGCCTCGGCCTCACCGTTGGTCCAACCGGCGTCCACTGTCAGCACGCTGTCGTGTATCGTCCAGCCGGCCTTGGGAAATTCATCCGCCTTCGCGCTGCGCCAACCGGCGGAAGTTTTGCCGTCCCAGAGCAATTTCCAGCCGTCGGCCTTTTCCGCAGTGGTCAAGGTATTGGGGGCACCGCCAGAATCACCTTCCGCCTGCGACGACGTTGCGAAAACAGTGGTCAATGCGAGGGTGAGGAAAAATAAATGTTGTGTTTTCATTAAAGAAAATGGTTTTGAGATGACGGCAAATCAAACCATTGGCTCCCAACCCGGTTCGTAATCGCGCTGCCAGAGTTTCATGGCACCGGCGTCGTTCAAAATGTGGCCGGTGGCGGGATCGCAATAGAGTTCGCGCCCGACGCGCCAAGCGATGTTGCCAAGATGCAGCAGCGTAACGCTCTTGTGACCTTCCTCGATGGGGCAGTTCAACTGCTGGTTGCCGCGCACCGTTTCGATGAAGTTGGAGACGTGCGCCGTGTCCAGACCGACACCGCTGCCGCTGACGGTGTTGGTCGGGTCCACCACTTCCTTGCCCTTGGCCTGCTTAAGAATTTTCCCCTTGGGGTCGTAAATAATATAATCTTCGCCGTCCAGCATGGCCGTGCCTTTCGTGCCATAAACCATGATGCCACGCGACCGGTTTTCAATCGGAAAATCGCGACAGCTGTGGCCTTCCCAGGTCAAGGTTTTGCCTTCGGGAAAATCCCAGGAAATCGTCTGCGTGTCCGGCGTTTCCCAATCGTCCTTGAAAAAATAACGTCCGCCGTTGGAAGCCACACGCGTCGGCCAGGTCACACCCAACACCCAGCGGGCGACATCAATTTCGTGGGCGCCGTTGTTCAGCGCTTCACCCGTGCCATAATGCCAGCGCCAGTGCCAGTTGTAATGAAGGAGATTATCCACAAACGCGCGGCGGGGGGCCGGTCCCTGCCAGAGGTCGTAATCGAGCCATTCCGGCACGGGCACAGTTTTGCCGTGGCCAATGCCCAGCCGGTTACGCAAATACCAGCCCTTGCAAAAATGGACATCGCCGATGAGGCCAGATTGAATCTGGGGAATGATCTCGCGCATATGCAGGGAAGAACGGCGTTGCGCGCCCATTTGAATGAAGCGCTGGTATTTGTTGGCGGCGGCGACCAGCAGTTCGCCTTCGTGCGGATTGTGGCTGCACGGTTTTTCCACATAAACGTGCTTGCCGGCGGCCAGCGCCATGATCGCCATTGGAGCGTGCCAATGATCAGGCGTGGCGATGGTCACGACATCCAGCGACGGATCGGCCAGCGCCTTGCGGAAATCGCCCAGTCCCTGCGGCGCGTTCGGTTGTTTCTCGGCGACTTGTTTGACGCCTTTGGCCAGGGCCCGTTTATCGACGTCGCAAATGTAAGTGATTTCCACACCGGGCAAGCTGGTCAAGCAATCAATGTGCGCCATGCCCCGGCTGTTGGTGCCGATGACGGCGGCCGTGATTTTGTCATTGGGACCAAACTTTTTAGCGACGGTTACCGGGGTCGGCGCATCCGCCCGAGCCAAAGGATTAAAATAGTTGGCCACGCTCAGACCAAGGCCGATGGTGCTGGCCTGTTTCAGAAAACGACGACGATCAATGGATTCATTCATAATTTTGGTTATTACCTTTTTTCATTTTCCCGACTGTCGGGCATGGCTTGCGGCTACCGGGCTCTTGTCAGCCTGTAAAGCAGCACCCCATGGCGTGGAATCATTAGCGGCAACACGCCTTCCGCCGCCGCCACATCACTCAAATCTTTCTGCCGCCACAAATCGCGGATATGTAGAATGCCGGTCAACCCGAGTTTGGAAAATTCAGAGAAATCCTGTCTCGCCGGTTGCTCGCCAAGATTGAAAAACCCGAGTGCGCGGCTCCCATTTTCCAGTAATTTTTCATAAACCCGCACGTTACCGTTGGTTAAAACACATGTCGCCTGTTTTCCCAGCGCGTCCTGATTAACCGCCAGCACCTCGTCATTTTCCAGCAAGTTCAGCGTGAAGGGGGTCATGGCACTCAAATCATTACCGAGGAGCAACGGCGCGGAAATCAGGCACCACAAGGTCATGTGCGTGTATTCCTCATCCGGGGTAAGACCAGGCTGACCGGACTCTTTCGTTCCAATTTCCAGCATGTCAGGATCGTTCCAATGTCCAGGCCTGCTATACGGCACCCATTTATCTTCGCCCATTCCTCGCTGGATCATCGCGTTCCAATTCGCCTTGATGTCGCGACTCGTTCGCCAACAATTGGCAATGGCGGACAGTGCAGGAGCATTGGTTAGGCTCATGTTGCTAGACAAACTGAATTGAATGTCGCGGCCACTTTGACGAAGGGCGTCAGACATTTCTTTCGTCTCCGGGGATTGGATAGGCAACCAATCATACTTCAAGAAGTCCACGCCCCACGCGGACCATTGCGCCGCATCATTCTTTGCAAACGAATACTTACCAATGGCCCAAGGAAGAGTTTTTCCGGTCCAAGGATTTCGAATCGTTGGTTTCTCCCAAGTGCCTTGAGGATTTTCAGCGCTGCCGCCGATGTGATTCGCGCATGAAGTCGTCCACGGAGTGGAATAAATGCCAATTTTCAAACCCAACGCATGAACCGAATCGCACAGCCTCTTCATTTCCGGAAACTTCTCGTTGCCTTGGATGGCATTAAAAGGACCGCCACGCTTGCCCTGCCAGGTGTCATCAATGTTGATGTAAGTCCAGCCGTGATTGATCAGGCCGGAATCCACCATCGCCTTCGCATTTGCCACAACAAGATCGGCGGTCACATGCTCGCCATAATGATTCCAACTGTTCCAACCCATCGGCGGCGTCAGCGCGATGGTTTCTCCCACCACGATCTTGAATTGTTTCTTGGCGGAGCCTTTCGCATTCTTTGCCCGCAGCGTAACGATGTGTTCGCCCGCCTTTGGCAACGAGCCCGTGATGTCGCCGGTTTTGGAATCCAACCTCAGTTCGCGGGGTAAATGGTCGGCAGAAAATTCCATCGGTCGGTCGCCCGTTGCCGGGATGTGATAGAGAAATGGATGCTGAGGCCGCACGCCAAAGATAGACGGCCCGTTAATGCGCGGTGTGGCGGGAGCTTTGGGCGTGCAAATTTCAGGCGGCGGGCAAATAGCGTTCTGCGCAAACACGCTGGCCGTGTCTTGAGCCGAAATGATTGTCGCCGAAACGGAAGCCAGCACGACGGCCAGAAAAAACAACTGAAGTAAATGCATCTTTTTCATGATATTTAAACTGTGATTTTCAATTGGTTTGTTGCCTGTAAAAAAATGGCCGCGAAAATTATTTTTGCAGTGCGGGTGAGTTGCGGATGATGATGCCGTTAACATTGTCAGCGAACACGGTAGCCTTCACGCCGTCGGCAACCTGCGGTTTGAAGTTATCTATTTCCAATCCTTGGATGTCTGCAAACCGGGCCGCCGGGCGCAGATCATTCGTCTGATAACTCACCTGAATGTTTGCCAGTTCCAGATCATGAACGTGGCGCGCAAAAATGCCATAGGCAGGCAACGTGCCGATGCGGCTAGGGTCAGGATAGCCGGCTCCCAGTTCTTTCAAATTGATGGCGGCGTCCTTGGCCGTGCCGCCGCCTTTGCTGATTAGCCGGATGTTTTCCAGCCGCACGCCTTCAATAGGTTGTTCCGGCAGGCCCGTGATTTGAATACCGCTCATCTTACTCACGCCGTCAGCAATGACATTGGAAATAAAAATATTCCGGGCACGGCTGTTGGTGGTCAGAGCCGGCGTGCGGTTGCGTTTGCCGGTGGTGACGTAAATGGCATAATCGCACACATCCATCATGGAGAGATTGTTGATAGTGATGTTTTCCATGATCCCGCCATCAACCTCTTCAAGTGCAAGGCCGCGACAATTGCGGAACGTGCAGTTCGCCACCGTGCAGTTGCGGAAGCCGCCGCTGGATTCGGTGCCGAACTTGATGCGCCCGAAGCCACCTTTGCCCGTCATTGTGCCGTCGAGCAGCGTGCCTTCGTCAAAGCCGGAGACCTGGCAGTTGACAATGGTAAGGTTTTCCGTAATGCGGGCTTCACCGAGCGCGAAGGTGCTCTTGGGACAGATAGCGTCGTCCCGGGGAGAATTCACGCGGCAATTGGAAACCATGGTGTTGCGGCAACAGTCCAGATCCATGCCATCGCGGTTCGTATCAATGGTCACATTGTCAATCGTCAGATTGTCGCAACCGGTGACGAGAATGGCAAAATGACCACCATGAAAAATAGTGACATCGCGGATGAGCACATTCCGGCAAAGCTTGAGGGCGATCGCCTTATTGCCGATGCGAACCGGAGGAACGATTTTAGTGGTGGGCGTGCGAATGTTTAGGAAATTGCACATCTCATCCAATATTTTAGGATCCCGCTCCAACCCGCCGCCGTTAATCATACCGTGGCCGGTGATGAATACATTGGTGAGATTTTCGCCCCAGATCAGGCTGTTGTGAAAATAACAATGTCCGCCGTCCTGATACGCCGCCCCCAGAAACGTCTCAGTCTCGTCGTAGGCATTCAGGTTTTGCGGAGCACCAAGAATGGTCGCGCCGGCGTCAATCAGCAAATGAATGTTGCTCTGCAAATGGATCGATCCACTCAAATAGGTTCCCGCCGGCACGAGCACTGTGCCACCGCCACTCCGAACCGCGGCAATAATCGCCCGGTTAATTGCCGGGCTATCGAGATTTTTTCCGTCACCGACGGCGCCAAAGTCGCGGACGTTGAAATAATTTCCCGCCAGAGAATCCGCAGCGTGCAGGATTCCGCCGAGGCAAAACATGAGAACGGTAACTTTCAATGCGGTTGGGGCGAAGCCCTTCATTGAATAGGGGTAGTGGGGCGATGATTTCATGAAAGAGATTATTCTGACGGGCCGGAAATTCCGGCAGCTCCCAGGCCAAGGATTACAAAACATTGACCGATCATAGAGAAGCAAGCGGGTTTGTTGACGAGGAGGGAGCACCAGCGGCTCGCGGCAACTGGACCGGGTGATGTATTCGCATCATCCGAAAACCCTGATGCCTCACAAGATTGTGGCGGGAGTTTCATTTTGCCGATTCGGGATACACCACAAAGGCGAAATGTTCGCCATCGGGCGACCAGCTATTGACGTTGATGGTGCCCTGACCACCGTTGAAACCAATGATATCGGCCTGCTCCCGGCCATCCGGTTTCATGCGACGAAGGATGACATCCTTGTCTGCGGGATGTTTGATTGTGCCGGGCGGGAAACTGATGTAAACGACCCAGCGGCCATCCGGCGAAATGTGCGGGAACCAGTTTACCCGCTCATCATGGGTAAGCTGTTCGATGCCGGTTCCGTCGGGGGCCATCCGATAGCATTGGGAATGGCCGGGAACCTCGGCATCGATCTCGGAGTTGAAATAGATCCACCGGCCATCCGGCGAATACTCCGGGCCATCGTTGGGCCTGGGAATATTGGTCAGCTGCGTGTCGGCACCACCGGCTACAGGAATCGTGTAGAGTTCGGTCCGGCCCCAAGGGTCATCCCCAAGAGCTTCGAGGCCGACATAGGAAAGCGTTTGGCCGTCGGGTGAAACGCCATGAAGGTAATATCTGAACTTCCGTTCAGGGGCCTGTTCGTTGGAAATCCGGCGCGGTTGCCCGCCCGCAAACGGCACGGCATACAGGTGGCCACTGGCGCTGAAATAAATGGTCCGGCCATCAGGTGAGAGGACATGGTCATTGTTTATACTCTTCACCTCGCCGGCTGGAATCAGTTTAGGTTTGGCACCACCGTGGGCGGGAATGCTCCAGAGCGAACCTTGGGAATTGAAGACGAGCCATTTTCCGTCCGGCGACCAGTTGGGAGCTTCAATGCGTTCGTCGGTTTCGTAAATCACCCGCTGATCCTTCCCATCAATACGGATGATTGTCAGTTGCGAGACTCGCTTCAGGGAAGATGGGGGCATGGCACTTTGAGGCGACTGAGAAAGCGTCACATGGTCAAATATCGCGGTATTGAGAATGTTTGTTTGGTGCGATGATGCCACTGACCGGGTTCACTTTTCTGGTCCAGCCCATGAGTTAGTCCTGGGACATGGTTGAGTTTATGTTTTTGTTGTTTCTTTGTCCATCCCCAGCGTAGGG
>Ga0214172_1000465_pt1 | contig 17574 bp, 14 predicted proteins | sample TroBogEpilimnion_29_FD_153010 | JGI IMG/M metagenome (GOLD analysis project Ga0214172, IMG submission 153010) | Freshwater microbial communities from Trout Bog Lake, WI - 12JUL2007 epilimnion | ecosystem: Environmental > Aquatic > Freshwater > Lake > Epilimnion/Euphotic zone | place: Trout Bog...
GACGCCGGCCTTGCGGGCGGCCACCGCGTAGCGCCGGCGGGGGCCAAGCTGGTAATAGGCGCGAAAGGCCTCAAACGCCCGGGCGGATTCCCCGGCGACGGGGGCTAACGCGGGCTCAGCGGCAACAGTTTCGGTAGGATTCATAATCAACAGGCCTTGCTTTAGTTGTTGTAGTTTTATACTTCTCTCGAGATTTACGCCGATTAAATTGACTTGGCAAGTATTTTTTTCGTAGTCTATACTTAGCGTACGACATACCTATGAAAAAGAAACCTAATGACGCCATTCGGGCACTGCGAAAAATCATCGGTCAAACCCAGGCCGATTTTGCGGCCACGATCGGCGTCTCGAAAGATGCGGTGGTGAGCTGGGAGACGGGGCGCAATCAGGTCTCCGATACTTATGCGCGGCGGATTGCGTTAACGACGGGCGTGGACAAGCGCACGCTGCTGAAGCGGAGCGGTCCCCTCCTGACGCAATACACGTCGTCCCCACAGCCCTACACCCGGGCAGAGTTTGACCGGCACCAGCAGACCTTTTGGGGGAAAACGCCGGAGGAGAATGTGCGGCTCCGGCTCCAGCCCTGTGCGGACACGCTGGAACTGCTGTTTCTGGCGGCGGCCCGGTCGGCGGCGGGGGCGAGCTGCAGCCGGTTGCCGGGGGTGCTGGATTCCTTCCTGCAATGGTGCCAGCAGGCGCGGGCGGATTTTGAACTGGAGCCGGAGATCGAGGCGGAGCTGGGGCAGCGGAAGGAGACGGTGACACTGAACAAGAGCTACGCGGGGTGGCGGGAGATGGCCAAGACCGACCCGACGATGGCGAAGCTTTTTGGGTTCAAGGACGATCCGAAAAAAAGCGATGCCGAGATGCTGGAGTTGAGTATGCGGGACACGGTGCCGGTGTGGCAGCCGGGTCAGAGCATGCGGGCGCGGAAGACCGCGTGAAAGATGATAGCGGAATTTTAACCGCCAAGGCGCCAAGGTCGCGAAGGGCAAACCGGTAATCTTAAACCGCAATTGCGGCGGGAGTGGACACAGTCAAGAATTGCCCCCTTTCTTGTCCCCAATGGCGCTCCTCTGATTTTTATGGAACAACTCATCCCCATTTTCCCCCTCGAAGTCGTTGTGTATCCCGGCGACGAATTGAACCTCCACATCTTTGAACCCCGCTACCAGCAATTGATCAACGACACGGTGAAGACCAAAAAACCTTTCGGCATTCCCGCCGTCGTGAACCGGAAACTGGGCGGGTTGGGAACGACGGTGGCCTTGAATAATGTCGCCAACGTCCAGGCCGACGGCCAGATGGATATCAAAACCCAAGGACAGCGGATTTTTCAGGTCGTGCGCTGGGTGAAACTCTTTCCCGGCAAGCGCTACAGCGCCGCCGTCGTGGAATATCCCGAAATCGATGAAGGTGGAGATGCGGCGCTGATGCGTGAAATTGTTGCTGGCATGAAAAAACTGCATGGCTTGCTCAATGTGAAAAAGAAACTTTCCAAAACCGCGGCCAAACTGACCAGCTACGATGTGGCCCACCATGTGGGCCTAAATCTGGAACAGGAATATGCCCTGCTGGGGCTGTTTTCAGAGATCGAACGGCAGAACTATTTGCAACAGCATCTGGAATATGTGTTGCCCGTCATGGCCAGCATGGAAACGCTAAAGGAAAAGATTCAACTCAACGGTCATTTCAAAAACCTGCCCGGTTTTGAAATCTGATCCGCTGCGGATTTTTTGAGCCTCCGCGCCTTGGCGGTCAATTCAAGTTTGCGGTCTCAGGTTACAGACTTTCAATTTTGTTCCTTTACGGCGAGCGGACACGGTAGAAGCGCTGCAGGCTATTCGTCGCCCCGGGGTCGGTGACGCGGAATTGGCCGGAGCCGGGCGGCGTTTCCACGGCCGGGCCGAGGTTCGACCAGGCGTTGATGGGCCACGCCACGTTGGTGGTCCCCAGCACGGTGAAGCCCACGCCGCTGACGTTGCTAAACCCAAATTGCAACGCGCCCCCGACCACCCGGCTGGTGCCAGACAGGGAAAAGTTCACCGGTTGGGCCACGCTGGTGGTGAAGCTCTGGTCACTGCCGTAGGTGATGCCCGCGCTGTTGGTCGCCACCGAGCGATAATGATAAACTGTGGCGGGCGATAAACCCGCGATGAGCTGGGTCACATTCAAGCCTGTATTGGCCGCCGCCAGCGTGTTGGTGGCGCTGAAGCTGCCGTAGGTGGTCGCGGTGCCGTATTGAAACCAGGTGGTGGTCGCGCCGCCGTTCGGATTGACCATGCCGTTGAGCGAGGCATTGGCCGCCGTGATGCCGCTGGCCGCGAGCGTGGTCACGGTCGGGGCCACCACCAGCGTGGTAAACATCATGTCACTCCCGTAGAAGTTTGGAGCATTACCGATGACCTTGAACCGGAAGTGGTAGGTGATGCCAGGGGGCAGATTCAAGGATGCGAACACCGAGAGAGCCTGGCCGGGCAACACCGCCACGGGCGTGCCGGCCCAACTGACCCCGTAAGACGTCGTCAGGCCGTATTCAAAGAAGGTCAATCCGATTTCCGTGGGGCTTCCTCCTGCTGCCAAATAGCCCGCGCCGTTCATGGTCACCCCGCCGGGGACTACCGTTGCCGGGTAGGTCGTCGCTACTCCTGAGGCCTGCACGGTGGGCGTGAGGATAGCAGTGAGGGCCAGCGCGGCGGCGGCCCAAGCGGACAGAGTGCGACAATTGCTTTTCATGGCTCCTTAGGGCGTGGGGTCACCCTGTTAAGACCGGTGTCGCAATGATCTGAAGTTCACGCCCGAGAAACCCGAAATGATGACGACATGGCAAATCTAGCCGATTCGCCAGGGGCACAGAAGAAGAATCGCCATTTTTGCGCGGGCAACAAAACAAAAAGGATTCACCCATTAGCGTGAGCGGAAAGGGCGGAGACGGCCGGGCGGGACGCCGTCGCTCCCAGGTGAAACCTAGATACCAGAATTTCTGCGGGAGTGGACAGAGTCAAGAACCGGCGGCGGGTGAGCCAAAAAAACTATTGCCGCGGGAGCCGGTTGAGGGCATGGTTTTTTATGACGGTGGCGGCGGGTCGCCGGATTGAACAAAAGGAGCGTTTCACATGATTTTATACAATCTGTTTCCTCTGCTGGCCGGACCGTTTACCCAATGGGGTGCGCATCTGACGCGGGCGCAAGCGATGGGCTTTGATTGGGTGTTCATCAATCCGATCCAGCGCCTTGGCGCGTCGGGCAGCCTGTATTCCATCGCCGATTATTTCAGCTTCAATCCCGTGCTGGTGGATGCGGCGAGCGCCGCCCCGCCGGAGGAACAGGTCCGGCAAATGCTGGGGCAGGCCCACGCCACCGGCCTGAAAGTAATGATTGATCTGGTGATCAATCACAGTGCCATTGATGCTCCATTGACGCGCGCGCATCCAGAATGGTTCGTGCGGGAACGCGACGGCCGGATCGCCAATGCCTCCTGCCAGCACGCGCAGAAGAAGGTCGTCTGGAAAGATCTGGCCCAGTTCGACCACCGCCACACGCGCGATCCGGAAGGTCTCTACCGTTATTGCCGGCAAGTCGTGGAATATCTGATCACGCTGGGTTTTGACGGGTTCCGCTGCGACGCGGCTTACCAGTTGCCGAATCGGTTCTGGCACCGGCTCCTGCACGAAATTAAAGCAAAACATCCGCACACCTGTTTTGTCGCCGAAACGCTGGGCTGCACGCCCGATCAGACCAAGGAAACCGCCCGCGCCGGTTTTAATTTTGTGTTCAACAGTTCCAAATATTGGAACTTTCACGATTGGTGGCTGATCACGCAATACAATCTCATCCGCGAAACGGCGCCCTCCATCAGCTTTCCGGAAAGCCATGATACCCCGCGGCTTTGCGAGGAGCTCAATGGCAACCTTGACGGCGTGAAACAGCGCTACCTATTTTCCGCACTGTTCTCGGCGGGAGTGATGATGCCGATGGGGTTTGAATACGCCTTCCGCAAACCGCTGGATGTGGTCCGCACGACGCCAGCCGACTGGGAGCATACCGGCATTGACCTTTGTTCCTATATTGCGAAGGTCAATGAGATCAAGAAGCGCCATCCCGTCTTCCACGAAGAAAGCCCGACCAATATCCTACCCTGCAGCAACCCGAACATCCTGCTGATGTGGAAAGGGGCGGCCCAACACCGGGAGGAGGCGCTGCTCATCCTCAACAAAGACCCCTGGCATCACCAGGAGTTTTACACCGATCACTTCCGGCATTTCATCCAGGCTGGCGCTCCGCTCCGGGACGTATCCCCAGAATATCCCCTCGATTACATTGCCGAACCGTTCCGCTACGCGCTGCGGCCCGGGCAAGGCATCGTCCTCGTCACCGCCCGCGCTGAATGACGGTTCATCGCTGCCGGGAAGAGAATTAGAATCACTCGGTTCATCCCGAGCTTTCGGTTTGAGCCTCCTCACGTCGGCTGCTACCTAACAAATATACGACGGGCTGGCAGACGCCGGCGCTCCCGGGTGGGCGACCACGGCCAGACTTTTGCATCCCCGGGTCTGGCGGCGGGCTGCGAATTGAGACAATCCGCGCTCCGGCGACGAAACCTAAAATTTGAAACCTCAAACCTCAATTTCAGCGGGAGTGTACATAGTCAAGACCCGACACCTTTCCGTCAACTGGCGGTGGCAACCGATGATTTCTTGTGTCGCGTTCATAACCGAGAAGCTGGCTCGGCGTCTAATTCTTCTTTGGCACTGCCGGTGCTATGACTGGCGGAGCGGAATCAGTTTTTAACCCTGTTGATTTCCCCCCAAAAACTGTAGGCGTGCCACTGGCCGTCCTGATTGGAGAACGTGAATTTACTGCCGGCGGCATTGGTGATGGTCAGAGTTAGAACATTATTGGCTTCACTGGCCGAGGCCACGCCCCCGCCGGCTTTGAAAAAACGCTCTCCGTCTGCAAACCGCCTCAAATCAATGATGTGATCCACTCCACCGCGTATAAATGGATCATCCTTGGGATATGAAAATGGCCCCACGTTCGGGTCTTCAATATATTGGGCGTCCGGCCACATGTTGGAAATGGCGCTCAAGCAAAGCCGCCCTCTCAAATCCGTCCAGCACAAATAATAACCGTCACCCTTTCCGTTTTCGACGAGAGTGAAGTGACCAAATCTGGCAAACGGAGCAACTATTGTCTCCCACACTGGCCGGGACAGTTTGTTCTCAACATTGGTAGTCTCATACAACTGATAAGTCCAAAGTCCACCAAGTTGTTTCGGCTTCAAAGAGACGTCCTTTGTTACCGACGCCCCGGTTGCGGTTTTGAACTTCAAAGTGTTCGTGAAACTCGCCACCGGTAAAAAATCCCTTGTTTCTAAAATACTCCAGTCAATGGGACTGACTTTCAAACGGCGGATTTCATTCGCTCCAATGAAAGCGTGCCAGCCGTCCTTTGATTTGATAAATTTTAATCCCTCACCAAGCTTATTGGATGCCGTCACGGTTAAGCCTTCCGCTTTGGTCGCCACTGAAGTCAGGGTGACTTCACTCACATCGCTGTTTGCGGGAACATTTTGCCACTTCTCATAATCTTTCAAATTGAGGAAGTGGCCTGCCTGCCAGATAGACGGAAAACCATTCCCAAATCCAGATATTACTTGTGGAACTACTGGTTTTGGCAACTTGCAAATACAAACATAGGATTCATCCTGCCAGGTTAAATAGGACTCAGGTGCCCCAATTTGGCTTAATAGCGACCAGTTTCCTAAAGGATGGCCTGAAAAAACTACTGTTAGGCCATTGGGTTTAGCTCTGTCAATAAATAACCAGTAACCATAAATCGTCAAGCCTTCGGTCTTTCCTTCAAGAAGTGACACCTTCGTCATCATCGGCTGTCCTCCCATATCCGTCATAACTCTGCTAGAAAAGACATTCGTAAAGGCCGTTTCTAATATTTTTGCTTTACCATTCGAGATACTGATTAATAACAACAAACCAATCATTACGAATGTGGAATGTAAATTTCGCTTCATTAAACTCTTTATCTTATATCAACGTTATCTGACCAATTAGTTACCGTCGGTGCCCAATGTACTGAACGATAGGAAATTGCTTTTCAGGCGGGCTCATTTCCTGACGCTCCGCGGGTAAGCGAGAATTGGTTTTCGCCTTTTTTGATCACTGGGGCAACGTGCCAACACGGGCTGGGGCTGTCAACTGGATGTTTTTAAAGCAAAATGCTGAAACTTGAAAATAGCATGGACCAAGGACCGTGGAGCCAGGGAAAGAGGTCGGAGGGCGGAATTTGCAGGGCTTTGAATTTGAGCCTCCTCACGTCGGCTGCTACAGATTAAAGACCGCCCCCACCTGGATTACCTGGTTTGTAAATCACCCGCCCGAAAGGGAAACTCTGCGGACACAATTTGCTTTCTTGCCGGGAGGACTTTGTTGTTCAATGAAGCACCATGTTTTCACACGTTGTTATTTTTTGGACGGATCCGGCCCAACCCGAGGCGGCGGACGCCGTCATTGCCGGCGGCGAAAAATTCCTAAAGACCATCCCCGGCCTGACCCATTTTCACATCGGCAAAATGGTCGGCAGCCCGCGCCCGGTGGTGGACCAGACCTATCAGGTGGCCCTCAATACCGTTTTCCAGAACAAACAGGCGCAGGACGATTACCAGGTGCATCCGCAACATTTGGAGTTCATCGCGCACTGCGTGAAACCCTTCGTGAAAAAAGTCGCGGTTTACGATTTCGAATGACGCTCGGCCCACAGCGTCCGCGGAGTGGCGCAGGGGCTGACTCTCTGCGGGTAAACGGGGCTACGCGCGCGGGTGAAACTTCCGGTGGATTTCGCGCAGGCGATTGCCCGTGACGTGCGTGTAGACTTCCGTGGTGCTGATGTTCGCGTGGCCGAGCAGCTCCTGAATCACCCGCAAATCGGCGCCATACTCCAGCAGGTGGGTCGCGAAGCTGTGCCGCAGCATATGCGGCGTGACGTTGCGCGCCACACCGGCCCGGCGGACCCGTTGCTTGACGTGCAGCCACAGCGTCACCGACGCAAACGGCGTGCCGCGCTGCGTGAGGAAAACATTCGCGGGTGATTTCGGGGTAATGAGCTTCGGTCGCCCGACTTCTATGAACCGGTTCAAGGCCGCCACCGCCGCTCGGCCCACGGGCACGACGCGTTCCTTGTTGCCCTTGCCGATGACATTGATAAACCCGGCTTCCAGATGCAGCTGTTCCAGTCGCAGATTTTTCAGTTCGGACAACCGCAGACCGGAAGCGTAGGCCAGCTCCAAAATTGCCTGGTCGCACAAGCCCTGCGGCGTTTCGGGATGTTCCGGTTCCAGCAGTTTTTTGATTTCGTCATTGCTCAACGCTTTGGGCAGGCGCTGCCAGCGGCGCGGCAGGGAAAGATTTTCCGCAAGGTTCGCCGGCAGCAGTTTTTCATTCTCGGCAAACTTGTAAAAGGCCCGCAGCGCCGCAATTTCCAGATAGACGCTCTCGCCGCTTAAACGTTTGGTGGATCCCTTGGGCTCGTCGGCAAGCGGCCGCGCGCGCTCGCACTGCAGGAACGCCATGAGATGCTTGAGCTCCACCGACGGCCAGGACGTGAGTCCCTGTCGTTCCGCCCACGCGGTGAATTTGCCCAGCAGCGCGGCGTAGGTTTTCGCCGTGTTGTCCGACTGCCCGCGCTCGTGGCGCAGGTATTGCAGAAAATCTTCGACGAGCGTTTGCATCGTGGCTTCGCCCTGCTGGCCGAAGGACTTTATTTCGGCTTCAACTGCGGGAACAGGATGACGTCGCGGATGCTGTCCTGGCCGAGGAGCATCATGCACAGGCGGTCAATGCCGATGCCGATGCCGCCGGCGGGCGGCATGCCGTGTTCCAGCGCCACGAGAAAATCCTCGTCCAGCTTCTGTTGTTCGCCGCCGGCCTGATGCTCCAGCGTGGCGCGCTGCGCGATGGGATCGTTCTGCTCGGTGTAGCCGGGCGAGATCTCCTGGCCGTTGATGCAGCACTCGAACACCTCGACGGTGGTCGGGTCGTCGGGCGTCAGCTTGGCGAGCGGCACGAGTTCCCTGGGCAGATGCGTGACGAACGTGGGCTGGATGAGCGTGGGCTCGATGAATTTGGAAAACACGGCGTTCGTGACTTCAAAATCTTCAAATTCCTTGCCGAGTTCCGCGCCCAGATCATGGGCGCGCTGACGGCGTTCGGCGGGGGAAATGGCAAACCAATCCGCCCCGGCCTTTTCTTTGACGAGGTCGTTATATTTGGCGCGGCGCCAGGTGGTGAGGTCAATGGCCTTGACGACGTTGCCCTCGGCGTCTTTCGTCTCGATGACGAGGGTGCCGAGCACTTTCTGCGCGACCTGTTTGATGAGCGACTCCACCGTTTCCATCATCGTCGCGTAATCGCCGAAGGCGCAGTAAGCTTCGAGCATGGTGAATTCCGGATTATGCCGGCGCGAGAGGCCTTCGTTGCGGAAGTTTTTCCCGATCTCAAACAACTTGTCGATGCCGCCGACGAGCAGTCGCTTGTGATACAGCTCCAGCGCGATGCGCAGATAGAATTCGCAGCCGAGCGCGTTGTGAAAGGTCTTGAACGGCTGGGCCGCCGCGCCGCCGGGAATTGCCTGCATTGCGGGCGTCTCGACCTCGACATACTTGCGCTCGTGGAAAAAATTCCGGATCTCGTGAATAATCGCGCTGCGCTTGAGCATCACGTCCTTCACGTCGGGATTGGCAATCAGATCCAGATAACGCTGGCGGTAGCGGATTTCCGTGTCTTCGAGGCCATACCACTTGGCCGGCGGCGGGCGCAGCGACTTGGCCAGGATGGTAAAGGCTTCCAGCTTGAGACTGGGTTCACCGGTCTTGGTGCGGAAGAGATGCCCCGTGACCCCGACGAAATCGCCGAGGTCGAGGTGGGTAAACGTATTGAACTGCTCATCGCCGAGGACATTTTTCTGCGCGTACACCTGGATGCGGCCACTCTGGTCGCGCACGTCAATGAACATGGATTTGCCCATGTCGCGGTGCGCGGTGATGCGGCCGGCCACAGACACACGGTGGCCTTCGGCCAGCGCGCCGGAATCGAAGCCGCTGCGGGCGGCGTTGCATTCGGTGTCCGGCGTGAACTTGTTTTGAAACGGGAAAATCCCCTTGGCCTCGAGTGATTTGAGCTTGGCCTTGCGTTGTTCGATGAGTGAATTCGTGTCTTCCATAAAAACAGATGACCCGCATTAAACCATTAAAAGCAGGTGAAAACCAAGCAGCAAAACGGACTGGCCGGGCGCGTCCCAGGGAGCCTGCCAGCACCAAACGATTTTGTGTCGACGGGTAGCTACGGAGTTTTCCAGCCTTCAGCCACGAACAATTCCATATTCTCGATGATTTGATTGCCGGCGGCGGGGTTTTTCACGCGCCGGAACTGCGTGGCACGGTCGCCCAACAGATGCGCGACCTGTGACGTCCAGACCAGCGTGTACGGCGTTTCCGACCAGCCGGATTTTTCCAGCGGGGCGGGCGGCAGGGTGGCCGGCGCACGGGTGCCGGGTTCGGGGACATCCACCCAGCCGAGACTCGCCAAAACCCACACCCGATGACCGTGCTGCAAGGTCGTCACGATGCGCTCGAGCACCGGCTGGTTGGCGTTGGTGTTTTGGAGCTGGTTGTGCACCAGATCGTAACGATGCGTGGTGTGATCCGTGAGCGGCGGCAAGGTGGTCCACGCGCTGGCGCCCTGATAATAATGGTCGAAGGTGAGACCGCAAAACCACGGCACCACCACCACATAGTCCCCGGGCGACGCGGCGTTTTTCAATTCCGCCGCCCAGACATCGATATTGGTGAAGCGCGTGTGCAGATCACGGTTCGCCGCCGGCACGGCAATCACGGCGGTGGCCAAAACGAGTCCAAAAAACACCGCGCGGATTTTGCCGGATAACACCGGCTGGCCGGTTTCAAAACAAACGGCGACCAGCGCGAGCAGCGGCAACAGATACCAGGATTGCGACGGAAAGGCCGCGAGCCACAGAAACAACACATAGCCGGCGAATGCCAACAGAACCGTTACGCCGGCAAACAGGGTGAGATCAGCCGCGTCCGTGACCGGAGCGGCAGGAGCCGGGGCGGCGCGGCGCCAGGACTTGGCCGCCAGAACAACCAGCGCGGCGGCGAGCAGCGCCCACGCATAAATATATGGTTCGAGCGGAAAACCGAGCGTGTCCTGGAACGCGGCGAAGAAGCGCCACGATTTTAAGCCGGTGCGGATCACCGCGGAGGCGGATTGCCCGGCGACCAGTCCGGCAACATACGGGAGCAGCGACGCCGCCGCCACGAGTGCGACCACAAAAATTTGCGCGGCCGCGCGACCGTTTTTCCGCCGCCAGCAGACGATCCACGCGCCCAGACAGATCGCGCCGACGAGAATCGCGTTGTGGAACAGGGTTTGCACACTCAACGTCGCCAGCAGCGCCAACCCGGCGGCCCGCCACCATGCGGGCTGGCGCACCAGCGCGACCGCCGCGACCGCCGTCACCATGATGAGGAGGCTGCCCAAACCGTAGGCGCGCAGCGAATCGCCGAAGACGATGAGCGTGCTGTTGAAGCCAAAGAGGGCGAGGCCCAGCAGCGGCGGCGACCGGCGGGCGGTCCCCGCGGCCAGCCAGAGCGCGGCGGGCATCCCGAGGCCAATCAACGCGCCCAGCAGACGCAGGGACACATCGGAATGGGCCAACCCCAGCGCCGACCACCCGCGCACCAGCAGCGGCATCAGGACCGGAAAAGAATCCTGTTTCATGGCCGCCAGCGAAGGACTGTGCGCGAGATTGATCAGGTTCACCTCATCGCGCCAGAAGCCGCCGGCGTGCAGGAGAAAATAAAGATGAAAGCTGAAGATCCCGGCCGTCAGCAAAATGGCGGCGAGCCAGTCGGGCTGACGCCAGAAATCATTTCCAGCGGCCGGCGCGAGGCGGGAGGACATCATGAAGTTCAATTGAACAAAACCCACCACGGGTCACAAGGGAATTCACTATTGCGGGCGCCGACCGGCTTAAAAGGACCGGGCGAGAACGGCACCGCCGCCGGGGCGGGTCAGAGATGAAACCAGTTGTAGTCGCTCTGGAAAACGGCCCAGTCCGTAACGACTTCCATCGTGAGCATGAAGAGCAGCCACGCCGCCAGCAGCAGATATTTTGCGGCCAGGCCAACCGGTTGCAAGGCGCGGTCCAAGCCGCTGGCCAGCAGGAGCAGGAACGGAATCAATAGGCCCAGCATCAGGCGGCCGGACGTGAAAAACGGCCGGGCGCGTGACGGATAAAAGCAGTTGTGAAAGTCGAACTGCAGGGACAGCAGCGCGTAAAAGCCGAAGGTGGCCGCCAGGAAACCAAACGCCAGCCAGAGCGCCGCGCACGGTGCGGGCAGAACCAAACCGGGTGGCCGCAGGAGGGCGAGAAGGGCCAACGCCAACAGTATCAGCGTAGACAGGACATAAAACCCATTCATGCCGGGCAGCGCCAGCGTCCGGCCATGCCATAAAACTTCCCCCTGCCACAACGTCGCCAGATTGCCACTGAGGAACGTCCAGCATCCGCCCGGCGTGAAGAGGGGGTGATGAAACCATTCGGAAAACGGCTTGTGCGTCCAGCCGAGGAGCACGGTTTTCTGCGCCGTGCCAGTGTAATCGCCAAAATTGGTCTTGCACCAGCAGATCCAGGCGGCCATCGGCAGAGCGGCGCAGGCCGCCAAGACCAGAAATGACGGGAGGGCCGCGCGGGATTTTTTCTGCCGCGCCAGGGAGCAAAACCGGAGCGCCAGAAAAACCCCCGCCACCATCAGGAGCGGCAGGCTGCTGATTTTGGTGAGAAAGGCCAGCGCCAGCGCCAAACCGGTGGCGGCGGCCAGGCGCGGCGCGGGCATTTCGGCCTCCCACCATTGCAACAGCAGCCAGAACGCCGCGCCGCCCGCCAGCGGTGCCAGGACATCGTTGTTGACGGCGTAAAAGGATGCCTGCGGCAGGAGGGCGATGAAGGCCGGCACCGCGAGGCGGATAAAACGGTTCGCGGGGAAAACGTGGCGCGCAGTCAGCCAGCTCAACCCCACCAGCGCCATCAGCAGCGGAACATTCAAAAAACGAAGCCAATACAACAGCTGACCGCCGTCCAGCCCGAGGCCTTTACCCAGCCGCCACCAGGCCCCGGCGAGGGAATAGTAGAGGGGGGAATTCGCGTTCTCGACGTTGTTCATTTTCGTCAGGTAGAAGTTCTCCTTGCTGCGAAGCACCTCCCCGGCGAGCCGGGCGGGCAGCTTCCACGTGGGCGAGGGGATGCGGCCGTCGGGCTGAGATTCCGGCGGCCAGAGGTATTCGACGTTGTCAAAAACCGCCAGGAACGGCAGCGCCTCGGCGCAGGGCGGCGCGATGGAACGCGGCACGTCGCCCTGCGAATACCGCACCACGAGATCGAAATGCGCCTGCTCGTCCACAACATTGAAAAACGGAAATGCGGCGGAAAAAATAAAGACGTGAAGGCCCGCCAGCAGGCACAGGAGCCCAACGACGGAGCGCTCGATCCCGGCAGGTTGGGCGGTGGAGGGGTTCATTGACAGACGGGAAATTAATCAGCGACGCGTCCGGTTCAAAGGAATTCCCACTGCGAGAACATGGCAGCCTGGCCGCAACCCTGGCCCTGGTCATCCACCACATTCCAGACGGTCGCCTGCGCAATGCGGAAGCGGCGGCCGGTTTTGGAAATGCGGATGCCGGAATAATCGTCAATGAATCCGCGGGCGGCGACCGCCGCGAGGAGGCGCGCGCGCTCCTCGCGGTTGGGCGCCTCAGCGGTCAGGCGCGAGGGTGTATGCGTGAGTTCGGCCCACGACAGCTCCCAGAGCGCAAGCGCGGCTGCATTGCCGTAATTCAGAACGGGGTCGGCTTCCGTCCCATGGGAAACGAGAACGAACGGCGCGTGGAACACTTTAGCCGCCAGTTCCGCCGGCGGGCAATTTCCCGGCACCAGTTCGCGCTGCGTAAAATGTTTCAGGCTGCGCGCCACGGTTTGCAGATGGGCGACAACGGCTGCGGTTTGCCAGATTTCGGTCACGGCACGATGGTGAGTTTTTCGGCGGCGGACGGCAATGCGTTTTGCAGGCTGGCGCAGAAAAAGGGTTTTGTGTAAAGTGCGCACGAATCGCATTATTTTATGGCTCCTAAAATCCAAATTCCCGAAGAGTTGAAAGCTGACCTGCCGCAAAACAAATGGGGCAAAATCCTCGGCGCGACGCCCATCGTGATGACGGTGATCGCCACCATGCTCGCCGGACTCGCCTCCAGCGAAATGACCAAGGCGCAATACGACCGCTCGGCCGCGGCACAGCTTCAATCCAAAGCCGGTGACCAGTGGGGTTATTTTCAGGCCAAAAAACTGCGCAGCGCGGTGGCGCACAACTCCCTGGACCTGCTCGCCGCCACGGTGGACATCGTGCCGCTGACCGCGGAGGTTTTGCCCACTGCGGACAAGGCGATCATTGCCGCGCTGGTGAAAAATGAAATTCCCGCCGCCACGCCCGCAAAATTTGACGAGGCCGTGAACGCGGCCCTGACGGCCTTGGAGAAATCCGCGCCCGAAACCGAAGTGAGTGCGGCGCTGGTGAAAATCAAACCCGCCGTGCTGGCCGAAGCGCTGAACGCGGCGCAGGAGGCGGCCAATGCCTTTGACATCGCCACCAAACCGGTCAACAAGGCCATGGACAAGATGGACGAGTCGTTGATGACGGGCGACAAGAATGTGTTCCGCAGCTTTTCCGCCGCCCGCCTGCGCCATACGTCGACGCGCTATGAAACCGAAGCGCGGTTGAACCAGGCCGTGGCGAGCGTTTATGAGTTGCAGGTGCGCCAGAATAATTACACCGCTGAAAAACATCACCGGCGCAGCGCCAAGTTTTTCTTCGGCATGCTCGCCTCGCAAATGGCGGTGATCATCTCCACATTTGCGATTGCAGCGCGGAAACGGAACTTCCTCTGGTCGATCGCCGCCGCCGCCGGCACCGCGGCCGTGTCGTTTTCCATTTACGTTTATCTTTACGTTTGAGCCGCATCCCCCGTTCAGTAAACAGGCCGTGACCCGTCTTAAGGTCACGGCCTGTGCCTTTTCCCACTCTAGCGATTAGCTGACGGGAATGACTTTCGGTTTGGCTTCCTCGGCCTTGGGCAACGTGATGGTCAGAATGCCGTCTTTGTACTGCGCTTTCACCTTGTCACCCGCCACCGCGGCGGGCACCGTGACAGACCGCGAGAATTTCCCATAAAAGCGCTCCATACACTGCGCTTCCGTGCCCTCGGGAACCACTTCCGGTTTGCGTTCGCCCGAGATGACGAGCACGCCCTCTTGCAAGGCGATTTGTATGTCCTCGCGATTCAGGCCGGGCAATTCAATGCGCACGCTGAAGCCGTCCTTGTCCTCATACATATCCAGCGCCGGCTCCCACACCGTCAACGGCGCCTCCAAAAGGCGATTCCATTCCTCCTCCAAACCGGTCAACCGGCCGAACGTCGGCCAAGCCAATCCGGGACGTTGATATTGCATCAGTTTCATAATGTTGTTCCTTTCATTTCATTGGGTGATTAAACCTGTTCATTCATCTATTCAGCTTGAGGAATGCCAAAAATAGAAACGACGGAAAGCCCTTTGAAATCAGGCATTTTTGAAGAATATGATCCCCAGCACCCAGCGGGCGCTGGAACATTTTGACACAACATTGTGCCACCCCCCGTGTCGGACAGGCACACCCCGGAAATAAACCTTACCGACGGAACATCCCCGGCATGGCACCGCCCATTTTGCCCATCATCTTGGACATCTTGCCCATCTTTTTCATCATCGTCTGCATCTGGAAAAATTTGTTGAGCATGGTGTTGAGTTCCGTCACCGTCACCCCGCTGCCGGCGGCGATGCGGCGGCGGCGACTGGCATTGAGGATGACCGGGTTGCGCCGCTCCTTCAGCGTCATCGCGCACACCATGCCCTCCATACGCTTGAACTCCTTTTCCTGCTTGCCGATGTCGATCTGCTTCAGCGCATCGCCGCCCCCGGGCAGCATTTTCAGGATGCTTTCGAGCGAACCGAGTTTTTTCATCGCGCGCAACTGCTCCAAAAAGTCTTCGAGCGAAAACTCGCCTTTGCGCATCTTTTCCTCCATGCGCTTGGCGTCTTCCTCGTTCACCGCTTCGGCGGCTTTTTCCACGAGGCTGACGACGTCGCCCATGCCCAGAATCCGCGACGCCATGCGTTCGGGGTGAAACGCCTCAAACTCATCCAGCTTTTCCCCCACGCCGGCAAACTTGATAGGCTTGCCAGTGACGGATTTCAGGCTCAACGCCGCCCCGCCGCGCGCATCCCCGTCGAGTTTGGTCAAAATGGCCCCGGTGATATTCAGCGCCGAATCGAAATGGGTGGCCACATTCACGGCTTCCTGGCCGGTCGCGGCGTCGAGCACCAGCAGGATTTCCTGCGGCTTGAGGAGATCGCGCAGGTGAACCAGCTCCTGCACCAGCGGCTCGTCAATCTGCAAACGCCCGGCGGTATCGAAGATGATCACATTGCAATTATTGAGCGTGGCGAAACTCAGCGCCTCGCGGGCGATTTTCAAAACATCGGTCTCGCCGCGCTTGAGGAACACCGGCACATCGATTTGTTTGCCGAGGGTTTCCAGCTGATCCATCGCCGCCGGCCGATACACATCCGCCGCCACCAGCAACGGGGCGCGGCCCTGCTTTTTGAGCAACCGCGCCAGTTTGCCGCTGGACGTGGTTTTGCCCGCGCCGTGCAACCCGACCAGCATCAGGCAGGTGGGATTGCCGGACAGGTTGAGGGCGGCATTTTCCGAGCCGAGCAACCCGGTGAGTTCATCGCTGACAAATTTGATGATCTGCTGGCCGGGCTGGACGCTGGTGATAACCTCCGCGCCGAGCGATTTCGTTTTGACGCGCTCGATAAAATCGCGGGCGACCTTGAAATTCACATCCGCTTCCAGCAGCGCCATCCGCACCTCGCGCAGGGCGTCGCCGACGTTGGCCTCGGAAATTTTTCCCAGGCCGCGCAAATTCTTGAAGGCATTCTGGAGTTTGCCGCTTAACGAATCGAACATCCGGCTAGCCTAGAGCAAAAACTCCGGCCGCACAATTTCAAAGGGGAAAGGCCGAGGGACGGCCGCGTCAGCGCGAAGGAAATGGTTTTCAACCGCCCCCCCCCAGGACACGGTTTTCACGCGCCCACATTTTTAAAAGCGCGCGGATTGACAAGCGCCCCGCGACATGGCTTAATAGGCGTCCCTTTCGTGGTAGGTTATCCAAGTGGCTAAAGGGTGCAGACTGTAAATCTCACTTATAATCAATGACTTACGAAGAACCACTTGGACTAACAAGGACTTAACCAGACAACACGTTTTCTCCCAAACCCCTCAACTGGACTCTTTTCGCCTCATTTTTGGCTGCGTGGTATACAAAACGGGATACAATAAAACGGGTCGGAGATTACTCGACAGATCGCCATTAATTTCCCATCACTCCGACCAATTTGAAACCCTCTCAAACAAGTCAGTGTTGTTGTGATGTGAGCGTGAGTGCCGTTGACAGGGAAAGGCAGAGGTTGGTATCGGAAGTTGGTCAGTAAAATCCGCATAGCCAGCCATTCCTCATTTCCGATCTTCCATTTTCACCGGCATCAGAAAATCAGGCAAATATTTAGGTTCATCCCAGTTCCTTGTATGAGTCATTGAGAACGCCAGCGCTCGCAGAGTGATTTTTTATTGAACCGTAAACAGTCAGTGTAACGTGATTATTACACATAAGCGAGAATGATATTGCGAGCAGTTAGAATTATACTTGCGAAGTATGGCGGTAATCCTTTGACAGAGAAAACATGGCGGTGCTAATACTCCTTCAACAACAGAAGGAGGGTCAAAATGAAATCATGGGTAAAAATTACAACTATTGTCTTCGCTACCATTATGCTCAGTTGCGCTGCTGGGCGGGCGCAATTGTTCCAATCGACGCAAGTGTCAGCCGGAGCAACTGATTCTATCGTAGCCATCACAGCAGATGCTTATGGCCTTTCGCAAATGGACCCTGAGAATTTGCCACCCTTTGGCACCTACTGGCTTGTGGGACCGAATGGCTTGATAGCACCGTTGCCCTGTCCGCCAATGGATTTAAGCCAACCGATCTACGCCATCACAGATGATGTTTTCCTCGTAGATGCGTCTGGAGGGCAGGTTGTCGCAAGTCCACGTTGGTTGGCTGGGCGGGAGATGGTGGCGAATTCTGTTCAAGCGGTGCAAGCAGCGGCTGAAGCTCAGGGGAACGCCATTGCCAACTTGATTGAGCAGGTTCAGGATGCTGACATGGTGCGGGCGACGGCGATGATGTTTGGCATGGATATTCCAACGCTAGGTGATGGTGGCGGTGGGGGTACCGGATCTGATTTTACCAATGGCTATGTTGGATACAGTTTTGACACGAACCTGCTTTGGCTAGAAATCACGAACGTCTCAAATGGTTGGTCACATCT
>Ga0214172_1000466_pt1 | contig 17539 bp, 21 predicted proteins | sample TroBogEpilimnion_29_FD_153010 | JGI IMG/M metagenome (GOLD analysis project Ga0214172, IMG submission 153010) | Freshwater microbial communities from Trout Bog Lake, WI - 12JUL2007 epilimnion | ecosystem: Environmental > Aquatic > Freshwater > Lake > Epilimnion/Euphotic zone | place: Trout Bog...
GTGGCAGAGTGACCAGTCGGGTACTATACGGACGGTTTTTTATTCTGTCCGTACAAATAGTGGCAGAGTGACCAGTCGGGTACTATACGGACGGTTTTTGATTCTGTCCGTACAAATAGTGGCAGAGTGACCAGTCGGATGTAATGCGTCTACGCGGACCACATTTTGTGTGGGGTTTGTGGCGGCGGCTTAAGTACATATGGCGCTGGAGGTACTAATGCGTCTGTGTTGTTTTGCATCCTAGGACTGTAATGTGTTTCACAGCGTGTTGAACACGACACATCGATGCAATATAAAAGCAAATACTGATGCGACCCATGAATGCTGCGGATGGTTCAAGGCATCGATCAGCGCCTTGACGCTTTGTTGTGTGGAAGAATGTTGCCTGATGGAAAGGGGGTTTACTTTGGGGCTATGTCTGAAGAGTTGGTCAGTCGATCTCGTGCTCTGTTTGATGAGGCGTTACGGGAATTCAATCTCAGACCGGGAGACATTCAAATATCTGCAAACCCAGATGCCAGCGTTGCATGGCGATATTGGCTGGAAATTAGTGGTGTGGATGATAGATATTATATCGAGCTGTTGGAAGATGAGATGAAGTATTTGCTGCGTTTTGTGCATTCTGGCTTTGAAGTTCATACTAAAATAGCATATTTCAATACAGATGAGTTCCGTGATGGAAGAGGTTTCAAGAGCAAACTTTTCTGGTGTTTTCAAAACGTGATAGGTTGGTCTATGTACGAAGGTGCGTTTGTTGCCTCATGGAACGAGTTTTCCAGGAGGGACAGGAGAGTTTCTACACTCAGTGTCAGAGCACTACAAGCAGGAGTTCAGCTAGGATCAGATGCCCTCGATGAATTTACTTTCAAGTATAATGGTCAGGATCGTTTCTTTATTGAGCTTACGTATGATGACAGAACAAGGAAGCTTTGTGTGCAGCTGGGAGATACAATGAGATCGAGTTATTGGAGGAATTTCTTTCTTGACGTTGGTGAGTCTGTAGCTGGAATCATGCCTGAGCTTTTGGAAACAGCTGAAGCGTGGTCTGCGCCATAGATTCAGCCTCTAGTAACTTCTTGCAAGCGCTGCAGCAAACGTACATCGGGAGTGTACAAAATATATGTGCTTCTGGGGTGTACAAAATATAGTTGCTTCAGAGTGTACAAATTTTAGGTGCTTTTTTAGTGTACAAAAATAGACAGAAATCCCTGCAGACAATGAAAATGAGGCTCTGCACTGTTCATTGTTTTGGTGCTTCGGAATCCATGCTTTCTGGCTTGACAATTGAAAAAGAGCGCTTGAAAAATGGGGTTTATGCTGTGAAATGCATGATTAGTGCCCTCAACACCACCACAACTGAGGCATTCATTTACGCTGAATTCGAACGCGTTGGTGAGAGTCTTGTGAAAAAGACGCTGGAGAAGCTGGGTGCTAAACAGGTTCAGGTGAATTCATATTCGCTAGGTGACTATATGCTTGGAGCCGCCAAAGGTTTGCAGTTCGTTCGTGAACAGGCCAAGAAGGATGGATTTACTCTCATTCAGCGCGGTGCTTCGACTCTGCATGCGAATGTGTCTGGATCGTTGAACAGCTCTGAACAAGAGGTGGAATTTGACGTGGTGAAGAAGCGTCGGATGATGACAGAATCCACTGTGTCTGAGGACGATGATCCTGTTGCGCTCCGTCAGTTTGAGGAGTTTGAGGCGACTGTGCTTGATGCTTTGACTGGTGTCAGTAGGAACTATCAGAAACAGAGGTATGACGAGCTCCTTGAAACTGAAACCGATCTTTCCATTGGCGTCACTCCTCGGAAGGGCATGTTTTACGTTGCTGTGAGTCGTGCAGTGCAGCGTGGAGGAGGCGTATACATCCCTAAGCTTGGGGCAACGCGTAGGAGCGATCCCATGATCAGATTGAAGGAGCTGTCACAGACTGTGCCGTACGCTTTTGAGCTGGTGTATAGTATTGCTACGTTTACTCCGTTCAAGCTTGAGGCCGACATTCATCGCCACTTTGATTCTCGCCGCATCAGAGAACGCAAGGGCGCGTCTACTGAATTTTTCGACGTGGATCTGGAAGAGATTGGCGCGTACTTGAGGGCCAAATATCCAGGAGAGGTGATGAAAGGTATCTTTTTTGCAGTGGAGTTAGCGGGTGAGCTTGGCTAAGTCTGTGCTTCTGTTTTATGACCTTGGTGAAACAATTTGGTGAACCCAAGATTGGGATTATGCAGCATAAATAAATTTTTCGTGTTGATGCCTCTGCAGTTTTGCATCATTTCATGTATAGATACTGCTCTGAATAACTTAGGTGTGTGCCCGGTCTCCAACAAGTTCTGACTGCTTTGATTTATTGATCAAAATCATGACAGAGCAGCTCCATGATGATTTTGGCCTTGCGGCCTTTCACCACGTCCAGTTGCAGCTGAGCGAAGTACTTGTGCATGAGTTCAGCAAGGCCACCGATACGCGCGCAGAGGCTGCACAGGAGCCTGAGGTAAGGCGGTATGATAGGCCTGTCCTCTGCGTCCATCCAGCCTTTGCAGTGTTGAATGCACAGGACGTTGATGTCGACGCCAGTGTCTTCGACGTCACTTTCAGCCTCTTCGAGCATCCGCCAGAGACTGCTTTTCGGAAGCATGGCTGCTCGGTCGATCTTGGATGCAATGAGCATGGCCATATCTTCGCGACCCGCCTGCAAGGCACTCCGTATTGTTGATTCGCTGTTGACGCAGCGAGGCTCTGCTTGCAGGAGTGCCTTCAATGCGTTGAACGATCCTCCATTGATGGCGTGCTCTGCCAGGGTTTGGTTGTGGCATGTCAGCACAGATAGGTCGACGGTGCTCCCTAGCGCTGAGGCTATTTTGTCGAGAGCGTCGTGCATTTCTCCTCTGAATGCAGACCAGAAGGCTTGGATGACCGGTGCCCTGTGCTCTGGGGGCGGCATCGGCGCCAAGGCTTTGTCCTGCCTGATGCCAAAGCGCATCAGTTTGTGCGGGGCTGGGCGAGTTGTGCTCTGCCCCATGTACAGGATGCCTTGGTATACCGACCAGGTTTCATGGCATCCAGCTTCCATGATGTAGAATCGGTCGCGCAGCAGTCTGAGATCCTTTGAGGACACAAAATAGGTGAAGATGGAATCTTCCCTGGCAAAAGTTGAGGATGTCACTATGAAGACTCCGTTGTGCAATTTTACAATGTTTCGCATAGGCCCATAGTGTGCTCCACAGGAAGGTGCCCACTGCGTGTTGTTGAGATGCGTCAGGATGCTGGGGTCTCCATGCTCGCTCTTTTCGAGTTCAGGTGACCAAAAATCATTTCGCTGCAGATCTATAGGTTCCGAAATCCACGGACAGATGCGAATCTTGGTCAGATAGCGCGGGTCTGTATTCTCCAGGCGAATCGACTCGTCGTCCTTGGGCCAGTAGTCCTCGCCGCAGACGAGCTTGCCTGCGCGGACCCAGTGCTTGCCGCCGGTGGATGAGAAGAGGTAGTGATTAAGGGCCTTGTTCACAGCCGACAGCGCGGCAAGGCAGTGAACGTCTGTGATGTGACCGCAGACGTGCGGGAGGAGGTCGGCGGTGGTCCATGCTGGTTGCATTTTTTGACACGATTTGTTTAGGTTTAATTCGATTTAACGGTTACAGACGGTTATAGTGCCGTTACGCAACTTATTGGATTTGATATTTGAATGTTTTGTATCCCTATTTAAGGAAACATAGCAATGAATGAAATGTCTTCCCCTCGAGAACTGTTTACTCTCCTTGACTTTTATTTCGATAAGAGTGGAATTACTTCATTGTATGGTTCGTCATTTGATAGGGATGGGTTTACAGTGAACGTTTCATATGCTAGAGCAGCGTATAAATTAACTGTTCGCCGGATTGAGTCATTGCACTACCGTTATACTATTGCGGGTATGGGAAACTCTATAACAGGAGATGTTTTCTCGAAAGCTGAGTGGAAATTGGAACAAACAGAACTCTTAACCATAACAAATGCAATTTCGCAGTTTCAGAGCACGCCAAAGCAAGCACCTGCTGTCGGAAAGCCTTCTGACTTTCGTCAAATTTTGTCAGATTTACTAGATCGAATTTCATCAATTGCGAAGGAGACTCAGTCTCTAATCGACGAAACTCGGTCTAAGATGCCAAGATAGCTCCCTGCAAATATATAGCCGCTAGACTTTCAAGCCACATCCACTACATTTCTTGATATTTTTACAATGAATGCTACTGATCCTTGTCGGCATGACATATTTAAAACTGTATTTAATTTGCCGAGAAAGGTTTTCCTAATCAACCAGCCCTTTCCTCTTCTGTTCTCCGCCAAGGTCATCTTCCGCCTTCCTCTTCTTGGCATCCATCGGCGGAGCGCTAGACTCCATAGCCCTGGGCGAGCAGGATTCGAGAAGCGCTGGAGCGCTGGGTGAGCCAGACTCCGGAAGCTGTGCCGGGGCGCTGGGCGAGCCAGACTCCAGAAGCTGCGCCGGAGCGCTGGGTGAGCCGGACTCTAGAAGCGTTGCAGCACTGGGCGAAGTTGGTGCCTTTTTCACGTCGTCCGTGCTGGGCGAGCCTGGTGCCCTTTTCATCACTTCCGCATTGGGCGAAGTTGGTGCCTTTTTCACCTCTTCCGCCGGAGGAGAAACGCTGGGCGATATCTTTTTCTCGTCGCCGGGCGAGCCTGAAATCCTCTTCGAAACAGAGCTGCCTGATATCTTGTTCAGAGGCGGTTGCATTGAACTCCGCTTGTTGGCATCTGGTTCTGTTGAAATCTTGCTCTTAGCATCCGGTTCTGCCGAAATGTTCTTCTTGCCATCAGCGGAGTTCATTGCTGCCCTCTCATCCCCTCCGCGCTTGACATTGGCCAGAAGCACCGGGGGTGCAGCGGCTGTGCCCTCAGCAGCAACCAGATAGTCATTCAGATACGAGTGGGCCTTGGGATCCTGGACGACGCCCCATTCGGCGGTGAGGACGAGCCTGGGCGCGGTCGGGTTGAAGAAGGGATGCGGCGTGGTCGAGGGGCTGACGAGGCGCTTGTAGACCAGCGCAAAGTGGTTGATCGAAGCCGTGAGCGCCCTCGTCGCGCGGGAGTAGTGCTCGTGCTCCGCTAAGAAGACAGTGACGGACCGCAGGACGTCGTCGGTCTGCGCCATGATGACGGAGCCGGGGCGCAGCGGGTAGGACCTGCCCTTTTTGCCGAACGAGACGGTGTGGGTCTTGCTGGACGGGAACAGCACGCCGTGGAGGGAGAGGTTGACTTTCTTCGGATTGAGCACGATGAAGGTGCTCTCGACGAGGACCATGAACTCCCTGCTCGTGCTGCCGCTGAGCATGCCGGCGACGGGCTCGTTGCCTGGGGGGTTCATGCCGACGTGGGAGCCGTCCGTCGTGATGCACGCGTTGTTGCCGTAGGTGAACGGGTAGGTGAAGGGATGCATCGACAGCATGTGCGCGGGGATGTGGAAGTGGCCGCGCGACTGCTGCGTCGTGGGCGGGTGCACGTAGAGCACGAGCGCGTAGCCGTTGCGTCGGGAGGCGGCGGTGCTGGCTGGGAGCATTGGTTGCTTGGTGGTTGGTTTTGGTTGTAATCTTTTTGGTTTAATAGCGGGACAGCTGTAATGGGATGCTTGGGTCAGTAAACCATACTATGGTTTGATGTGATTTGGTGCTGTAATCGATTCGGAGGTGTGTCGGACCATACTATGGTTTGATCGGACCATAGTATGGTTTGATGTCTGATGTAACGGGAAAAAGGGGGTCGATGTCGAATGACAACAAGCTTCAGGACGTCGAATCTGATATTGAACCTCTGATCGCGAAAATAGATGAGATTCTTTGCATGCTCGCGCGTTTGGAGAAACTGGAGGAGATTCGTAAGATCGGCGAGTTGTTCGGAAAGTCTGTTGCACGCGGCAGCAGCTTAGAAGATCCTGTGCATGCGTGCTACTATGTGAGCTCCATCATGCTTTCTTGGAGGCGCAGCCTTCCGCGTGCGTACTTTCGGCACAGTGTTGAGGCAATGGGGGGAAATGGTCCTAGCAGATTCACTCGCGTTGAGACAGAGAGGTATTTTGCTGCGGTGTCTGCGGCTCTGAGGAAGGACATGGTTGCTATGGAGCAAAGTTTATTTGTCAGCACTAGATGAGCTTGATTTGCAGCTCGAACCAGTCGAAATTTTCGACGTCCATAGCAAAAACGCTGATAGACCTGTCCTCACAGTAGAGGACGCCTTCGCACTCGATTGCCTTCTGTGTGTCGACTGTGCATTGAATTGCTCGTGTCGGGATGTAAAATGTTTTGATGAGATCGATTTCGAACGGGCACTCGTTGCTGTCCTGCCATCCTAAGGGTGCATCTGGAATCGCGGAAATGTCGATGCACACGCGCGTGCTGCCGCTGGTGCAGTGGAGTGTGTTTTTAGGCTGGACACTGCAGGAGAAAGATGCGTTGTATTTGCCCGCGGAAATCAGGCCCGATGCTTGGGCACTGAATTTTCCAAAATCTGACTTGAAAATCTCGAGCGCGGACATGAAACGTTTTTGCATGTGTAGTGTCTTGTGTGTTTAAATACGGGCATGTAGTGTAAATGTGCCAGTATTGAGAACAGAGACTCAGGCATCGCTTGTATTTAAGAAGTCAGTACCAGCGTGCTGCTGCGGTGAATATGAAATTCCACAGTTACGCTTTCCAGGTGGACGTTGACGTCGAGCCGGGTGTGCGCAACGCTGTTTTCAAGGGGATCATAGGCACGTGGCTGTCGTGTCCAGACAAGCGCCGGCTGGTTCTGGAGTCGAAGGAATTCTCGGCTGTTTATCATGATATCGGGCTGGATACGGGACACTATGTGCTGGAATCGTCCGAGCTTTTGGATCTGTTTTTCTGCTTCAAAAAGGAAGGCCAGATGGCCTTTTCTGGATTGAGCAGCGAAGAAACGGAGAAGGATATGGATGAACAGCAGCGGGTCTACGATCTTCTGAGGCGTACTGTGAAGAAGAACTGGCCTGAAGCTTATTCGAAGCGACTTGCTGCGGAAATCGCCGCTAGAAGGCAGGCGGCTTCCATGTAAGAATTATCGCGTCTGTGAATAAATGGACATGAAACGTTTTGGACGTGTAATTCTTGTGTGTTTAAATATCTGTGTTATGCACTGAAATTCGGCGGCGATTTTATTCGTCTTTCTTCACTGCAAATGCAGCCTTGGCGGCATACGGATCGGCGATGACAAACTTGTGCATGTTGGCATCGAGGAATCGCTTGGCAGCCTCCGCTGCCTTGGGCTTCTTATGCTCGTGTGCCAAAATAAGAATGTCCAGGCAGTTGTCCACTGTCATTGACTCCACCAGCGGCTTCCACGCGGAACCGCGTCCTTCGATGAGGAGGTAGTACATCAGGCGCACCTCGTCCGGTGAGACGTCGTGTGGTATGAGGCGTTCGATCATGATGGTCTTGACTTTGGACACTGTTTCGACTGTGAAGTCTGTGAGGTCTAGCTCCTTGGTGTCGTTGCATGCGCGTTCCTTGGCAGAGAAGGGCTCGCTGTTGACTCTGGCCACGGTGCATACGCGTTCCTTGGCAGAGAAGAGCTCGCTGTTGACTCTGGCCACGGTGCTGTTGATTGTGACGGATTTTCCGTCCTTGCAGTTGAGGGTTATGTCGTCTGGCAGCCCGCGGAGAAGGTCGTGGTTGGATGCGAGCTTGGTGCAGCCGCGAAACAGCGAGGCACTGAAACGTCTCGCCTCGTCTGACGATGGTTGGTCGAAGTCGATGTACACCGTTTCCCATTCCGTGTCCAGGCTGGCCAGGATTTTCTGGTCCTCTTCTGTGGGTCCTAATTCAAGGTGCATGCTGCTTGTGTGAAGGTGCACAGCGAGTACGTTAGGTCCCTTTCCTATGACGCGCTTCAGCGGTTGTGGGCTGGTGAAGGTGATTTGAAATTGGGTGCTGCCGTTTTCAAACTTCAGTCTGAATCCTTCTTGGCCAAGAAACAGATTCTGATCTTTCTTGGATAATGTCACAGGCGAGGTCTTGCAGAATCCATGATACAGTTTCACGCTTTCGACGAAAGAGGCCATTGCAGGTCTTTGGTCAGGGCTGTTGCGGTTCTTTTATATGAAATGTGTTCGGGGTGAGCGTCGAAATGCTCCTGTCGGATTTTTTTGTTAGTGGCAGTAGAAGTATATAAAACCGAGGAATGTTGAGAAGTTCGGATGTCTACCAAAAGCACTTTGCGTTCGATAACTCGGCTTGTTGACTTGCTTTCGGACCAACAGAGTATTAACGGAATTGCAGATAACGTGTATTCCATGAACGTTCAAGAGGATACGCGAACGATGAGCAGGTTGTATGATGCGGGAGTTTCACTGATTGGGGAATTTCCGTATGTCGGTAGGGTTGTGATGAATTATGCGTGTGCTGAATTGCTCAGGGGGTATAGTGGTGTGTATTGTGATGTATGGGAGATTTATTATGGGGCTTCTTTGCGTCAGCCTGTGATGCTTGATAACACCACTACAAATGGTTTTTCATGTTTTGATGGCAATTCGTTTGCTATGTTGTTTTTTAGAAACTGTAATGAGGTAAGAGCTGTATCAATCGACGTATTTGATAAAGTCTTTAGAATCAATGCTGTGGATCCTGTATATCGGTATAAAATATTTATTCAATTTGTGAAAAAGAATGAGTTTTTTTGATACAGCATTTGGACTAAAAAAATCAGTCCTCTATGATGGTTTGTCTTGGAGACGTCTTGCTGCAGATATGCTTCGAAAGATATTCGATTGACAGCATACTTGTAGGATGCTCTTTTATATGAAATGTGTTCCAGGTGTGCGTCGAAACGCTCCTGCTATAGGGAGCCGGTCGATGCATACATAAGCACGGTGCCGCAGTGTGTGAAATGACACTTTATCTTTTGTTGTTCGTTGCGGCCTTCCATCAATCTGTGATTGCTGAGCAGCCAGGGAATTACACTGTGCCGCTTGATAATTACACAGAGACCAGTGCTCCATGGATTCATATGACTCCGGGACCGCACATAACTACTGCAGAAAATCGTCACGACGCGTTGAGGCCAGGGCACAGCAATGTATCGAAGCCTTCGCCAGAGCATAGCAAGCCGCCAAAGTCCGGGCACACAGAGCCTCCGCCAGAGAAAAGCAAGCCGCCAAAGTCCGGGCACACAGAGCCTCCACCAGAGAAAAGCAAGCCGCCAAAGTCCGGGCACACCAGTCCAGGCCGCCACCGGCGCCACCATGGTGGAAAGATGGTGAGGCACAACAAGGCGGTTTCGTTCCTGAAACTGGCGCTAGTGCGCGCTGGAAGGGAGGGGTCGGCGCTGAGCCTGCTCCGGGCGTATTCGCGGCTGGGCGAAGACAAGAAGGCGGTCCAGCTGCTGTTCGATGCTCGGATGCGGCAGGCCGTTCGCCAGACGGAGCGTCTCAAGCAGCTGGGCGCGGTGCTGCGGGAGCTGGCTGGTCGTAGCAAATCATGATGGTATGCTCTGTAGACTTTTTTTCAAATCCGATCAAACCATACTATGGTTTACCCAAGCTGTAAACAAAATCCGAACTCTACAGCTTCTGCACCTATATAAATCGCCCTGTAGTCCTGTCCGCCCAGAATCGAATGAGCAAACGAGGCAGAGGCGCGACTCCCTGGAAGGCGGTGACGTACTGGGCGGATGTGAGAGAGAGGATTGAGGCCGAGGTCATCAGGGCCATTCCCTCGTGCTCGCCTGACCTGTTTCCGCAAGGAATCATCTCGTCGCAGCGCCTCGTGTTGCCCTGGGCGGACCGGTTCGCCTTTCCGTTCTATGTGTCCAAGACTGGAAATACTTGCTCCTCGCTGTTCCTCAAGTTTCTGATGTATGCGATCAAGTGCGGCGGTGACCGCGTGGTCTGGATCGACAGCGCGCAGGCCAAGACGCCGGAGACGTCGTTTTTCGGGGTCGTCAGGGTGCTGATTCCGGCAGCGGACCGCAAGGCGTACAGCGCGCTGTGCGACGTGTTCCCTCTGAAGTGCGAATTTGTGGGCGAAACTGGTCCGAGAAAGACGCTCGACAAGAACCTGAAGCTCGCCGGCATGATCGAGCGCGTTGCTCCCTGCACGGGAGACGTGGAGCTTCTGTTTGATGCGGCGGCCCACAAGCAGGTGAAGGATCAGTTGGTCCGTGGCGACATTCGACGCAGGCAGAAGAGGATGGATGCCGTGGCTTCGAGGGCTCTGCGTCCTTTGATCGAGGTTCTGATGGAGTCTGCAGCGCCAGTGTTGACCTCTGCTCCTCGAATGGCGGTCTCTTTTGTGACCAACGTTGCGGAATCCGACGTGGTGATCGGTCCTCGATTGGACGAGACAACTGTCTGCCCGCTTCCTCAATGGGACGAGACAACTGCCTGCCCGCTTCCTCAATTGGACGAGACCGGCACTCACTCGGCCTGCACGCTTCCTCACCTGGCCGAGGCGCTCGGATGGAACGTCGGGAGCCAGGCGGAGCTCGTCGAGGCGAGCAATCGCGCCCGTGAGGCAGAGGACCGGCTTCGAATCGCAAACGAGGCGCTTCAGCGGGCCAACGACGACGCTTGCGCCGCCAGGGAGGAGCTCGACAGGGCGAATGAGCTGGTTCGCTCTGTGCGGGCTAAGCTGGGTGGCTGTGCTTGACGAGAAAGCCTTTGAGTCTGTTGGTGGATGACTGCACTATACTTCAGTCTGTTGGTGCATTAAATGATGGTTTTTGCACCAAACGTCGGTCTGTTGGTGCAACGGACGACGGTGTTTGCACCAGACTTCAAGTCTCTTGGTGCATCGGAAGACGGCCCGTGCACCAGACTTCAAGTCACTTGGTGCATCGGATGATGGCCCTTGCACCAGACTTCAAGTCACTTGGTGCATCGGATGACGGCCCTTGCACCAGGCTTTTGGCCCGATGGTGGCCCATACGCACTTGTGATTAAACAGAACTCCTCGACTCCTTGCACAGCTGCTTGTGCGCCTTCCAGTCGCTCTTCTGGCACTCCTTGCCGCAGTAGTAGATCCCGCTCAGGCACGCGCAGCGAAGCGAGGCCTTGCTGCTGCCGCACGCCGCGCAGATGTGGCCGATGAACTTGTTGTCCATGGAGTAAACGCGCTGCCTGAGAATCGGCTGCATGGGAGGGGCCTCTTCCTTGTAGAACTCGAACAGAGAGGAAACGACTGGCTCCATCATAGCGCGCGTGAGTTCGACGGGAGACAGGAAGAGCAGCTTGGCGATGCGGAGCAGCGGCACCAGATCCTGCTTCGCGTGCAGGCGAAAGATGCGATCGCCATCGTCGATCTTTCCGTCGGTCCTGCGGGAAATGATGATTGTGCACTCGGCGGAGACGATGCCGTCGCGGATCTGTCCGTTCCCAAAGACGAACATTGCGTCCTGAGGCAGCACCGGGTTTGCTGATCTTGGCGGAATGGGAATGGAGAGGCCGGTATCGGTCCACTTCGCGAGGGCTGCCTTGTTGATGCTGCTGAGCTCGCAAAACACCGTTTCGCGCATGGACACGCGCGTGTCGAGTTTGACTTGCATGCAGTGCGAGCCGGGGAAGAGCGTGCGGTCGATTACTTGCATGGTGCTCATTTGAGCGGGTTTAATTTTTTTTTACGCGTCACTTATTTTTTTAAGTTCTGTAATCGTGTTTTTGAGAAAGAAGCACTCGCTCTCGAAATGCGTCCAGATCTCTCTGCGGCACATGGGGCAGACGAACAGGCGCTCTGGGTTCCTCGCAGCCCGAAGTGAATTGAAGGATGGTTTGTCGAAAGCATGGCCACACGGGTTCAAGATGACAGGGGCATCCATGATGCGGAGGGACACCGGGCATGTGAACTCTTTCCCGATTGTAGCTATGACGATTTCGAGGCGTTCGATCTTTGCCTGGGTTTCGTCTGTGTCCGTCTGAGTCGACGCTTCCGTGGAGTTTGCTTGTGTGTCCGTCTGCGTTGACGCTTCCTTTGCTTGCGGTTGGAGGGGTTTCTTCGTCGCTTTACGGAACAAGCAGACTACGTCCCTGATCAGTTTATGGACCAAGCAGACGGTGTCTCCGATCAGTTTATGGACCAAGCAGACGGTGTCTCCGACCAGTTTATGGGCCAGGCAGACTGTGCCCTTGATAACACGATAGAATGAGCGTGCGGCACCGGCAATCATGTATGCGATTTTCCACGCAAGGTACAGCGCAGCGCCGGGGATGCGGAGAGCCAGCAGCACGATTTGGATGGCTAGCTCCATGGTAAACGCCGCGCATATGCAATGCACGCAAAGCGCCGCGACGCTGACGGCGATCAGCGCTTTTCTTGCGGCATCGTGCAGGCGGGCGCGGTTCCTGGTCCAGGCTGAGTGCGTGTATGCTGCCATGGACCACACATATGTGAGGAGCAGCCACACGAGGCGGCAGCCGAATCTGACCATGAGGCAGAATGTCTCAAGGATCATTTGCAGCGACCGAATGACCTCGGAACCAGCGACTGCGGCCAGGATGCATACGATGAGCACGGCGTGTGCGGGGCCCAAGTAGCTGTATATCATGTAAGGTACTATGAGGCAGCCTACCAGCGAGGTTGCGATGCACAGGAAGCATGTCGCGATCAGCAGGTCGTCTATCATCGTGCTGCTGCTGTTGTGTTGGTGAGTGGTTTATATATGCGAAATGTCGGCGGGTGGTTCGTTTCTTGTTGTGCATTGTCTATAGCTGAGTTTTAATTTTAAAATCAATGAAATTTAAAATGTTTACAGCTGTTTGGATCGATTTGTGTATTTTAAAATCCAGCCGTAGACCAAGCTGTTTGGATCGATTTGTGAATCGAATCGAATTGAATTTTAAAATCCAGCTGTAGGCCAATATCAGTATATAAGCCAGACCAAAATCAAAACAGCCATTGATCCAATGCCGCTGAACGCCACCCTCTTCCCGTCTTGCTACTTCCCTGAGGGAAGCTTTGCCCCTATCACGATCCCCTCTGCTGTTGTCGACGAAGTCAGCAAAGGCGGTCCGACACACACGATGACGGGGTTTCACGACGGCATGCCCGAGGCGTTTGAGACGGTGGAAAGTGGAAACTTGAAGATCGTCCGTTCCCCTGAGCACGCCGAGAAGATGATTGCGTTTGCGACTTCGACCAAGGGCGACAAGAAAACCGGTCTGATTGTCTTTGGGCGGAAGGCGCTCACCAACTTTGGGCGCTCGGACGTCGATCTGGTGCCCGGCGTCAATGTTTACTGCTCCGAGCAGCTTTTCAAGCTCTGCTGCGCCAGTGCCCACTCCAGCGACCAGAATCTGCACAAGGTGATGCTCGCGATCCTGATGGCGTCGAAGCCGTTCGATGCCAAGAAGGCGACCTTCGGTCTTGAGAAGTTCGACCCCGAAATGTGGGACGCCCAGTCCCCGCAGGCGATGTTCCTGTCCACCCTGATGCGGTGCAAGCACGAGCCGACGTTTCGGATGTTCAAACAGTGCATCGGGATGATGCGATCGGAGGGAGTGACCTCGTTTCTGGTCATCGAGGCCAACAACGACAACCTCTGGGGCATCAACCGCTTCACCAAACCGTTCCTCGACGCACTGTGCGCCGATTCGGAGGCAGATCAGGACCTCATCGCAGCCGCGCTCAAGCAGTTCGATGGCGTCAATCAGCTTGGCACCGTGCTGACCGATTTCATGCTGGCTATCGAGGGGATGGAGTACGGAGACTACATGGCGGCGCTCGAGGGCGTCGAGTTTGCTGTTGTGGCTTGATGGAGTGAATGGAATCAAAACATCAGCACCGCTGGTGTTGTTGGCTGTAGATTTTTAAATGAAATCAAAGCTACTCGTGTATTTAAGTGGCCCGAGAAACTGCGTGCCAGTGCGCGATGTCGGAAAGGTGCAGCATTTGCTTGAAGTCTAGACCCAACTTTGTCCTGGCATGCGTACACAAGTTTCATGCCCTGTGCCTTTACGGTTGCTTGCAGGAAAAGACCACGTTTCCCTGTCCGCTGTGCAGGAAGGAGTTGTCTCAGGCTGAGCAGGACAGGCTTTCTGACACTATGTTGGCTGATCTTGCGAATTGCACAAAATTGCCTATTGAAGAGGAAGATTCCCAGTCGAGTGTTGTTGACGCCGACGGAGGCTCTGCTAGCGGTGCAGACGGAGGCTTTGCTGGCTGCGCTGAAGGAAGCTCGGCTGCAGTCTCTCGATTTTCCGATGGATGCGCGTTTATTGATTTGACTCGGGATAACTCCGACCAGTGAGTCGAGTGCGCATATTTGTGATGAAAATCATGCGTGAAACCACATGCAGCAGTGCGATTCGATATAAATAGCGCACTGAGCGGCGTGTAAAATGACAACGAAAAAGCGCGAGTGTTTTCTTTCGACGCCGCTTCAGGCGGTGTCGTCGCTGCTGCAGGTTCCGGGCGTAGGACCCGTTACTCTAGAGCGTCTGACGCAGGCTGGCATTTCGACGCCGCAGCAGCTGGTGGGCCAGTTCATGGTGCTGAATCGAAGCACAGTCGCGATGGTTTCCTGGCTGAAGCACGCGTGTTTCGTCGGCGGGCGGGAGGCGAATATTGTGGCGGAGGCGCTGTTTGCAAAGACGGAGCGGATGGGGGTGTTGTAGCGCATTTGTTATGCCTTCTTTTCGGAGGCCAGCCTGGATCTGAAATCACGAAACGCAGCATAGCTTTTGATGTCGTTGACGATTTCGTCGCGCAGCGCGTTGTATTTGCTCTGTGGTTCATTTTGATGCGAATTTTCACTCGGTGCGTTCCGTTGCTTTGATGACAGTTCGGAAATCTTCTGGTCTTTGGTTGCTAGCTGTGACGACAGTTCGGAAATCCTCCGTTCTTTGACTGCCAGCTGCGACGAAAGCTCTGTGATCTTTTGGTCTTTGTCAGCCGAAATGTCGGCAATCTTTTGGTCTTTCTCAGCCAGATCCGACGACAGCTCGGCAATCTTCTGCTGCGGTCCGCGCTCTATTCTGAGCTGCTTGAATATCACGCTCTTCTTCATAGCAGCAACATCCTTGTGAGCCGTTCTGCCTTCACCCGCCCACAGTTGCAGATCGGCGCTCTTTTGCTTGAACAGCTCCAATATGCCGACGAATCCGGGGTGTGTGATGAGCTCGTCGTTCTTGGAGCTGTCGGTGCTGGACAGCAGGTTGTGGCCCGAGGCATGGCCTTCGAGCACGATGCCGTGATTCTTGGACAGCTTTTCGGTCACAGAGGCGATGAACGCCTTGCTGATGCGATTGGCCCTCTCGCAGTGGATGAGCGTGTATTTCAATCCGCGCCAGACGGCAGTGTGGCACTCCAGTGGGAGAATCTTGTGCTGCTGCAGCATCGCTGGCGTGATGGTTGTGCTTGTTTGTTCGTAAGCGATGATCCATATCTGCTTTCTCGTCTCGAGCTGCTTCCTTTTCTTTTCGGGGGGCATTTGCACAAATCGATGTGGATTTGACCAGTTTGCACAAATCGTTGCAAATGGTGACTCGGATACTGGTTTGATTTTTTTTAATGAGAATTGTAAATTTCATTACAGCAAGCGATAACATTTTAAGTTTAGTCGTGTTTCAAACACACACGTCAAATGCCCATCGAAATGCGAGTGATCAACTCATTTGTTGCAGCACAATACGATGAGGTCTCCATGGAACTGCATCACAACTATAAGGTCTACGCACTGGATGCGCCTTTGAAGTTCTGCAGCGACGACAGGTGTGAGCTTGTCGATGATCACCTTGAGATTTTATTTTCCGACGGGACCAAGCTTGTTCTCAAGGCCAAATCGGCGGACGAGGTCAGAGATCAATACATCTCGCAGGCGAAAAAGCTTCGCGCGTTGCGGCAGAAGCATGCAAAAAAGGCGTTGATGCTCGCGAAGACGATCAAACGGGCCGTGAAGGCGCTTGTGAAGGTTGAGGATGCTATGCAAAAGGATGCTGTAGCGATCGCGGGAGAACTGTACGAGTCCAACTACACTGTCAGCTTCGAGCCGCACGGCTCTAACGACGCGCAGGTGGATTCGGATGGCTTTGTCACGACGCCGGACTTTGCGAGCGTCCTGAAGATGGCCACAGAGACTGTTGAGCTGCTGGAGCCGGTCGCCAGCGCTGCTGAGCCGCTGCCGTTGCCGTTTGAGCTGATTGAGTTTGATTGAACTGTTTCCTTTTGGTCTGTGCATCATTTGTTTCCTGTGATTGGATCGACTATATTGAATTGATGTCGTCTATCTCGTGCACACTCCATATGTTCCAATGAGGATAATTGATCTGTAGGAAATACGAAACAAAAAATGCGTCCCAGATAGCAATACTTCCAATGATATCGAACCAGTACGGCGTGACGGACTGTGGATTTGTGAGTTTCAAAATAGGCTGGGTGTATGCTATATTGGACCATATGCTTAAGAGATTCATGAGGAGAATTAGAACGCTATTAACAGAGCTGAACTGAGTTCTTTGAAAAGGGTCTGCCTTTTGATCAAAGCATTTGACATATAGTATCTGGGCCACTTCAAGAGATGTTTGGACGCAAAAGTATGTCGCGCATCTCCACGGAAGACCAGCGTCGTTGCAAAAGTCGATCAGTAAAAGTTGTAGGCATGTGCAGACAAATCCGAGAATTACTATGGTATAATGCTGTCTCCATATTTGTCTCATTGCATACAGTGCCATGTTGAAGACAGTTTCGCTTATTGGAATCAGCCCTGCTGCTCCGAGTTCCCATGATATTTTCAATTTGCAGGCCATCAAGATGCCCATCGGTACTGCGATGAACACCAGATTGTAACTTGGATTCTGCCATGTGATGTAACAAGGTGGCAGGAGTTGCTGATCCTTGGATCTTGATTTGCTGGTGTGGTACTCGACTGCGAGAGTTATTGTTATGACGACCATGGATGCGTACATCAAAAAAATTATCGTGTAGGCATTGTCTGGTTGTGTCATTTGCTGTTGATTTCACCATTACTTAAGAACTCAACGGGTCGCTAGGACGCAGCTGGATTCGTAGGTTGTACTTTAGGGCCTTTCTTGCACAGCGAGGCTCTAACAATTTGCGGGTCAATTTTCTATTTAAATATTTCACTATCAAATTCTCTTCGATGCACTACTGGCGCTTCGGACACGACGGCAAATGGTGGCTGATGGACCCGTCGGTCGGCTGCGCTCTCAGTGCGTGCGACGAATCTGTTGTCGGCCAGAGCGGAGAATTCAGATTCGAAAACAGTCTGTTCATGCTCTGCAGCGGAGCGCCGTTTGTCTATTGTGTGAAGGCGCATTCTGATAGTGGGATTTTCTTTCGTTTCATTGTTCACAGTGAGCATGTCTGGAACGAGATTCGCGTTGGCGCGTCTGAGCCTGTTGGTGATGGGCAAAATGCTCGCCAGGAGAGCCGGAAGCGCAAAGCTTAGCTTTGAAGCGGGTTCAGGATTAATTTTGGCCAATGCAGATGCGTTCATATAAAAGCAAACCAGAACCCTGTGCGTCTCCCGATGGCACGCACCAAGCAGACACGCCGCAAGCCCGCGCCGCATGAAGAGGT
>Ga0214172_1000468_pt1 | contig 17504 bp, 42 predicted proteins | sample TroBogEpilimnion_29_FD_153010 | JGI IMG/M metagenome (GOLD analysis project Ga0214172, IMG submission 153010) | Freshwater microbial communities from Trout Bog Lake, WI - 12JUL2007 epilimnion | ecosystem: Environmental > Aquatic > Freshwater > Lake > Epilimnion/Euphotic zone | place: Trout Bog...
ACTAGGCGAATGTCAGTGGCTTATGCTACAATACACTATTACCCAACGAAAGGACAATTATGACAAAATATAAAATTAACGCAACTTATTCATTTGACATTGAATTAGAAGTTGAAGCAGAAAATGCAGAGCAAGCCTCTATTACCGCTTCACTACAACCACTTGGCGAATGGTATGTAAATGCACAACAACTTGACATTGACAGTGTTGAGGAGGTTCTCTAATGCCAAACTGGGTGTATAACGGATTAACCGCACAGGGTCCACATGAATCTATAACTAAACTAAAAGAACAAATGAATCAACCATTTACCCGTGTTCATGATAATTGGAATATGGAAACAGGTAAAATGGAAAAGAAACTAGTTACATATCCAAATCCTGTATTTGCTTTTTGGAATATCATTAAGCCAACAGACTTAGAAGCATATGACAAGCAGGCTGATCATACATTGCCAATTGCAGAGCAACTTAAGTTTGAGGGCAATGATTGGTATTCTTGGAATTTACGAAATTGGGGTACAAAGTGGGATGTAGCCGTATCTGCTGAAGATAAACATCCTGATACATATATGGAAGAAACTGAGGATGAATGGACCTCTTCTGTATTCTATAACTTTAATACCGCTTGGGGTGTAGCAGATAAAGCATTAACTAATCTATCATCTCAATATCCCGACATCCTCTTCACATTGTCATATGAAGAAGAAACAGGCTGGGGTGGGGAATGCGAATACCTACGTGGCGAAACAATTAGTAACGAGCAATATGATAACAAATGCCGTGAATGTGACACTGCAGATTGCTTAGAGTATTGCGAAGACTGTGAAAATGATGTATGTTCATTCTGTGGTTTTGGAACTAGCGAGGAAGGTTGTGCAGAGCACAAGGTGGAAGCAAATGCCTAAAACATTACTACCAGAACATCTGGCAAAAGCATTAGAGGCTGGTGTGGAACCCTTGGATGTAATCCAAGGGCATATCAAGAACCAGATGTATGAACTGCAGGATGAGACGGGGGATTGGTCAGAAGGCTATAACGAATGCTTGTCGGACCTATATCGTATGTGCTATGATATCACGTTCTATATCCAAGATCTTGAGGAGATTAACTAATGTCAGTATCAGAAGCAATGTTTACTCAAACTAACTCTTATCTAGATAATTTAAAGCGAGACTATCAATTTGGAGGTATTGCCTTTCTATATATGTGGGATATCATCCGTGATACATTTGAAGAGATTAATTATGATCCCGCCTCATATGATTGCATTCCCGTCCCAGGCACAGATCTATATAAAGTTTGGCAAGCATATCAAAATAATCCATGGGGCGGGTTTGACGTAGAGCAGGCGGATGTAGTAAACTGGCTATCCGCAGAAGACTTAATTCAAGAATGGGTAGAGGAGGATAACTAATGGCTAAAACAATTAACGACAAGGCTCATGAGGCAATTGTAAAGCATATGTCATCATATGACGTATCACCTGCTAGCGTAGCGTACAAGATGTTAAATGAATCTAAGTTTGTTAACGAGTCTATGATTCAGTATATGATTAACTTTATCATAATTCACGGGACTCAAAAGGAAGACCATGTACCACCTTATCTAAAAGATACATATGTCATCTGTAAGCAATTGTACAAAATGCTTCAAGACACAGATATGACAAATTCTGGAAGTCGTACCAGTCTAAGTCATATAAGCTAGCATTCTTATATCCTAGGGAGTTGGGCCCTATGATGGATATAAGATAGAATGGGCGTTCAGGCTTCCCGCCAAGTCCAATAATAGACCCGCTGCTCAGGCAGCGGGTCTTTCTTCATTCAATTATACATTTTCGCAAGATGTCCGTTTTGTACCATTTTCGCAATTTCGCAAAAATTAATTAATCAGACATTACGAAGGGGCGGGAATTCACTTTTAGACATTACGAATACACATATATTCACCTTTACGAATATAATCTATATAGCTAGACATTACGAAGGAACATAAATTCACTTTTACGATATGTTTAGACATTACGAAGGCATGCAAATTTACATTTATGAAAAAATATTTAAAATTAGATCAAAATACATACAAAATTTGTACATTCTGTACAAAAATGTATAAAATTAGATCAAAATGTGTGGAAAATCACACAAAATATGGGCATATATTCTTGACATTTTGAAAATTTGACATTACGATTGCAAATGTGTTATGCTCTATAACCCATTAAAATGTATCTATAAATAATAACTGATCTTTATCCTATGATATTGATCTTATTCTCCACTTTGCTCCACTTTAAACCACTTTTAATATGATTTTGCGGGGGATTCTAGGCGTAATGCATCATTGTGTATCTTATGTGATCCACATGTATACACAATCTTTGCACCTATAGCGTCTATATGCTTGGATGTCTTATTACATCTATAGCATTTGGCTATTCTATTTCTATTATGTTCTTTATATATATCTAGGTATTGATGTGACATATATCTTTATTGCTCAAAGTCTAGATGATCCTGTATATAGTTTATATCTACCTTATAGGGATTAGTATCTATAGTATAGGTGGTATTGGTATTATCTGCCAATCCCGCCCAACCTGATGATTCATATTGAATAGGCTTAGATAATTCATATGCTCTTTGCCAATCTCCAGCAGTTGATCTAAGTTCTGAATTCTCTAGCTTTAGGGCTTTAATTTGGGCTTGTAGGGCACGATTCTGCTCATCTAGCATTTCATTTATCTCTATTTGATGATGGATAGCATTATGCTCAGAATTATAGGCGTTTTCATATAAACCTGATTGATCCTCTGCTTTTCTTGCTAATTCATTATACTGGCTAGCAAGTTCAGACATATTGCAATATGCATTATATGTCTCAAAAAACTCTTGTTCTAGATCTTTATAATCTTTATCTAATCTGTTGAACTTATCCTCATAATAGTATATTCCACCTATCATGACTAGGGTATAAAATCCTAGTACTACAATCCATCCTGCATTATTCATTGTGATACCTTATCCTTTTTGCTGATCCCGTCCAATGACTGGGATGTTAAATGCCAATGATCCTGGCATGCATAGGCACGAATTACATGAACATCTGGGTTATCCCGCCATGTATTTAATAGTGCCATATTAGCCTCTAGTTTGTTATTATAGGACTTTTTCTTACACTTGGTCATCTTCTGGTGTTTCTACTTTTTTAACTCCCAATGCTGCAATTTGATCTGCTTGTTGCTTCTTCATGGCATCCATCCATTTGTAATATCCAACAAGATAGTTAAATTTCTTTAACTCTAATGCTCGCTTCTTGCGAGCTACATTTTTCATATGACGTTTATGTCCACGCTGTGCGTGTGCTTTGTTATTCTTTCTCATTTACTTCCTCATTTCGGCTCATTGTCGGCGATATTGTGTCTATATCATTATCTTTAATTATTTTAATTAATTCTTTTTGTCGGTTAAGCAGATATGTCCAGCTATCCTGTAAAACCTTGTACTCATGCTTAAGTGTATAGTATTTTGCCAAATAAATCAATAGCAAAGTAATAGGTATTGCTATGATCATTCGGGATTCCACCCTGGTCCCTTGTATTCACCAAATAAAGCTTCTAAAACTACCGCAAAATCTTCATCTGTTATGTCGCCTTCATAACCCGTCTGCTTTGCAATACGCCTCATCTGAGACTTACTTAGTTCAATTACATTATCTTCTTCTTTTTCACTCATCTATTACAGTCCTATCTTTTTGGATGATGGATGTTGAAATACCTTTACATTTATATACTTTCTAAATTGAAAGTACCATTCCGTTGTCCATTTATCTTTACCATTCCAACGATATAGGTAATGGAATCCAATTCTTTTGTCCTCCCGCTCCATGAATGCTTTTGCCCAATCTGCAAGAATTTTATCTTCTTCATCATACTCTATATCTTCTGTGAAGTCTGGCACAAATGCTCTATCCCAAAGTTTGGCATACAATAATCCCATTATGCCTGCTATTGCACCCATAAGTATACCAAATACTATGACACCTAGCAATATGTATCTTATTATCATTTACCACTGCTTCCAAATCCGCCTTGACCCCGCTCTGAATCATTAAGTTCATCTACTGGTTCAAAGAATACCTCATTATACTTGTGAAACACCATTTGTGCAATCTTATCGTTTTTTCTAATAAAATAATCATACTCACCGTGATTAATCATGATTACCTTGATCTCCCCACGATAACCCGAATCAATAGTTCCTGGAGCATTAAGTACTGTTACACCCTTAAGAGATAGTCCAGAACGTGGATTAACGTAGCCTACGTGACCTTCAGGAATCTCCATAGCTATTCCAGTAGGAATAGCACGTGGCACGTTTGGAATCAATCTAGCGTCATCTATGGCATATAAATCTGCCCCAGCATCACCAGCATTTGCAAATGTTGGAATCTTAGCTGAATCTGATAATCTTTTTACATTTACATTAATCAATTCTTTCTCCATTAACTGTATAGTATTCTGCATAATATCCTGCATTAAGTTTATTTAATTCTTTTTTAATTGCCCGCCACATTCCCCATCTGGTAAATGCCAGTCCACCACGACTACAACGGCGATAACGTTTATACTCATTATCCCACCTTTCAATATGCCAAAATTTTTCATATTTAGGGTACATACCACCACCACCTGGCTCAACTACTACACGATATAAAGGTTTGTTTACCTTAGTCATTATTACCCCTCACAATCATGGCATCTTCAACATGGGTACAATCTTCTCTCAAGCAATGATTTGATACACCTTTAGGGCTACTAAAATCTACCAAATGATTTTCCATGATTAAATCAGCTAACATATTGCGTAACTTTTCATCATGATCAACATATAAATAACCAATTATATCTTTATGACTTCTCACGTTGCTCCTTTACCCAAGCATCTCCAGCAAATTCTTCATAACAATCAATGCATATTTTTTGATTGTTAAATGGCATATGACGTTTTCTTAGGCTATTGCAATATGGGCATCTATTATAAGTTCCCGCCATTATACTAACAACTCCTTTTCAATTGCCTGTATAGTATCGCAAGGATATAAAGGATGGCAATCACAATCACACTTAGGCCATTCACAACCCCATTCTCCACAACCCCAACATTCACCATCACATGCTTCGCATATTCCATTTGAATCAGGCTTATGCAATTCCACTACTGCAAGAAGAGCTTTAGCACCAGCAAGCCACCCGCCTTGATTAAGAAGTTCTAACGTTTCAATGTATCTAATTGCTTCTTTCATTTCTGTTAGCAATTCATCATAGGTCATTTGTTTGTTACCAAATCCATAATTTTATTTACTTTTCGTTGTAAATCCCCACCGCCTTGTGTGTAATAAGAATCTTTAAGTAATTCCATTACAATTTGAGCACGTATCTGCATTTCAATTAGTTCTTTGGACTCACACATTATTTCTTACTCCTTAATGGATGGGTAGGCCAAAAGTATTGGCAGCCATCACAACATGGTTGATTATATTGATCATTAACTGCAGAAGCATATTCTGCATAGTATTCGGGGTCTTTACGATATAGATTTGCTTTATGTGTAGTGGTTACACGCTTGAGAGTTTTAGAATCTGTACGCCACATAGGTTCATCATTACCCCAATATACTGCAGCTTTACTAGCAAGTGCTTGCATATTAGCAAGATTGTTTTCAGTCTTGATACCACGCATATTAGCAACTGCAATAGCAGTCATGCCATAACGCCATAGTTCATTCTCAGCACCCGCCCACATAAGTACAGCGGGATGATTACGCCAAGCACCAGACTTGGACTGACCAGACAATACATTTAGAATTTGGTATGTTTCTAGGATTTGCTTGTTAAGACGCTTGTTATCCAATGCATCTAAACTGTCCCGCATGGCGGGGTATGGAAGGAATGTTTGCATGGCTTTATTCTACTACAGTAGTATCGTCTTTGTCAATAGATATAAAGCCCATTGCTTTACCCTCTTCTTCCCATGTCATTATAGGACGGGCTACAGGTTTTCCTGGGTTATAAATGGCATGTACTACACCAGCAGATGAAATTTTATTTAATTGTTCATTTGCATTTTTTTCAGCATCTTCTAAATTATCAGAGTAACCTGAATATGCATAGTTATCTTTAGATATACGCCAATGCCAAACACCTTTTATATCTGTGAATTCAAGCTTAGTTTCTTTATTTGACCATTTTTCCCAATATGGAATGCCTTCTTCATCAAAGTCAGATCCAAGATTTTTTAGTAATTCTGCATCTTCATCTGTGATTCGCTTTATATAATCATCAAATGTCATGCTATTCCTCTTGCCCTATTTGCACATCTTTTAATCCATACTAAAGCAAATATTGACGGGATTGCTTGACCATTCCCGTCCTCCATCAATGCTTCAATATCTAAAGCAATTTGTTCTCTTAACTCTTGCTCATCCATTTAGACTCCAACTGTTTAGTGTATTAGGAAATGTATCTTTAGTTAATTGTTTTACAGCTTTTGCATATTCTTGAATTTCTACTTGTGCATCATGCTCTAGACGTTGATCTAGGAATGTTAATACTCCCTGTAGACTTACTGTCCAGCGATACCTCACATACATGCCATATGCAGGTAAGAATAATCTAGCTAATTCTGGTGCCACATTAGATTCTAAAGCTTTTTCATATTTGTATATTGAACTGTTTACATGTTGCATAAGATCATGAGTTAAACTTTCACCCAATTCGTATTCTACTGGCTCTCCCGACCCTTGCTTAGAGTTTTCTGGCTTAGAACGCCAAGCATAGGCTTCTGGAATATAGAACTCTTCATCTTCTGTAATATATCGGCGGGATGATTCATTCCATCCGTTTTGATCATCAATATGTGTAGATGCAACTGCATACTTCCACCATTGTCTTGCAACCATTAAAGGTGCATAGATTTCAAATGTAAGTGCTGCATGTCTAAGCGGGGAAGTGTGACCTTCTCTAATAAGAAAGTCTAACAGTTTTGAGTCTCTTTGTTCAAACTCTAGCGATTCTTTGTCATACGAAACACGGGCTGCATTTACAATTGATAAATCATTTCCCAGTGTATCTACAAGTCTTACATAACCTTTGTCTAATACTTCTACGCTCTTATATGTCATAATAGATATTGTAGCAGTATTAAAGTCATTATGTCAATTACTTATCGTGCTTACGAGCATTATGGCATTTAAAAGATAAAGCCATAATAACGAGCATACTGAAATACATTAGCCAGCAGTGCATTAGATTTCCTCCTCATCTTCTTCTCTGAGGACTCTAATATCTTCCTGAAGATCCCGCACAACTTCCAAAATCTCTTCTGTCATCCAGTTAGTTGCTTTAGTGTTACTTAGGGTTTTTCTGCTAATTTTCTTTTCTGCTTCACCCTCACGATTACTTGATGAAAGGATCAAAGCGGAAAGGATAATGGCTTCAAGGCTTAAAATCATGGTCAAAAGACCATATGGAAAGGGTTCTACCTTGAATACTATCCAACAAGTCCACCATATCGCATGAAATATGAGAAACCAGGGGCTAGCAGATACGTCTGCTGTCCAGTCAGCTAACTCCTCTATTTTCTTTTCAAAGATTCTAAAAGAGTGCTTAATTTTTCTGGTTATCTTTTTCATGGCATATTAATTATACCATTATGTTTATTTAATTAGACTTTTTTTCTCGGCTTCAAACATCATATATGTATTGAAATGCTCCATAAAATTGTTAATTACAAATACAGTATCTTCTACTGCATCTTGCTGAGCTTTTTCAATTTGTTCTTCTGTAAAACGATCAGTGATTGCCCATTGTTCTAGCAAATCTCTTGCTACAGTTTCCACAATTTTTTCAAGTTGTGCTGTTGATAGTGGTACTTGTGACATTATTTACTCTTTCTGTAATTGTGTAAAGGATTAATTGTAAACATATTTCTAATCTTGTTTCTTTTTACTTCATCAAGCCATTTGCTGATATTTAAGCAGTATGCTGAAATATAAATAGTTGATCCAAAGATAAATCCCCATTGCTTTGTTTGAATACTATATGCCACCCATGCTATTTCTGTAAGGATGCCAACAAGATATCCCCGCCAGTTTTTGTGACCTACTAATAAAATTCCAACAACTCCTAGGATTGATAAACCCCACGACCAAAATTCATTATTCATAATACTCCAATTATAGCAAAAAGGACGGGTTTATTCAACCCGTCCAATTTGTAGTTTAATTACTTAATGCCAAGCTTCTTTAGAATCTTAGCAAGTGTTGTTGTAATTGCAGCGATCTTTGCAGATAGTGCGATTACGGCTTGATATGCTGCTGTTGCTTGTGCTTCAGCTTCAGTTGCTGCAGTTGTTGCAGATTGTGCTGCAGTAGTAGCAGCGTTAGCTGCAGTCGTGGCTGCATTAGCTGCATCTGTTGCTTCACTTGCTGCTGCGGTTGACGCATCTGCAGTTGGATTTGCAACTTTTGCTGATGCACTAATTGCTACCTTCTGTGCTGACAATGCAAGACCTGTTGCAGTTCCTGTTGTACCTGTTACAGTAAATGGACCAGCAGTCAAAGGGGCATACAAGTTCCATGTAGCAACTCCACCTACAAATGTAGGGGTTGCAGAACCTGTAAGCGTTGCTCCACCAAGTGCAACTGATGACACAAAATCTGCACTAAGAATGTTTGTGTATGAATAACCAACTGCAGGTACATCTGAAATTGGCTTGTCATTTGCATCAACTGCAGTAAGTGTTAGCTTAACTACAGAACCATTTGTATATGAGGTATTGTCAAATGCTAGTGTCAACTTAGATGCTACTGATGAGCCAACTGTCACGCTGTCTGTTGCAGTTGCAACAATAGCTGTAGTTGAACCAACTGGTTGATTATTAAATGTAAATGATGCTGTGCCAACTGAAACTCCAGTAACACCAAAATATGCAATTCCGCCAACTGTTGTAGCAGATGTGGATACAGTTGCTACTGCAGGAGTGTTTGATACTGCATATACTGTTGTACCATTTGGTACAGGGTTACCATTAGAATCAGTTACTGTTACAGCAATTCCTGAACCAAGAGTTGTTGCAACGCCATCTGCACCATTTGAACCGACACGATAAGTGCCAAACTCATTAGAAGTTGTAAACTTTGCAGGTGTGCCACCAAAGATCAATGTCTTTGTAGCAAGTACAGTTGTTCCATCTTCAATTGTAATTGTTGAAGTACCTGGAGTACCGTCACCAAATACATTAATATCATATGCACCAGCAGCACCAGTTACGGCACGACCTTGCATACCAACTGAACCAGCTGATGTACCGATACCAACCAAGCCTGAACCTGAAACAATTGCAGTAATTGCTTCTGATGCAAGAGCATGATCATTACCATCTGCAGGAGCAACAAGAATGTTTGCTACTTCTGTACCAGCAGTTGTACCTAAAGAATCATTAGCAATGATTGCTGTTGAATTAGTTGTTGATGTTGGAGTGGTTCCATTAGGTGCAATATATGCAGTTGTGTAACCAGTGTTTGCAGCAAGTGTGCCACTTGAAGTCCAAGTAACTGTTGTTGATACTGCTGTACCAGCAATACCAGTAGAGTTATTAATTGGAGTAACTGTTACTGTGCTTGTGCCAAGTGTTTGGCTATACAGAATAAGAGTTGATGTACCAGCACCAGCAGAACTATTTGTTAGCTGATAGTTAGTATTAACTCCACCAGTTACTGCTGCAAATGGAGCAATATTGATGGTTGTATTTGTTCCAGCAACTGCTTGAACAATGCTACCAACACCTGTGATAGCAACGCTATCAACTGTGCTTGTATCTGTGTGAAGTGTTAGAGTTGCTAGGCCATTGACAACTTGAACACCATTTGTTGTGTCATACATTGTTGTGTATGTTGTTGTAGGGGCAGCTTGTGACGGGAGTGCAGTAATACCTGCAAACGCCAATGCACCAACTACGGCTACAGCGATTTTCTTATTTAGCTTCAATTTATACCTTTCGTATACGTTGTTTATTATCCCTGATCAGGATATCGTGCTGATGTGCACGAATACTCTATTCTATCTTATATGTATTGTTATTGTCAAGCCATCTCAGGAAACTTTAAGGTTTCCTGGGGATCATACTTTTTTGTTGCTTAACAATCTGAAATGGTCCAGAAGTATAAACATCATTGTTAGCAGCAATTTCAAGAGCCTTTTCTACACTTGCTCCAGCGTACAACGCACCAATAGCGAATTGTGAACCATTTCCAACACCGTAAATACCCTCGCTATTAAGTGTTACAGTATAATCATTTCCAATTTCAAATATTTCCCCGTCAAATGCAAAAAGCATATTAAAACCAGCATCCTTATCATTTGGATCAGGTTTATAATTGTTTTCTTCCAAAAACTCCTGCATTGCGGGAACAAATTTGGTAATCATAAATTTATGAAGATCATGTCTTTCCTTAATTGTTGGAACTGGTGGTATAAAAAGATGTTGAAATAAATCACAAGGAGTTGCGTCCCCAGCACCAGCAATTAACCAGCCATTATTTTTGGTAATCTTTTCCATCTTTGGGTGTCTAATTGGCCTAGACCCCACTGTAGTTTGAGAATCTGCACCAATTGTCACATTGCCATTTTTTGCAACTGCAACTATTGTCGTCATTCTATAGAACCCTTTTCTAATACAATTCCGTCAGCTGTTCTTGCTTTAATTACTTTTGCAATCTCACCCTTTTTCATTACAAAAATTTGAGGGATGCTTTGAATCCCATACTTAGCTAATTCATCTGAAGGTACTTTGTCAACATCTAGCATGTAGTAGTTAGTGTCTGGATCAGATACTGATGCCTTTCCATATTGTGGCTTTAATTGCTTACATGGACCACACCATTCTGCAGTAAAATATACTACACATAAATCTTCATCTTTAAATTCATTTACATCGTTTGTTATCTTAAGCAATTATTTCCTCCGCTGAAATTGGTCTTCCAAAATAACGACGCTTAATAATGTAATCTCTTACAAAATCAGCACCATTTTGTCTACCCGCCAAAATAATAACCCAACGTGGTTCATATTTGCCATCAATGCAGGATTGGCACATAAACAGATTTACACCATTAAGTATAGCTGATTGACAGGGATGAAGCTCATCCTTTTGTTTAGAACACGAATAACATAGCATTATAAATCATCTTCCTCTTCATTAATATAGCCTACGCCTATTTCATCTACAGTTATATATTCATCATTTGGGACTTCAATGGTGTAACCAATTCCACCTTCAAAATATTCAATCAAAGATGACCAGGCCCCGTATCTAATAACAGTGCCATACACGCCCTCGTCTGGAATGTATACGTATTCTATTACTTGTTCTTCATCATCATGGTTGTTTTTGTTTGTCACTTACCCACTTTATCCCTTCTATCTCACATGGTGTTCCGTATGCCATAATTAATTTTCTTACTAAAAGCAAGTATTCCATTATTTGCATTCTTTTAGATTCATTGTACTCCATGATATTTTCTTCATATACAGTTAATGCAAGATAGTTTGGTCTTGCTCTAATATCTAGTTGCAAGCCTTTGACGGGTACTTTTATTTCCCGTATTTTTTTAGCCATCTCTACTGTATATCTAATGCTTGCCATGAAGCTTCTTCAGTTTCTTCCATGTTTCAGGATCCTTGTGTTCATTGTGTTGTTTGTCTGGTCTTCCAAGATCCATATAAACTCCACCTCTTACACCTTTTTCTTTTTGAGCGACACCTTCTGCATGACATTGTTTAATTACAGGACAATGCATACATATTTGATCAACTTGTTTAGCTAGTTCTTTATCAGTTTCATAATCATCATAAAACCAATTTATTGGCATTTGATTACAAGCAGCAAGATGATACCATTTTAAATCTTGCTCATCAATTCCTATACCAATAGGATCAAACGATTTTGGCATACTTATCGCTAATCTCCCAAGTCCCGCTGGGAGTTAAGTTGTACCTGTGAGAATAACCCCACTTGTTGTTTTTAAACATACCATTAGGTTGCATATAACCATTATTGCTGGGAGACCATTTTACAATAGTCCACCCATCCCAAAAGAAACCTTGAGATTTATTTTTTTCCACAAAATCGTGGGCTGATTGATAATCTAATGCGATCTTAGGCATTTTGAACCTTTCCGTAGATATTGCTATAAGCCAAGAATCCATACTTCTTAGCATCATTGTCTGTTACATCTGTCAAATGCATATCGTTAAAGAAAACAATATCACCAACTACAATATTAAATGGATGAATGTTTCCTTGAGAATCTCTAATTCCATCTCCAAGTTTAACAACTGTGCCACGAGACAACTCTTGTTCCATAGCTGTAGCAGTAAGAACTAAACCAGATGCGGTCTTAGTTTCTGTTTCTTCAATCTTTTCAATTAAAATGATGCTACCTAGCGGTTGAATATTTGCCATGTTTTTCCTTTGTTAGTAGGGTCGTATTTATCTATTGTATCAGTTATTTATATACTATGTCAAGCCTATTTTGGAAAAAATCTGTAGGGAACTCCCATGGCTTCCATAACTTTAATACACTGTCTATTGCGGGGAGATTCTCCAAAAACTAGACCAATACTAGCATCTGATTCAATCATTGTTACGTCTGAAAATGAAGATTTATCTCTAACTAATTCTTCTTTGATTTTATAACCTTTTTGACGTAAAAACTTTTCAGTTTTACCAATATATTCTGTGATCATGTTTTCAGCTCCAGGCATGCCTTTATGAACAAATACATATTCTTTATCATCTGGATAAAAATGTTTATTGTCTTCAATTAAAAGTGTAACTTGTCGGATCAGATCATTATAATCTGTCCAATCTTTGCTACCAAAAACTAATACTCTCATGATCTCCTCCTTAAATACACAAGGACGGGGGAAACCGTCCTTGTGTACATATATACGTATATATAATTTACTTAATGTTTGTGCGTGGTGCGAATGCTCCACCCCAAATAGACTTCTTGATTTCAGCTGCTGGTGCAACTGGTGCATCAACTGCCTTCTCAACTGGTTGATCGTTATCATTTTCTTCTGTAACTTCGTCTGCTGATGCAGCCTTTTCAACCTTATCTTCATCTTCAGCATCATCTGCCTTATCTACTGCACACTTGTGTGCGACTGCTTCATTGCAATCTGGGCAAACCATACCTGCCTTGTAAACTCCTGCTCCGCCTGTTGAGACATCTGCTAGAGAATCATTGTTAGGTGCTTCTGATGGTGTTACATCGCCATATGGACGAGTCTCCTGAGAGATTGTTGTAACTGAATCTGGGCGTGAAACATTAGGAAGATCTTTCTGTACTGCTAGATCGCCTTTTGGATCTGGCTCTGTTGTGTTGTTTGACATGTTATTACCTCCAATCGTGTAATCGCCAACATTGACTGGTGGTGTTTTTACATTACCAGTTTGTCTGACATAATTTTCTACGGTTCTTTCGTCCCGCTCTTGGTCTACTGAAGAAGATGTACCAATTGCTTTAAGAAAAGCATCCTTAACATCATCAATAAACTTCTTAACCTTCCAGTCTTCTGGAAGTATATTCGTAGCTTCTAGATCTTTTGCACGTTGAATTATGTGAGCTTTAGCTTTAGCATAATTACCTGAACGACCTACAGACTGAATTGCATTGTGCAAATCAGTGACGTTTTCAATAGGAAAAGATCCATCTGGCATAGCATGACCTGCTGCTGCAAGTTGCTTACGCTTTTCATCTGAGAATTCTCTCTTTTGTACTAGATCCATTTTACTTTGACCCCACCTCTGTTGTCGTGATATTTCCTCCAGCATATTGTGGAGTGGTCATTGAAACATCACGCCCCGTGAAAGGGCTTCCTACATTAAGTGTGCCTGGGTTGTTTACGCCTAGATCGGTCTTTGCATCAGAACCCTGACGACCATCTGGACCAGCTTGCTCTGTAACAGTAGTAGCTGCAGCAGGTTGCTGTACTCCACCCTCTTTACCTTGTTGGTTGTTATCCATTATTTAAATCACCACCTCTATTAGATTAGTATGTATCTTCATCTTCATTTAAATCAAATCCTGCCTCTGCCAAAGCAACTTTACCTTGCTCTGAGATAGACATAATTGCATTTAATTCTTCATCATAAGATACTTCAATTAAGCCTTTTTGAAATAGATCAACCAAAACTTGATCCATATCTTCTTGCATTACTGCGTGGAGTTCTGGCATAACTTCTTCCAGAATATCCATGTCAAACCTATATATAGCTTCACCATCTTCATCAATTCCCTCAAGAATTGCTGCACCTTCAGAAATTAAATATTCCATAATTTCTTGATGCTCTTCATCAGAAGGATTGTATTCCAATGGCTTCACCTTTCCTCATATCTTATTATACACTTATTTATAATAAACGCACCCCTGAAGAGATTTGAACTCCCGACCTGATGGGTAGAAACCATATGCTCTATCCGCTGAGCTACAGGGGCTTAGCGATTCCAACGGGACTTGAACCCGCAACCTCCGCCGTGACAGGGCGGCGATCTAACCAATTGATCTATGGAATCAAATACAAAAGGTCACTTGCGTGACCCTTTATAATATTTATTTGTTATGTTTTATATTATAGTAGGTTTTAATGTTGCTGTCAATTGCCACTGCCAGAATCTATGTTGTTCCTGCCTACCCGCAATAAAATTGCAAATTCCCTGATAATCTAATTCATTAGAGATATCATAAACTTTTTTAAGTTGTGCCAAAACTACTGTGTTAGAATTGATTAACTCTTGAATCATATCTCTTGCATTCAAGTCTAGTGAATCATTGATCTCAAAATCAGGACTTGTAGACATCCAAGATTTCAAGCCAAACGGTGCTTTTGCACCAAGCTTGCGAATATTTTCTGCAATTGGATCAATAGACTCGTAAACATCTTCATAAATTTTAAGAAAAAATTTGTGGTATTGTGGGAAATTAGCTCCCTCTACATTCCAATGATAGCCGTGTGTTTGAGCATACATTTTTACAACCATTGATTTAAGAATACTTAGTTCTTGAACTAATTCATCATTTTGTGCCATCTTTATCACCCTTTATATCTTCATCTATGTGACGTAGCATCTCTACTATTATTTCGTCATCTTTTTTATTTGGATCATTGTGCGTATACAAAGCCTGTACTGTCTTTTTATCTTCAAGTCTTTGGCTACCCTCGCCAATCATGATTAAAATCATAGCAACTGGAATAAGCAATCCAGTTGGAACAGATGTCCAATATTTCATGGCATTTAAGCTGATAGCAGAAACATACCCAGATAATCTTGCTGGATATTTCTGTATATAAAAAGCTAGATTTTGCCAAAACTTCTTCATGGTTTAATTATACATTATATTAATATAGAAGCAACGCCCATTTCTGAGCGTTGCTTTTAATATATTATATCTTACTTGATCTTGATTTGTCTAGGCTTTGCAGACTCTGGAAGTTCCCGTTCAATTTTAACGGAAAGCAATCCATTTTCAAGAGATGCAGATTTAACGATCATATATTCGCCAAGCGTGAATGTTTGAGTGAAATTACGTCCAGCAATACCTTTATGCAGGTAATCCGCTTTATCATCATTTTCACGTTCACTCTTGATAATCAATGTATCTTTATCTACTGTTACATCAATGTCTTCACGCTCATATCCTGCAACTGCCAATTCAACAACATAATTGTCTTCGTCAACTTTCTTTACATTATATGGTGGAAATTGTGATGTTGTTTTCTTATTTGATTCCCATCTTACAAATTGATCATTAAACCCTAGAAAAAACGGGTCATTGAAAATAGATTGAATTTGTGTGAATGGGTCTGTATACTTTAGATGTGTCATTTTACTTAGCTCCTTTTCAGCAAGTTAGTTAGATTTTTAAGATCCCCAAAGGCAATCTTTTTAAAACACCCCGCCCACTAGTGGCGGGGGCTGTAAATATATTATACCAGATTTTATTGGTTACTGCGACCTTTTGGATCGCTATGGTTTCCGTAGCCTACTGTTTGCTTTCCATCATGTTGTGGAGGCGTATTATAAGTTGACTGCCAACTTCCAGACTGTCTTCCCCCAATAACTGGAGCAAATGAACCATCCCAAAAACTTAAAGATCCAATGCCTTCTTGCTTGTTTTGATTAACTTGACCAGATGCATCATTTTTAGCAAGTTGCTCTCTTGTCTGATGCGATACCTCATCAATATCATTATCAGCATCATCTTTATTTACTTTTTTAGGAATACAATTTGGAACTGTTTTACCATCTTGTTCTTTAGTTCCAGCATACTCGTATCCATCCCAGCAAGGTCCTTGACCTTTACTCATGCAATACATGCATTTTTCTGTATCTGAAATGTAATGATGATCATTTCCTAGATCATCGCATCCGCAAGTCATGCATTTGCGAACATAATTCTTTTCTAATTTTACAGGAGCAAATACACCATCCCATGATGCTTCTCCTTTTTCAACTTTATTAGCTCTTTCTACAATAGCACGTGACCAAGAATATCCTGCGTCCCCGCCCCATGCGTACCACATTACTTTACCGTGAGATGGCTTATCCCAATCCTTACCTTGCTTATCAACTTCATGACGGGAAAAGAAAGAGTACATACGTTTTACTGTATCAAGAGACAATGATTCACCATTTACAATTTGATGTGCACGAGTCCAACCCACATTGGTTCCAGCACCGTTTGCCTTGCCATCTTCTTTCCATTTAATAGCTTTTGCTGCTGCAGATTTCATTCCTGAGGTTGGCTTATATCCACCTTCTGCTTTTACAACTGGTTCTGTCACTGCTAATGCCTCCAATGCCGCTTTTGCGTCTTCTTCTTTAAAATAACAACCGATAGATTGTCCTGATCCAACTTTAATTACTGACCAACCATGCTGGCAATCTGGTGTATTAAATTCAATTTTCCATCCTACACCACCACTTATGCGACCAGAATTAGCTGATGAATCTCCATTAATTGTGCCACGTTCTTTTTTTACATCTTCAACATTAGCATAAAGAGCAGCAAGCTGTTCTTGTGCTTTCTTTTTAGATGGATGTGTTCCTACAACTTTACCAGTATTCGTTGCAATAACTGCATACTGATCTCCAACTTGCTTAATGTTATATGGCATTTTTATCCTACGTTATAAATAGTTAAGTTAGCACTTGGTGATGAAATACTTACTAATGTGGCTGTAGAAGCATTAAGAGCTACTACTTGGTGTGCTATCGTCATTATTTGTTACCTCCGTGTTTTTTGTATCTTTACCAATTATATCATTTATCTTGCGAGACTTCATTTTAGCTGGATCTTTTACAACCTCTGCTGCAGGCAATGTCCCATTTTTTCTAAATCTCATAGTTTCCCACAAAGCGTGGGGAAGGGTA